>Ga0209068_10000022_pt1 | contig 123344 bp, 141 predicted proteins | sample ColStrG_CSR_2012_FD_187200 | JGI IMG/M metagenome (GOLD analysis project Ga0209068, IMG submission 187200) | Freshwater sediment microbial communities in response to fracking from Pennsylvania, USA - Cold Stream Run_MetaG_CSR_2012 (SPAdes)... | ecosystem: Environmental > Aquatic > Freshwater...
GTATAATGGGTTTTCCCGAAATACTCCTTGAAGGCCTCGCCGTTGTCCAGCCCGGCATCATGCTCCCCGGCCAGGAACTTGACGTTTTTCACCTTCAACTTCTTGATAATATCACGGGCTTCAGCCATGCGCTTCCTTCGTTCTTTCGGGTCATCCGTCGTCTGGGTGATATCGCCGGTGAAGACGATGAACTCCGGTTGGGATTTCATGCTGTTTACCGCCGCAATGGCCTTTTTCAGAGTGCCGGCAGCGTCGGGGTTGACTTTCGGATCATTAAACCCCCAGTGCGTGTCCGATAACTGGACAAAGAAAAAATCCTCCTGGCCCGCCATCCCGGTCGGCTCGCCCGCGCTGTTGCGCGGCCCCAAAACGAGAACAGCACTGCCGACTCCGAGAAGCTTTAAGAAATCTCTCCTGTCTATGTTCATGGCATCCTCCTTAGATTATTTTTAGAGATATGCTGAGAATCTGTTGCTAATGATGCTTAACAACTGCTTGTTAATAACTAGCACAGAGACTGTCAAAGTCAATAAGACTAAAGTATTATTCCCGGTTATAGTGATTCTTTGCTTGGTCGATAATGATTTAGTTATTTGTCCTGATTTTTCATCCGCCTCTTGAAACACAGGACATGTTAAACTATGATTAGCTTATACCAGGAACACATCTTTTGGTTACAATCGCCTCAGATGTTGCGAGGACATCTTTGCAGGAGGAGCATATGCGCGTTCAACTGTTCGGCACCTGTCTGGTAGACTCCTTATACCCCGAAGTCGGTGAAGCAGTGTTGCGTATTTTTAAGAAGCTCGGCGTCGAAGTCTCCTTTCCGCCGGGCCAGACGTGTTGCGGCCAACCCGCATACAATGCTGGCTACCACCAAGAGGCAAAAGGGGCCGCAGAGCATTTCTTGTCGGTCTTCACCGGAACTGATCCCATCGTCACCCCTTCCGGTTCCTGCGCTGCAATGGTCAAGCACGGCTATCCGGAGCTTTTTCGTAATGATCCTAAAATGCTGGCAGTTGCAAAAAGCGTTGCAACGCGGGTCTATGAATTGAGCCAGTTCCTGGTCCATGTGCTGCGGGTGCATGAAAAGAACCTTACGGGAAAAGGGAAGGTTACGTATCACTCTTCGTGCCACCTTACGCGGATGCTCGGAGTGCGCGAGGAGCCGCTCCTGCTGTTGAAAGCCCTGAAAGGCCTCGAATTCGTGCCGCTTCCCGATGCTGTTCGGTGCTGCGGTTTCGGCGGCATGTTCATGGCAAAACTGCCGGAAATATCCATTGCTCTTGCCGAGGAAAAGGCGGACAAAGTAATTTCAACGGGCGCGGACACGGTAACGGGCTGCGATGCCGGGTGCCTGATGAATATCGCAGACGGCCTGAAGCGGCGCAACAGCGCTGTAAAGGTCAAACATATAGCGCAACTGATTGCGGAGGGAATATGAGCACGCAAACAAGTCTGAACTTTAGGGCCAACGCCGCCAAGGCAATCAAGGACGCCCCGCTTCGCGCCTCCATGCGGAATGCGGCGGACACCTTCGGCACACGGCGTACGAGCGCCATGTCCGCTGTTGATTTCGAAGCGCTCCGGGAAAAGGCCTCCGCTATAAGAATGAAGGTGCTGGACAACCACGCTGCCTATCTGGAACAATTTACGACCCAGGCAACGAAAGCCGGCGCGACCGTGCACCGCGCGCACGACGCCGCGGCCGCGAACCAAATCATCACCCAGGTTCTGAAGAACCACGGCGTACGGATGGCGGCCAAGGGAAAGTCCATGGTTTCCGAAGAGACCCATCTGAACGAACACCTGGAGAAGGAAGGCATCGAGGTCGTCGAGACGGACCTCGGAGAATACATCATACAGCTTGATGGGGAAACGCCGTCCCACATCATCGTGCCCGCGATCCACAAAAACCGGCAGCAGATCGGGAAGCTTTTTGCCGACCGTCTCGGGGTGCCCTATTCCGAAGACCCGCAGGTCCTTACCAAGATAGCCCGGAAGGTGCTGCGCGAAAAGTTTCTGACCGCCGATGCCGGCATCTCGGGGGCGAATTTCGCAATAGCAGAGTCCGGCAGTCTCGTGATCGTCACGAACGAAGGAAACGGCCGCATGGTAACCACGGTGCCTCCGCTGCACATAGCTATCCTCTCGATAGAGAAGATCCTGCCCTCACTCAAAGACCTGCCTACGTTTATTAGGCTCTTGCCGCGCTCCGCCACGGGCCAGGCAATATCGACCTATGTCTCGATCATTACCGGCGCGAGAAAACCGGGCGACGCAACCGGAGCAAAGGAACTGCACATTGTCCTGCTCGACAACGGACGCTCGGAAATCCTTGCCGGAGAAATGCGGGAGATGCTCAAGTGCATCCGGTGCGGGGCCTGCATGAACGTCTGTCCTGTGTACCGGACCGTGGGCGGCCATTCCTACGGCTGGACCTACCCCGGCCCCATGGGCATCGTCCTGACGACCCTGCTGACCGGCTTGAAGAAATCTCATCCGCTCGTGGATGCCAGCACTCTGTGCGGGGCCTGCAACGAGGTCTGCCCGGTAAAGATCCCGCTCGCGGAACTTATCCTCAAGCAGCGAGTAAACAGAGTTTCGGAAGGATTATCGCCTTCAAAAATTAATATCGGGATGGGCCTTTTCCAGATTGCAACAAAATCATCGTTCCTCTTTTCCCTTGGAGAGAGGCTCGCGAATATGTTCTGGCCTATCATGCGGATGTTCGGCGGAAAGAACGTCGTGGGAAGGCTTCCTCACCCTGCGAAGACGGCCTTCAGAAGGAGGTTCAAATGAGCGCCAATGACACGGTCTCCCTGTTTCTCGAAAACGCCGCAAAGGTCGCGGCCGGAACGCACCGCGTTGAAAATAAAGATAGGCTCAAGGATAAAGTTGCCGCAATAGTGTTGAAGGGCGTGCCTGTTTTTTGCCCGCAAACAACTGAGCTGGAGAACGTTGTTGCCGCACTCTTTGACAAACTCGCACCGGATTACACCTCTGCTGATGCTTCCGTGGAGGAAGTGACCGCCGCCATCGCGGAAACCGGAAGCATCGTCTGCGCCAGCACAGGAGGAAAGGCCGTGCAATCAAGCCTGCTCCCCTCGCACCATGTTGCCATTGTGCCGCGAGAAAAACTTTTTGCCACGCTGGATGATTTCTTTGCCGCATATGCAACGTCTCCCCCGACGAACATTACGCTGATCACCGGGCCCAGCCGCACCGCGGACATCGAACTCAATCTCGTCATCGGCGTACACGGGCCGGAGAGGCTGGATATTATCGTGGTGTGAGGGGGAGCTTCGTGTCAAATGCTTTTTTTACTAAGGAATAAACTTCTTCACAAAAAGGTAAGAATATATCTCGCAGAGGCGCAGAGATCGCAGAGAGCTTCTTGAATTACTGGTTTTAAAAACAGAAAAGATTTTGTCTTTCTCTGCGAACTCTGCGTGCTCTGCGAGAGACGCCTTTAGGTTCAGGTTTGTCCGGGTTAGACATAATAACGATTATCGCAACCTGTGTGTTTTTGTGAACTCCTCTTTTCGAGCGCACAACATCTTCAAGATACACGCGGCGCCAACAGCGGCGAACACGTGTTTGAGGGTATGGCCGCTCACGATCTGCCCTAACAACGCATAAATTTCGCTGTCGAGCAATTCGCATACTTTGGCAAGAACGTAGAACACCAGAAGGAATGAAACAGCGGTCAGGTAGTTTTTCGGCGGTGGATAAAGAAACAGTATCGGGATGATCAATATCATCGGCACGAACTGGGCTACGACGTACATCCGCAAGTCTCCATGACCCGCCTGCTCTCCCCATGCCCAGTATAAAACACTCAGGATGCCGAAAGCCGTGAGCGGCAGAAGCATCATTGCCCCTGCCTTTCGGTTTATTCGTTCCGACAGCACCGAACAAAAGAAGCTCATAAAAGCAACAGCCATCGGCAACCTATCCCAAAGCAAGGTCTCGTTCGTCGGGTTGTAATGATAATATGCGGAACCAAAACCGGTGCAAGCGACCCCGAGGAAAAAAAGCAGATACTCCACAAGAAGTGCGTCATAGCCATTCCCCATGAGCAAGCGGCTTAAAAAAATAACCCCCACTCCTCCCACCAGAACAAAGAAAATATTAGAAGCAATGTTCAGAGCATTCGGCAAGCCCGCATATGTTCTCTGGTCAACAAAGTAATGGTAGTCGATATCCTGCGGGATAGGGTTGAGAGAACAAACAATAAGTATCGCGATAGCGGCTATCGCCGCAAGTATCCACTCTTTTTTATGCATGGCGGAAAGCCTCGTCCTCGTATAATTCTAGATCCCCGATAGGAGCATTCGAGGATGACGTCGGCGGTATGTTGGGCAAAATCTCGACATTGATGAGAATGTAGCATGGCTGGAAGACGCTTGCAAACAAAAATAACTTATTCTTGGTTACCAGCCACGAGCGTGTGTCTCGCTCTTGAGCTGAGTGAACGCGAGCTTGTCGTTGCCCGCATAGTCGCGCAATCCCAGGGTCTCGATATACTCGATGAACGAGTTGTTCCCCGGCAGGCCATACGCTATGGCCGTGTTGATTGCCGCTGAGTGCGACACATCATTTAACCGCAGAAACGCCATGTAGGGGATCTGACTCGCATGGGCGTCCCAAGCCTGAAAGATCGCTGTTACGAATTGTGCTTGCAGCGCCTGAGAGCTGCCGGTGTAGGTGGAGCCGGACTGGTACCCCACTTCCTGAAAGTAGATCGGCTTGTTCGGATAGAGGGCTACGAGACCAGCGATATCCCCGGCGATGATTGACGGATTCTTCACGTTAAATCCCGAATCGATCGGATAATAGTTGACGCCCACGACATCGCTGACGTTATGGAGGGATTGATAAGCGGCCTGTGCATATGGGTTGGAGCTCGTGCCGTACACCCCGGCAAAGGTGCCGTTGATCGTGACGGGAACTCCCGGCCACAGGGTATGAGCATGGGCCGCTACCTGGGTGTAAAAGTTCCCGTAGTCCACCCAGAATTGAAACGCGGAAGCGCCACTGTAGGCATCTATTTCATTGCCCAGGGCGAGCGAATTCAACGTGACATTCGGCAAGGCCGCATGGACGAAATCCAGCACCTTGTTGAACCTACAGATCATGTTCGCGTTGCTGTATGCGGGATCGCCGAAAGGCTTCAGGTCGCTGGGAATGCCGCTGATGCTGGTCGTGATGGGCAAAATTCCCAGATTCATTTTCAGGCCCTTGGAAGGCAGCACGGAGTTATATATGGAGAGGATGCTGCCTGGATCCTGCAGGGTTGACGAACACCCGGAGGCCAAGGACTGCTCAAAGCCATTCCACAGCATGTGGAGCTGCATCACCTGAACGCCGGCGGATTTGGCCAAGGTCACGTTGTTGTTGAAGTCCGACGCAGGCGTCGTATCCACGATGTCCATGCCCAAGGTACGGCTGCCCTTGGGAGTGACGCTTGCACTGCCTCCGCTGCCTCCGGACCCGCAGCTTGAAATGATTAGAGCCATTGCAGAAAAGGCAAAAAGCGAAACAAACATTTTTAAAATTTTATTTTTCAATGTATTCTCCAAAAATATTTAGATAGCTTTCTTTTTATAATCTTATTTTCCATTATGATACATCTGTATACTCTCTCCGCGTCCCACAGTAAAGGTACTATTCACCATTTGATGATCTTTTTCCGGTGAATATTCACCACGTAGGGTTATGCATTACAAGCCATTTAACTTCCTGATAGATGTTGAAGTCGCCACTCTGTGAAACTCATCAATTTTCACCCCATATCTGTTGACGTCAGCCAATAATAGACTTTTTTGACATGCCCTATCATTATCGTTGACATCGCTGTGAATCAGGAATATATTCGCTATAATATCGGAACCGACGTGGCATTCTCTTTACTAAACCAGAGAACATCGCAAGTCCGGTATTATCTAAGGGGCTCTTCAATAATGAAATGAGCTTTCGGTATTAACGAGGGGGGCTCGTGACCCCCTTGTTAACTGACGTCTCATATTTGATCCGGCGCTGCCAAAAAAAATGAAGACCAAATTAAAAGACCCTCTAAGCGAAATTACAAGGAAGGAAAGAAAAGCCCTGCTAGTCATAGCAACGCTAGCGATAGCGATTGTCAAGGCGGGTTTATTGCCAACACGGATAAAAGCAATCGGGATCGAATTGGAGACAATAGATCAAATTGTTTTATTGAAATTATTGAGTTTCATTGTGATGTATTTTCTAGTTGGATTTATTATTTACGGCAGCGGTGATTTTATTTATTGGAGAAGTGAGAGACTAAAGGAATTGCAGGCTGAGTTGGCCGATGAAGTAGATTGGCAAGCTCAGCCTCGCGGCACTACGAGTGAAGTGCAAATGTCTAAATATGAAATTATGGATTTAATTAGAAGGAAGATGAAACCTCTGCGCCTAGCTTCAACCCCTATATCGCTATTCCGAAGCTTTTTTGATTTTTTATTACCGATTCTTCTTTCCTTGTATTCGATATATATACTTTTATCATTTCATCCGGTTTCAAATAAATCAACACAGCCACCAATTTCCGGCACTACTCACACACTTAACACCACTACAGTTCACGCTAAATGAGGATAGCAGAAATGGCTCAGGAAGGGCGAAGAGGAAAAGAGGTGCGTGATAACAAATCGTTCTACGCCGACCGCTTCGCGGCGTGTGAACTCATCGTTAACAGCAGAAGTGTTCGAGAACTGAGTTCTTTATTCATGATTTAGTGTGACCGAAACCATTTTGTTAGAGGACAACTGTGATGGCAGAATTAAAATGTCCCATTTGCTCATCTGATTATGTGAACACACATAGTTTTCCAGAATATAAAAACAAAGATGGTACAGGTTACGTATGCGCCGTATGTGGCCCCTTCTTTATTACTCGTCCTGCCGAAATAAATTCAAGAAACCAGCAGCCTGATCCAAGATTTCCATCCTGGATTCGCGGATATGAAGAAAACCAGCTTGCGCCCCCGTTTATTACGAGCAATCTTCTCGAAGAAGTGGCGAAGAATTTACCTAATTATAGCCCCTTAGAAAAGCAGCTCATCTTATTAAGGGCTATCGAACGAAGAACAAAATACCCTGGCTTTTGGGTAGTAATAAACGACCTGGTCGATTACCCTCTTGCTTGGGCGACCAATTCTGAAGAATTAGATTACCTTCTCAAGGCTTTAGAACAGAGAAATTTTGTCGAACGTAGCATTATTAAGGATGGAATGAGCTTCACAATCCGACCAGAAGGATGGGAGCACCTCGATCAGATCGCAGGCAAACCCGCATTTTCAAACCAAACATTTATTGCCATGTCCTTTAACAAGGAAATGAATATCGTCTGGACAGAAGGAATCAAGCCTGCGGTAGAAAGAGCGGGATATAAACCCGTACGGGTAGACAAAGAACCGCACATTGATCGCATAGATGCAAAAATAATTTCGGAAATTAAAGACGCACTTTTTATTGTTGCAGATGTCACTGGCCAAAAGCAGGGTGTCTATTTTGAGGCGGGTTTTGCTCTTGGATTAAAACGTCCGGTTATCTGGTGTGTAAGAGAAGATGATTTTAGTAATGTGCACTTCGATACTCGACAGTACAATCACATCGTTTATAAAGAACCAAAAGATCTGCAAGAGCAATTATACAATGTTATTTGCGCTGTCATAGGCCTACGACGTAAAGCTGTCTAACGAATCGCCCAGGAGTGGCGCGGAGAAAAACCGCCCCCCTTAACTTATTATTCTCCCTCGGGTATATTATGCATGGTTCAACCAACATTTCGCAACATTACCTGTTGACCATTTCTGCGTGTTTGTATTCCCCATCAGCCCTTCCTTTTATCTCAACATCACCACAACCGCAATCATTGCCGCAAGCGCCACGGCTTCAAGAATGATCCATGGCCACGCCTTCTTGAATATGAGCTGGGGGCGGAGCGTACCCGCATCAGTCTTCACCGTAATATGCGGCCTATACTCTTTACCGGGTTTCAAGTTCTTGCTCTCCACGCGGAACAAAAGACGCGCCGCGTCCGTGCCGAATGTTTTAGGCTTCGGATGTATCCAGAGATCGTTCGTTGACAAGGTCCCCGTGGTGCCGCTGCACCCGAGGGACATCACCGGCACGCTCACCCAGGAGGTGTGCTGCCACCACGGAAGCGTGATCGGCTTTCCGAACCGGGCATGAATGATCCGTTTCCCTCCCCTTGTCTTTTCCGCGGATTCGAGCAGCTTCTTCTGGATCGCCTGTTTCATTTCGAGCGCGCTCTTAAAGCGCTTCTCCATGTCGAGTTCCACGGCCCTGTTCACAATGGACGCGGCCTCTTTGTTGATAGTAGGGTTCAGTTGACGCGGATCAGGAAAATTCAAGGGGTTCTCAGACGGGTTCCTGCCCGTGAGACAATGGTGGAGAGTAGCGCCGAGGGAAAAGATGTCGGAACGCGAATCGGTCTGACCGCTTCCGTATTGTTCGGGCGCGGCATATCCCGGCGTGCCGTAGACATACGTATCTTCCCGCTTGTTCTCCTTGAAGAAGCGCGCAATGCCGAAGTCGATAAGCTTCACCTTGCCGTCTCGCGCGATCATGATGTTCGAGGGCTTTAGGTCCCTAAACACGATGGGATGCGGCTTCTGCACGCTTAAAAAATGCATGGCCCTGCAGATCTGGAGCGCCCAGGACAGGGCCAAACGCTCGTCCAGGGGCTTTCCATGCCGCGCATCTAAAATTTGATCGAGGGTCCTGCCGTTGATGTACTCCATGACGATATAGTGCGTGCCCGGGAGAGAAAAGTAATCGTAGACTTTCGGAAGGTTCGGGTGCGTAAGCCGCGCAAGGATCCGTGCCTCGGTCCGAAACTGGGCAATGGATTCTCCGGCCTTGTCCAGGGGAAGCGTACCAGGCCGAAGTTCCTTGATTGCAAGGATCTTCCTTCCCTGGCTACGGTCCGCGACTTTGTACACGCAGCCCATCCCGCCTCTGCCGAGGATGTCCAAGATCTCATATCTTTTTTTGAGAAGCCGTTTCATTTGAATACCAGAAGACAGAAGTCGCCCTACATTCGCGCTTCGCACTCATAAACGTTGGGTGCAGGCAGGAGCCAGAAGCCAGAATTGATCCGACTTCAGGCATCCTGTTCAGATTATGCTTCCCCTTGCCCCTGGACCCTTGACCCTGCTTTATGATGCTTTAGCCCCGCACTTCGCGCAGAACTTGGCGCCCGCTCTTTTCACTGCGCCGCAGCTCGGGCAGGCCAGCGCGTTCTTCGTGGTCATGCTTCCCTCGCTGAATACAATAGTAGCGTTTCCGACGTTGATGACATCGCCGTCCGCAAGCACCTGTCTGCCCAAGACCTTGGTCTTGTTCACGAACGTCCCGGCAGCAGCGCCTTTATCTTCGATAACGTAGCGGCCGTTCTCCTTGATGACCTCGGCATGCTGCTGCGCGATATCCTTGTCCTTGAACAGGCCAAGCGTATTCCGCTCGTCCCTGCCGATGCTCGCGGTGTCGCCGATGTTAATGTCTTTCTTCGTGCCTTGACCCCGCACGAGGCTGAGGTGGCCTGTCTCGAACTGTTGGTCCACCTTCCTGAGCGAGAATGCCGCGAATCCCATAAAGCTCAAAAGGGGGATGGCAAAAGCCCAGAGCGGCGGCATGCTGCTTGCCCCGAAAAGGGACGACTCGGGCTGGAAGTAATCGCGCGTTGCGGTATGGCCTGTAGTAAGCGTGACGGACACGTTCCTCAGATATTCGGCCCGTTTCTCGGTCCGAAAGGTGATAACGTATTCATTCCGTATCCTGTTGCTGATGGTATCGTAAATTTCCGCAAGGCCGTCGCCGGATGGTGTAAAGAAATAAGAGCCACCCGACTCGCGCGCGACCCTTTCGAGTCGCGGAGTGCGAACGTCCTTTCCCAGTCCGATCGTGTAAACGGAAACATTGTTTTTCACCGCGGACGCGATTGCCTGATTGATGTCGAATGCGCCGCGGTTGGCGATCCCGTCGGTCAGCACGATCACGGCCTTCCTGCCGGAGACGTTCTGCACTGATTCAACGCCCCGGGCGATTGCGTCGTAGAGCGCCGTGTTGCCGCCGGGCTGAATGGTCAGCACGGTCTTCCTCAGCATATCCTGGTTGTTGGTCAAGGGTTCGAGCGCGGACACCTCATCGCTGAATGCGAAGAGAGACGCCTGGTCTCCGGGTTCCATGAGCGAGATGAACCGGAGCACTGATTCTTTTGCATGTATTATTTTTTCGCCAGCCATGGAGCCGCTGCGGTCGAGTACGATGGCGAGGCTCAGCGGTTCATGAATGCCGTTTTCTCCCGCCATCTGCATATGCTCGATCTCGACAGGACGGTTATTTTCCTGGAGCGTCATCTGGTCCTTGCTCAGACCGCGCACGGGTTTTCCTGATGCGTCAAGCACGGACACGTAGGCCTTGACCACGGGAAAGCTGCTCAAATCGAACTGGGTGATCTGTACGGATGTTGGTTCACCCGCTGCTGCTGCCTGTGTGTTTGTTGCGAAGACGCCGAAGAAAAGCATGGCTATAACGACGGCTGTTTCCACGGCCTTCTTGACTGCCGAGAACATCAGCAGAATGCTGCCCACACGGATGACGTCTCCGTCAGCAAGCTTGCTGCTGCGCGTCAGTTTCTGGTTCACGTACACGGACTTTCCCTGCTCGTCGGTCTCGATGATGAAGTGTCCGTTCGATCGTTTTATAACGGCATGCTGCATGCCCACGCCTTCCGCGCCAGAGAGACAGACATCGGAACGGTCGTCTCTTCCCACGACATTCAGTGTTTTAAGGAGGGGAAATTCCCTGTTGATGTGCCTTCCTTTAATTACCTTCACCTTCGCGGATACGAAAGCCTCTTCAACCAGGCTGATGAAAACCCCGATACACATCCCGAGCAGGGTCAGCCCTGCAAGAACGGACCATATCGAAGTCGCCGAAAGCGCGTTGAACAAAAGCCCGCCGAGCAGCCCGCCGAGAGCGCCGCCGGTAAGCCCGTAAAGCGCCCGCGCGCGGGAGCGGATCATTATTCCGCCGGAGAGACCCACGGCAGCGCCGAGCACTGCCCAGCCCAGGGCAACGGACAGGGCAACGCCGAGCGATGCTTTAAATCCTCCTGCATCTGCAACCACTTTCCCGAGCGCAATGAAGATCGTATTTCCCAAAGCAGCGCCTGCTGCTCCGCCGAGCATGCCTGCCGCAGCCCCGAAACCTGCGCGCTTGAGCGCGTCACGGAATCGCCTGCCCGTAATGGACTCATGGCTCCAGATGAACCCGCCGATGAACATGCCCGCAAGAGCGCCGAGCACGACCTCGGTGAGCAATCCGCTCCCCGTGACGCCGGACACGGACAGGACAAAGGCCCAGGCGGCTGACCCGCCGAGCGCTCCTGCCGCGCCGTAAAATGCTGTTTTATGAGTGAGTCTGGCCATGGTCACCTCCGGTTCAAATACTGAAGGTAAGAAATTGGGAAGGTAGGAAGTTAAGCATTATGCTTTCTTCTTTGTATCAGCTTCCCACCTTCTTACCCTCCTACCTTCTCACCTTCTTGCTTTTCCGCCTACGCTGCTTGCACCGAGAGCGACAGCTTTCCGAACCTGAGCTCGTCGCCCGGTTTGATCGCCTGCGGCGCATGGGGTTGGATCTTCTTCTTGTTCACAAAGGTTCCGTTCGTGGAACCCATGTCCTCCACGGTATAGTCCGCGCCCGAACGATGGATCACCGCGTGCTTGCGCGATACGCCCTTGTCCATGCCTCCGAGGTTCGTCAGGTCCACATCCGGGAATACATCGCTGATGGGGTCTTCCCTGCCGATAACGACCTCGTCCTTGGCCGGAACTTCCAGCCTGCTTCCGTCTGTGGACGTGAGCACCAGTTGCGCGTTGCCGATCTCTTCAGCTGCCCCGAGAAGCTCAGACTTCTCTTCTAGCTTAGCTCCGCACTCTTCACAGAAGAGCGCCCCTTCGATGTTTTCCATCTGACATTCTGTGCATTTCATGATAGTGTCCTCCTTTTTGTTTAATGGCTCGTGATGAGTTGTTTTTTCTGACTTCTGACTTCTGCATCTATTTCCTCATCGCTTCCGTCATCGTCAACTTTCTTGTTCCGTATTCCAGCTTCTTGGTTCCGAACGCGGTGAGCGCGCCGGTCTTCTTTAATGACAGGATCTCGCGCGTGGCCGCTTCCGCCAGCTCATCCTCGCCGAGATTCAGAAGCACGGTGGCGGCTGCCTCGAGTTTCTGCGTGGCAGCAGCGATATTTCCGGCCTCTGCCTCGGTCAGCGCCCTGGTCTGGAGTTTGAACGCGCTCAATCTCTCCACGAGATTCATCACCTCGGCGTTCACCTTCGCTGCAATAGCGGCGTCTTCCGTGAACGTGACGAATACATCCGTCTTGATGCTCTGCCCCGTGACGCCCTGTGACGGGATATCGTACGTGACCTCTACCTGGCCCAGGCGGAACTTGCCTGCCTTGTGCGAAGGTATGCGATATTCGAGAAGCAACGCCTGCCCCTTTTTCCCGTCCAAAGAGCCCAGTTCAGCCGCGACAATACCGTTGTTCACGGTTTTTTTGCTGATATCGGCGATCATCGGGACTGTAGAGTAGACCTTGATCGGCTTCACGTCCTGCGCCGTGCGGACAATCACCTTCAGGTTTATTGCCGCAACGGACTGCATCCCCTCGACCTCCTGTTGAAACGCGTCAAGGATCGAGATGGGGTTCTGGATCCAATGCGAATTTCCACGCGACCCGTCCGCGATCTGGAGCAGGAGCTTCTCGTTCCATTCTTCACCAATGCCGATGCTCGTGATTGCGATGCCCTGCTTGCCGGCTTCGTCCGCGACCCTGAGACACGCGTCCTCGTCATCCCACGTCTGGCCGTCCGTAAGCAGCAGGATCCGGTTTATGCGGTCTTTGGAATATCCCTTCTTTACCTCAACCATCCCCGCCTTGAGCCCGTCTGAGATCTGGGTGCCGCCGCGGGCTATCACCTTAGAGAGCGTGGCCTTGATCTCATCGCGGTTCTTCGCAGGCTGGCTCGGTATAAGCGTCTCGACCTGGTCATCGAAAATCGTGACCGAAACGAGGTCAGTGTCGCTCAAATGGTCCACCAGATAACCCACCGCTTCTTTCAAATTATCCATCTTTTCCCCGTCCATGGAACCGCTCCGGTCCAGGACCAGGGCAAAGTTAGCGGGCAGCGTTCCCAGTGCTGTTCCGCTTCCGGCCTTGATGTCCACAAGCGAATAGATTGCCTGCTCCGTTCCGCTCGCCAACACCTGGTCCTTGCTCATGACACATCGTACATTCAGTTCGTTTTTCATGATGAAATCCTCCTTTATTAAATTACCTTCGCCACCATTGCCGTGATGTTGTCCAGCCCGCCGTTATCGTTCGCCATCCGCACCAGCCTGGCGCATGCCTTTTTTACATTTTTTTCCACGGCAAAAACCTGGTGAATATTCTCATCGCCGATCATTCCCCAGAGCCCGTCTGTGCAGAGCAGGAGAAGGCCGCCTTTTTTCAAGTCCATCCGGAACGTGTCAACCTTTACCGTGTCGTCCGACCCAATGGTGCGGTACAGCAGGTTGGATTTGGGGTGGTTCCTGGCCTCTTCCTTTGTCAGTTTTCCGGCTGCTACCAGCTTCGCCACCAGGGAATGGTCTTCCGTGATCTGGGTGATGGACCCGTTCTCAACCCAATAGACCCTGCTGTCGCCGACATTCGCTATGTATGCGGTATTGCCGGCAACGAACGCCATGGTGAGCGTGGTGCCCATATTCGATCCCCTGCTTGCGCCCTCGTGCTTTACCGCAACATTTGCCTGTTGCACGGCGTGCTGTACAAGATCGAGCGGAGCTTTATTCTGCTCTACTCCCTCGCGCATCTCCCTGCACACGGTCTCCACCGCGATCTTGCTTGCGACCTCACCGGCATCGTGACCGCCCATACCGTCGGCCACGGCAAAGAGCATTCCTTTACCGAGGTCGAGGAACGAAAAACTGTCCTCATTATGGGGCCTCACCATGCCTGTATCAGTCAGGGCGTGCCACGAGAGCGCAAACGGCGCTGCTGTGTGTTCCCGGCATTGTTCGGTTTCGCAGGAAGCGGTTTCTTTTTCCGGTTCCGGCCTGAGCCTTCTCGTGTACGCAGGCTGAAGCACCCTGGTCATGGCGTTCGAGGTGTTCCGCTCATCAGGACGCGATGCCTTGCTAGAATGCTGTATAGCTTTTTTCTGGCGTTTGCTCATATCCCATCCTAAGATGTCGATAATTTTTACTAACCAGCTTTTCCATCCCTGCGCCATAACCGACTCCCGATCGCATCATCTTGAACACCATTTCGCCTTGGTGTCTCGTTATTATGCATCGTACGTGCCAAAACGTAAAATCATGCTCGCATAAAATAGTTATTGAAATAAAATCAGCGTGATAGACAGTCTTAAATTTTCTTGCAACGCGCGAGATTCGTTTATGAATGTGGAGTGACCTGGGGAAAATTGTTTGATTATCGAAGTTGAGATGTTCGATTTTCGAATAGTCTGGAATGCTTTTTAGATGAGCTGTGTTATGCTATGCGCAGCACCTTTGCGCCGCGGATCTTGCGTTCCTTAAGCTCGAGCAAAGCCGTGTTAGCATCTTCGAGCGAATACACCTGGGTTTCGGGCCTCATCGATATTGTTGCGGCCAGTTGCAGGAATGCTTCCACATCGCGACGAGTAATGTTCGCCACACTCTTGATCTCTTTTTCCATCCAGAGGTCGCGTTGGTAATTGAGCTTTTGAAGAGCGTCTTTATCAGCCTCTTCTTTGCGGATCGCGTTGATCACGAGCCGACCTCCCGGCTCCAGGTTCTTTAATGCTTCCACCACCGGGTGCCATGCCGGAGTCGTATCTATGATCGCGCGCAGTTTTTCGGGCGCTCTATCCTCTGCATTCCCCGCCCAGACTGCGCCGAGCTCCTCTGCAAACTGCTGTTCCGTCTCGGTCCTGGAAAAGACGAAGACGTTCGTGTTCGGATATTTATGCCGTACCATCTTGAGAACCAGATGGCCCGAGGCGCCGAAGCCCGTGAGCCCGAGGTTCTCTCCATCCCTGATCCCGGACAGACTTAAAGATCGATATCCAATGGCCCCGGCACATAAAAGCGGCGCTGCCTCGGCATCTGAGAAGACATCCGGTATCTTGTATGCGTATTGCTCGTGAACACGTGTATATTCAGCGTAACCCCCGTCAGCATCTCGGCCCGTGGCTTTGAACTCAGCGCAAAGATTTTCCATTCCGCTGTTGCAATATTTACACGATCCGCAAGACGAGTGAATCCAGGCTATGCCGACCCGGTCGCCATCTTTAAATTTCGACGCATGAATACCAGATCGTTCAACACGCCCGACGATCTGATGTCCGAGAATGATCGGAAACTTGGACGGCGGTGTCCTTCCTTCGATTTCGTCCAGTTCCGTGTGGCATACACCGCAGGCGGAGACTTTTACCAGAATTTCGTTTTCTTGCGGGATGGGAACCGGCAGGTCGATAAGGTCCAGGGGCGATCTTTTTTTGGAAAGATCGATTATCTGTTTCAAAACCATTGCCTTCATATTCATGCCTCAATCTATTGTAGCAAATGAACATACGGGGCAAGCCGGTGTCTTTGAACGAGAGAGGTGCGTCAATGAAGAAGCTGCCATCAGGGAATCAGGATGCTCGATCCCGTGGTCTTGCGCGTCTCAAGATCGCGGTGGGCCTGGGCCGCGTCTTTAAGCGCGTAGCGCTGATTGATGTCGATTTTTACCTTGCCGGACAGAACGATGTCGAACAGTTCTTTTGACATTGCGTCCAGGTCCGTTCGTTTTGCCGCGTAGGTCATCAGCGTGGGGCGCGTAAGATAGAGCGAGCCCTTCTGTGAAAGCAGCGCCGGATCAAAGGGCGCGACCGGCCCCGACGAATTGCCGAAACTCACCATCAGCCCGCGCGGACGCAGGCAGTCGAGCGAATCATGAAACGTGTCTTTGCCCACCGAGTCGTAGACGACCGGCAGTCCGGCGTTGTTGGTGATCTCCTTCACGCGCTCGACGAACTTGTGCTTGCGATAATTGATGCAGTAATCGGCGCCGTGTTGTTTTGCTTGCTCGCATTTTTCATCCGAACCCGCCGTACCGATTACGGTTGCGCCGAGCGCTTTCAGCCATTGGCACGCGATCAGCCCTACCCCGCCCGCTGCCGCATGGAACAGGACCGTGTCCCCCGGCTGCACTGTGTACGTTCTCCGAAGCAGATACTGCGCGGTCAACCCCTTGAGCATCATGGCAGCGCCTTGTTCGAAGGACAGGCCCTCCGGCAGAAGGCACAGCCGGTCTGCCGGCATGGTGCGGGCTTCGCTATACGCGCCGAGCAATCCCCCGGCATAGGCCACGCGGTCTCCCGGCTTGACGTGCGTGACGCCCGGGCCCACTGCTTCCACCACGCCCGCTCCCTCCGACCCCGCGCCTGACGGCAGGGGAGTTTTGTACAGGCCCGTGCGCTGGTAAACGTCTACCATGTTGAGTCCGCAGGCCTTGTGCAGTACGCGCGCCTCCCCGGGACCAGGGTCGTTCATGGTCACCTCTTCCCATTGCAGCACTTCAGGACCGCCGTTTTTATAGAATCGGATTGCTTTGGGCATTGGTCTCTCCTCGTGATGACAGTCTGTATCGTTATTGTTATTTCTTAAAGCGTTCTTTCGCCTTTTTGTACGCGTTCTCAAAATCATCTGCAGCTTGGTCCAACTCCGTGGAGAATTTTCCCCACGTTGCTACTGATTCCTTCCGTATCTTTTCAAGCTTTTGAGAAGCGGCCTCTCGCCCTTCTTCAGCTTTTGCCAAATCCTGGTTTATATCTTTTCGCGCCGATTCCGTCATCGCGGCGGCCTTGGCCTTCAGTTCATCCAGTTGCTTCCCGAGCTTTCCGAGCCGTTCTTGCATGTTCTTTTCATAGTGCTTCTTTTCTTGTGATTCATTCGGCGTCGCGGCCTGCTGTTCCGGAGCCGCCGCCCATGACGCCGAAGGGCTGAACGAAATGAAAAGCGCTGTTGCCAGGGTCAATAAAAACATGCGTTGTTTCATGAAATGCCTCCTTATATCTCGGATGATTGGGTCATTTTTGCCATGCCGTAAGTATAGCAAACTTACCAAAGGAAGAGCGGGATGAACGATGCCTCATAGCATCTTTCATTACAATTATTTCGTTCTTTCTATAGACGGCCACATTGGAACAGGTTACAATAGCAGTCAAAAAATGCTTTAGTAACCACTGGCGGCTTCATCGCACAGTAAAAACAAGTTCAATATTGTTGGTTCCGACCGGAGACCGCGTCATGGAAACAGCTCGTGTACATCGCATTTACCCAAAAATACGAAACCACCTGATTGGCCCGCAAGATCTTTATCTCGTGGTCTCCATCGAGGCACAAACGCTCCTCGTCTGCAAGGACAACGCGATTGTCGAGCGATACAACTGCTCCACCTCCCGCTTCGGCAACGGCAATCGTGAGAACTCGCTCAAGACGCCGCTCGGCATTCATTCGATAAAGGAAAAGTTCGGAGCAGGCGCGCCGGCAGGCCGCGTTTTCCGAGACCGGGAAGACACCCGCGAAGACTGGGACCACACCCAAAACGGAGACAACCTGATCCTGACGCGCATTCTGCGGCTCGAAGGCCTTGAGCAGGGAATCAATAAGGGCGAGGGCGTGGACTCGTATGAGCGGTACATCTATATCCACGGCACCGGCCGGGAGGACCTGATCGGCACTCCCCTGTCTCACGGATGCGTCTGCATGCGCAATCACGACATCATTCGCTTATTCGAGACGGTGAAAGAAAACACGCTCGTATATATCGATCCTCTGCCTGTCGTGATTGACGGACAACGGTGCCGGAGCATCCATTTCACCGGCATCTTCGGCAGCGGCATGAGCGCGCTCGCGCAATATTTGCGCTTTCAGGGGATCCTGGTCTCTGGTTCCGATCGTTTCCATGCCAGCGAGGATACCGCCTGTATCCGGCAATCGCTCGAAGGGCTCGGATGCGCTATCGTTCCGCAAGACGGTTCAGGCGTTACACAAGATACCGATATCGTATGCATCTCAACCGCAATAGAAGAATCAAATCCCGACATCGCTGCTGCGCGCGCTTATGGGATTCCGATCATTCATCGCTCCGACCTTCTGAGCGCTATCATCGAGACAAAAAAGACGATTGCAGTCGCAGGCACCAGCGGCAAGTCCACGGTGACCGCGATGATCTTCGAATTCCTGACCGCCTGCGATAAGTCTCCCTCGCTTATAAGCGGCGCGCCCTTGCGCAGACTCGAAAAGCAGGGATTGATCGGCAATGCCTATTGCGGCGGCTCCGACCTCCTGGTGGTGGAGGCGGACGAAAGCGACGGATCGCTCGTGAAATATCGGCCCGACGCTGTGGTCATCCTGAATATTTCGAAGGACCACAAAAGCATCGAGGAGATAACAAAGCTTTTCCAGACGCTGACTTCACAATCTCGCTGGACAGCCTCAAATGCCGACGACCCGATCCTTGCTTCCCTGTCTGCAGACGTACGCTTCGGCAGAAGCGGCTCGGGCTCGTGTCATTCGGACCATGAAGAACTCCTGCCGACTTCAGTAACGTTATTTAAGAATGGAATTGAATATCATCTGCCGCTTCCTGGGAAGCATAATCTGGAGAACCTGCGCGCAGCGCTCTGCGTGTGTGAATATTTCGGATGCGAACAAACAGCGCTTGCCCATGCGGTGCAAAACTATGAAGGCGTGGCACGCCGTTTTTCCATAACCAGGACAGAGCAGAACGTGCATGTGGTAGATGACTTTGCGCACAATCCCGTAAAGATAGCAGCGGCTGTCGCTGCTGCTCGCGGCCTTTCAAGGCGCATCATCGCCGTATACCAGCCGCACGGGTTCGGTCCCACACGGTTTCTCAAGGACGAATACATCGAGACCTTTCGGACTATCTTCAAACAACAGGACTCGCTCTATCTCCTGCCGATCTATTATGCCGGAGGCACGGCGCAGAAAGACATTTCCTCGGAAGACATCATACAGGGCCTCGGCCCCGTAACATTCACTGCTCAGGCACTAAAAGACCGCGGTGAACTATTGGCCGGATTAAAAGCTGCTGCAAAGCCAGAAGACTGCGTTCTTATCATGGGAGCACGGGACCCGTCGCTGCCGGCGTTGGTGAAAAAAGTTGTGGATTTGTTCGGTGGGGAATAATTTATTAGGCGCAGGCTTCAGCCTGCGCCTAACCGAGAACCGTTTCGTCCTCTGTTGATGCGCTCCCCGTCATTCCGCCAGTTTTAACCCACTCCGGACTCTGCACTCAAAACAAAACTCTCATAACGTGTTATACTTGAAGCAAATAACACTCATCATCATTGGAGGCCTGCCATGATTGAGCCAATACGAATTCCCGCTGAAGTAGTCCGCAAAAAAGTGACATCAGGAGAAGCCCTTCTCGTGTGCGCGTACGAGGACGTGGAGAAGTTCAGGAAAATGCATTTGCAGGACGCCATTTCGCTCCAGGAGTTCATGACCCGGCTTCCCGCCTTATCCAAGGAGCACCAAATCATCTTTTATTGAGCCTGACCGCAAGAAGCGAGCGCTGCCCGTCGGGCAGTGGAATATCTGGATAAAGGCTATCCGAATGTGAAGGTCCTCGGCGGCGGTGTGGAAGGATGGAGAAAAGCGGGATTCCGCGTCGTGGAATCGGGGTAGTTACAGCTACGCCAGCGTACCCCGGAGAATGGAATATCCGAGCAATGCTGCTTACACCCTCTCGATGACGGACCTGAGTTTATCCCTCACCTGGCCGGCGATCTCCTCAAGATTAGAGTTATTGATGGCCTGCATGGAAGCAGCCGGGTCGATTGCCGCGACCTCCGCGCCCACGCCCGCTATTTCCTGCACGATGACACTGCAAGGCAGCATGGTGCCGATCTTGTCCTCCGCCTCCAAGGCCTTGTATGCGTACTGCGGGTTGCAGGCGCCGAGGATGCGGTACTTTCTGAAGTCGACGTTCAGTTTTTTCTTCAGTGTCTCCTTCACATCTATATCAGTCAGCACGCCGAAGCCTTCCTTCTTCAGTTCTTCAATGACCCGGCTCACCGCGTCGTCAAACGTCGTCTGCACTGTTTTACTGAAATAGTAACTCATATAGTGGCGCCCCTTTCTCCAAACGATTTCCATCCATGGTTCCATTATAGCGCGACAAAAAGAGTTCAGGGGTGTCTGCCCCCTTCCGATTCCTGGTATATGTGCAAAACACCTCTCTCCACCATAAGTCTTACCACCACCTCCTCCTGTCAACCAGGATATAATATGTCCTATATTGACTTTTTCGTAAAACGGAATCATAATTGTAATATGACGACCATAGGGAGGTGCTACCTATGAAAAATAAATTCAGCATAAACGATAAAACCAGGACCCTTCTGTTGAATATAACAACCGTGCTCGTAGCGAGTATTCTTCTGATGTCTTGCGGAAATTACGGTAGTGGCGGAGGCATGTATGGAGGAATGAGCACGTTACCGCCGATGGCGTTTTCTTTGATTTCTCCGGCCAATGGTTCTACCGTGGCTTCCACTACGCCGACTTTGACGTGGGGTGCTTCGCTTTACGCAACGGGATACTACGTCTATATCAGCGACAACGGCGGTTCAACCTACACTCTGTATACAACCACGGCGGCTACCAGCTACATGGTATCACCTGCTCTGACAGCCTCAACGGTGTACGACTGGAAGGTTACTGCATTTAACAACACCGGTATGGTGACAAGCGGTACAGGGACCTTCGCCACTCCATAACGCGCAAACGGTAGTAGGCGGAAAGCCACCCGACAAAACACTGCAGCGTTTGCGGTGAGTGTTACTTTCTGTGTGACGTACCATGCCCATTGCGGCTCTATCTCCTTGACGCTCTCGCCCAAGTATAGTATCCTCAAATTCAAGACTCCGTTTACATCTGTATTGTTTACGAACAAGGAGGAACAAACGCCATGCAAAAGTTAGTCCTCGCATTGAGTGTCTTTGCTGTGTCGGGCTTCATTACTTCCGTCACTTTTGCGGAAAAACCTGCATCAATGAGCCTGGGGGAATCGGAGTTCAAGGAACACTGTGCCGTGTGCCATCCGAACGGGGGAAATATCGTCAACCAGAAGAAAACCCTGCATAAACAGGACCGCGAGTCAAACAACGTTAAAACCGTGGCCGATATCGTAAAAACCATCAGGACCCCTAGCCAGGGGATGACAAAATTTGACAAAAAAACCGTGTCGGATAAAGAGGCCCGGTCGATAGCGCAATACATACTAAAAACGTTTTAAGAACGTCGTAGCGAACGCGTGTTCATAATTTTTTAACTGGAGGGTGCGCTCATGAAATGGCTCGAAAAGTATACGGACTACGCTTACGCCTTGATGCGGATCATGGCGGGATTCATGTTCTCGTTCCACGGCATCCAGAAAATCCTGGGGATCCTTTCCGATTTCCAGCCGGCAATAGGGTCCCAGCTCTGGTTCGGCGGGCTCATCGAGCTCCTTGCAGGGATAGCGGTGCTGCTGGGGTTCCAGACGCGCGCAGCGGCTTTCCTTTGCAGCGGCGAGATGGCAGTGGCCTATTTCCAGTTTCACTGGAAATTCCAGATGGGACGCAACTTCTTTCCCGCGCTGAACCAGGGCGAGCTGGCCGTTCTCTACTGTTTTGTGTTCCTCTACATTGCATGCAGAGGCGGGGGCAAATGGAAGCTGGATAAAACAAACTAGGGTGGAAAAAAGTGTCAGTGTTCGGGCTTTAGTAATTAAGGAATTAATTTCTTCTCAAAATGGCAAGAATATTTTACCGCGAAGGCGCAAAGGACACCGAAAGATTAAAGAAATTTTTGACTCATTCAACGGGAACCTTGGAGACATTGCTTCACCATGTGCTTTTCATTTTTCCATGGATGATCACATCCACGGGAGACGCTCCCGTGCCAAAACTATTATCGCTTTGATCAATAATAACCATTGACATTCCGGCACGGAAGGGGCATTATATTGCTAGAAGTTCCGGATGTTCTTGTAGGGAAACCGCAAAGACAGATAGGCTTTGCGGTTTTTTTTTTGTCCTTTTCCGTCGCTTCAATTTCACAGAAGGAGGTAGCTCATCATGGAGACAGGTTCAGTAAAGTGGTTCAATGATTCCAAAGGTTTTGGATTCATTACCCGTGAAAAAGGCGGCGATGTGTTCGTTCATTTCGGCGACATTCAGGACAGCGGCTTTAAGTCGTTGGCCGAAGGCCAGCAGGTTCAGTTCGACGTTGTCGACTCACCCAAAGGCCCCAAGGCAGCCAACGTTGTAAAGCTTTAAGCAACCGCTTAAACCTTCGCAGGCCCTGACCGTGTCAGGGCCTGTTTTTTCTTTCCCCTTTTACTTCATCCGGAATCATCATCTTTCATCGTGTATCCTGCATCATTGCGTGGGGCTTTTTTGAAACGAAAGGAGAACCATGAACTACAGACAGAGCTATAGAGAAAAACAAGAGTTGGAGAGGACCGCACTCGCCGCGCTTGGTCTGGTTTCCGATCGGTATGCGGATGTTTCGAAGATCGAATTTTACATGACCTATTTTCGGCGCGGTTTGGATGCAGTTTTAATGAAGCGGACGCTCAGTTTCTCGTCCGCGGATTACGCCGCTTTTCACATGAAGTGCATGGAGGATGGGTGTACGGGCGGCGGTTTCGATCTGGCCCCTATGGTTGCAGGCCTGGCTAAATCCCATAAGAAGACAACAAAGGGAAAGGTCTATTGTCACGGCGCGAACCATACCTTCGGACACGCCAGTCTTGCCTATGAAGTCAACATTCAGTATCATAAGCAGGTAAAATAGAACTCCACGGGCCTTGCATAATGCGGCACTCAAGACGGGATGCTATGACCATCATCCTGCAAAGCCCTATCTGCTGCAATCCTCTGCTTATTTTCACTGATGGCTGCCAATGCTCTGAAGCCCTGCATCACGAGGAGATTACTTCTTCTTGCCACCCTTCGGTTTCTTTACTTCCTTCTTTGCACCTTGGCGCGATTGTGCCATGTGAAATCACCTCCTTTTTGCCTGGGTCTTGCGCTTCTTCCTGCACCTACGCTCCAATGCCACGAACCTTTTCGGAGCTATATCCCCTTAGTTTCGGGCTTGGTCGTCGATGCAGCGGGTGACTGTGACGGTCTTCCAAACGACGGCCTTCCCGCCGGCCTCGGTCCTGAACCGGACGGCCGCGCGCGTTTGAGGAGCTTCCGCGCACGCTTCTGCGCCTCCAGCTGCTTATTCTTCTTTTTCACCGAAGGCTTTTCGTAATGGCGCCGCTTCTTGATTTCTCCTAAGAGGCCGTCAAGCTGGAGCTTCTTCTTCAGGTCCCGCAGGGCCTTTTCGATATTCTGAGACTGGACTCTTACCTCCACGATCTGCCTCCCCCGCCGCCATAACCGCCGCCGCGACTACCCCGATTGCCGCCGGACCCCGAGCGCTCCGTCTTCGGCTTTGCCTCGTTCACCGTGATCGTCCGTTCCATGAACGACGTGCCGTTCATGGAAGTGATCGCCTTTGCCGCGTCTTCATCCGACGCCATCTCCACGAAACCGAATCCCTTGGATCTGCCGTTGGTCTGATCAATGATCAGCGTGGCGGACAGCACCTCGCCGATCTTCGAAAATGCCTCGCGCAAATCCTCCTCGTGGGTGTTATACGACAAATTTCCTACATAAAGCTTCTTTGCCATGGTGCCTCCCTGTATGACCTCAAGTTCACGCTGTGGGTCGTTTTGCCGCGCAGCGCGTTACGTCTTCTCCTCGGACCCGAGTGGATAACCGCAGACCACATTGTTCACCAACCAAACATGCAGTCGCTTTTATGGGGGAAAAGGTGAGAGCAGGAGGAGTCAGTGATCGATGGTGAGGCTCGCACGACATCCCGCTCCTAAACGAGATGGCCTTGCCCCGTTGATGGCCTGTATGTTCATTATACAGCATTCACCATCAGTTGCAAGGGTTTTTCGAGACCCGCAAGAACGAGAACTTTGAGGACATTCTCCACGGATTCTGCCTCTCTGCGGACGATTTTGGGGAAATCGCGTCCTTTTGACTACGTCACCTTCTCCCTTCCCTGCTGTAATATTCAAGGCTTGCCCCAGATGCCCTTATACGTCATTTTTAGCCAGGTGTTGACTATCTCTGATCTTATCCGGTAGGGGCATCATGTAAGCCAGTTAAGCTTTACGCCTATCCATACTCCAAGAAACACGAACAGCATGAAGCTGAGGCGGCTGACAGCGAGTAAGGGGGAAGAGCAACGCCATCCGGTATAAAACCAGAGAGCAAAAGATGAAGTCAGGCAGGACTATATTGACAACTCTATTTCACCAAATCTCCATATTCGCTTGGCCTGCGTTTTTTAAGAAACCCCCACGTCTCGGCGGCTGCGTCGCGTTCCTTGGGATCGATGTCGGCGATGACGATGGCGTCTTTGCCTCCGGCAAGCTCCGAGGCCATCTCGCCCCAAGGGTCCACGCAGAAGCTCCGGCCGTAGAACGAAATCCCCTCTTCCTTCCCTACGCGATTTACGCGGAAAATGAAGGTATTGTTCGCAAAAGCGTTTGCACAGATCGCGCGCTCCCAAAGGGTATGCGTGTTCAGCGAAGCGGCCGTAGGTGCAAAAATGATTTCAGCGCCCTTGAGTGTCAGGATGCGCGCGCCTTCGGGAAAGAGGTTGTCCCAGCAGATCTGGATGCCGATCTTCCCCTGTGAGGTTTCGATCACCGGAAAACCGGTGTCACCGGGAGAAAAATAAAACTGCTCTCGATAGAGTTCAAGGTTAGGGATATGATTCTTGCGGTAGACGCCGACAAGCTTGCCGGAATCGAAAACAGCGGCGCTGTTATAGTATTTGTCGCCCGAGGATTCAAAAAAGGGAATGATGAGTACGGTCTTGGTTTTTTCTGAAAGTGTTTTGAACCGGGCCAGGGTCTCGCTTGCAGCGTCTTGCGCCCAGGAGGTAAGCGATATATCTTCTTGCCGCGGAAACCAGGGGGTCAGAAATAGCTCGGGATAGCAAATGATCCGGGCGTCCTTCTCAGCCGCCACCTCGGCCATGTCTACGGCGCGCTGGATATTTCGATCAATGTCCGGACCAGCAGTTATTTGGATGCCCGCTATTTTCATAGACAAAACAGTTCAGCCACGGATTGACACGGATGTCCGTTTTCTCACTGTTACTTTCCGTGGCATTTTTTGTATTTCTGCCCGCTTCCACACGGGCAGGGATCGTTCCGGCCGACCTTATGTTCCACATGCACCGGCTGGACAGTCTTAACCGCTGCGTCACCGGCGCCTGCAAAACTAAGGTTGGCTATCTGTCGTCGCTGGCGTCGTTCGATTTCCTGGCTCTGCTCTTTCGCGGCCGCCTTGATACGGAAAAGGTTTTCAACGGTGGTCTCGACGATGCGGAGCTTCATCTCCTCGAACATTTCGAAGCCTTCTTTTTTATACTCGATGAGCGGGTCCTTCTGGCCATAGCCCCTGAGCCCGATGCCTTCCTTGAGATGGTCCATGGCAAGCAAGTGGTCTTTCCACTGATGGTCCACGGCCTGGAGCATGAAGACCTTTTCGAGATGCCGCATCAACTCGGGACCAATCTCTTTTTCTTTGTCCTCGTAACTCCTCCTGATCGCGTCCCACAATTTTTCTCGCAACTCGTCGTTGGACAGGGACTGAGGGTCGAGGTCGCGTAATGCGTGATAGGAAAACTTGGCAATGAGCGCGTCTCTAAGCCCCGTGATGTCCCAGGTCTCGGGATACGCGTCCGCGGGGCAGTAGAAGCCCAGGATGCCGTCGAGCATGTCTTCAGCCAGGCCGAGCACCTCGTCCTTGAGGTCTTCGCCCGCGAGGATCTGGCGCCGCTGCTCGTAGATCACCTTGCGCTGCTGGTTCATGACATCGTCATATTCGAGAATGTGTTTACGAATTTCAAAGTTGTGCTGCTCGACTTTTTTCTGCGCGTTCTCGATCGCGCGGGACACCATCCGGTGTTCGATCGGCACGTCTTCCTCCATCCCGAGCCGGCCCATCAGTCCCTTGATGCGGTCGGAACCGAAGATCCGGAGAAGATCGTCCTCAAGAGAAAGATAGAAACGGGACGAACCCGGGTCCCCCTGACGGCCCGAGCGTCCGCGAAGCTGGTTGTCGATGCGCCGCGCTTCGTGACGTTCCGTGCCCAGAATATGGAGACCGCCGGCGGCTTTCACCTTTTCCTTCTCCGTGGCGCACTGGTCCTTAAGCTGGGAGAGCGTCGCGTCCCACTCTTCCCGGGTATATTCCTTTCCCTTCAGCGCCTGGCGTGCAAGCCCCTCGGGGTTGCCGCCCAGAACGATGTCCGTGCCGCGCCCCGCCATATTCGTGGCGATGGTGACCGCGCTGTACCGACCTGCCTGCGCTACGATCTCGGCCTCCATCTCGTGAAATTTGGCGTTTAACACGGTGTGCTTGATGCCCTTTTTCTTGAGCAGGTTCGAGAGCGTCTCGGACTTGGAGATGGTGATCGTGCCGACCAGCACGGGCTGGCCGTTCTTGTGCCGATCCATAATCTCGGTGATGGCGGCGTTGAACTTTGCCGGTTCATTCTTGTAAATGAAATCCGCGTTGTCCGCGCGGACCATGGGCATGTTGGTGGGTATCACTACGACGTCGAGATTGTAAATCTTGGCAAATTCCGCTGATTCCGTTTCAGCCGTGCCGGTCATGCCTGCAAGCTTGTTGTAGAGACGAAAATAGTTCTGAAAGGTGATGGACGCCAGGGTCTGGTTCTCATTCTCGATCTTAACGTTCTCTTTTGCCTCAATGGCCTGGTGCAAACCGTCGCTCCAGCGCCTGCCCGGCATGAGTCTGCCGGTGAACTCGTCCACGATCAGCACCTGGTCGTCCTTGACCACGTAGTCCACGTCGCGGTGGAACAGGGCGTGCGCCTTCAGCGCCTGGTGAACGTGGTGCACCAGCTCCACGTTGGACGGATCGTAGAGATTGCCGGCGCCGATCATGCGCTCCACCTTGATGTTCCCTTCTTCGGTCAGGGCAACGGTCTTGGTCTTCTCTTCAATTGTGTAATCAGCGTCTTTTTTGAGGCTGGGGATGATGCGATTGATCTTGTAATATTTGTCGGTGGAATCTTCCGCCGGGCCGGAGATGATGAGCGGGGTCCGGGCCTCGTCGACCAGGATCGAGTCGACTTCGTCCACGATAGCGAAGTTCAGTTCGCGCTGTACATACTCTTTGAGATCGAACTTCATGTTGTCGCGTAAATAATCGAACCCGAACTCGTTGTTCGTGCCGTAGGCCACATCCGATCCATAGGCCTGCTGCCGCTCTTCGTCCGTGAGGCCATGGACGATCACGCCCACAGTCAGGCCGAGGAACTGATAGACGGGTCCCATCCACTGCGCGTCGCGCCGGGCGAGGTAATCGTTCACCGTGACCACGTGCACGCCCTTGCCCGTGAGGCTGTTGAGGTAGACCGGCAACGTGGCCACCAGGGTCTTTCCTTCGCCGGTTTTCATCTCCGCGATCTTGCCTTGGTGAAGCACGATGCCGCCGATAAGCTGCGCGTCGAAATGGCGCATCCCGAGCGTCCGTTTCGACGCTTCACGAACCACGGCAAAGGCCTCCGGAAGAATATCGTCGAGCGTCTCGCCCAGTTCAAGGCGTTTTTTGAAACCATTGGTCTTGGCCCGCAAATCCGCATCCGCCAGACGCACTATTTCCGGTTCAAGGGCGTTGATCCTGTCGACAATCGACTGGACCCGTTTCAGTTCCCGCTCGTTTGCGGTACCGAATATTTTTTTTAGAATTGTACCGATCATCTATCGTCTCTCCACCCACATTGATATCATTCCCAAGATTTTTTATATTATCATTTTTGCCATGGAATTCAAGAAAATAATCGTACACAGGAATAGCGCATCGACTGTTCTGTCCTCGTGAATCGCCCCCTGAAGTCCGAAGCTGCGATACAACGGAGACAAACGACGGAACGCCTCATGTGGTTTTGCGTTATCGGTCGTGTATTAAAACAGGAGCGTTTTATATCTACGTATGAAGGAAACCCCTACAAGGATTACTCGATTATAGTTTAGAATACTATTTACTGCTTGACAAAAAACCGGAGAGCGTGTAATAAATTAGCATGAAGACCCTCTTGACTGATAAAACAATAATAGAAATGCAAGCTGAAATCTGTAAAACTCTTACCAATCCGAAGCGAATCGAGATACTGAATGCCCTTAAAAACGGCGAGAAAACCGTCACCGAACTGGTGGCCGCGCTCGGCGCTTCAAAAGCAAATGTTTCACAACATCTTGCGCTCATGCGGCTGAAAGGTATATTAGCCACACGACGTAATGGCGTAAACATCTATTACCGAGTATCAAATCCGAAGGTCATCGCAGCCTGTACCCTGATGAAGGAAGTGCTTTATGAGCAACATGCTGCCAGGAAAAAAACGGTCACCAGCCGATAAGCTGTCTTGATTACCTATGCATTAAGAGCCGCAAGAGATCCGAATGGGAAGCAAGCTCACCGTTCTATTCATCTACGAACCGCACAGCCCCTCATCACAGAAGCATCCTTCCGCCGGGAGAGAAGGGGCATGCTCGCTTCGTGGCCTCGACAGACTCCTTCCGGATTCCACAAAAAAACCCCGAAGCTGGGGGATCTTCGGGGTTTCTCGATCATAACCATGCGCACATCACGTACTATGCTGTCCACGGTCTTGTGCGACGAATAGTCTTCAGGAGGCTTTTAATACGTTTGATGCCTGCGGGCCTTTTTCACCCTGAATTACTTCGAACTCAACCGTCTGCCCTTCCGAGAGCGTCTTGTACCCATCACCCTGAATCGCCGAAAAATGCACGAACACATCGCGTCCGCCGCCTTCCGGCTCTATAAAACCGTATCCCTTAGATTCATTGAACCACTTCACTTTCCCCGTAGACATAATGCTGACTCCCTCCTTGCCTGTTTCCGCAGGTACCCTGACCGGCGCTTCCGGTAGCCACCCGACGAAAAACGGTTTTAATAAAGGGAAAGAGCCTCGTTCATGTCCCCCACGCTCGTTTCCCGAACCAACCAAGGATTTGCACGATCGATGAGAAAAAAAATGATGCGGCGAGGATAGATACTTGCGTTACGACTTTTTAATTCATATATCGTACCGGGTTCACCGGCAGATTATTCAGACGCACCTCGTAGTGGAGGTGCGGCCCCGTGCTGGAACCGGTGTCGCCGACATAGGAAATCACCTCTCCGCGTTTAACATGCTGCCCAACCTTGACGTTCAAGCGCGAGTTGTGTGCATACACCGTCTTGATGCCATACCCGTGGCTGATCTCGACAACATTGCCGTAACCGCTGCTGAACCCCGCTTTGACCACCAAGCCGTCTGCCCCCGCCATCACCGGCGTACCGGTCTGAGCGGCAATATCAATACCTTCGTGGAATGTAAGCACGCCGGTGAATGGTGAAGTTCTATTGCCGAAAGGCGATGTCACCCAGCCGCGAACGGGCCATACCGAGGGCGTGGAGGCGTACAAGGAGCGTTTGTCTTCAAAATATTCGATCAGCATCTGGAGGCTGGCTTCCTGCTTCGATGCCGCGCCTTTGAGCTGCGTCAGTTCCTGATGCATTTCCTTGAGCGCCTCTTCCTGTTTCTTCTCGCCCAGAGAAGTCAGGTTCTGAAGACCCAGTTCATCTGGGCCGCCGATCCCAAGCAGTTGCTGGGACTTGTCCCGCGGCCCCAGGCTCACGACACGGCGGAGCTTGGTGTCAAGGTCCCGAAGGAAAAACATCTGGCGCTTATAATCCAGCATATTGAGCGCAAAACTCTGGACCTGCGCTTTCTGCTGCATCAATTCTTCGCGAACAGTTTGCAGTTCCCACACTTTATCTTTGACATCGTTGTAATCGTAAATCAGATAGAGAGAAAGGGCCATTACTCCCAAGAGAGAAAGACATGCCGTCTTAAGCGCGGACTTGGAGATACTGAGCGTGCGTACCCGCTTGTTCGGGCCAGGCAGGAACATGAAGGTAAAATACTCTTTTTTCTTAATATTTCTGGACTTCCGTACGCTCATCAATCCTCCGAAAAAGGGCGCAAACAATCACTTAAAACTTAACACAATCCCCAGTGCGCTGTCAACATTTTATTCATTATTCGCTATACTGAATAGTTTTATCCCTACATTATATTGTATGTTCCCTTACGAAATCAACAATATATAGATAAACAGAGAATCCCTTGCTTTAAGGCAGCAAAATTTCGAGCGGGCATCCGTTGCACAGTGGTTTTCCTTTTTTGCAATACTCTTTTCCAACCTGGACGATCAGCGCATGATACTCATTGAACATCCGGGCGTCGCGTGGCAGGTTGGCAATAAACAACTTCTGTACCACGTGGTACTCGGCATTGCCTGAGATAAACCCATGTCTGCTGAAGACCCGCTTGGTATAAGCATCGACCACAAAGAATGGCTTTTCACCCGCGTAGAGCAGGATACAGTCCGCGGTTTCCGGGCCGATCCCATTCACGCCGAGGAGTTTTCGCCGCAGCGTTTCCGGATCATCCGTAAACATCTTCTTGAGGCTGCCGTCGTACTGGCATCGGATGAATTCGAGGAGATGCTTCAGGCGCTTTGTCTTGATATTGAAATAGCCGCTCGGCCGGATGAGCGAGGCGAGTTTCCGCTCCGGCACGCTGTGCAACCGGGAGAACGTCAACAACCGCTCGTGCTTGAGGTTTGCAATGGCCTTCTCCACATTTACCCATGCCGTGTTCTGCGTGAGCAATGCCCCCACCATCATCTCAAAAGCCGAATCCCCGGGCCACCAGTGCTGGGCGCCATAAGCGCGATACAGGGTGCGATATGTGTCCAGCAGTTTTTTTTGTATGGACCGTCTTGCCATGCTTGTCCGCTTCATAGCGTCTGCTGCAGATACCTGTTCCTATGGTCACAAGGAGCGCCGGATTTCCGATCATGAATCCTATCTCCTGCTTGCGCCGGTTATTTTCCTTCCGTGTTTTCCCTCAGCCAGCTGAGGTAGTCCGCTGAACCGGCGACGATCGGCAGCGCAATCACTTCGGGCACGGCATAGGAGTGGAGCGACTTCACCCGAGACACAAGCTTTTCCATGAGTACCAGTCTGCTTTTAGCAATGAGCAGCGTCTCCTGCTCGTCCTGCGTCTTCCCTTCCCAGAAAAACAGGGAGCGTACCTCATGCACGATGTTTACGCATGCGGCAAGACGTTCATCCACCAGGGTCGTGCCGATTGTCGCGGCCTCTTCCTTGTTCGACGCCGTTATCAGAACAATAATTTCATCGGCCATGGCCATCCCTTTCATGTATCATTTTCCGAATGTGCCGAGACCTTTCAGGTCCAGCGTCACCATGTACCGCGTGTCACCCGGCACGTGGTCGGTTGTGATGCCGATCCCCCAGCACTGTGATCCGTAGTGCACTTTGTACCCTTCCTCGGTCGTAATATTATTCTCAATATCGATTGCCTTTTGGGCGGACAGGTCCCATTTGCCAAGCTTGAGTCCCGCCACCCCGGTTACATAATTGGTTCTCGGGTTCTGCGTATACGTTTCAGTCAGATTCAGCGTGACGATGCTGCTCGTGAGTCCGGCGCCCACCGTGTACGACGACAGGATGTCCTCATAGGTGTTATAACTCCCACTCGCCGTCAAAGAGAACATTTTAGGAGTTCTGAGGGACAGTTCACCGAGGACATCGGACCGGGTGTGCCCTAAACCATTCGGGTCCTGCGCCGCGTTCACGTTATAATTATAGCCCTGAGAGAGCTTGAAGACCATCAGATCGAAAGTCGAAAACGGGGCATCCTTCGATTCTTTGTAGTGCGCCGTGATGCGGTTGATCAGCGAAACCGTTGCCGTGTTCATCGACACAACGGAATCCAGGGAGTCGAACTGGGGGATGTTCGTTTGATCGACATGGGGGATATAGATATACGACACCGTCGGCTCTATCGAGTGCCTGATCCTCCCGATCCCCTCATCGCGATCCGTTCCGTACACGCGGGAGATGCGCGAATTCACATCAATTCCCGCATACACGTACCTTCGCTCGGTTGGTTCGTTGGTAGTCGCGCTCGGGTCGGTTTGGGTGGGGGTGGTATCCCGGCTGTGGTCATAAAAGGTCGCGCGGGCGCCCACCCGTGGCGCAACACTCAAACCGCCGCTTCCGAACGCCGCGGACAGCTGTGGATTGAAGTCCGCCCTTCGCAGCCCGTTTTGCTGCTCCCGGGTAAAGTTTACTGCGGACCCTTCAAAGTTCAGGTAAACGGGCCCGGCAAGTCTTTCTTCGTAAATCGTGTAGCGCAGCTCGGGTAATTTCTGGACCGTCTTTTCGTTGGACGTGGTAAGGTCGGTCGAATATTGGGTCAAGAGATAGAGCGAAGCCGTGTTCCATCGCTCCACGTAAAAGGCGTTCGAGTCGAGGTACGGCTTGGCCCGCATTTCAAGCTGCTTATCAAGATCAAAATAATATTTCTCGTCGCTCACCAGATTAATATCCAATCTGCCGGAGAGATCTTCGGCGAATTCCTCCTGGTGCTGAAGCCGGAATTCCCAGCGCGACTCACTCGTATGATACTGGTCCCAGTATTTAGTGTACAACTGGCCTGCTGATTCGCTGGAGTTCGAGTAGCGGTATTCCATGCCCGTCCCGTGGCCGATCCGTTCCCGGTAGTCGGAATAGAGGGTCATGTCCTTGTTGTCCGAGATGGCCCAGAAGAAGGAGTTCCCGACATCAAAACCGTCTTTGCTGCTGTGTCCGACCTCCGGGATCAGAAAACCGCTCTGCCTCTTCACGGGAAAAAGAAAGTAGGGCGAGTAAAAAACCGGTACGCCCTGCACGTTGAACGACACGCCCTTGCCGGTCGCATAGCGGTCCATATCGATGTTCAGTTCGCTTGCTTTCACATACCACTGGTCGTCGTCGCAGGTCGTCATCGTGCCTTTTTCGACATGATAAACGGTTTCCGAACGCCGCTCGATCAATTCCCCCTTCACGTGGAAGTTGTCCTTCTTCATGAAGATGTCGCCCTGGTAAATAACGCCGGCCCGGGTATTCAGGTTGATCTGCATTTTCGCGGCGCGGGTGACGTCCCCTTGGTCCTGAAGGACCACGTTCCCCTCGGCCACTGCCACGCCTGTTTTGTTGTTCATAATGACTTTGTTCGCCTCGAGCCGCACGCCCTGCTGCTCGATCTTTACGTGTCCGATCGCAGTATACACGTCATTCGCCCGGTCGTAATCAAGCTTATCCGCAGTGACGGTAACAGGGATATTTTTCGGGAGCGCTTCACCCAGGGCGTGTTGGGGCAGCGCGGCCTGCAGGCCGGTAACAAGAAAAACAGAAAGCATGCATGCGGTTCCGAACTTCATATCATCCCTTCAACCCCGAGAGCGCCCCGGTCCGGTCCGCTTCGGGGAAGAATAGCGCCCGCGCATCTCCTACCACATAGAGGGAGCCGGTAATCAAAACAAGGTCGTCCGGCAATGCCGTCGTTCGTGCCTGCGTTATCGCCGTCTCAAGTGTTTCCGCCATATCAACCGAGGTATGCAGCCTTCTGATTTCCGTTGCAAGCGTCGCGACATCCAATGCCCGCGAATACTGCGGCTTGGTCGCCACCACATGATCGGCGAGAGGAACAAGCTCCGACAGAACCCCCAGGTAATCTTTGTCTCCCAGTATGCCGATGATCAGAATGGTCCGTTGGTATGCGGGCTTCATTTCCCGTATGGCCTGGGCGAGTTTTTTTGCCGATGCCGGATTATGCGCGCCGTCCAGGTAGATGTCCGGCCGGTTTGCAACCCGTTCCAAACGCCCGTCCCAGCGCGCTTGTTCAAGACCATGCCGCACAGCGTGTTCATCGAGGGAGAGCCCCGCCGCGCGGCGCAGGCATTCGATTGCGGCAAGGGCGAGACAGGCATTATCCACCTGATACGCGCCGAGCATGGTGATCCGCAGCGCAGAATAAGCGTCGGCAAGTCCCTGATAATCGAATGTCTGTACGGTCCCTGGAATAATATTCTTTGGCTGAAAATGCTGCGACAGCCGATAGATCGGCGCGTTTTTGGCCAATGCCTCGCGCTCGATCACGTTGACGGCCTCCGGCTGGACCGTTCCCGTGACCACGGGCACGCAGGGTTTGATGATGCCCGCCTTCTCAATCGCGATCTGCTCAAGCGTGGTCCCGAGGAACTCCTGGTGTTCGAGGTCGATGTTCGTGATGACCGATACGAGCGGCGTAATAACGTTCGTGGAATCGAACTGTCCGCCCATTCCCGTTTCGATCACGGCAATGTCGACGTTCTCATCCGCGAAGTATGCGAACGCAATGGCCGTCGTGACCTCAAAGAACGTGGTAATGAGCTCCCCCCGTCCATCCGTTGCCGCAGCACCGCGCCAGGCGTCACGCACCCGTTGCGCCAGTTCCACGACCTTCGCCTCGGGGATCACCGCGTTGTTGATCCTGATCCTCTCCGTGAAGCTGACCAGATGCGGTGAGGTGTAGAGCCCTACGCGGTATCCCGCCGTCCGCAGCATACTCGCGATGAATGCCGCCGTCGATCCTTTGCCGTTCGTGCCCGCGATATGCGCGGAGGGAAACCTCCGGTGCGGATCTCCCAGAAGCTGCATGAGCTTGACCGTGTTGGACAGCGCAAGCTTGATTCCATGCTTCTGGAGCCCGTAAAGATACTCTATTGTTTCCTGATACGACCGGTCACGGGACATGCTCGTCAAAAATCCCTTTCTTCGGTGTCCGTGGATCAACCCGCTGCTTGCTGCGGTCCCATACTAGTTTGCGGGCGACGGAGTGGGAGCAGTGGCCGGCTGCGGCGATGCCGGTGCCGGCGCAACCGCCTCAACAGTCTTTTGAGCCGGCAACGCAACAGGTATATTTTCCACCGGGGCTTTCTGTTCGATTGTCAGTTTCACAACGAACGGGATCTGCTGCGCGCTCGGAAACGATTTGAATCGCTTCTGATTGTAACTGACCTTTCCGAATGACGAGACCCGGTTGAAAAAGGTGATCAGTTCCTTCGTGGTCAGGCTGCCGGAAATTTCCCGCACCGTGTCCGTAAACTTGAACTTCCGAAGCTGGCCGTGTCCCGCCATGATTCCGTTGATCCGGCGCATTGACGCTTTATCACTATCGATTGTTATGGAGATCGCCAGCGGTTCCACGAGCGCCGGCGCAACGCGCGCAGGCTCAACGGGCTGCGCGCTGACCATTGGCGCGGCAACTGCCGGGCGGGCCGCAGGCGTTGCCGGGGCCTTCGGGGGGGCCGCGGAAACCGTGCTCGAAGGAGCTGTCTTTACGATGCTCTCAAGCTCGACATCCTGCTGACGCGGCTTGTGCAGGTAATAAGCAATGACTGCCGCCACCAGGACAATCCCTGCGATCCAGAGCGGGCGATACAGTATTTTCTTAAGGCTCCCCAGGCCGGACACGCCCTCCTTCACGATCTGCACCACGCCCTCGGGCGGGGTGATGTCCTTTAGGTACTGCCTGGTCTCTGCTGCGCGCTTGAGCGCCTCGTACTGGGAATAGCAGACCACGCACGATCTCAGGTGGCGCTCGATCCGGAGCTGCTCAAGCTTGAACAGATGGCCGCGCAGATATTTAGGAAGCGCTTTTCTGGTATGCGCACATTCTTTTTTCATCCGGTTTTACCTCGCAAAAAAATCCATAAATAGTCAGTAGCTGATAGCAGTTGCCAAGAGCTATGAGCGAAGAGCTGCTGTTATTCTACACTCCTCCGGTTTTAACCTGCTCTGCCCGGAAAAGTAAATCGCCGAGGAACCGCTTGCCGATCTTCTCGAACCGCGTCGGCGTATCGGTCACGTAATACTTCCGAATCCCCTCGCCCTTCCGTTGCCAGTTGAGCCGGGCGAGCACAGAGACCACTTCCTTGGCCGTCTCGGTCGCGGAGTCGATAAGGGTAATGTCCGATCCGACTGCTTTGCTGATCACCGCTTTCAGGAGCGGATAGTGCGTGCAGCCGAGCACCAGCGTATCGATTCCCATGCCCCGCAAGGGCCCGAGATATTTCTCGGCCGTGAGCGTTGCAACGTCATTGTCCGTCCATCCCTCTTCCGCCAAGGGGACAAAAAGCGGACACGCAAGACTATGAACTTCGACGTCAGGCGCGAGCCGTTTGAGCGCCTTCTCGTACGCACCGCTGTTGATGGTGGCCTCGGTGCCGATCACGCCCACCTTCCGGGACTTCGTGGCCGCGACAGCGGCCCGTGCGCCGGGTTCGAGCACGCCGATGACGGGCAGCGGGAACTCTTTCTTCACCGCGTCGAGGCTGATGGCCGAGACGGTGTTGCACGCGACCACGAGCATCTTAATCTCCTGTGAAAGCAGGAAGCGGGTATTCTCAAAGCTGTAGCGAGTAACCGTCTCGGCCGAACGGATGCCGTACGGCACGCGCGCCGTATCGCCGAGATAGATGATGTTCTCGTCCGGAAGGCTTGCCACGATCTCCTTGAGCACCGTCAGCCCGCCGATGCCCGAATCGAATATGCCGATTGCTTTTTGCATATTAAAGTCAAAAATCCTTTTCACCGCAGAGCATGCGGAGGAAACCTGCCTTCGATTTCTTCTTACTGCTTCACCAAATCCGTCCGCTTCGTAAATTTTCTCGACAAGTCCGCATGTCCCGCGAGTGTCCGCGCCTCTTTCCCGTCGAGAAGGAATATGACCTGTTTGATCTCTTCAAAATTCAGTGTAAGCGTGTCAACCACGGCGTAGAGCGCCAGCAGTTCTTCCCCCATCGTAGCCTTGATCTGCGTCTGCTGGTTCAGGACCAGATCGACGTACGCCGTGCCGGACGCATCGAGATAGAGCTCGTGGAGCTTGAGGTCTTTCAGCACCGTCGCCTGAGCGGAGCGCTGATCCGCAAATAAAGCGATGAGCGCCTGGCGCGCCTGCGCCTGCAAGTCGGGTTGTCGCTTTATTGCGGCGGGTCCCGGCGAGAGCACCCCGTTGGATGGGCAGTAGAGCGTCACGGGAAGAGGTTCGTCGCGGTGGGACAGTTGTACGAGTACGGACCGGGCCTGGGCGTCCGGTTGCTGAGCTACGCCCGCATCCGGAGCGCTCATGCGCCACCACAGATAGGCGCCTGCAAGCACGGCAACGGTGATGATCACAAGCCCCGCATACAGCAGCAGGCGGCCATTGATCGCCCTATCGGTTCTCTCTGGCATACTGCTCAATCCCTCCGGCGATGGCCTCTTCTGCTTGTGCCCGGTCCATCGTCATGCCGATCTCGACAAGTACTGCTGCTGCATCCACTGCCTTGAGCCCGGCGAGCGGGGCTTGGACCGGCTCCGCGCGATCGTTGCCCGTAAGCTGCCGGGCGAGCCTTCGCCCGAGTCCCCCGCTCTCCTGCGTATGCGCTGCCTGCTGTCTGCCCCAGAGCATGCCCTGTTGTTCGCTTCCGGACTCAAATCCGAGAAAATCGCCGCTCACGGACCTGCTCACCTGCGCCGGGGAATCATCAGAAAGGTCCTGCAAATAGACCTGCGCATTTGCGTCCGGCGCGCCGTGAATGCTTACAAAGAGCGATGCTCCGGCCGCGTTCGACATTGCGGCTCGTTCGTCGAGCGAGAACGCCTGATCTTTTTCCCGGGTCAAGACCACGGTAAAGCGCGGGTCTTTCTGAAGAATTTTTTTTACGGCAAGCGCGACGGCGAGCGTGAATGTCTTTTCCTGCCCCTTCGCCGTAACAATACCCGTGTCCCTGCCGCCGTGTCCAGGGTCGAGAACGACCACAATCGCTTTCCCTGCCTGCGGCAGGGGAATGGTCGTTGCTCCCCGCGAAATGTCGAGCACGATCCGGTCAGGCGCGCGCAGCACGAAATCCTTTGCCGATCCTGCCGCCGCGTCAAGATGGACGACCAGGGCGGTCCTCCCCGCGTCTTGACTCGTTTCCAGCCCGCTCACTACGCCGTCTTTAATGACCGGCAGCTGCGCTTTTACGATGAGCGGCATGTTATAGGCTGTGAACACAATGCTCCTGTTGTCCGACGCCTTCGTCAGGACATAGGGCGCGGGGGAATCGACTTCGAACACGATGCGCGTAAATGCGGCATACGAAAAATACCGCACGCTTGTTACGGTCATTCCCTTTTCCGCTGAAAACGCGGTTGAGGGCAGCACCAAGAGAGACAATAAAATCAGTTTGAGAAGCGTCCGCATAAGGTTGCTATAGTAACACATGATGCCGATTAGTGCAAGAAAAAGGCGGCAAAAACCCTAAAAAAACCGGGCAATACAAGTTGAATTTGCAATCTTCACTCCGCCGTGTTAATCTATCGGCCTGATGAACGCTCTCAAGATTTTCGGCGAGGCCGGCCGGATAAGCAAGGCCATGCACGCGGCTTACGAGCACCGGCCGCAGCAGATCGCCATGGCCGAAGCGGTTGAAAAATCACTCGTTGACAAGACGCACCTGATCGTCGAGGCAGGCACGGGCGTGGGCAAAAGCCTGGCCTACCTCGTCCCCCTGATACTCTGGACGCGCGAGGAGAACTGTCGCGGAGTGGTCGCCACGTACACGAAAGCGCTCCAGCAGCAACTCGTCCAAAAAGACCTCCCCTTTCTTAAACAAGTCCTAGGAGATTTTCGATTTGCCCTCTGTGTCGGGGGCGAAAACTACCTCTGTCTCCGTAGGTTCGACCACCTGCGCATGGGAGACCTCTACGAGCAGGCCGAACTCGATGGGCTGAACCGGCTTTTCGCGTGGTCCACAAAAACGCGCACCGGGCTCAGGAGCGAACTGGATTTTGAACCCTCCGCCGGACTCTGGTCAAAGGCCTGCCGTCAGGCGGACCTCTGCTTCGGCAAGGACTGCGCATTTTACCGGGACTGCTGCTACCAAAAGGCCAAAGCAATCGAGCAGCAGGCGCAGATCCTCGTGGCAAATCATCATCTCTTTTTCGCGGACATGGCCACGAACGGCAACGTGCTTCCCGCTTACCGGGCCGTGGTTTTCGATGAGGCGCACCAGGTGGAGGATGTGGCAACGGATTATCTTGGCGTGGAAATCTCAAATTCTTCCCTGCGCTATCTGCTCGACTCGCTTCTGAGCTATCGCACTCGCAAAGGCATGCTCACCCGCCTGACAGTGCAAGACACCGAGGTGCAGCACGTGCGCGGCATGGTGGACGGGCTGCGGATCATTGCGGACAATTTTTTCCTGAATCTTGTGCCCTTTGTTCAGGAAGATCCGACGCTCAGGATCAGGAAGATAAACATCGTGCCGGACATTCTGAGCGAGCCGTTGCTCGAACTGAGCGACGCGCTGCTCAAACTCACGGCCGAGGCGCAGGAGGAAGAGTTGGAAATTAAAGCCTTTGCCGCGCGGGCCCAGTCCCTGGCCGCAGCGGTACGGGTAAATCTTGAACAGAACGCGGAGGGCTTCGTCTATTGGGCGGAACGCGAACACACGCGCTACCGGCTTGTTGCCTCGCCCATCGACGTTGCCGGAATGTTGCGGGAAAATCTTTTTGGAAAGACCGACACCGTAGTGCTCACCTCGGCCACGCTCTCGGTTGCCGGGAACTTTACGTACGTCAAGGGCAGGCTCGGGCTGGATGCGCCGCAGGAGCTTCTCCTCGACTCGCCCTTTGATTTCGAGAGCCAGGCCATGCTCTACATCGCGTCAGGACTTGATGAGCAGAAGGCGGACGGGTTTCAGGAAAAGTTCGACGAAGAGTTGAAGGCCGTATTGTCCATCACCCAAGGAAGAACGCTCGTGCTCTTCACGAGCTACGGCCAGCTGCGGAAAAGCGCGGAGGCGCTGCGAAAAGAACTGCCCGAGCTCGGCTTCCTGTGCCAGGGAGAGATGCCGGCGTACCGTTTGATCGAGCAGTTCAAAGTCATTTCGAATGCCGTACTCATGGGCACGGCATCGTTCTGGCAGGGCATCGACATCCCGGGGGATGCGCTGCAATGTGTAGTCATTGCCAAGCTTCCGTTCGCCGTGCCGGACGAGCCCATCATCGAAGCTCGCATGGAGCGCCTGAAGAACCCTTTCTTCGAATACCAGGTCCCGCAGGCCACGCTGCTGTTCCGCCAGGGCTTCGGCAGGCTCATCCGCACCAAGACCGATTGCGGCGCCGTGGCCGTGCTCGACTCGCGCATCAAGACGAAAAATTACGGGAAATGGTTTTTGAGATCAATCCCGAAGTGCAGAATCACGGACGAGCGGGAGGATTTCAGAAACTTTTTTGAGCGGTTGAGAAGCGAATAGCCGGCGGCGAGCCGGAATGTCTTTCAAACCTGGAAGAGAGCGGAAAATGTCGGACGCACAACATAAACTTTCTAACGAGTACCCGGTGACGGAATATCAATGCGGCCTGAAGGCAGGGGATCGGGTAAAGCTGATACGTGACATTATCATCAAGGATGATTACGGTCTTCCCACGGGCATCGTATACGCCCAGGGCGAAATCTGGGCAGTCCAGCCGGGCGCCCAAAACGAACCTGTTGTGGTATGGTTCCGCCGGGCTGACGGAAAGCTTCACACGTGGGATGACGATGAATCCATTTATCAGACTTTTCAAAAAGCGGGGTAACGAGCGGAAAGGGAAGCCGGGTGCTCGGAGGTCTTGCTCACACCACGGGCTAAGCTCGACCCCGTATAGTCGCTTCGTGATCCGCAAGATCGGATGCGATTGAGGCCAGTCCTTGCGCGCCGTGCGCAAGCGCTTCGAGTACCATATGGTCGAGCTCTTCGAAGCGGAAGGGCTTTTCAATACAGCGGACAACCCCCGTCTTGCACACCAGCATCCGTAAATCAAGCGACCAGGACCCGGTCATAATGATTACCGGAACAGAAGGACATTTCTTTTTTGCATATTTGATAACCTGGTACCCATCTACGTTCGGCATCTCCAGGTCGGTCAGGATCAGACTCACCGGATTTGTTTCCAGCGCTTCGATGGCCTTTTGACCGTCTTCCGCCGTCAATACCTGATAATCCGGCAGCCGAAACCGGAGGTGGGAAGAAAGGGAGCCGAGGATCATTCGGTTGTCGTCTACAATAAGAATATTCTTCATGCTATTTCTCCTGGAAAAATAAAGTCTCGTGCTTTTGTGCAGCAACCTCCGGCACGAATGAGGTCGCGATCCATCAGGAAAACATATATATCATTACCACTAAAGCAAATGTGAGTAAAATTACGACTCCAGCTGATATCATCTTAGCATGTACTTTCATAAAATTGTGTCCGCCTCTACTGCGTGTAGAAGTAATAGCATATTTAGCGGGTGATTTACAATCGCCCGGTATGGGTATTTTTCGGGTATATGGATGGTCCTACTGTTGAGGAAAACCAATATTTATTGCTGCTTAAAATATAGGCAATTTAGAACAAATCGCAAGCAGGGCAAGCTGGAAATGCGTTTGGTGCAAAACAAAAACAATTATTCTTGTGAGGTTATAGTCTTAGCCAACCAAAAATAATCACCCCTGTCACCGTTTGGAATTTTGTTCGTTATAATGTATCCGCGCATGTTTCACCGATGCAATTCTTTTTTTTCGGTCCTTGACAATAGGTGAAAGTTTCCACAACATCTGTTGATAACCTGTTATGAAATCTGTGAACTGCTTCATGAGCATCGCTGTTTCCGCGGGTCAAGGGGAGCTTGCCTAACATCGTGGCAGGAGAGATCGTGAAAAATTACTTTTCATACTTTCGTGCAAAGAAACTCAGATTATTCCGTGGGCTTTCGAGTGGGAAATACGGAAAGGTTCGGGACGGTTTATGCATGATACAAAATGTAGGCCAAAGGATAAAGCCATTGCTTCGTGCAAAATTGATGAAAGCGTGCACTGCTACGGGAAGAGCGGAAACAGTTGGACGTTGATAACGATGACGCTGATGAACGCAGAGACGATAAAACACCTCAATGCTTCATCGTCCCCACCGTGAGCCCGGATATGATTCTATCGAGAAAGACGGTGTACAAAAGGGCCACGGGTATGCTCGCCAGCAGCGCGCCGCCCATGAGCGCGCCCCAGTAAAACACATCTCCTCTTACCAGTTCCGTGGTCAACCCTATCCCGATGGTCTTCTGCGCGGAGTCCTGGATGAACGCGAGGGCGTAAATATATTCATTGGCCACCAGGGTGAAAGCGAAAACGATGACCGTTACGATGCCGGGGATTGAGAGGGGAAGTATCACCCGGTTGAAGGCGCCGAGCCTGCTGCAGCCGTCGATCATAGCCTGTTCCTCGATCTCCTTGGGGATGGACTTGAAGAAACTCATGAGCAGCCACGTGCAGAAGGGCACGGTAAAGGTGGGATAGATGAGAACGAGCGACCAGAGCGAGTTCTGCAGGCCGAGGAGCGATACAATCCGGGACAACGGAATAAAAAGCAAGGTCGGCGGCACCAGGTAGGTCAGGAAAATGCCGATCCCCAATCCCTCTCCCCATCTACCCGCTATCCTGGCAAGACTGAACGCAGCGGGAACGGCAAGAATGATCGTGATTGCAACGACGGCCAGCCCCACGAATAGCGTATTCAAAAGAAACGTCGTGTATTGAGTCTGCGTGAAAAGAAGCCTCATATGCTCCAGGGTGGGCGGCTCGTTAAAAATAAACGGATTGTTGTCGGGACTGAACAAGTCGTGGCTCCTCTTAAACATCGTGATGAGCATGATGTAAAACGGCGTAGCGGAGAGCAGGATGAATACGGACAAGATGCCGTAAAAACCGGTCCGGCTGAGAATTTTCTTTAACATATCGGTGCATGCCTCACGTTTAAGTGACTACCGACTTTTTCGCCAGCCTCAGCACCAGGGCCGCAATCCCCGCCAGTACCGGGAAAAAGAATATCGCCACTGCCGCGCCCTGGGCCAGATCTCCTCCCTGGATGCTCTTTAAGAACGCGAGACTGGCGAGCACCTGCGTGGCATGGGGCGGCGGTCCGCCTTTGGTCAGGACCCATACCACGGTCATATCAGTAAAGGTGAAGAAGACCGAAAAAAGAACGGTCACCGCGGTCACCGGCAGCAGCAGGGGCAGGTTGATGTGAAAGAGCCGCCTGAAATATCCTGCTCCATCTACCTGGGCGGCTTCGACTATTTCCTTGGGTATGGAATTCATCCCGGCAAGAAGAATTACGGTCGCGAGAGGCAGCAGGCGCCACACATGCACGAGAATGACCGAGGCCATTGCCAAGCCCGGTCTCCCCAGCCAGTAAAGATTGCTCGATGCTCCCAGAAGAGCTCCCGGTTTTCCGAGCAGACCCATAGTCCTCAGGAGCCAGTCAAAAGGGCTGAACACGGAATCCATAAACCACAGAAACCCGATGGTCCCGAGGGCAATGGGCGCGGTCCAGGGAAGCATGATGAGAAACCGGACAAGCCATTTGCCTTTGAATTCTCTCATGAGAAGCTCCGCAAGGACCTGGGCAAGGATGAGCACGAGTCCTACGGACACCGAGGTGAAGATAAAGGTATTGACGAGAGACTGCTGAAACGTGTTGTCTTCGAGAAGATCGACAAAGTTTCTCATTCCTACGATCTTAAACTCGGGATTCCCGATGGTCACGTTGCTGATGCTGTAGAGGAACGACATGACAAAGGGAAAACCGATGAACAGAACGATGTACGTCACGACGGGCAGGAGCAGCAGACCCGCGAGGACGTTTTCACGCTCTAACAGATGTTTTATTTTCATAGGGTAACCAAGCCCAGTTTTGACCTTACTTCTTAATCCTCTTTCCGCTCTTTTTATCGAAATACCTCACATCCCGCGCACGAACTGCAAAATCGTAGTCCTCCCCGTCTCGGATAAGATAACGAGGGGAAAGATTGGCTATTACCCGGGCCTCACCGATGGCGCCGTACACAAGTTTGTAGGAGCCCAAGTTCTCGGCCCGCTCTACCGTGATGCGGAATTTCATCAGCTCCTCATCGTTCATAAGCTCCGCGGGAAGAAAGGCCTCGGGCCTGAAGCCCATGACCACGCCGTCATGATCGATGAAGTTCATGGGCGGGACCCCGACAAAACCCGCGACAAACATGTCCGCGGGTTCGTGATAGATCTCCTCGGGTATGCCGATCTGTCGCACCCTGCCCTCGTGCATGACTGCGATCCGATCGCCGAGACCCATGGCCTCGGCCTGGTCGTGCGTGACATAGCAGGTTGTGACGCCGATCTCCTTCTGAAATTTTTTCAGCTCCACGCGTGCACTATTCCGCACTTTTGCATCCAGGTTCGAGAGGGGCTCGTCCATCAGGAGCACCTTCGGTTTTCTGACCAGGGCCCGCGCTATTGCCACCCGTTGTTTTTCGCCTCCCGAAATCTGCGAGGGCAACCGGTCGAGCAGATGACCGATGCCGAGGAGACCCGACGCCCACTCCACTTTCTTTCTTATTTCCCGCTTATCCAACCTCTCCACAATAAGAGGAAAGGCTATATTCTTAAAAACCGTTTTATGGGGATAGAGCGCGTAGCTCTGAAACACCATGGCAATTCCCCGCTCGCGGGGAGGCAGGTCATTTACCACGTTGTTGTCAATGATGATCTCGCCTTCTGTCGGTTTTTCGAGCCCGGCGCAAAGCCGCATCAGCGTTGTTTTGCCGCTCCCGGATGGCCCCAGCAGAACGAGAAACTCACCGTCTTTGATCTCGATGTCCACGCCGTCTACGGCATGAACATCCTGGAAGTATTTTTTGAGTCCTTTAAACTCAACGGATGCCATAGGTTCAGCCTTTTTGTTATAGACCGGGGCTTTCAGACAAGCAAGCCCCGGCTCTCGCCGTTACTCTGTGTAATCGAGAAACAACCCCGGGAGACGGCTACGCCGCCTTCTTCATCAACCCCTGCGCCTGCCACTTTGCGAAGATTTTCTTGCATTCCGCGGCCGCCTGCTTGACCGACTCTTCCGCGGTCTGTTTGTCAAGGGCGACCCGCGCGAACATGTTGGGAAGCACGAACGTGCCGAAAATCTCTCCTTCAGCGGGGTTCGCCGGCCCGGGATGCCCGACATTGGCGCTCCATTTCTCCGCGTCGATGAGCGGCACCAGCTTGCCCTTTGCTTCTCCAGGCAGGGCATACGGATCTTCTTTGAACCAGGCCGAGAATAGATCCCTGAAGGTCCTTGCGCCCGCCGGTTTCGGATACCCCCTATCACCGGGAAGGATCGGCGCGTTAAAGAACGATGGTGAACCATACAGTTCGCTCTCCCACATGGCCCTGTCGTAGTTAGCGGTGAGGTCGAGCAGAAACTTTTTAGCAAGGTCCGCATTTGCCTCCGCGAATTTCGGAATTACAGAGACGTAAATGACATGCTCGCTTGCCCAGCCTGTTCCTCCCGGTCCCTTCAGAGCGGGAGAGAAATAGATATCCTTGGCGATCTCAGGTTTGTCCTTCTGCGCGGATCGGTAGGCGGAGATGGAATTCAAGATATACGACGCCCGCCCCGCGATCAGGAGCTGGTTGTTCGAAGCCGGGGTCCACGCAAAAACCTCGGGGGTCAGCGTCTTCTTATACAGGTCCGTCATGTACTTGACGGCATCAATGGTATGCTTGTTGTCTAAGACCATGTTCTCGTCCGCATTCTGAATGCCGGTGTCAAAGGACCAGAGCAGGGCCCGCTCCGCCATGTTCGAGTCCAGTTCCTGGGAGATGCCTATCCCGTTCTGGACGCCAAGCTCTTTCTTGATCCGTTCGGAATAGACCAGGAGGTCTTCCCAGGTCTTCGGGCCATCCGGCATCCCCACCTTTTCCCAGAGTGATTTGCGATAATTTCCGGGGTCTATGGTCCAGCCGTGGCAGAACCCGTAATACTTCTTCGTGTCGGGATTGTACGAGCTCCTCGTGGCAAAAGGCGCCTGCTTTCCAAACCGTTTCCGCGCTTCCTGGTTAAGGTCGGAAAGATCGAGCACACTGGGTTCAAAATCGGACGGAGGGTCGATGAACTCAACGATATCGTGGCCCCTTCCCGCCACCACCTCCGCCGCAAAGGTACTTCTGAGATCTGAAAGACTGACATGGTCCACGATCACATCCACGTTATGTGCCTCGCCCCATTGTTTCGCAAAGGGGTTGAACCAGCGATCATACCTCGGCACAAAGTGGCTCCACTGGAGCAGCCGCAAGGTCCTTCTGCCAGATTTCTGCGCAAACACGTTTTGTATCGCCGATGAACCGAGCGCCATGACTGCCGCGCCCATGCCCGCTGTCTTCAGAAAAACCCGTCTTGTGATCTTCTTCATGGTTATAGCCTCCTTCAATCTTAACGCCTTCAGAAAAAGTCATAATCTACCGCTGAGGCGCGGAGTCACAGAGAAATGCATATTGAAAACAATAAAGGTTTTCTCTGCGCCTCTGCGTCTCGGCGATTACATTCGACTTATTGCAAGTCCATCAATCTTTTCGTCCGTCATTCATCCCCAGCATCACGGTCAGGTCTTCGTTTTTCGCTTCAGCGCTGATGATGACCTTCGAAGCCTCGGCAATCAAATGCTTTTCCGCGTCTTCCCTGTTCCGAAAGAGGCCCGAGCACTCCAGAACAATGTACACCCCATGCCTGCGCCACGGCAGTCTTTCAGGGTCTTGTTCGTGGGAAAGGGCGATCCGGTGCCCGCCGATGTCAAGAGAATCCGGACCGGCCTTGATCTCGAACGGGGCCTTGCCGTGAACGGAATCGTACTTGATAAGATAAGCAAGGTCTTCGGCCGAGGCGGGACTATTCGCTGCAACAAGAGTTACATTCTTCGGCGGGTTTGTTACGAACAAGCGCACGTCGAGGCGGCCGATACGCCCCAGGCCGTTGACGGCGATTCTTTTCATCATATGCCTCCTCGCCTCGGCCTGATGCTCTCACATCGCAGGAAGAGGGAGAGAAGAACTCTCAGATGAGGTTCTTATATAATTATAGCAATATTTTGCCGTCTTGTCTGAAGGGATATCGTAAAGAATGATGAAAACAGTTTGAACAAACAGAAACGAGCGGGGCAAAAGCAACCGAAGCAGATTATATGATTCACGTCGTCATGAGCAAACCAAGAGGGCCTCTTCTCTAACGCCTCCCAGTGTCAAGATTCGGCCCATTTCGCAATTAACCTAACCATCTTGGATCTTTCCGGATCGGGACGACCCGTGGAGCGCTTCGTGAGACCACTCGGTCATATAACAGAAATCGTAACATAAGAGCGAGGCTCCCGACTAAGAGCAACACAAAACTCCCAATACTAAACATATGCTCCCTCCTTTCTGTAAAAGTGCTTTTTCATTCACACCATAATTGTAAGGTTAGCACCATATTTTCTGTTTGTCAAGACGCTACCCTCTCTAAAAAAACTCATACGCCCCGCTGGAAGGCGGAGAAGAGTAGCTTCGTCCGGAAAAATCAGTTGCGACGCCGGGACTTGCCGAACCCAACCCACGGCAGGGAGATCCGGGTTGCAGGGTAAAGTCTTCTCCTGCCGGATTCGTGAGCAAGACCGTTGTTCCGCCGAACCCATTCGCTTCAGAACCTGTTGCCGCGTGAAGCGCCGCAACCGTGGAATAAGCAACGGAATTGTATCCGAACATGTTGGCGACTTCATGGTAGCAGTTATTATTCACCACGGCGCCTGTTAACGTTGAAGCCGTATAAAGATGCGTCATGGCGCCGCTGCTGTCGAATATATTATTCTGTAACTTTGCTGCTCCCGATTGATTGAAGACCGCAAGATTAATGGCCGTATTATTATAAAAGGTGTTTTGAAAGACATCAAACCCGGCCGCAGCAGGGGCATTAAAAAAGATCCCGTAGTTTGCATTATTATAAATAAGCGAGGCAGTGAGAATAAGTTTTAACGAAGTAGCCGTAGGTTCCGAAACATTGATTCCATGGTTATTATTATTGATGTTCGTGCGGTCCAGGGTCACGGCCCCGATCTCGCCCGCAAGATAAACGCCGTCTCCCGCGGAGCCGGAGATCGTGCTCGTCCGCACCCGGATGTTCGACATTGTCCCGGCGCCGCTGTCAGACATGATCCGGATGCCGTGTCCTTCCGTCCCATACCGTCGGCCGCTCCAGCCATGGCCGGAGTTCGTGATCACCATGCCCGACAGGGTGATATTGGAGATGGAACTTCCGGTCGTTCCCCCATTGCTCAGCACGGAAATTTCAACCCCGGCAAACCCACATTTATCAATCGTGGAGTTTTGAATGGCGATGCCTGAGGTCGTTTGGTTGTTTGCGTAGGTCTGGGGTGAAATTCCGCTGTCGAAAATGTTATTGATGGCGACGTTTTCAACCAGGCCGCTTGAAGAACTCGTGTCGTATTCAACCCCGTTCCCGGCGTATATATAATCAGGAGGCGCTGAGGAATTACTGCCGATTACAGCGCCGCCGCCGTTGGAAATAGAAGAGTTCTCGACCGAACATCGGATGCAATTCTGAAAATTAACGCCGTTTAAACTGAAGCGGGTTAAATTTATGTTGCTGATTAGAATATCGGTTTTCGTATCGATACTGATTCCGTACAATTTCTTGCTGACCGTGTATGTATTGCCCGAAGGGGCCGTTGCCGGTTTTATGTAAATAGTGTTTGAACTATTATCATAGGAGTAGGACCCTGTTGCTACTCCGACAAGGGTCGTGGTGAAATCCGTATCCCACGGTATAAAGCTCATCATGATACCGTTTTCAGCTATATTGCCGAGGGCCTCGCCGGTCACCAGTGAAACCATGCTACTATAGACCCCGTTTCCTTCGTTGGTCCACCCGCTGATATTCGCGGAACCGTCGATCACCGGAAGAGCGCCGCTTCCATAGGCATCGATGGTTATCCCGGAAGAAGGAATTATCAGCTGCTCGTTCCATGTTTCGTTGCGCTTGAGGTAAATGAACGAGCCTGGGGCAAATGTTGAGCTTGCAATTTTCCCGAGTGTCTTCCAGGGAGATGATGCGGACGTGCCGGGGTTTGAATCATTGCCCTGTGTCGCATCCACATAATAGTTGGCCGCGGATGAAGAAGATCCTATGCTGCCCGATCCGCTTGAACATCCGGCAGCCGCAACCATACAAGCCAGAAGCAAAATAAAATCAAGTTTGCTGATGGATATTTTTTTTATGAGCGCTGTTACCATAGAAGACTTGGCCTATTTTCCTGATTAATTTTGAAGCATCAAAGTGATTACAGGTTACGATAGGCATCCCGGAAAGTAAAGGTACTTTTCACGTACCTGCGTGGCACTATTCACCTGTTTGATCACGAAGATTGATGCTATGGCGGGAAGAAAAACAGCGGGAATTTTATTCATTTCTTTTTCAAAGATCCTCATGGCGTCTGCATTTTCTCCAAGGGGCCGAGGCGCTCCAAATTTCGGCCCCGCAAACCCACCAGCACGCTGTTTCCCGAATCCGCCACGCGCAGCTCGCCGTATTTCGCGCTGTCATAGTATTTGGCATGGCCTTCCTGAAAGAAAAAGGACTCCGCGCCAAGCCTACCCCCCTTGGCTCGTATTCGGTAGCGGAGCAGATGCTCTTCCGCGGACAAGGGAACTCCGGAGACGTGAACTCGCTTAAAGGTTGCAACACCGTTTTCGTCGAGACTCACGACCAATGCGCCGTCCTTGGGCATGGAATCCGCTTGCATGTCTCGCGCTATTTTGTAACGCAGGGCCATGTAATCGCCTTGCATGAGCGACCGGAGATCAATTGGCGCCAGCTCCAGCAGCATTGTCTTTCCCACATGAAGCGTCATTTCCTTTTTGTATATCATACTGTTCACTGCCGCGATAACAGCGACAGCAACAAGGAAGAGGACTACTTGTTTGATGAGCTTACTCATGGGCCGCCTCCTTGTCGCTGTTTTGGAACGCGCTGAACAGGAGAGGTCTGATCGCAAGCAGCGTTGTCCCGACAGCCAGCAGGGTATAGGATTTGTTAAGCAGCGTGATGTCCAAATTGTAGTAGTAGGCGGATAAAAAAATTGCCAGGAACGCGAACGCTATGCCTGTGATGATCCTGTTCCCGCGATGGAACCCGATAACCAGCACGAACAGCGCCGCAATGATCCCCGGCGCCTTGAGCGAGGCCATTGCCAGCACGAGCGTTCCGCCAAACACGACGAGACTGAGCCGCATTTCTCTTAACGCTTTATGGAACGACAGCAAGCGGTATTCGAGCAGCAGGAGCAGGATCGCCAAGGCTATTGTCGCGGGGAACCAGGTCTGGGAAATACGAATATGCATCCGAAGATCAGGCGGGAGCCCGGAAGGAATTAGCAAGAGGAACATGCCCGCGATCAAGCCGTACGCCACTGGCCTAAGGACCGGCGCCATCCTTCCTGCGGCCAATGAGGACTCGTAATGCCACACATGGCCCGCGGCCCCGGCAAGTCCCACAACAAGGACCTGCAGACCGTAGGGAATGTGTTGATCGTACACAAAGATCACCGCAGCGTTGATGGCAATCAAGGTGGAGAGAAATCGGTGGGTCTTGTCCGGATACAGAACAATGAGGGCCATGCTCATGCCGATTGCGGCCAGGGCCGCGCCCGCGGTATGCATCTTCTCCCCGATACCAACGATCAGAAGCGCCTGACCCGCAAGGCTCAGAGCAAGGGCGAGCTGTGCAAGGAATAGATTGTTCTTCTGCGCACGCCGCAGGAACACGGCAAAGGCAATAAGCATTGCGCCCAGCACGATTGATCCCATGGATGAGGAAATGACCCTGGCGCCGTAAACAAAGACCAGGAACATTATCGAAGCGATCCAGGCGCTGACTGCCACGAGCGCGCGCACGAACCACGGCGACGTGTGATCCCCGGCTTCCAAGCGTTCCTGTGCAAGGGCTTGCGTTGCAGCGTCGGCAAGCGCCTTCCCCGGCGTCACTTTTTCAATCACTTCACGAATCGTCATTGTGCTGGCGCTCATAGGGCCTCCTGTGTTGCGTCTTTGCAATACTGCGAAGCCACATAGCCGCGCCTCCCGACATGCCGACGACCAGGAGACTGAGGAACAGGAAGCCTCCGTAATTACTGCCCATCCTGTTCGCAAAAAATATGGCCACGAGAACGATCAGGCTCAGAAGCGCAATGGCAATCATATACAGGTCGAAGACCCGAACGCGATAGAACCATCCGGCAAAAGTTCCCGCGGAAAGATAGAGAAGCCACAAGAGCACAACGAGATTAGGATGGGACTCGAACGGGTGATGTACTACGATTGACAGGGTGAGCGGAATCATAAGTACGAAAAGACCGAGGCTCGCGCAGAGCCGCGGAATCCACCTTCCCGAAAGCCAGGATATCCCGCGCGATGAGAATGCCTCCCAAAGCGCCAGGCCGAGGACGTTCAAACCAAAGATAATTTCATAGGGAAGCGGGCTGTCATACACGAACCAAGCCGACGCTACGACCTGTCCCCAGTACAGGTAGACTGTTGTTTCGAGCAGAAGCAGCAGGAGAAGCCAGAGCGAAGCAAAATCACTGATAACGACCCATCCAACGATCAGGATGGACCATCCCAGGAACAGTTCGTACGCGTCCGCTCCGGTCTGGTAAATCTGGCCAAAGAGCGCGAGCAGGGCGCCGACCAGGATCGACGAGGCGAGCAGGGCCGCTTTACCCGTGAGCTTGTCGAGTCCGTTATAGAAACTCAAGACCACGGCTATGAGCAGGGCCGCTTGGACAATGCCCAGCTTAAGCAGGTGGTGCATGGATGCCCAGTTGTACGCGAAGAAAAAGATGACGCCTGCCACGATCAGGACCGAGCCCAGGAGAAGAAAGAGCGTATTGAGAAAGCGCGACCACGACTTTCCATCGGGGATGATCCCGGCAATGCTGAGCGAGCGCTCCAACTCGTCAGGAGAGAAGATCCCTGCTCGTACCAAGCCCCTCAGACTTTCCGGCGTTGCTTCTTTATCCAACACCCCAGGTTCCATACAACCTCCCCTAATGAATGTGATAATCTCGCAAAAAGTCAAACTCTACCGCTGAGGCGCGGAGACACGGAGAAATACTGATTGAAAATTGAAAACAATACTGATTTCCTCTGTGTCTCGGCGGTTAAATAACGAATTATCGAGTCCATCAATTTCTATTTCCTGATGAATCCACCAATCACATTTGGCGCTTATTTTAAACCGACGCCTCAGGTTTCCGAAGCTCCACGTACCGCGCCGCGGCCAGTGCGGCTATACAGCCATCAGCAGCCGCGACCACGATCTGGTTGGCGTATTTTTGTCGCAAGTCTCCGACAGCGAAGATGCCCGGCACGTCCGTCTCGCATTTATCATCCGTGACCACGAAGCCCCGTTCGTTGATGCGGACCCCCGAGGGTATCAATTGATTATTGGGAGAATACCCGATGAAAATAAAAACGCCGTCCGTCGGGAATTCTCTTTTCTCCCCGGTCTCCGTATTTTCAAGCGAGACAACATTGACCGCTTTCCCGTCTCCCTTGACGTCCGTAACAATCGTGTTCCAGATCAATTCGATCCCGCGCTCGGCTAGAAGGCGCTTTTGAAGCAACTTGCTTGCTCGGAGCGTCTTCCTCCGGTGAACAAGGTACACTTTCGCGGCCAGTCGAGATAGATATAATGCCTCTTCCACAGCTGTGTCTCCTCCGCCCACGACGACAACGGTCTTGTCTCTGAAAAAAAATCCGTCACAGGTCGCGCAATAGGAAACGCCGCTTCCGAGGTATTCCGTTTCCCCGGGGATGCCGAGCTTGCGCACAGTCCCGCCCGCGGCAAGAATCAAGGCAACGCTCTGATACACCTCTCCGTTGTCAAGCCGGACCGAGTGATAGTCGGACCCGGCGATTACCTCCACGACCTCTTGCTGGACAACGCTCAGGCCGAAGGACTGGGCATGATGGAGCAGTTTCTCCGCAAGATCAAATCCGGTTATGTCCTCCATGCCTGGGTAGTTCTCCACCTCTTTTGAGATGGCGATCTGGCCGCCGATCAATCCTTTCTCGAACAGGACGGTATTCATCGCAGCCCGTTTGGAGTAGAGCCCCGCGCCGAGCCCGGCAGGCCCTCCTCCCACAATGATCACTTCAACGGTTTCCTTGACAACCATAGTATTCTCCGTTTTAAGAAGCTTCCTTGAATTTTCCTTGGAGCTTGAACGTCGCCTCAACTGCTTTTATCGCGACCCATACGACGATGATTGCCAGAAGAACATTGCCGCCGCCCTGGTCCATCTTCCCCAGTTTGTTCAATATCGTTACGATCAGGCTCATGCAGGCAAGAACGAGCAGGAGCACGGCAACAATTCTGCTTTTAAGCCAGAACAGCAAGAGGGCCAACACCAGGTACAGCACGGCATCGGTCAACAGCGCAGCGCCGAGGACGAAACTCGCAACGCCTGTCAACACTGCCAGAAACAGGAACCCGTAGGATGCGTCCCTGATCGTCTTAAGCGCCTCTTCTTTGGTCTCGATACATTTGAATAAAACCGGTTTGCTTTTCTTCACCTGCTCCATGGCAACTCCTCCTTGCAATCACGATAGTTCACTCTTGCCGTCGGAATGTTTGTGCATGATCAGCTCGAACATCCGCACGAGCCCGGTACCGAGCGTAAAGAGCGATTCAATAGAAAGGTTTTTCTCCGCCGTGTCGTCGAAAAACAAGGATAGTTGTGATTCAATATCGTCTTCCCGCCTCCAGTAGCAGATCAGGACCGGGACCTTGGGCAAGGGATACAGCACCACGGAGATATCGGAGTCAAAATTATTGAACGACGACGCGCCGCTGAACATGCTTACCAGGTCTTCAAAAAGCTCGTTATGAGTATCGGCGATCCGCTTCAACGGTTTTTCACACCGCTGCTCGAAAAGAGGGTTCCACGTCTTCCCTTTTCCCAACTCCCTGAACGGGACCCACTTCCCGGAGACCGCTTCGCCCTTGCTGAAAAGAATATAGTCGAGCAGCGGCAGCGAGAACCAGGCATGCGTATGACAATACGACATGACATTGCCGTGCGCGTCGATCTCGAAGTCTTTGCCGAGACACTTGATGACGATGGTTTCGTTGGTGCGTTTTGCCCCGATTGTTTCCGCCCGAGACCGGATATCGATGGTTGCAATCTTTTTCCTCAGTTCCTTCAGCTGATCTTCACGGATGCCCTCGATATTGGACGGCCGGTCTATCTTGCCTTCATGCCGGGAAATGGTGCCCTGGTCAAGATGAGGGCAGTCAGCGAGCCTCCTTTCCTGTTTTATGACCGCGGCTGCAAAGGCCAGACAGGTCGTGATCCCGCATTGCCCGCAATTTGATTTCAACAGAAATTTGTAGATCCCGAGCGGGGTGGTGATCTTGGACATGCGATATTATACCAGTTTTATAAAGAGAAGCAACGAAGGGTTCGCGCTTTTTCTCTTTGCAGCTTGATAAAAAAAGTAAAACCTTCTATTATTACACCAGGTTCCTTGTCAGGAGGTATACGCATGAAGCTTGGTAAAAAAGTCCTCATTGTCATTGGCGTAGTGTTGCTCGTCGTCGCAGGCGCGGTCTTCTATGTCATGACGAACCTCGATTCCATAGTCAAGGCAGCGATAGAACAGTACGGCTCAGAAGCGACAAAAACCGCTGTGCGCGTGTCCTCGGTTAAGATACACCTTTCTGCGGGATCCGGCGAGATCGGCGGCCTGACCGTAGCGAACCCGCAAGGGTTTTCTTCGCCGTATATTTTCCGCCTCGGAAAGATCAGCACGAAAATCGATGCCCATTCCATCACCTCCTCGCCAATAGTAATCGATGAACTCCGCATATCCTTCCCGCAGGTCGTGTATGAGATGAACAAGGACCTTGATTCAAACATCTCTGTGCTGAAAAAAGACATCCAGGCGCCATCCGCAAGGTCACCAAAGAAGGTCGGAAAAGAAAAACCTGGAAACAAGGAAATCAAGATTGTCATCAAGAAGCTTGTCATAGACAGCGGCACTATCGAAGCCCATGCTGCCGCGTTCAAGGACAGACCCCAGTCAGTGACCCTGCAACACTTCGAGATGACCAACGTAGGCGGTCGCGAAGGAGCGACACCGGCCCGGATCGCGGAGGAAATCTTGACAACACTGGTAAAAGAAGTGGGAGGCGCTGTTGTTCAGGCAGGCCTGGAAAAGAACGTTAAGAGCGAGGTTGGGCGCGCGGTCAAACGGCTCTTAGGGCAATAACAAAATTCTTTTCATCGTAGATAAATGGAAGTCATCGCATCCCGGCAATATCTCCAGCCGTAGTAAGTATAGAGAGCACTCGGAAGGGGCATACACAAACAGCACTAGAATAAATAACTCCACTTGTGTATCACCGGGCTCACGTTCCATAATCGCGTTTTCAAAGCCGAGGCCGCGGGCCAATATTCTCATTAAAACCGCAGGGTGAGCGCGGCCATGCCCCTTCCCTTTCCATCATAGAAAAAAGACACGTCGTACCGGCTCTGCAGGCCGTCCATAAACTGCTGTTCCGACCGGCGATTGTACTTGTGCGCGCTGCTCACCGCGTTGTAGATATTCCCCAGATACCAGCCGGATTCGAAGAAGAGCAGGATCCCCCCGGTCACGTTATTGCGATGGTTGAAAGCCTCCACTGTTGCCCAGATAAAGGCGCCGTTCAGCAGAAAGGAGGTTGCCGCGTCCCCGGGCCTTCCGACATAGAGTTGTCCTGCACCGGGGAGGACCGTAGACAACCCTCCTGCCAGCGTAGGTGATTTTTTCGGAATGTCAGGATAGTTCTTCGATTCCCCTGCAAGCCCCTCGGCCTGCTTGCGGAGTGATGACCCGACGGGGACCTTCTGAAACTCCTCCGCTGCCCCTTGCCAGTTCCCCTCCCGGAGGTGCGTCCAACCTATCTTTATGCGCGCCGCATCGGCGCGCGGGTCATCGGGATACGACCCGATAAACGTCGTGAAAACGTCCTCTGCCCGTGAGTAGTCCCGTTTCTGATAATATGCCTCGCCGACCATGAAGAAGGCTTTACGGCCGAGTTCCTCGTTCCGGTAATCGTCGGCAAGCGCCCGGAACTGCGCGATCGCCTGGTCGAGTTTGTCGCCTTTGAAATAGGAAAGCGCTATCTGGAATCGCGCTTTCTTGGCGAGAGGATGATTGGAATGAAAAAAGATCACCCGGTCGTATTCGGTGATGGCCCGGTAGTAGTCTCCCCGCTCGAAGAGAGAATCGGCGAAAGACATCATTTTTTCGACGGACATTTCTTCGGCGAAGGACGCGTGGGAGCAAAAGAGCATTCCGCACAACAGCAGGGGGAAGAGCTTCTTCATTCGTTGTACCACCAGAAGTCGTTGTTCCGCACGGAATCGTCGAACCGGTAACGGCTTCCGACCTTGATCAGGGGAGCATACTCCTGTTCATCGCGCTCGTGGATCAGGCGATCCGCGGTCATCACGATCCCGACGAACGGTCCGTGTTTGCGTATGGCCTGGACGCTGTACTGAGAGCAGGTGGGATACATGGGGCAGCGGCCGCTGTTCACCGGACCAATCACCTTTTGGTAGAAGGTCAGAAGCCAGAGAAACGGCGTGGCCGCGACAGGATGCACCGGCTGTTCAGACTTATCGCGAATAGGCTCGCGGTCCGCCGGAGAGAGAATCACGGGAATATCCGAACTCTTTGACCAGGGCCCCCATGGTTCCGCGCGCGCGGTCTGCGCGAAAACGAAAATGAGGATCAGGATGGACAGGATCCCTGGACTCAACCGTGAATTTCGTAAATTCGATGAGTTCACCTTAACGCTCCGAAACGGTTATTTTCTTCTGCATCCCCATTTTCTCAGCGATCTCCTTCGCGACATATTCAGACATATCCTTCAAAGCATCCGCCTTGTCTTTGTCTCCCGGCGCGGGCACAAGACAGCAGTCGGTTCTTCCCGCAGTCGCGGCGAATTTTCCATTGCCGACTTCCTTGGCGTTCGGCGACTCGAACATCTGGGCGATAATATGCAGTTGATGTATTTTCTCATTATAGATGGTTTCGGAAGGGGTCCACAGAACATAGACGTAATCAACACCCAGCTTTTGCTGAATTGCTTTTATTCTTTTGATATCCGTTTTCGAATAATCGGTCTCGATCTCAAAATAGGCGGTTTTGTACGGTCCCTGGACCGGTGTGGGATAGCCAGAAAGAGCTTGGGAGACCTGTTTCTGTGACATGACCTGGAAGCGACTGTTCTTTTTCAGCGCATCCGTCATGTACTGGGCGGCGGCCACATTCGCTTCGTTATTCAGCCCCGCTATGACGGCAAGCGTCTTTCCTTTCGGCTTGAAGTCGGAATTGACGGGCGTGAAGGTGCTGAAACAAGAGCTCAAAAAAATAACGAGAACGAGAACAGGAAGTTTCTGTATGAACCCACTGCGCATGACGATCTCCTTCGCTTATCGAAATTACTTGGCAGGTTTCTCCGACTTCGTGGCTGTCATAAATTCATCAGCCATCTCCTTGGCGGAGTATTTCAGCAGCTCATTGATGTCGTCGCCTTCCGACTTGCCGAACAAACAGCAGGACTGGTCCTTGCTGTTGCCGAAATCCGAGTAGCCGACTGCCTTGGATTTTGGATACTCAACGAGGTTTCCTTCTACCCATGCGGAATAGGTAACCCTGCTCCCCCCCTGCTGAGAGGTGACGATCCTTTTTCTCAGATTGGCGGTCCAGACAACGAGGAGGTAGTCGGCTTTAAGCTGCGCCCGCATCGCGTCCAGTTTGCTCTTTTCTTCCTTCGCGAACCACACCGGCTTCTCCTCCCGTTCCGGCGTTGCCCGTTTTATCGTGACCGGGTACTTGCTGACCCGCCGCGCGATCTCTTCCTGGCCGATGACCCGATAGGAGCTCCTCTGCTTGAGCTCCTGGGTGAGAAATTGCGTCAGGACCATTGTCGGCTCGGAGGAATCTCCGCTGATCACCGCAAGACTCCCGGTTTTGAACTGCACGTTGTCATCCAGGGGCGCAAAGGGCTTGTGAACACCGCAGCCTGCAAGAATACCGAGTATGCCCACTGCCGTAAAAACGATTTTGATGCAAGATGCCCGAAACCCGACTGTCTTCTTCATGCCTGTATCTCCTTGTGCAAGGATCGTGAAATAGTGGTCCGGCTGAACTAAGATTTTTAGATTATAGTAAAAGCTGATAATAAAAGAAAGGGGAAAGTTCGGTGCGAAAGGACATATCGAGGCCCATGCGGCCGCGTTCAAAGGCAAATCCCGGGCGGTGAGCAGAAACATTTCGAGATGTCAAAATAGCAGGAATCATCGCAACCCGGTAACGTCCGCAGCCGCGGTAAGGATAGAGAGCACTCGAAAAGTGGCATACACAAACAGCCCTATCGACGACAGATCAAAAAGCATTTCAAGCCAAAAGGCCATGGAGAGCCAGTTGGACATTTTATAACGCCTGGTCTTTTGTATCTCCTGATCCTCCTCACCGATATAGAGATACCACATTGCGCCTTTATAAAGGAGAGCAATGATGACTTGAAGAAACACCCCTATCAGAAATATCAGCGCTATCTCACGAGATTGTCCGGATTCTGATAATTTTTTCGCAATATTCGTTTGCGTGACAAAAAGAACCGGCCCGCCTATACCATATGCAATAAGCCATGTGCGCAGAACTCCGGCAAACGAGGCATACCCGTCAAAAAATCCATCCGGCTTGTTGTTTGATTTTGCCATGAGTACCTCCTAACAGTGATGGTGTCATTTCTTCTCCCCCGCCTTCTTCAAAAGCACAAAAAGCCAAATCCCCATGCCGATGACCAGAATCACAACCACAATTTTTAAAATCAGCTTCTCCATCCCGGCGAACCGATCTTGCCAGACAATGTGACCGGCCCCTGCGCGTATTGATGAAAAATCAACCCGCTCAAAAGCATGCTGAGACAGGGTGTTCTGGTTCACAAAATGCGCAATGTCGTAATCAGGCCGCTTGAGTCTCTGATTGCCGAAGCAAAGAGAATAGCGCTCATCGTTTTTAAGCGCGATGAAATACAGATTCTGCTGCACCCAGGCAAGAGTAATTCCCTTTACCTCAAGCGATGGATTATTTTTGTTTACGATGACGATCTTGTAAAACGCCTGCTTCTGTATTTGTTGCTCGATCATATTTTTTTCTTCATGCTTCTCCGCGGACAGAGGTAAGCGATAAATCATCTGGCTTGCAAGAAGCCTGTACGAATCGTCTTTGCCAGTGCTGCTCCCGTAAAGATTTACGCTTCGGTAGTAATACGGGTTGGACACATCCAGCGCCAACTGGTCAGCGGGAAGATCTGCCTGAAACACAATGACCGTGTTCCCTTCCTTGTCCAGGGTGGAAAAAATGTTTAAAAAGCTCTTCTTGTCATACACCGGCTTTTTCTCCGCTGGTGTCAGGGTGCTGCCCTGCACGGAGCGAATGCGCAGCTCTTTCTTTTTTACGCCATCTACGCTGAAGTCGAGGCCGTCATACTTGAGCCGGATCGAAGGCTGCGTTGTTGACTGGGGTTTATAATCCGCAAGCTTCAGCCGGAAATAGAGGAAATCTGCGCTCGGAAACTCTACCTTGGTCTTACGCAAATCCACCTGGGAAGTGAAGTCATAAATGCTGTCTTCAATGAGTGGCTTCCAAGTCTTTCCATCAGTGCTTCCTGACACGGCAATCTGCTTTTTGAAATCAGTCCCTGAAATATCCAGGCTTAAAACGCTGATGGGCCGATGCTTCTTCGGCATTTTCAGAATCACGACAGCAGAGGATGCATCGTTTTCGTACCCTGTTATCTCCAGGGGATACGTCTCTGTTGTCTCGAAAGGAGGAATGTTCTTGATCACGATGGAGGGCGTCTCTTTTTGGGCCGCATCGAAGAGCCGCAGGTCTTCAAAACCCGGGGCAGCCTTCTGAATAATCTCGTCCGTAAGATGGACCTGATAAAGCGACTCTGCTCTGAAAGCGTGTTTTACCTCAGCGCAATACTGAAAATCATCCGGGCTGAGAGGCGCGGACAGGGCCTGCATGGGCAGGCAACACACCAGAAGACTGAAAAGAGAAAATAGTTTTTTCATCGTCAATCCCTCTTTTCCGAATCCGCCAGAGCGTTTATGATGCGGTCCTTGTGGCGATAATACAGGTACGACGTGCCCACGAGCACAAGCCCCAGGACGATGAACGAGATTATGCGATAGGGCGTGCTGATATTGGCCATGTCGAACAGAAAGACCTTCAGCACGACCACAAGAAACAAACCGAAGGAAATCTTTCTGACCGTTGCGTTGTTTTGGCGAAATCCTATGAGCATGAGTACTACGGAGAAAAACGTCCAGAGCACCGAGATGGCGGCAAACCGCGCCTGCGGAAGGTAGTCGTAAAAGAACGCGGAGACCTCGGCGGTCAGAATTATGAACAAAACCGCGCCGAAGACCAAGGACCATACAGCAGTGTCCTGTATCTTCAGGCCCATCACCTCGAGCGACTCCTGCTTGGTGAGTACGCGGGCGAAATAGAGCGAGAGCAGAACAAGCAGGGTGGTTGCATACCGTTCGATAAGGAACTGGGTATAGCCTCCATAAACGTGGAGTAAACCGAAGTGGAACACAATGCTGTAATCGTAGAGCAGAAACTTTCCAACCGTAAGTGCGAGCAAAACATAGGCCCCTGCAGTGAGGCTTCTGCGTTCCAGCTTAACAGCCATCCAGAGCAGGCCGATAGACTGGGCAGACCAGAAGATGGTGATCCAGTGCTTGGAAAAAAGCACCGGGACCGTGATGATAAGAAACAGCATGGCCATAGCCATCATCATGACAAACACATCCAGGGTCTGCTTCCCCTTCTGGAAGAGATACGAGGCCATGGAAAGGGAGACTGCCGCGTAAAAGATGGTGATGATGCTCACCCAAGGAACACCATACAGTTCTTTGATCATGAAATAGCTGTACGCAAAAGCAATGAACGCATCGCTCCCTATCAGGATGATTTCGCGGGTACCTGAGCCTTCGCTCTTTCGGACCTGGTAGACAAAGGGGACAAAGGTGTAGATAAGATAGAAGACATTCAAAAAGATAATTGCCGGCCAGAACTTGGCAGTCTGGTAATGCTGGGCAAACCAGGCCGTGTACAACAAGTAGGTGAACGCAAGCCCCAGCGTATTCAGGAGGTCCCATTTTTTATAGAAGGCGATGCCGAGCAGTCCCAGGTTCAGGATCGTCATGTAGGTCATGAGCGCGATCTGGTTGTCCTGGCCCGTGGTAAGCAGGACCGGCGTCAGGAAACCGCCGATCAGTCCCATGACCGCAAGCCACTTCGTGTCATAGAGGATGGCGAGGGTGCAGGCCAGCATAGTGATCAAGACCATTATGGAAAAGGAGGGCATCTGTCCGAAAAGGTGGTAAATCTGGAATGCGGCAAAGGTGGAAAAGTAGAGGACTGCGATGCCGCCGCCGATGAGCGGCAGGCCGAACTTTTCGAGGTCTTTCCTGCGGAACCAATCGCCTGCAGCAAGAAATACGACGCCCCAGACATAGGCCATGGCCACGCGGCCTGCAGGCCCGACCCATCCCTGTTCAAAGGAATATTTGAGGAAATATCCCACGCCGAACACCATGGTGAGGATGCCGACGATCAACAGCCACTTCTGCCCCATATGCACCTCAAACTCCGAGGAATCCCGTTTCGGCTCTCGTGAAGCAGTGATAATCGGCACTGCTTTTGCGGGCGCGGCGACAGCAGGGGTCGCCTGTTGTTGCTGCGGCATAGGCTTGGGTTTCGGCTGCGCTATCGCAGGCGCTGCGTTGGTTGATCGCTCCAGGTCGCGCTTGAGCAGGTCCTCGAATTCGCTGATGCGCCTGTCTATACCCGCGAGGCCTGAAGTCAGTTCAGCGCGCACAGAGCCGAGGCGCGCGGCCTCTTCTTTCAGGGCGAAGTAAAGAGACAATCCGGCATTAAACTCCTCGCCGTAATCATGGCCGCATCCGGGACAATATCTTCCGGGTATTGTAATCGGCATCATGCACTTCGGACAGTTCATAGCGTCTCCTTTGAGGACCCCTGTTGTATTCCCTGCCGTTTACGCCGGCATGGTTTTCAAAACGTTTCCCAACCTCTTTATCCCGATGCGTATGGTTTCTTCGTCCACGCTTGAATAATTCAAACGCAACGTATTGACGTCCTTTTTGTTTACATAAAACGGATCGCCGGCACAAAAGCCACTTTTTGTTTGATCGCCTCTTTAAAAACCTCCATTGCAGATAACCCTTTCGGCAGTGTGACCCAGAGGAACATTCCTCCCTGTATAGGTTGCTTCCTGGGGAAAGAACTCTTTGATCGCCGTCACCATCGCGTCCCGTTGCCTGCCATATGCCTGCTTAATGGTGGCGATATGCTCGTCGATATCGTTATCCTTCAGATACTGTAAAATAATTCTCTGCCCGAAATAGTTCGTATGGAGATCAGAGGCTTGTTTGGCAATAATAAGCTTCTCCATCATTTCTGTTTTGGCGACGATCCATCCGATTCGAAAGGAGGGTACGACAATTTTAGAAAACGACCCGAGCAACACCGTGTTTCCCGGCATCAGTTGGTAGAAAGACGGCTTCGGTTCTCCAATAAACCTCAACTCTCCATAAGGGTCGTCCTCAACCAGAATCGTTTTTTTGCCTTTGAGTATCCCGGCGACAGTCTCCCGGTTCTTCGTGGAATAACTGATCCCGGAAGGGTTGGAAATTCGGCACGCAATAAAAAAGCTTGATCGTGCGATGCGCCAGCGTGTGTGCCAGCATTTCCGCATCTATTCCGTCCCGAGTGATCGGTATGGGAAAGAATGTGGAGCGGTAAACGGAAAAGGCCTGAATAGCGCCCAGGTATCCCGGTTCCTCAATCACAACAGCGTCTTTCTCGTTCAGCAATGTTTTGCCGAGAAGGTCGAGGCCCTGCTGCGAGCCCGTGGTAATAAGAATATGGTCCGGAGATATAGTAAGCCCCTTTGTTTTATATCTCTTCGAGATCCATTCCCGCAGTTCCGCGTGACCTTCCGAAGAGCTGTACTGCAAGGCATCTTTGCCGGCAGTGTCCAGCACCGTATTGGTCGCTGCCTTGATCTCCTTCAACGGGAACAGGTCCCGGTTCGGCAATCCGCCTGCAAAGGAGATTATAGATTCGTCGATTGCGACCTTCAGAATTTCCCTGATAAACGACCTGGGGACATCCGCTATTCTGTCTGAAAAGATATTGCCCATGTTTTTTCGTGCCTCAATGTATATGACCCGGAGCGTACTATATGAATATGGAAAATGCAAGCGAGAAAAAGGATAGGGTATAATAGGCTAAGAACTGCGTCGGGTTTCTTGACATACCGAATCAAGGTGCTATACTTGAAAAGCCTGCACACTGATGCCCACACTTACGCATGTCCGTTGCAGTACTAATAATACAATCTTGCAAGGAGAACACACAATGAAAAACAGAGAAGAATATATTGATAAATTGGCAGCACAGCTAAAGGAGTGGTCCGCCAAGATCGATGAGTTGGAAATAAAGGCCCGCGCAGCCAAGGAGGACGCAAAAACCGGATACGAAAACCAGGTCAGCGTACTCAAGAAAAAGCGCGAAGCCGCAACGCGGAAGCTTCAGGAACTGAAGAGCACAAGCAGCGAGGCCTGGGACGTGGTGAAGGCGGGGGCTGAAACTGCATGGGCGGACTTGATGAAAGCCGTGAACGAGGCAAAGGAAAAGTTTAAAAAGCCATAACTCACACAGCTCAGAGCGCACAGGGCTTTACGCTATGCCCCATGCGCTCTGTTCTCTGCATTACCATGCTCGACTGGCTAAACTTCCCTTGCATTTCACCAGCACTTATTATATCCTCATACAATGAGCGAAGAGCGTATGTTGGTGGACCAGGAACAGGAAAAACGCACCAATAAGAGACTCGCTATCGGTGTCGGTGTTCTCGGCGTGGGAGCATTCGGCTTCTTTTACGTCCTGTTCTTCCTCATGATGTTTCTCAAACCCGGCATGATCTTCAGCATGATGCCGGACCAATCCTTCACTACCGCGGCTTTGTCTGATAACAACCGCACGTATCTCCTTTCCGAAAAGCTCGACATGAGCACGCTTTCGATCAAGGATAAAACACAGCCGACGAAGAAACACATTCTCTCCGTTCTGGAAGGGACTAAGCTTGCAAAACCCCAGGAGATCCCCGCATACGAGACCGCAATCGGCTCTGACAACAAACTGATATTTTTCAGTGACGGGATGTACCGCACTTATGATGGGAATGCGTGGGCCGAGAAGCGTACGGACAGCATCGGGCACGACCCCCAAGGCATAGAAACTCCACAGGGGCTGTACATCATAAGCACCTTCGAGGACAAACCTCGCCTTACGCGCATCATGAATGACGAGGTAATGAGCATCCCCTTGCCGGATGAGTATTTGCGCACGCAAAAAGAGACCAAGTGTCCCTGTACGCAGCTCGTGTGGTATCAGGGCCGGCTCTGCTTGTTCTGGTCAACGAACAGCGCCATTGCCTGGACCAGTTTAAACAACACAGCCTGGGCTCCTGTTGCTACGTCTCCCTATTCCGGCGGTTTTCAGGTCATTGCTGATCAGCAGAAGCTTTATTTCTTTAACCGGGAAGGGATCGGCCAGGATCGCTCGCTCAGTTATTACGTGTTCGAGAATAATGATTGGAACGGCCCGACGCGCTTGCCGATCAAAAACACGTTTGTCCACTGGGACGTATTCATGCAGCATGGGAAGCTCATGCTCTTTCTGCAGGAACCGTTTTCCCAAACACTGTACACAATTGAGAACAAGACACTTGCTAACCCAATCCGTCTAAAAAGCAATTTTAATATTCCCGGCATGATCGGACGCATGGCTGTCATGGTGATCTTCGGAAACCTGACTGTCTTTTTGGCCATCTTCGGGTTCTCGGCGCTGATGCGAAAATACAAAAACCGTTTCTGGACAGAGCAGGAGACGCAGTATGAGTTTGCGAGCCTGTTCAGGAGATTTATCGCCTACCTCATTGACAACTTCGTCCTCATCATTGTGCCTGCGATTCTGATGGTGCTGTTCCTGGCTGGACAGGATTTTACCAGGAATCCCGCACGTGTTGTGCTCATGGTTTTGGCTCTTTTCGTTTTCTATTTTCTCGGTGGTTATCTCTACCATTCTTTGCTCGAAGGCCTACTCGGCGCGACCCTGGGAAAAAAGATCTGCGGTATCAGGGTGCTGAAAGCGGATTTCACGCCGTGCGGGCTCTCTGGCGGGTTCCTCAGAAACCTGATGCGGATCGTTGACTGCTTTTTCTATTACCTGGTGGCCGCGGTTGCCATGTCCGGGACGCTCAAATGGCAACGGCTCGGCGACCTGGTGGCGGAGACTGTCGTCGTAAGGAGAAAGAAGATCGGTGCTCCTGAAAAGCAACTGCACGAAGAGAGCATGACCCTGCCGGAAGAATAGTAGGGCGCGCAATTCAAAGGTGATAAGCAGCATTGTATGTTGAGCAGAAAACTGTTTAATATGCAAAAATGAATGTTATCCAAACGGCATAACTATTGCTAAAATTGAGGATTACGCCAAACTGAATTCGCAATATGCTTGACCGCCTTTCAAATTTTTGTTAAAGTCCAGAAAACTGCTCAACACTATTGTTAGTTTATGGAAAAAGCTGACCTCTCCAACTGCATAGTGAAGGTTTTCAGAAAACGAGACGGGCGCGTCTCATTTCATCTGCGTTCACACGTCATTTTTCACACAAAAGTTTCCTTTTGCGTTAAGTCATACTTTAAGAGTGTGACAGGCTTTATACAATTTCCTGGGGAGGAATGGATAGAGTTTCCAGTTTGGCTTGGAATTAATGGGGCAGTTCCATTCGATGGAAAGAATCAAGTGCACGAATTTGGAGCATCTTTCATCTCTTCTAAGCACAGTACAAAACCCTGTATGGCCAAAATTAAATTTATTTTTGTTTTTAATATTCATGATGTGGAGTTCTGTTTTAAGGCTCAGCGAATTGCGATTGTTCAGAGAGGCCAAAGAGGAGTTTAATTTTAAATCAAATGAGGTCGGCAGATCACAACAACATGGATATTACTAACGACATAAGACTTTTCCATGAAGCGGTACGTCACCTTTGGAATACCTATTTTATGGAACAAGCAGAGCGAGACAAGGACTGGGACCTACGTGATCAATTCAGCAATATTTACATCGATCTCTTCAACTCATTAGTAAAATACGATCTTCCCGAAGCTGCATCATCCATCCCCCATTTATGGAACGGTGAAAACAAAGTTCTGTCTGAGTATCAGGTCAGAGGAAAGAACAAGGAACTTGTCGCGATGATCAATCGAATGATTCCTGCGAGCGGATATTGGAACCACCCAATTCAGCGAATCAAGTCCGACGAAACAGATTTTCGCTTGGTATCTTTTTTGACTGGGATGAACTGGGATTCCGCGATATGCGCATTTTAGAGTGCGGATTGTCGCATCACCGAATAAAGAACTGATTGGCAGAGATGCTCTTATAGAAGCAGATAGCTGTAACATCAGCTACAAGAAAGAAGACTAACAACGCCGTCGAGAGAAACGCTGAGAACCGAGTTCCTCACGGTGGCGTTATATCACGAGAGATGATAATGAAAAAATGTCCCTTCTGCGCTGAAGAGATTCAAGACGCCGCGATAAAGTGCAAACACTGCGGCGAGTTTCTGAACGCCTCAGCCCGTCCAAGCACGGCTGAAGAAAAGCTTCCATGGTATTTCCGTAAAGCCTTTATCATCATCGCGGTCTGTACTGTGGGGCCTCTGGCGATCCCCCTGATCTGGTTGCGCCCCAAAACAACGCTTGCATGGAAGATCGGACTCACCATGGGCATCCTTATTCTCACCTATTTCTTGTACCAATCCACAATGGCATCCATCCGCACAATCAAGGAGTATTACAAGCTGCTTAATGGGATGTGAAAATTGACGATTCTTTTGGAGTAATATGATCGACCAATCACATAAAGATCCCCTGCATGGTGTCACGCTGGAAATGATCCTCAATCAACTGGTGGAGCATCATGGGTGGGAGAAGCTGGGGCAGATCATCAATATCAGATGTTTTAATAATGACCCGAGCATCAAGTCCAGCCTGCAGTTCCTGAGAAGGACTCCATGGGCGAGAACGAAGGTCGAGGAGCTGTACCTTAAATATAGAAGGAATATTTTGAAAAAAGCGAAGCTGCGCGACAACTAAGATAAGCGTCATGAACCCGCGTTCTCTCTCCCCACGCGATACGAGAAAAATCCTAACAACACAACATACAAACCCAATCCGAACGTCTCTTTCCAGAATGAAGATGGTTGAATATTCTTGGAGAGCGCAGTAAAATCAGTGGTGCTGTTGATCACGCTGAGGCCGATGATTGCGATGACGCCGGCAACGTGAACAGCCCTGACCAAGTCCCGATTCTTCACCGGATCAATAAAAGCCGTGAACAGGAAAACAGACCACCCAAGAGCCAGGAAGGAGATGATCCTGTCCTGGTACGCATACGACGGCACGGTGAAGTATATGTACAGCAGCGGGACCTTGATCCCGAACGTGTGCACGATGGAAATACCCAGGAAGTAGATTGCTCCGAAAAACAATAACCATTTTAGAATTGCTGTGTTCTTGCTCATACGTTCCAAGCCCTCGATGTTATGACGTGACGCTTATTGATTTAACCCGTCCCACTTCGCCGCTTTCCAAACGGACCTTGATTCCATGGGGATGCACTGGTGAATTCGTTAAAATATCCGCAACAATTCCTTCGGTCAGTTTTCCCGTTTGCTGATCCTTCTTCAATACGATAGAAACACGCAATCCCCGTTTTATGTCAGCGCGTTTCGTTTCATCCATGACTTGCCCTCCTCTTTCAACGGCCTGTACGCTTTCCTGCCCCCAACTCCTTGATGATCCTTGCACAGACCTCTTCATGAGTTAGGCCCTTGCACTCGACAATAGCATCCGCATACCTCGTATACAATGCGGAACGCTCCGCAAACAAATCAGCCAGGCTCTGGTCCGGTCGCTTTGCAAGGCCTCTCGTGCTGTAATCGTTGACCCTCGCTTCAAGCGTGGGCAAATCCGCTTTAAGGAAGATAACGGCCCCATCTTTTTTCACATGCTCCATGGCAGCCTGGCTGTGCACGGCGCTTCCTCCGGTGGCGATGACGCAGTTGCGGCAATCGTGATTGAGGATAACGCGCTCCTCGATCTCGCGCAAGGTCAGGTAGCCGTCCCGGTCCACGATGTCCTGCAGGCTGCGGCTCTGCGAGGTCTGGATAAGCACGTCCGTGTCCACGAAATTGCGGCGTGTCAGCTTGGCCAGGATAACGCCGACCGTGCTCTTGCCTGAGCCGGGCATCCCGATCAAAACAATATTAGATGGATTTTTAAGCATACCTATTTAACTGTCGGATACCCCGCCGCTTTCCATGCCTCAAGCCCGCCGATCATATTCACGGCTTTTTTGTACCCAAGGTCATTCAACGTCTTGGTCGCCAACGGAGCCCTGAGGTCGAGCCCGCAATAGACGATAATTTTAACGCCCTTATCAGGTATCATCATGCCCACTTTAAACTCCAAGGCCCCTCGTGAAATATTCATGGCCCCCGGGATACGCCCTTCTGCAAACTCCTGGCTGTCTCTAACATCGAGTACAATGAGATTTTCCTTTGCATCAATCATTTTTTTGCTGTCCTTGACAGTCACTTCCTGTATGACCGCCTTTGCTTCTTGCACCATTTGCTGGGGTGTCTTATCCGCGGCCTCGCCATACCCTGTTGTGCAGATCGCAAAAAGCGCCGCAAATGATATAATAACTAATCTCTTGTTCATGGTTGCCTCCTCACGATTTGTTGTTTTAATGATAGTTGATGAACCCGTAATAAACAATTTTCACACGGAGGCACGAAGAACACGAAGGAAATCCTTTTAATAATGAAGTCTTTTTCTCTTTGTGGCTTCGTGGCTTTGTGTGAGGCAAGACTTTTTACGACTTTATCATAGTTGATGATTTCGTAAAAAGACCGAAATCGTTCTTTTTGTCATTTCGAGCGAAGCGAGAAATCTTGGTTTCCCAGAAGGTTGAAAGACCCCTCTCGGAGCCTGCCCCGAGCAAGATCCCTCAGTCGCGGAGTTTACCCCGAGCATCAAAGGCAAGATTTCTCGCAATGCTCGAAATGACAGCGAGGGGTCTTTTCGTGACACGCGATGGATTCGGGGTGACACATCCTGACTTTTTACGAATCCATCATCGCTGATTTATTTTATCCGTGCGACCTCTTGCCCTCCAGGTTATCATCTACGTTGTTTCTCGTGGTTCCGTTATCAACACTTTTGCAAGCAGCGCCGTGGCGATAACAATGTACGCATCCGGATTCAACAGGGGGCCAAGTAGAGCAGTTTGGTTGGCCTTATTTAACAATCGTTCATCATACCGGGCAGCATGGCAACGGCGGCGCAGTTCCGCGATCAGTTGTATAAAATTCGCTGAGCGAGACAACCCACGTAAGGGGCCGAGAGAATCATAGATAAGGCCGTTCTCGTGGAACGCGAGCGTCGGATGGCCCGCTGCATAGAGCGTCAAGAACCCCTCTCGCTCCTCCTTGGTCACCTCTTTCACGGTCTTCGTGGTCTTCATTAACTTCAGGCCACCCGAGATCACGGCGCTCGTCAGATCCAGTTTACGCTTCTTTACTGTTTCCGTTGTTGTACTGCTTGAGATCCCGATACCGCGCAGCAGGATTCCTATTTCTCGATATGCGACGGTAAGCCGTTTGCCGTCATTTGATTCAACAGTAAGGTTCTGCTCGCTGAATTCAAACCTTCTTATGGCCCACTGGTCCGCCTCTGCCTCGATCTCGTCGTCGCTCAGCGTCACAATGGAAAAACCGTTTGCCTCAAGTTGATCAGTAAGCCGCGTTGCCTCTTCCTGCTCCGCGACGATGCCGACCACGCAGGGCCCATTGCCCGGAGCGCGTAACCTCGAAAGGGCTTCGAATGGGGTCACCTTGAGAACAGCAGCGAGTGCTCCGGCCAGATCTTGCTTGTTTTCCTTGAGATTGTAAATCGCGATAACGTACATTCTTTTCCACCTCGTGCTTCTCTATGTAAAGGAGGATATAACAACCAGCGCTGATTTGCAAGCCCGGCAAGGATTAATAAAAACGGGTTTCAATATTTTTTCTTGTTGACATACGGATGTTATTGTTGCCCAAACAAAAGACCGTCTTGCAGCTTATTTTTTCTGCTATACTATGATTCATTGTTATCTCGCACTCGGTTTTCGACATATCGTTTACTTTGTCAAAGGAGGCAACAAGCATGGGTGACGAAACCAAGATTCAGGCACGTGAAGTAAAAAAAGGCGCAGTGGCGATGGGCGGTATTATCGAACGGAAAATGATTCGCTGGTTGGGGCCGCTGGGCAGAAAGATCCAGGAGTCCACCCAGGTCGGCAGGATCATGGCGCTGATCGGCATTACGGCACTCGCAGTAAGCGTAGTTCTGATTTTTGCGAACGGGCTTTCGTACCGCACCGAAGTAGTGAACGGCGTGCTGGTGGTAGCAAAGCCAACCGCGAATCTCCGGGCCAAGCCTTCAGTCAAAGCCAAGGTGGTTGCGAAAGCTGAAAAGGGCGAGACCCTTGCCTACCTCTCAACATCGGAGAACTGGTACAAGGTGCGCGCGCAGGCAGGCACCGGCTGGATATCGCAAGATATGGTTGGACGAAAAGGCAAGGAGGCCGTGGTCATCACTTACGAGAAGAAAGGCTATGGGATCGCATTCCTCGCCGGCCTTGCGCTCTTTATTCTCGGGATACTACAGAAACAAAAATAAATGTCAATCAGATAAGGAGATCAGGCGACACGGAAACACCGAAGCAGCACTGGCGCCTTGTCTCCTTATTTCTTTTCTTGCAATAATACCATCGTCATGCTATAAAACTGTCCATGTCGACAAACAACACTCTCGAAGAACAGATCACCAAGGCCGGCCTCAACTATGGTCGGCGTCATGATTGCTCCTTTCGCGCGGGTCTTGTGCTGCAGGTCCTGGGTGCGGCCCTGCTCGCCGTACTCTACCCCCTGGAGAACCCGTTTTACACGGTGGGCATCATGCTTTTCGAACTTGGCGTTCTCCTTTCCGCCTTGTACCTGCTCGTCTGGAAATTCTGGATCAGGATGTGCATCCGTGCGTCTGTAGTTGTGGGACTTGTCTTGCAAGTCTCGGGCTTTTACGTGCCGGAGCAGTATGCGGGGATGGTCATTATCAGTGGGATCGGTTTGGTCTGCGCCGGGGCCGCGGCAATGGCGGGCAAAGAGGCCTACTGTTTCAAATATCGTGAAGGTTGGCTGCTCATGTCCGGCTTTCCTATCATGGTCCTGATAAACCTGCTGGCCAAAGAGAACCACATCGTAAACTCCTTAGGATTCTCGGTCCTTTTTCTTTTACTGCTTTCTCTCGCAGGCAGGAAGCTCAGGCAGCCGCTGCTGTCAACGTGCCAAACAACCGCCTGCGGCCTGCCGTCTCAGAAACGCTCCTAATACACACCTGTTCTGCCGGCAGCAGACTGCTGTCCTCGGACTTCCGTATACCTTACGTATGCTCTTCTTTGCTCCCCTTCTCCATCTTGGCCATGGGGGTTTTAAACTCGCTGTACGATTGTTTACCGAGTTTCAAAAGACCATTTTCGATCAACCGCCTCCCCGCTTCGGCTATGCGCGGATCGAACTGACGCCCTGACTCCCGCTCCAATTCGAGAAGGACCTCGTCGCTCGAGATCGAGCCGCGATAGGGCCGTTCGGAGATCATGGCGTCAATCGTGTCGGCCACATTGAGGATCCTCGCCGTAAGCGTGATCTCCTCGCCTGTCAGTCCACGAGGGTAGCCTTTCCCATCCCAACGTTCGTGGTGCTGGTGAATCGCATCGACAATGGCGGCCGCAAATCCGATCGGTTCCAGGATCCTGATCCCGTGCGCCGGGTGGTCCTTCATAATATCGAATTCCTCCCGGCTCAACCCCTCCGGCTTGCAGATAATCAGTTCGCTGATCCCGATCTTGCCTACGTCGTGAAGAATAGCCGCGATATGGATCTCTTCGAGCTGTGATGGGCCGATGCCGAGGTCTCGCGCGATCGCCACGGCGTATTTCGCCACATTGGTGGAGTGCCAGCGGGTATAGGGGTCCTTTGCCTCCATCGCCGCGACGAGCGCCTGGACGGTCCGGAAATAATTTTCGCGCAGATTTTCGTAGAGCGCGGCATTCTCCATGGCGGTTACCACCTGCGTGGCCAGAATCGACGCGATCTGAAGATCACTCGCGGTAAAAGACGTGCCGGAGAGCTTGCTCACGTTCAGCACGCCGAACAGCTTGTCCTTGCCGATGAGGGGTACCGACATGCACGAGGCCGGCATGTTCTCCCGGTTCATCACGTCCATCACTTCCTGGTCGGGGTGCTTGCCCTGGGAAATAATCAACGGCTTACGGCGCTTGAGCACCAGACCGGAGACTCCTTCGCCCGGCTTGTGGCGGGACTTCAGGGCAATCTCCGCCGACAGCCCATGGGAAGCGCGGATCATGAGGTCGCCGCTGGCCTCATCCATCAACATGAGCGAGACCCGGTCTGCCGCGAATTCCTGTACCAGAACCTCGGTAATGATCTTGAACAGGTTGGCGAGATCAACTTCCGTTACGAGGAGTTTGCTGATTTCGAACAAGGGGATGAGAGCCTTAAGCCTGATATTTTCCTTCTGCAGCCTGCTGCGGCTCACCGCGCGGTCCACGGCGCTCACCAACTCCTCTTGCGTAAAGGGTTTGAGAACAAAACCCTCCACTCCCCGCATGAGGGACTCAATGGCCGTGTCGAGCGTGCCGTGTCCCGTAATGAAGATCGTCACGATATCGTGGTTGAGGCCTTTGACCCGCTCAAAAAGTTCAAGCCCGTCCATGCCGGGCATCTTGATGTCCGTGATCATTAAATCGACAGTCGTGCGGCCGAGCTCTTCCAGTGCGGCAATCCCGTTTGATACCGTGGTTACCTGGTAGCCTTCCCCGGAAAGAATATGGTAACAGAGGTCTCTAATCATGTCCTCGTCGTCGACAACGAGAATCTTTTCACCAGCCATAACTATAGCTCCTTAAATAAGGCTTTGAATCTGACGCATGGAGCAGGTCAGGAGAGATCCTTTTTTGCTTCTACGCTTTCATAGCTTGCATAATCCCCATAACCGCTCATACCGGCAGGATCACGCTGAAGGTAGACCCTTCATTGACTTTACTTTCAACTTCAATGCGGCCTCCGTGATTGCGCACGATGCGGTAACTGATCGAGAGCCCGAGTCCGGTGCCGTCACCGCTGTTCTTGGTGGAGTAGAATGGCTCAAAAATCTTGCCCAAGTGTTCCGGAGCAATCCCGTTCCCGGTATCTGATATTTTTACTACCAGTTCCTTCTCACGCATTCGGTCCACTCGTATCCGGAGCTTTCCTCCCTCCGGCATGGCATGGAGCGCGTTGTTGACGATATTGATGAATACTTGCTTCATCTCATTGTGATCGATATTGACCATGATCGGCGAGGGAGGATATTCTTCCAAAATTGCAACGGAGGTCGAATCGGCGGCCCCCTGCACCAGCGCCACGGTTTCTCGGAGCGGCAAGGCAATGTCCGCGGGCTGTTTCCAGGAAGGCTTATGACGCGCAAAATCCAGCAGGTTGCGAATAATCTTTCTCACCCTGAGCGTTTCCTGCTCCATCATCTTGAGGATCTGCCTCGGCGCTTCCGGGAGAGGAAGCGTTTTCAACAGATGTGTGGTATAACCAAGCACGCTCGTCAATGGATTGTTGATCTCGTGCGCGACGTTTGCCGAGAGCTCACCGATGGCCGCCATCTTGGTCGAGTGAATAAGCTGTTCCTGCGTGGCCTTCAACTCCATCATCTTTTCCTTTAAATCGCTGTAGAGCGACGCGTTCTGCAATGCTGCCGCCGCCAGGCTGGAAAAAACCGTAAACAATCGGAGATCATGCTTATCGAAGCTCACGCCCCCCTTTTTATTGATGGCGGTAAGCAGGCCCGTCATCGTGTTCGAAGACCAGAGGGGAACCGCTATCACGCTCTTGATGCCGAGCGACCTCATCTGGTCGCTGTCGAGCCTGAAGTCAGCCTGTGCATCCGGGATCAGCAGCGGAGTGCCGTAGCTCGCGAGCCAATTATAAATGCCTCCTGCCTCGATCGGGAGTTCCCGCGCTTTGAGCGCTTTTGACATATTCCCGAACACCCCCATATATTTCAGCATCCGGTCTGCGCGGACGACGAGGGAGATTGCCGTCGTCTCAGCCCTCACCAGGTCTTCAGCACGCGCCGCGATTTTGGCGAGCAGGGAATCGCGATCAAGGCTTTCCATGAGATCGAGTCCGGCCGTATGGAGGATGAACAGGTCTCTGTTCCCGTGCGACAGGCTCGCCTCTCGTTGTTTCAGCGTCAGCGCCATCTGATTGAACGCATGACCAAGCTTGCTGATCTCATCGGAGCCTTTCACGGGGATCGGCGTGTCCCAGTTCTGCCGGCTCAGTTTATCAACTGCCTCGCTGAGCCGTAATATCGGTTTAGAAATGCCGAGAGCAATAATACGGCTGAACGCCAAACCTACCAGCAGGATGCCGAGCAGCGCGATGCCGGCCTTTTTCATAATACTGGTAAATTTACGGCCATATTGCTGTCCGGACATGCCGACCCGGATAAAACCCGCATGTTTGCCCTTTACGGGCACCGGAAGCGTGAGGTCATAGACGCCGTTTTTTTGAACAAGGAAAACCGGTTCATGAATCTGCCCGGACTCGCATCGAAGAAATGCGGCATCCCCTGCCGTAGTGTTCGCAGGCGGACGCGTATTCAAAACGGGATTCCCGGGATTCATTGCTTCGGCAGCGGTAGTTCCAGCGAGCAGATTGCAGTTTTGATCGTACACCATCAGGTAGAGAACAGCGCTGTCGGATAGCGCGGCTTCGTCGGCAGTAAAGTGAGGAAACAGCTTTTTATAGATGTTGGACCGGTTGTTCGTAAGAATATCATCCGACGCTGCTGCCGCAAGTTCCCGGGCCAGAAACAACTCCCTCCCCCGGATTTCAGCGTCAAGAGACTTTTTGCCTTCCCAGAAAAAAAATGCGCCGACCAGCGCGGCAACCAGGATAAGAGCCATTGTCATGAAGAATGAGACTCTGAATCCGATCCCTCCCCACCATCGGGAGACAGCCTGACGCGCCTGCGCCATAACCATTGAGGCTGTGCTTTTTCCTTCTGACGTAAGTTGCGACATATGAATTGCGGTATAGTAACACAATTAATATGCCCTGTAAATGCAATAAAAAAAGGCAAGGAATTCTCCTTGCCTTTTTTGTCATGTACTCAAACCCGACGAAGCATCTATGGCCACATGGCTCGTAAGAGAGAACCTGCCCTTACGATGCAGCGGTTTTCCCTGCTTTGGTCTTATCCGTACCCTTGGCTGGGGCTACTTCGGTCTTCTGCCGCTCCACCAGTTCGATGATCGCCATGGACGCGGCGTCCCCAAGTCTGGTGCGGGTCGGCACGATCCTCGTGTAGCCGCCGTTCCGAGAGGCGAAGCGCGGAGCGATCTGGGTAAACAGACTGCTCACAATAGATTCATCGTGAATAAAACTCAGGACCTGACGCCGTGCGTGCAGATCTCCCCGCTTGGCCAGCGTAATCATCTTTTCCGCCAAGGGACGGATCTCTTTCGCCTTCGCCGTTGTCGTCTCAATCTTCTCGTTCTTGATCAATGAGGACACGAGCATCCTGAGCAACGCCTTGCGATGCCCCGAATCTCTTCCAAACTGCCTGTGTGCGCAACTATGTCTCATTTTGCTTTCCTTACTTTAGAATGATTTTGTTACGACTCGCTCGGCTTTTCGGCGAGCAGCCGTCTGGCTTCGACCACGATTTTTTCGTCCACTTTCAACCCGAGGCCCAATCCCATCTCGGAAAGGATCTCTTTTATTTCGTTCAAGGATTTCCTGCCGAAATTTTTCGTCTTGAGCATTTCGCTTTCGGTCTTCTGCACCATCTCCGCGATGGTTTCAATCCCCGCGTTTTTGAGGCAGTTCGCGGCACGTACCGACAGTTCCAATTCATTCACGCTGCGAAGCAGGTTCTCATTAAAAGACGGCGTCTTTTTAATCTCTTCTTCCTCAATCGGAGTTTCTTCCTCTTCCTCGGGCAGATGGATAAAGATGGACAAATGGTCTTTCAGCAGCTTGGAAGCGTGCGCTATGGCATCTTCAGGACGAATACTGCCGTCCGTCCAGACCTCGAGAACGAGCTTATCGTAATCTGTTTCCTGTCCGACGCGCGCGTTCTCCACCTTGAAGTTCACTTTGCGGATAGGCGAGAATATGGAGTCGATCGGCACTACGCCGATGGATTGACCCGGCTCCTTATTCTTATCCGAGGAAACGTACCCTCTGCCGCGGCGCGCCCGCATTTCAACCTCAAGCTTGCCGTTCTTATCGATCGTGGCGATATGCAGGTCGGGGTTCAAAATCTCCACCTCTGCGTCCGCCTCGATATCCTGTGCCGTCACTTGTCCGGTTCCCTTGGCCTTGAGCAGCAGCACCTTGGGTTTGTCCGTATGGAGTTTCAGCCGGATCTCTTTCAAGTTCAAAATCAGATCCGTGGTGTCTTCAACGACTCCGGGAATGCTCGAAAACTCATGCTGCACGCCCGCTATTTTTATCGAGGTGATCGCCGATCCTTCAAGCGATGAAAGAAGCACTCGTCGTAGTGAATTGCCCAAGGTCGTCCCGAAGCCGCGCTCCAGCGGCTCCGCGATGAATTTTCCGTAGGTATCGGTAATTTTCTTCGGATCATATTGAAGCTTTTTCGGCATCTGGAAATCTTTAACTTTTTTGAGCATTATTCCTCCATAACGGAGTGAAGAAACTTGTTATAAGACTGAATGAAAAATAGGGAGGCGCTGCTGCAACACAGCAACCTGCCAGTCCTCTGAAGTTTTTCAAACGTTCTTGGCTTATTTTGAATAGAGTTCGACCACGAGCTGTTCTTTTACCGTCGGCAACGTGCATTCATCACGCGCAGGCAATGCGACCACTTTACCCCGAAACTGCGCTTTATCAATCTCCAGCCACGTCGGGAATCCTCGTTTCTCAACTGCCGCGATGGTCTGCTGTATGAGAGCGATACCTTTGCTCTTCTCCCGCAATTCCACCACATCACCCGCCTTGAGTACGTAGGAAGGGATATTCACCTTCTTGCCGTTTACGAGCATATGACCGTGCCGCACGAGCTGCCGCGCTTCTTTCTTGGCGCCCGCAAAGCCCATTCTCTGAACAACGTTATCGAGCCGTCTTTCCAGGAGTTGCAGCAGGTTATCACCCGTGACCCCCTTCATCCGTTCGGCCTTCTCGAAATAGCCGCGAAACTGCCGCTCGAGAATCCCATAGATGCGCCGAATTTTCTGCTTTTCTCTGAGCTGCAAACAATATTCAGACTGTTTTATCCTCGCCTGGCCGTGCTGTCCCGGCGGATAACTCCTCCGAGTAACCCCGCACTTTTCCGTGTAACAACGCTCGGCCTTGAGAAAGAGTTTCATCCCTTCTCTCCTGCAGAGTTTACAGACTGATCCAATATAGCGTGCCACGTGATTCCTCCGTTACCCGCTTTGCGGGAATGTAAAGTAAAAATTGAAACCCTTACAATGCAAATGTTCCTCGGCCTTCAATCCTTAATTTGCATTGCTCAAAACAACAATGTCGCTTATACCCTTCTCCGCTTCGGCGGTCTGCACCCGTTGTGCGGAATCGGCGTCACGTCTTTTATCGCAACGATTTCAAGACCAGCGGCCTGAATGGACCGGATGGCCGATTCCCTGCCGGTGCCCGGACCTTTCACATATACCTCAACCTGCCTCATGCCGTGCTCCATTGCCTTCTTGGCGGCAGCTTCCGCGGCAAGCTGAGATGCGAACGGCGTGCTCTTTCGGGATCCCTTGAATCCTTTATTGCCCGCGCTCGACCAGGTAATCACATTGCCGGCGGTATCCGTGATCGTCACGATCGTATTGTTAAAGGAAGCGTGGATATGGGCAACTCCGTTTGACACATGCTTTTTTTCTTTACCCTTTTTTGCCATCTTCTCTCCTGCGTAATGTGGAAATAGAGAATAGAGATTGTAAAATTAAGGAACCTGTTCTATTCTCAATTCACGTCCGTAACTACTTCTTTGCTAAAGTCTTCTTCTTGCCTCTGCCCGACATCGCGGACTTCTTGGGTCCTTTTCTCGTCCGCGCGTTGGTCTTTGTCCGCTGTCCCCGCGCCGGCAACCCTCTGCGGTGCCTGAGCCCGCGGTAGCTGCCGATGTCCATCAGACGTTTGATGTGCATCGTCACGTCCCGGCGGAGGTCTCCCTCCACGGTAAAGTCGCGGTCAAGAATGGCGCGAATCTTTACGATATCCGATTCCGTGAGATTACCGCTCTTCATGTTCGGATCCACGCCTGCCTCGGCGAGTATCTTCTTTGCTGATGACGGACCTATCCCGTAAATATAGGTGAGCGCTATCTCAGTCTTCTTGTCTTTGGGTAAATCTACGCCGGCAATTCGTGCCACGATTCCTCCTGAGCAACAAACCCGAAATGGTAAATTTGAAATCCTAATCAGTCGTTGATCAGCATTTCAAAAGTCGGGTTCCGAAATTTATGTTATTATCCCTGCCGCTGCTTATGGCGCGCATTCTCGCAAATAACGCGCACGATGCCTTTGCGGCGGATGATCGAACATTTGGGACAAATTTTACGAACTGATGAGCGTACTTTCATGGCGTATTACTTCCGTTTCTTTCTCGATTTATGGATCCCTCCCGGCCCTACTTGAACCGGTAGGTGATTCTGCCTCTGGTCAGGTCATACGGGGTGAGTTCAACCGTCACCTTGTCTCCCGGTAAAATTTTGATAAAATGCATCCGCATCTTACCGGATATGTGTGCCAGTATCTTATGGCCATTCTCCATTTCAACACGAAACATGGCGTTGGGAAGCGTCTCCAATACCGTGCCCTGTACTTCTATGGAATCTTCTTTGGCCATATCCTCGTTTCTATTCCGGCATTCTTTTGTCGCGAAAAATTAAAATCTACTTTTTCGTCAGGATCAAAGGCCCGTCTGACATCACCGCGATCGTATGTTCAAAGTGCGCCGACAGGCTTCCATCTTGAGTAACCGCTGTCCAGTTATCTGCCTGGACCTGCGTTGCGCTTCCCCCGGCGTTCACCATCGGCTCGATCGCCAGGACCATCCCTGGTTTAAGGCGTATGCCCTTTCCGGGTTCTCCGTAATTCGGGATCTGCGGGTCTTCATGCAGGTTTCTTCCGATCCCATGCCCCACGTACTCCCGTACCACCGAATAGCCGTTTGATTCCACGTAGCTCTGTACGGCATGTGAAATATCGTATAAATGGTTCCCCGGCTGCGCCTGGGCTATGCCCCGGAGGAGAGACTCTTCCGTCACCCGGACCAGTCGTTCAGCTGCCGGCGTTATCGTACCTACCGGAAGCGTAATCGCGGCATCACCGTAAAACCCTTCGACGAGCGCGCCTACATCAACACTGACGATATCGCCGGATTTCAGGACAACATCTTTCGATGGAATCCCGTGAATGACCTCTTTGTTCACCGACGTGCACAGCGTCTTCGGATATCCCCGGTAGCCCTTGAACGCGGGCTTTGCTCCTGCCGCAAGAATAAACCGTTCGGCAAACTCATCCAAAGACTGAGTGCTTATTCCCGGTCGGACCATGCTGCGGATGCCGTCCAGCACTTCCGCAACGATCATGCCGGCCTTCTGTATCTTCTCGATCTCCTGAAGGGATTTGAGAATGACCATGTCCCGTCCCCTCCGTTACCGTCTCCCTTTCATGGTAACGCCTTTCAGGAAACCTCCGTAGTGTCTTTGGATTAAGTGCGATTCTATCTGCGAAACGGTGTCCAGCGCCACGCCGATCACGATCAGGAGCGATGTTCCTCCGAAATAGAACGGCACATTGAAAAATTTATAGAAAATATCCGGCAGCACGCACACGGCGGAAAGATAGAGCGCCCCGCCCAGCGTGATGCGCGTCAGCACCCGGTACAGATAATCAGAGGTCTTCTTGCCGGGTCTGATCCCCGGGATGAAGCCGCCGTACTTCTTCAAGTTATCGGCAATATCAACCGGGTTAAACACGATCGCCGTGTAAAAATACGCGAAGAAAATGATCATTAAAACATATACGACCGTATAGAGCACCTGCCCCGGTGAAAGCTGTTGTGCGATCCTGTGCACCCACTCTGATTGCGCAAAACTCGCAATGGTAGCAGGGAAAAGCAGGATTGAGGAGGCGAAAATCGGCGGAATCACGCCTGCGGAATTGATCTTAAGCGGCAGGTGCGTACTCTGTCCCTTGTAGATCTTCCTGCCGACCATCCGCTGCGCATACTGGATCGCGATCTTCCGCTGACCGCGCTCCATAATGATGATGGCCGCCACCACCGCAATGATTAAAGCGATGATGATGAAAACCATGAAATAGGCGATCTCGCCGGACGTAACCAGCCCGATCGTGTTATGCACTGCCCTCGGAAAACCGGCCACAATGCCCGCGAAAATGATGAGAGAAATGCCGTTTCCGATGCCCCGCTCGGTAATTTGCTCGCCGAGCCACATGATAAACGTCGTGCCCGCGGTCAGCGTGATCATGGTAAGGATGCGGAACGACCACCCGGTGGACTCGACAAACGCGCCGCCGCCCATCTTTTCGATGCCCACGGCCATCCAGAACGATTGAAACCCGGCAATAAACACCGTGCCGTATCGCGTATACTCGGTGATCTTTTTCCTGCCCGATTCTCCCTCTTTGGCCAGCGCCTGCAACCGGGGGATCACCACGGTCAAAAGCTGGAGCACGATTGAAGCGGTAATATAGGGCATGATGCCGAGCGCAAAAATCGTTACCCGCGACAACGCGCCGCCCGAAAACATATCAAAAAATCCCATCAGCCCGCCTGCGGCCTGGTGCAGAAATTGGCTGAGCGCCTCACCCTTCACGCCCGGGGTGGGGATATGCGCGCCGATGCGGTAAACCGCGAGCATCAGAAGGGTGAAAACGATTCGCTTCCTGAGCTCGGGGATGTTAAATATGTTCTTTAAGCCGGTGAACAAGGGTAGATTACCTCGGCCTTCCCGCCGGCTGCCTGAATTTTGTCTACAGCGCTCTTGCTGAACTTATGCGCGCGGACAACAAGCTTTGTCTTGAACTCTCCCGTACCGAGTATCTTGACCCCGGCTTTCATGTTCTTGATCAGGCCGTTCTGCATGAGCACCTCAGGCGTCACCGGCCCGGATACTGCAATTTTTTCGAGATCCACGAGGTTCACAACAGAGTATTCCTTGCGGAATATGTTGGTGAATCCTCTTTTGGGAATCCTGCGTTGAAGAGGCATCTGGCCGCCTTCAAAACCGGGACCCTTTACGCCGCCGGAGCGCGCCTTCTGGCCCTTATGGCCTTTTCCGGCGGTCTTACCGGAGCCTGATCCGACTCCTCTGCCGAGCCGTTTCGCTCTTTTTGTTGCCCCTTTTACGGGTTTCAGATCTTCTAATCTCATAGTTTGCTCGCTATCAGTGAACTCAATATTGGTATTCGTTTTTTAGAAAACAGTGTTGCTATGCTTCTTCCACCGCAATGAGATGGGAAACCTTATTGATCATTCCCCGTATCTGCGGCGTATCCAGCCGGATAACGGAATGGTTCAGCTTTCTGAGGCCCAGCCCGATAATGACGGCTTTGTGTTTCCCTGGTCGCGCAATCGCGCTTTTCACCAGGGTGATTTTAATTTTTTTAGCGTCAGACTTTGCCATGCTTATACCAGCTCCTCCACGGATTTTCCCCGAAGAGCCGCCACCTGCGCGGCGCTTCTCAGTCTGGTCAATCCGTTAATCGTTGCGCTGACCACGTTGTGCGGATTGCTGGACCCGAGTGATTTGCAGAGCACGTTCCGCACGCCCACGACTTCAAGCACCGATCTGCTCGCGCCGCCCGCGATCAACCCGGTTCCTTCGGAAGCCGGTCTGAGCAACACCTTGCCTGCGCCGTAATGGCCGAGTATTTCGTGCGGGATCGTATCTCCCTTCAGGGAGACAAGGACCATGCTTTTCTTGGCGCGTTCCACAGCCTTCTTGATTGCAACCGGCGCTTCCGCTGCCTTGCCCTTGCCCACTCCGATCTTACCCTTCCCGTCCCCAACGACCACGAGCGCCGTGAAGTTGAACCGCTTACCGCCCTTCACCACCTTGGCCACGCGATTCAGGTAGACCAGCTTATCTTTCAGTCCATCGCCTTCTTCTGCTTCCTTTTGATATCTCTGTGCCAATGCCGCCTCCGAAGTAATGCCTGTTGCTAAAAGTCCAACCCTTTTTCACGCGCCGCATCCGCCAGCGCCTTCACGCAACCGTGGTATTGATACCCGCCGCGGTCGAATACAACCTGCTTGATATTCTTGCCCAGCGCCCGTTCCGCGATGCTTGCGCCGACTTTCTTCGCAGCCTCTACGTTCCCACCGTGTTTCAGACCGGCATGAACTGTTTTTTCCGTAGTGGACGCGGTGATAAGCGTTTTGCCCGTCGTGTCGTCAATGATCTGCGCGTATATGTGACTCAGGCTCTTATATACGTTCAGCCTCGGTTTCGCGGACGTACCGAACACTTTTTTTCTTACTCGTACATGCCGTCTCTGTCTGGCTTTTAATTTGCTCTGTGCCACGTTCACTCTCCGTCCTGAATCAGGTCTTCGCTCATAACTTGCAGCTCATAGAAGCGCTGCAAGCTTTCTTATTTCCCGCCCTTGCCGGCCTTGCCTTCCTTGCGCTGAATGACTTCGCCGCCGTACTTAATGCCCTTTCCTTTATACGGTTCAGGCTTTTTCAGGCTTCTCAGGTTGGCCGCAATCTGGCCCACGAGCTGCTTATCGATCCCCTTGAGCGTGATCAGCGTCTGCTTGGCGTCCACGGTCGCCTTGATTCCCTTCGGCAGAGGGAACACGATCGGATGAGAGAACCCGAGGTTCAACATCAGGTTCGTGCCGTGTGCCGCCGCCTTGAAACCGACGCCGGTTATCTCGAGCGTTTTCTCGTACCCTTTGCTGACGCCGTTCACCATATTCGCGATCAGGTTTCTCGTCAACCCGTGCAGCTCACGGTAAATCTTCTGGTTCGACGGCCGCTCGACCAGCAATTTGTTGCTCTCTTTTTTGATGGTCAGCTTCGGATTCACATCCTGGCTGATTTCACCCAGCGGTCCCTTGACCGTCACCTTACCGGTCTCGAGTTTTGCCTCGACCCCGGACGGCATTTCTATCGGTTTTCTACCAACCCTCGACATGACAGCTCCTAATTTCCTAATTGGACGATATGCTAATAGTTGCTCTTACCACACATGGCAGATGACTTCTCCGCCCACGTTGTCCTTCTTCGCCTGTTTTCCGGTCTGAATCCCCTTGGGCGTGGACATAATGGCCGTACCCATCCCCGCCAGGACCCTGGGAATAGCGTCGTTGCCGGCATAAATGCGGCAGCCGGGTTTGCTGATCCGCTTCAGTCCCTGGATTACGGGAATCTCGTCTTCCGTATACTTGAGATACACCCGGATCAGGCCCTGCCGGCGGTCTTTCACCAGCTTCACGTTCTTTACAAAGCCCTCATCCTTCAGGATCTTTGCGATCTCAACCTTCAGTTTCGATGAAGGAATATCTACTTTTTCGTGCTTTGCCTTACTGGCATTGCGGATGCGCGTCAGCATATCCGCTATCGGATCGGTCATCATTGGTTCAAACCCCTTTTGGTTACCAGCTTGCTTTTGTTACGCCCGGGATTTCTCCCTTGAGCGCCCTGTTTCTGAAACAGATCCTACACATATCAAACTTCCGCAGATACCCCCGCGGCCGCCCGCACAGAGGGCAGCGACTGTATTTGCGCGCCTTAAACTTGGGTGTTCTGGCCGCTTTCGCTATCAGGGACTTCTTCGCCATCGTTCCTCCATTACGTCCGAATATCCGGACTACTTCCGGTACGGCATGCCCAGATGTCCGAGCAATGCCCTGCCTTCTTCATCGGTCTTTGCGGTTGTTACTATCACAATATCAAGCCCATGGATCGAGTCTACCTTGTCGATCTCGATCTCCGGGAAGATAACCTGTTCTTTGATGCCGACCGTATAGTTCCCACGGCCGTCAAAAGACTTGGACGATACGCCCTTAAAGTCGCGAATACGGGGAAGCGCGGCGCTGATGAACCGATCGAGGAATTCGTACATGCGCTCCCGCCTGAGGGTCACCATGCAACCGATCGGCATTCCCTCTCTCAGCTTGAAGGTGGCGATCGATTTTTTTGCTTTGGTAATAACAGGCCGCTGTCCCGTGATCTTGCCGAGTTCCTCTGCGGCATGATCGAGCGCCTTGGCATTGGAAATCGCCTCGCCCATACCGACATTGAGTACGACCTTCACGATCTTCGGCGCCTGCATGGGATTTTTGTACTGAAATTCCTTCATGAGCGCCGGCACAGCGACATCGTGATATCGCTGTTTGAGCCGCGGAGTCGGAGCCCGTTCGATAACGCGCTTTTCGGCTGCGCTTTCTTGAACAGCCGCAGTCGGCTTAGCCTGCTTCGCCGGTTCTTTCGCCTTCGGCTTTGCTGCCGCCTTTGGTGTCTTGGGCGCGGTCTTCTTCTCGCCGCCGCCTTTGGTATCTTTTGCCTTGTCTTTCTTATCAGCCATAATATCGTTTTCCTATTTCACCAGTTTAAACACCCTGTCCTGCGCTATCGACAGTGATGGGCGTTAATCAATCGTTGCATTGCAGCTCTTGCATACACGGGCGCGCGTACCGTCGCCTTGTGCCTTGCGCGAAACCGCCGTGGGCTTGTCGCATTTCGGGCAGATCAACTTCGCATTCGCGGCTGAAAACGGGCTTTCCTTCTCCACAATGCCGCCCTGCTTGAGTTGCTGGTTCGGCCTCGTGTGGCGCTTGATCATGTTCAGCTTTTCCACCAAGAGCCTGTTGCTCACGGGATAGACCGCGATCACCCTGCCCTGCTTGCCCTTTTCCTTGCCGGCTACCACTTTTACGGTGTCGTTTTTCTTTATCAGCATTTTCATCTACGTTATCCTAACCCTGCTTTAGCCTGAAGTGTCATGCATGACCGTTGTTTACAGTACTTCAGGCGCAAGCGAAATAATCTTCATGAAGTTCTTTTTCCGGAGCTCGCGCGCAACAGGCCCGAAGATACGCGTCCCGATCGGTTCGTTCTGGTTATTGATCAACACAGCGGCGTTCCGGTCGAACTTTATGTACGAGCCGTCCTGCCGTCGCACTTCTTTCGTCGTGCGAACAACCACGGCCTTTGCTACCGTGCCCTTTTTAGCCTGACCATCGGGAATCGCCGTTTTTATGGCAACGACGATCACGTCGCCGAGCCTCGCATAGCGCTTGCGCGAGCCGCCCAAGACCTTGATGCACATTACCCGTTTTGCGCCGGAATTATCCGCCACATCCAATACTGTCTGTTGCTGAATCATCGCTCATCCCCTGGAAAACGTTATCGTCGTTACTTATTGCGTGGCTTTCTCAATGATCTCGAGAACCGTCCACCGTTTCTCTTTGGAAAGAGGTCTTGTCTCGATAAACCTGACCACATCTCCAATTTTGCACTCATTTTTCTCGTCATGCGCTTTGAACTTGGTGGTGCGCTTTATGGTTTTGCTGTACTTTGCGTGCGCAATCCGCCTGGTGACCGCCAGTACGACGGTTTTGTCCATCTTGTCGCTGACGACCTGCCCGATGTACGTTTTTTTCTTCTTAGACTCGGCCATACTTTTCCTTTAAGACTGTTTTTGTTTTCGCAATATCCTTGCGCAGCGTCCTCAGGCGCATCGGATTCTCTATCTGTCCCATCGCCTGCTGAAACCGCAGGTTGAACAGCTCTTTTTTAAGATCAGCGGCCTTGGCCGTGAGCTCCTCGCTCGACTGGTCCCGTAAATCTTTTGCCTTCGTTTTCATATATCCGCCTCCCGGGAGACAAACTTCGTCGAGAGCGGCAGCTTATAGGCTGCCAGGCGAAACGCCTCCCGCGCCGTTGACTCGTCCACGCCGCCCATCTCGTAGAGCACCCGTCCTGGTTTTACGACCGCTACCCAGTACTCCGGCGCTCCTTTGCCTTTTCCCATACGCGTTTCCGCGGGCTTCTTTGTGATCGGCTTGTCGGGGAATATCCGGATCCAGATCTTGCCGCCTCGCTTTACATAACGGGTCATGGCGATACGCGCCGCTTCAATCTGCCTGCTCGTGATCCAGCCCGGCTCAAGAACCTTCAGGCCGTACTCACCGTAGCTGACTTCCGCGCCCCGGTAGGCCGTGCCGTTCATTCTTCCTTTTTGCATCTTTCTATGTTTTACTCGTTTTGGTGCTAACATGATTACAATCCTTTATTCTCTATGAGGTCATGTCTCAGGACTATCTTACGCAGCAGGTTTCGGCTGCTGAAGCACATCTCCCCGGTAGATCCAGACCTTGACGCCGATCTGGCCCATCGTGGTCTTGGCTTCAAAAAATCCATATTGTATGTCGGCCCGCAGCGTATGGAGCGGAACACGGCCTTCACGGTACCATTCGGTCCGCGCTATTTCAGCGCCTGCCAACCGACCCGCGCAGGTTATCTTAATCCCCTGCGCGCCGAGCCGAAGGGCGGAGGTGACCGCTTTCTTCATGGCCCTGCGAAAGGCGATCCTGCGCTCCAGTTGGAGGGCGATATTTTCAGCCACGAGTTGGGCCTCCAGTTCAGGCCTTCTGATCTCCTGGATATTAATGTATATCTGCTTGCCGGTCATGGTCTCGAGGTCCTTCTTGAGCTTGTCAACCTCTGCGCCCTTTTTGCCGATGATGATGCCGGGACGGGCCGTATGGATGTTGATCTTTGCCTTCTGTCCCGCTCGCTCGATCTCAATCTTGGATACGCCCGCATGCATGAGCCGCTCTTTCACGATCTTCCGTATTTTGAGGTCCTCATGCAAAAGCGCTGCATAATTCTTCTGGGAAAACCAGCGAGAATCCCACGTTTTTATAACTCCGAGCCGAAACCCGATCGGATGAACCTTCTGTCCCATTACGCCTCCGTAAGTATGATTACGCCGAGAGTACCAGCGTGATGTGGCTGGTCCTCTTCCTGATCGTATTGCCGCGTCCCATGGCCCGCGCGCGCATCCGTTTCATGGTAACGCCCTGGTTCACATACGCTTTTGCCACTTTGAGCGAATCCAGGTCTCCCACCTTTTTCTGCTCGGCATTTGCGACGGCAGAATCCAAAAGTTTCTTTACGATACGGGCGGCGTGGAGCGGCGTAAACGTGAGAATGCTGAGTGCGTCTCCCACCATCTTGCCCCGGATCAGGTCTACGACCTGTCTCGCCTTGCGCGGCGTAATGCGTATATGTCTGATTGTTGCGCTTGCTTCCATCTGATCATCCTCACTCGAAAAGCAGGTTGTACTCGGTATTACTTCGGTGCGCTCGTCTTTTCCGCTGCCTTCGAGCCACCGTGCGCCTTGAATGTCCGCGTCGGAGAAAACTCTCCGAGTTTGTGACCGACCATATTCTCGGTGACATACACCGGAATAAACTTCTTGCCGTTATGCACCGCCAGCGTATGTCCCACAAAGTCAGGCGTAATCGTCGATCTCCGGGACCACGTCTTTGTAATCTTTTTTTCCCCCGCGTTGTTCATGACCTCAACCTTTTTCATAAGGCTTGCGTCAATAAAGGGGCCCTTTTTAATTGATCTCGGCACTCTGTCCTCCGCTACTGATATCGGGTTTGCGATTTCGGATTTAAAATCCGCATTCCGCAATCCGCATTCTACAATTCAGTTACCTGCTCTTCGTTCTTCTCGAAAGAATATATTGATTGGTTTTCTTGTTATGTCTCGTTTTCTTACCGTCGGGCAGGCCCCACGGCGAGCATCCAGGACGGCCTCCCGAGGATTTGCCTTCGCCGCCGCCGAGCGGATGATCAACGGGATTCATCACCACGCCGCGCACACGCGGCCGCATGCCCATCCAGCGAGCCCTGCCGGCCTTGCCGATGCTCACATTCTCATGATCCAGGTTTCCCACCTGTCCGATTGTTGCCATGCACTCGGAGCGGACCGTGCGTACTTCACCGGAATTGAGCCGCAGCGTAGCAAGTTCGCCTTCCCGCGCCAAGAGCTGCACTGAGGAGCCCGCGCTCCGTGCAAGCTGACCGCCAGCGCCTTTCTTCAGCTCCACATTGTGGATAATAGTACCGACCGGTATCAACATGATCGGGAGCGCATTCCCCGGCTTGATATCCGCTTCGGGACCGGACATGATCGTATCGCCCACGTTCAAGCCGAGCGGCGCAATGATATAGCGTTTCTCACCGTCCGCGTAGTGCAGAAGCGCAATGCGCGCGGTGCGGTTCGGGTCATACTCGATATGCGCCACCTTAGCCGGCACGCCCGTCTTGTCACGCCTGAAATCGACGATCCGGTATTTTTTCTTGTGCCATCCGGCCCGGTATCGGACCGTTATCTTGCCGCGATTGTTTCTTCCGCCGCTCTGGCTGAGCTTCACAACCAGCGATTTTTCCGGCGTGCTCCGCGTCACCTCTTCGAACGTCGAGGTAGTTTGGAACCGTCTTCCCGCAGATGTTGGATTATAGGATTTTACCGGCATTTAAGCACCCTCGAATATATCAATCTTTTCACCGGGCTTGAGCGTTACGTACGCCTTTTTCCAGTCAGACCTGCGTCCGACCCGCTGGCCCACGCGCTTGTTCTTGCCCGCATTTTTTACCGTGGTCACGTCCGAGACTTTCACCTTGAATATTCCCTCGACCGCTTTTTTTACCTGGACCTTATTCGCGTCAATTTTCACTTCAAAGGTCAGAACATTGTTTTTTTCCTTGAGCCGCGTGCCCTTCTCGGTTATACGCGGCACCCGGAGGATATCGTAGAAATCCGTCATTTACCGTACACCTCCTGCATGGTGGTCAGTGCGTCCTGCGTCGTTATGAGGTATCGGTACTTGATCAGGTCATACACATTTATGTTGTCCATTCTGAGCACCTTGACCGAAGGGATGTTCCGGGCAGCCAGTGTCAGGTTCTTATTCTCTGTTTTTATAAGGACAAGGGCGTTCTCTTGCACACCAAGGGTCTCGAGCATCGCTGATATCAACTTGGTCTTCGGTTCCGCGAGGTTGAGATTTTCAACCAGGATCAGCCGATTATCGATCACCTTCGACGAGATCGCGTCCACGAGCGCTGCCCGCTTTGCCTTTTTCGGAAGCGCATAAGAATAATCTCTCGGCAGCGGACCGAACACCGTACCGCCATGCCTCCACAGCGGAGAACGGCTGCTCCCGGCGCGCGCCCTGCCGGTGCCCTTTTGCTTCCAAGGTTTTGCACCGCCGCCTCTTACGAGACCCTTGGTCTTCGTGCAGGCAGTGCCGGCTCTTTTGTTTGCGAGCTGGTTAACCACCGCGGCATGGACAAGATGCGACCGCACTTCCGTAGTAAACAGCGCCGGCAGCTCTACATCCTTCAGTTTTTTGTTGTTCTGATCAACCATTGCGATTGACGGCATTTCAGTAATCCTCTGTTTTGTTTATTAGTCTGCCTTGTAAATAAGCACCAGACCGTTGTCGCCGCCTGGAATTGCCCCGCGGACGAACAGCAGGTTCTGGTCAGGCCGCACATCCACGATCTCGATATTCTTTATTGTTACGTTGACCGACCCCATGTGTCCCGGAAGCTTCTTCCCCGGCCACACGCGTGACGGGTAGGCGCTGGCGCCGATGGAGCCCGGGGCCCTGTTGAACATGGAGCCGTGGCCACCGGGACCGCCGGCGAAATTGTGCCGCTTCATGACACCGGCAAACCCCTTGCCCTTGCTCACGCCGCTCACGGATATCAATTCGCCTTTTTTAAAGATATCCACGGTGACGACTTGTCCCTGCTCGAACTCTCCGGTACGGAACTCACGAAGGAAACGATGCGGCTGAATATTCTCCTTCTTAAAATGCCCTGCAACTGCCTGGGTTACGCGGTCCTTCTTCTTTTCTTCCATAAAGGCAAGCTGGACCGCTTCATAGCCGTCCTTTTCCGCGGTCTTTTTCTGCACCACCGAGCACGGACCTGCCTGTATCACAGTGACCGGGATCAGTTCCCCGCCGCTGTACTGCTGGCTCATGCCGATTTTTTTTCCGATTATTCCCTTACTCATTGCATTTCCTCTCGCCCGCTCTTTGCCGGCAACCATGCAGCGTCACCGTGCATCAGCAGTCGGTTTGGTTTCAATTCCTACAGCTTAATCTCCACATCAACGCCCGCGGCAAGATCAAGCTTCATGAGCGCGTCCACGGTCTGCGGTGTGGGATCCAGAATATCCATCAGCCGCTTATGCGTCCTGATCTCGAACTGCTCCCGGGACTTTTTGTCCACGTGAGGAGAACGGAGCACGGTCCAACGGTTGATCCTGGTCGGCAGCGGAATAGGTCCGGACACCTTGGCCCCGGTCCTCTTTGCCGTATCCATGATTTCTACCGCGGACTGATCGAGCAGCCTATGGTCGTATCCCTTTAATCGTATTCTGATCTTCTGTGTCACGTGCTCTTCCTTCCCTTACTCGATAACTTCGGTAATAACGCCTGCGCCCACGGTCCGGCCGCCTTCGCGGATGGCGAACCGAAGTTCCTTGTCCATGGCGATCGGCGTGATGAGCTCCACGCTGCAGCTCATGTTGTCTCCCGGCATCACCATCTCTACGTTCTCAGGGAGCGTTACCACCCCGGTTACGTCCGTGGTGCGGAAGTAGAACTGGGGTCGGTAGCCTTTGAAGAACGGGGTGTGGCGGCCGCCTTCTTCTTTGGTCAATACATAGGCTTCTGCCTTGAACTTGGTGTGCGGGGTGATGCTGCCGGGTTTGGCCAGGACCATGCCGCGCTCGACTTCTTCTTTTTTGATGCCCCGGAGCAGGACGCCGACGTTGTCTCCGGCTTCGCCTGAATCCAGGAGTTTCCGGAACATTTCGACGCCGGTGACTACGGTCTTCTGGGTGGGCTTGATTCCCACGATCTCGATTTCGTCTCCGACTTTTACGACTCCGCGCTCGATCCTACCCGTGACGACGGTGCCGCGGCCGGCAATGGAGAATACGTCTTCGAGCGGCATGAGATAGGGCTTGTCGATGTCGCGCTTGGGCTGGGGTATGTAGCTGTCTACCGCGGCCATGAGTTCGAGGATGCTCTTGTACTCGGGCGCGTTGATGTCTTTGCTTTCGCTCTGGAGGGCTTTTAAGGCGCTTCCTTTGACGATGGGGGTCTTGTCGCCGGGGAACTGGTACTTGGACAGGAGTTCCCGGATCTCGAGCTCTACGAGTTCGATGAGTTCGGGGTCGTCTACCATGTCTACTTTGTTCATGTAGACGACGATGTACGGCACGCCGACCTGACGGGCGAGCAGGATGTGCTCACGGGTCTGGGGCATGGGGCCGTCTGCTGCGGAGACCACCAGGATGGCGCCGTCCATCTGGGCTGCGCCGGTGATCATGTTCTTGACGTAGTCGGCGTGGCCCGGGCAGTCGACGTGGGCGTAATGACGGTTTTCCGTCTGGTACTCCACGTGCGCCGTGGCAATGGTGATGCCGCGCTCGCGTTCTTCCGGGGCCTTGTCGATGTTGTCGTACGACACGAAGGTCGCCATGTTCTTAAGCGCCAGCACCTTCGTGATGGCGGCCGTTAAGGTCGTCTTGCCGTGGTCCACGTGGCCGATGGTGCCGACGTTTACGTGGGGTTTGGTTCTCTCAAATTTTGCCTTTGCCATGTCATCCTCCTGTCGGATGGAAAAAGTAAAATAATAAAGGGGTCCCTTTATTTAGTATTTGTATTTTCTGGAGCCCATGAGCGGGATTGAACCGCTGACCTCATCCTTACCAAGGATGTGCTCTACCAACTGAGCTACATGGGCGGCATTTCATGAGTCTATAGAGTTCGTAGCGTTATGAGTTTATAGAGTTGAACTGTCGTTTCACTCTACCAACTCCATGGACTCTATAAACTCTCGACTGTGAAAACTGGAGCGGGAAACGGGATTCGAACCCGCGACCCCAAGCTTGGAAGGCTTGCGCTCTAGCCAGCTGAGCTATTCCCGCATGCTATTTCGGATTCGCTGTTTTTTTATTCCTCAATCCACAAGCAGCTTTTTACAAATGGTGGGGAGGGGAGGTTTCGAACCTCCGTAGGCTGACGCCGACAGATTTACAGTCTGTTCCCTTTGGCCACTCGGGCACCTCCCCGGGAACTACACAACGCTTTGGAAATTATTTCTACCGAAAAACCACCATCAGCCTGCGCTGAAGCTCAAATCGCTTCTAAAAAACGAACCCTGAAAAAAGATGGAGCCACCGAAGGGACTCGAACCCCCGACAGGCTGATTACAAATCAGCTACTCTACCAGCTGAGTTACGGTGGCGGGATCCCGTTGGACACACCACTCCCCTGCCTACTTGTCACAAAAATTCAACGCGTTATCACGAAGGAGGGTAAATAAATGACTCCCACGCCAAAGAACTGATATTATAAGAGATTACAACTGACCTTGTCAAGGAAAAAAACGTATAACGGAGATAATCAATTATGAAGGCTTGTGCTGCAGAAACGGTATCGGGAAAAGGCTTATTTTGTCTTTCTCCGCTGTCTTAGTATTTCATAGAGCAATACCCCGGCGGCCACCGACACATTCAATGAGTTAATTCTCCCCATGTGCGGCAGCGAAACCAGGTAATCACAATGGTCCCGCACCAGTTTGCGCACTCCCTTGTCTTCTCCCCCGAGCACAATGGCCGTCGGCCGGACAAAGTCCGCCTCCCAGTAGACCATATCGCTGCCTGCTTCAGCGCCGACCACCCATACACCGGTCTTTTTAAGCTCCTCGATGGTGTTGACGATATTCACGACCTTGGCCACGGGCACGTATTCCAGCGCTCCGGCAGCGGTCTTGGCAACGGTTTCCGTAAGGCCCACGGCGCGCCTCTCCGGGATGATCACGCCATGGACCCCTGCGGCGTCGGCTGTTCGCAAGATAGCGCCGAGGTTCCTCGGGTCTTCTACGCCGTCCACAATGATAAAGAGCGGCGCTTCCCCGCGCTTCGCGGGCGCTTGCAGGATATCATCCAGCGTTGCATATTCCGTGGCTGCGGTGGCCGCGATCACCCCCTGGTGCAGGGCGTTCGGCGCCTCCCGGTTCAGAGCATCGCGCGTCGTAATCCTGACCTCGACACCCCTCTCCTTGGCGAGCCGGAGGATAGCCTGGACGTCCCGGTCCGCTTTGCGCTGTTCGGCGATCAGGAGCCGTTGGACCGGCCGACCGGCCTTGAGCGCCTCAGTGACGGGATTCACGCCGAATATTTTATCTCTATGCATAGGGTTTAAAAAATCTCAAGTTCCAAATCACAAATATCAAATAAGCTCCAATAACCAATCAACAAACGCCAAACGTTAGGTTATTGGAGTTTGGTGTTTGGATATTATGTGTAATTTGAGATTTGATAATCGCTCTTTAAGGATCACTTCGGCTTCCATACTGTTCCGTCTGCCCGGTCGAAGAGCGCCACGCCGCCGTCATCGAGAATTTTTCGGACCCGGTCGGCTTCGGCCCAGTCTTTGCGCGCCCGCGCTTCGTTCCGCAGATGAATAAGTTCCTCGATCCGCTCAACCTGCAGCGTGACTTTATTGTCCGCCAACCTGCTTTCCCTGAACCACTCCTCGGGATCGCGGATGAACAGGCCAAGGGTACCTCCGACATTATCAAAAGCCGCGGCTGCCGCGGAGAGAATAAAGTACGCAGCATCCTCTCGCTTCTGGTCGATCTCCACCAGATATTTATTCACCTCGCGCACGAGATCATAGATGAGCCCGATCGCGAACGCAGTGTTGAAATCATCGTCCATGGATTCTTCAAAGGCCTTGGGCAGATTCACGATCTTTTCATAGAGCGGCCGGACCACGGCCTCGATGACCTCTTCAGGCTTTACCGTAGGAGCGGTCTTGCCGGCAAGAAACTTCAGCAGCCCTTCCTTCATCGTATAGAAGCGATCGAGCCCGGCGCGCGCGTCCTTGAGGCTTGCGTCCGAAAAATCGATGGGACTGCGGTAGTGCGTCGAAAGGAGAAACAGCCGGACCACCTCGGCATCATACTGGTCCAGGATGTCACGGATCGTAAAAAAATTGCCGAGAGACTTCGACATCTTCTCCGTGTTGATGTTCACAAAGCCATTATGCAGCCAATAGTTCACAAACTTCTTGCCTGAGTACGCCTCGCTCTGAGCAATCTCATTCTCGTGGTGCGGAAAGACCAGGTCCTTGCCACCGGCGTGAATGTCGAACGTTTCACCCAGGTGCTTGAACCCCATGGCGGTACACTCGATGTGCCAGCCCGGCCTACCCGGACCCCAGGGGCTGTCCCACGCAGGCTCTCCCGGCTTGGAGGCCTTCCACAACGCAAAGTCGAGCGGGTCGGTCTTGCGTTCGTCGACCTCGACGCGCGCGCCGACCTTCAGATCATCAAGGTTCCTCTTCGAGAGCTTGCCGTAATCCTTAAAGCTGGACACGCTGAAATAGACGTCCCCGTCCACCACATACGCATGGCCCTTTTCAACAAGCCCTTTGATGACCGCGATCATCTCCGGGATATGCTCCGTGGCCTTTGGTTCGACATCCGCCCTGCCCACACCAAGCCGCTTCATGTCTTCCTGATATGCTTCAATATACTTGTGCGCCACTTCGGCGGCCGCAATACCGTCTTCCCTGGCGCGATTGATGATCTTATCATCGACGTCCGTGAAGTTCCGAACGTATTTCACGTCAAACCTCTTGCGTCGGAAGTACCGCTGAATCAGGTCAAAGGCAACAGCGCCGCGGGCATGGCCGAGGTGGGAATAATCATATACCGTCACACCACAGGCGTACATGGTCACCTTGCCTGGTGTGATGGGGGCAAACTCCTCTTTTTTCCCGGATAGCGTGTTGTAAAGTTTAATCATAGATGAAGTATCCTCGTCATACAGCATATTTTCTGATACACTAGTACTGTTACTAGAAAAACAAGAAGTGGTGAAACGAGTATAGAATAGTATAGATTGCCGCAAAGTTTGTCAAGAATTTTTAGAACCTCGTGGAGGTACCAGTGAACGCCGGACACCTGCGATTTGTGGTGCACGAACATAAGGCAACAAGGCTGCACTACGACTTTCGTCTGGAGATCGACGGGGTGCTCAAGTCCTGGGCCGTTCCCAAAGGACCTTCCATGAACCCGGCGGACAAACGGCTCGCAGTGATGGTTCCCGACCATGAGCTTGTTTATATCGATTTCGAGGGGATCATCCCCGAAGGCAATTACGGCGCGGGGCCGGTTGTCGTCTGGGACTCGGGAGAGTTCATCCCGCTCGAGACCGATAACCCCGAGGAAACACTCAAAACAGGAAAACTCAGTTTCGAGTTGAAGGGCAAAAAATTGAAAGGGGCCTTTGCGCTCGCCCAGATGAAAGGTTTGCCCCGCAGCACCGGCAAGGAATGGCTGCTCATGAAGAAGAAAGACGCGCATGCAAAACCCGATTACAAGATCAAGACCGAACTCACTCCTGCACGGCTTGCGAAACTCAGGGAACGCGTGCCGCCGTGCGCAACCGAGTAGAAATTTACATGTATTCACCGCTCACGCTGAACTTGAATTCCTCCATCGAACAACTCCGTCTCTTAGAGCGTTTTCACAAACCAGGTCAAACCAAAACTGGCGCACACCAGAACAACGAACGCCATTTTCTCCTGTAGCTTTCGAGTTTCCGCCATCGTGTAGATGGTTTTTTTCAAATACACGGCAACAACGCAATACACGATAAACGCCATAAGAAAACTCGTCCGGTGTCCCAGCACCAGCTTTTTCGACGCAGGGATGCTGTACAAATACCCGGAGAGACAAAACGCCGCGACGAGCACCATGGATCCATAAATACTCTCGGCGGTGTTGATAAACAACTCTTTGAGGAACGACATGAGGTCTTTCAGTAAAAATAAAACCAGCAGCAACGCAAGCAACCCGCACAAGAACCATGTCGAAAGGAACGCATTCGAAAACGCCTGCAGGAACTCCTTTTGCTTCACCAACCGGGTGTGCAATAATATCAGAAAGAGTGCCGTATAAACGCCGACTGTTGTTAAGACCTTCATTGTTTGGGGTCGCGATGAGTGGATTTTTCCAACGATCTTATTCAAATGGTTTTGCATAAACCTTCTCCTTCATCTGACTTCTCGGAAGATCATAAATGTTTCCTTACGTGCCGTTTTCAAAAAAAATGCCGGCCCGTTCTCGCGCTTCCTCCAGGCTGTTGCTGCTCTGGACCCTTGATGCCAAGTGATGTCCGAATTTATAGTTCTGCGCAAAATAGTGGGTGAATTCTTTAAGCCTGCCCAACCGGTATTTTGACTGGAAAAGCTCGCTCAGAAGATTGCTGAAGTCGCCATACACTGCCGGCAAAGAAACCGTCGGTTCCGCAATGTCACAGCCGTACACATCCCGTGCGATTTCAGCAAAGAGCCATGGTTTTATCACTGCCCCGCGCCCGAGCATAAGACCGTCGGCACGGGAGATGCGCAGACAATTTTCCGCGTCCTGCACAGAGAAGATCCCGCCGTTCACGATAACGGGAATTTTGAGCCAGTCCTTTACCGTAGCAACATTTTCCCATCGCGGCCTTCTGGCAAAGGACTCTTTTTTGAGCCGGGCGTGTACCGAAAGCATATCAATGCCCTCGTCTTCGAGCATTGTGCAGAAGGCCTTTAATTTTCGTTCGTCGAGTTCGATGCCGAGCCGGATTTTTGCGGTCAGCGGTAAGGAGGTACGCTTCCGTGCCTCGGCCACAATGCGACGCACCTCTTCCGGCTGTTCCATCAGCATGATGCCCGCGCCGAACTTGCCCACGGCAGGCGCAGGGCAGCCCATGTTCAAATCAATGGCATCGGCCTGCTGTTTATGAAGCGCCTCTATGGCCGGAGCAATCTCGCTGAGAGAAGCAGTCAAGAGCTGATAGGAAAGTGGTTTTTCCGAAGCGGTCCTGATCAAGAATGGAGAAAGCCCGGGATTTTCAGTGGGCAGCCTTTTTGCCGAAAGCATTTCCGTTGATAAAAGTCCTACTCCGCCGAAACCGAATACAACCTGCCGAAGTGCGCTGTGGGTAAGACCCGCCATCGGCGCCATAAGGAGCGGCGGATTGATTTGAAGCTTTCGGATTTGAATTTGTTTATGAGGAGCCATTGAGGTATTTTTTCACATCGCGCTGCATTGAAGGGCATACGAGGCTCGCATGAATCACATCACGCGAGCCTCGTGAGTAAAGGCGACCTAACATCATTTGTTCAGCGGCCTATTTCGCGGCTTTTTGTTTGTACTTGTCAACAGCGGCCTTGAGGTCTCGGTACTCTTCGCAGGAGAAGCGGCAAAGCTTGTTCAGAGCGGCAAGATGCTCTTCGGCCTTGGCGAGGTTGCCGGTCATGAGATACGCCTCGCCAATGTACTCGTGCGCGCCACGGTGTTTCGGATCGAGCGTGAGCGCCCGCTCGTAGTGCTTGAAGGCTGCGTCGAGATTGCCGCGATTGCGTTCCGCGTAACCCAGCAGGTTGTGGGTCTCGGCGTTTTTATCATTACGCGCCAGCGCCTTGTTGAGCAGCACAATTGCCTGGTCCCAATTCTTGTCCTTGATCGCCTTATTTGCCTGCGCAATGTCGGGATCTGCGGGCGCAGCAGCCGGTCCCTCTCCCATAGAAGCAAATACAGCGCTTGGCATTACAAGTGCGAAACTAAAACCGAGAGCCATAAAAAGTGAATGAAGGTAGGTTTTCATGTGAGTGCTCCTTCCTGCCGTTTTCGGGCCGTTACATAGATCCTTTTCCCGTTGAAATAATTATAGCACGGCTTCACGGTCTTCGCAGTCGTTCCGCAAAAACCGTGTCGAAAGAAAGTGACATGGGTACCGTGAGGCAGGCATCTCGCTGCTTCACTCCGGGTCAATGCCTCGCATGATATCATCACTGATAAACTTCCGGATGGCTTCCTGGTCCTTCGGGTCGATCCGCGCGAACTCGACCGCCATTCCCGACTGCAAATACGGACCTTCACCGTTCTGGTAGGAATGGAGGACAACTGCTTCCACCGGGATAAGCCGGCCGTTCAGATTGATCAGGAGCGAAAGCCGCGTCTTCACAACAGCAGGCTCATCGAACGCCAGGTACATTCCCCGCTCCGAGAGGTCCAGCATGCACGTTCGGGCGGAATCGCCGTGCTGCGCACCGGTTATCTTCACCGGCAGGAGCATCGGGATGCGAATGCACGTGCGCGGGGTCGCCTCCACTACTTTCTGAACAGCCCGGTAGAGCCGCTCGGCCGAGACCGGCTGTTCGAGGCAATCGACTGCCCCGGCTGCAAAACTGCGCCTTTCCTCGTTCCGGTTGCCTTGCTCTGTCAAGGCGATAAAGGGGATATCCCCGAGTTCCCTGCTCTTCTTGATCTTCTGTAAAAACTTGAGGCTGTCCATGTCTTGAAGGTTCAGGGACGTGACAATGAGTGACGGCACCGAAGTAAGCATCACGTCGATGGCTTCCCGGGCGCTCATAGCCGTGAACACCCGGTAGTCCAGCCGCCGAAGCAGCGTGGACAGGCAGGAGAGGTTATGGGCGTCGCTGTCCAGCAGCAGGAGGAAGCGGTTTTTCCTGTCTGATGATTTCGATGACGAGGTTAAGTTCGATTCTGACATGCTCGGATTCCTTCGTGCTGCATGATCGACAGAGTACCATAATCTTCTTTTCAGCGCAACCCTGTTAGTGCACGGATGGTTTTTCAAGCAATGCAATTACGTCCGGGCGCGGGAACAATACAGTTCAGGCAGGAGAAAAATATCTTGAGTTCCGTTGCATAACATACTATATTGTTACGAGAGCGCTATTTTTCAGGAGATAATCGATGTCAAGAGCAGACAGGTTCTTAAAAGCATGCAGACGCGAAACCGTGGACTGTACGCCGGTATGGATGATGCGCCAGGCAGGAAGATACTTGCCGGAGTACCGGGAGCTCCGGGCGAAGCACACCTTTCTCGAAATGTGCAAAACGCCCGCGATAGCGGCCGAAGTGACGCTCCAGCCGGTCCGCCGCTTCGAGATCGACGCGGCAATCATCTTCGCCGACATCCTGCTTCCCCTCGAACCCATGGGCATCGGTCTGGAGTTCGCCAAGGGCGAAGGCCCGGTAATCCATAATCCCGTGCGCACAATGGCGGACGTGCAAAAGCTCAAGCCCGTGGACACGGCTTCGCAGATAGAATATTTGATGCAAGCCATCAAGCTCGTCCGGAAGGAGCTTGACGGTACCGTGCCGCTCATCGGGTTCTCCGGCGCGCCCTTCACCCTGGCAAGCTATATAATAGAAGGCGGCGGCTCGCGGAACTATGAACATGCCAAGGCCATGATGTTTACGGAACCGAAGGCCTGGCACAAGCTCATGGAACATTTGACCAACGTCATCATCAATTACCTCAACGCCCAGATAGACGCAGGCGCTCAGGTGGCGCAGCTCTTCGACAGCTGGGTAGGCGCGCTCGGCCCGAGCGATTACCGCGAGTTCGTGCTCCCGCACCAGAAGAACGTGATCGCCGGGATCAAGAAGACCGTGCCGCTCATCCACTTCGCTCACGGCGCAACGCACCTTCTCGAAATGGTGGCCGAGGCCGGCGGCGACGTGATCGGACTTGACTGGCGCTGCGACCTCGACGCCGCATGGAAGCGCGTGGGGCTTGACAAGGCCGTGCAAGGAAACCTGGACCCCGTCTCGCTCTTCGGTTCCAAGGAATTCATCCGGAAGCGCACGAAGGAGATCCTTGACCGGGCCGGGAACAGGAACGGGCATATCATGAACCTGGGCCACGGCATCCTTCAGCAAACGCCGCTTGAGAACGCCGCGGAATTCATCAACGCAACGCATGAAATGAGTAAAAGATAGGGTCAAGGGTCCAGTAGCCAGGGGCAAGGGTTAAAGATTTTTCCTGGACACTGAACCCCGGCCCCTGCACTCTGCCCTCGTATGACCAACACTGCCATCATACTCATTGCCCTTGGTGGGCCGCGATCACTCGACGAAGTAGGGCCGTTCATGTCTGTTTTCATGGGAAGGCCCGCGCCGCCGCCGGTCGTATCCGCTGTTGTCGAGCGCTACAAGCTGATCGGCAATAAGTCTCCGCTTCCCGATCTGGTGAAGGCACAAGCAGCAGCACTTGAAATAGTCCTGGGCAACGACTACCGCGTGTACGAAGGTTTTCGATACTCCAAACCGTTTATCTCAGAATCGTTTGACCGGGCAATCAGGGAGGGAGCGATGAACGTCATCGGTCTTTCCCTGTCTCCCTATGAAACAGCAGTGACTACCGGCACATATCGGAATGCATTTGACTCATTGCAGCATGGCTCTGTTAAGAAGACCTTCATTCCAAGCTGGCATGACAACGATTTTTTTATTCAAGCATGGCAGGAGCGCATATCAGCTGGGTTAAAGCGGTTCGGCGATGAGCAACGTAATAATGTTGCGGTCATCTTCACGAGCCACAGCATTCCCGTGCGGTACCTTGCTTCGGGCGATCCTTATCAGAAACAAATCGAAGAGACCGTCAAACTTGTTGTTGATGAGCTGGATTTAAAGCATTGGCGCATAGCTTGGCAGAGCAAGGGTGCGCGGGCAACTGAGCCGTGGATCGAGCCGGATGTGGAAGCTACTTTGGACAAGACAGCACAGGAAGGCTACAAGGCTGTTCTCGAAGTGCCCATCGGCTTCACGTGCGACCACCTGGAGACGCTGTACGATATCGACATCGCGCATCGGTCGCACGCAACAAAGCTAGGGCTTGCGTTCGAGCGTGCAGAGTCTTTGAACACGTCACGGATGTTTATTCAGGCGCTGGCGGATGTGGTGAAGAAAAACTTATAGAGGTTTTACTCATGCAAAAAATAGTCATCATCGGCGGCGGAATCGCCGGGCTCGCGGCCGCGGTCCATTTGAAGGCCGGCGCCAAGGCCCACGGCAAGACCGTTGACGTGCTGCTGCTCGAAAAAAGCAACCGCATCGGCGGAAAGATTTTGACCGAGAAACACGACGGCTTTCTCATAGAAGGCGGGCCCGACAGTTTTCTCCCGGAAAAGGTCTGGACCGTGAACCTCGCAAAGCATCTTGGGCTTGGGCCGGAGATGCTTCCTTCCAACGATCAGTTCAAAGGCACATATATCTATTCACAACGCATGCTGCACTCTCTGCCCGAAGGCGTGATGCTCATGGTGCCGACCATGTTCGGGCCCATGGCCGAGTCTCGCCTCATTTCATGGCCGGGCAAAATCCGCATGGGCATGGAGTTCTTTATATCAAAACGCAAAGGCGTTGAGGATGAAAGCCTTGCTTCCTTCGTCACCCGCAGGCTCGGACGCGAATGCCTCGAAAAGATCGCCGAGCCGCTCGTTGCCGGGATACACACCTCCAACCCGGACAACATGAGTGTCCTTGCCACGTTCCCGCGCTTTGTGGAGATGGAGCAGAAAAGCGGCAGCCTGATCCGCGGCATGCTTTCCGCATTAAAGAATCGGCCCCATGCTACGCTGAGCGGTCCTGCGCCGAAAGCAGACGCTCTGCGGATGACTTATTTTATGAGTTTCAAAAACGGCATGCAGACCCTGTCGCAGGCCTGTCTTGATTTTATCGGTAAGGATTCTGTTCGGCTGAACGCCGCAGTCGAGGCTGTTCAGCCAAAGGACAAGGGGTATTCCGTACTTCTCGCAAACGGCGAGACCCTCGAAGCTGACCAGGTCATGTTCGGCACTGCTTCGTATGACACTGCTGAAATGGTCAAGGATATCGAGGGCAGCCTTGCAGCGCAACTCAACAAGATCGAATGGTCGTCGTCTGCCACAGTCTCGATCGCGTTCCGCAAGGAAGATGTCAAAACGCCGCTCAAAGGCTTCGGGTTCATCGTTCCGCGCATTGAGGGCAGGCGGATCAACGCCGCAACCTTCAGCTCCATCAAGTGGTCCTATCGCGCGCCGGATGATCGCGTTCTTATTCGCGGCTTTATCGGCGGCGGTCATCACGAGGAGCTCGTGCATGAGTTGGATGATGCGGGCATGGTCAAGATGGTGCTGGAAGAACTCGATACCATCCTCGGACTCAAGGCGAATGCGCAGTTTTCCAAAGTCTATCGCTGGTTCAAGGGTATGCCGAAATACACGGTAGGACATCTCGACCGAATCTCCGTACTCGACCGGACCCTCGCTTCACATCCGGGCTTGCACCTTATCGGCTGCTCGTACAAGGGAATCGGGATCGGCGACTGCATTCATCAGGCTCAAATTGCGGCGGAGAAGATATTGAAAGGGTAGGAAGAGGGTCGGCATAGAACAGCGCGCACCGTTCGAATCAATTATAAAAAAACAACTACCAGCAGAAAACCTTGTCAGAAGCAAATACCGCTGCCACAAGTTCGTCGTACTCTACAGGACCCTGGTAGAGCTCAACCATTACCGCCTCATTGCCTGCCTTCTGTAGTTCGATAATCTTTTTTGTGCTTTCATCAGGCGCTTTTTTTACAATGTGCAGAATCTTCATGTGAATCCTCCCTCTCTCAGTACGGCACCACGAGGTCATACTTCAGCAGCTTTTTCGCCATTTCCTCCAGGCTCATTGTCGCATAACCGTTACCGGGATTATTGGAATACATTTTCAGCTCGAGTTCATTCACCAATTCAAGCGGCATCGCTACTGCGGGATCGTTCTTGTCCAGCGCGCGGTCAAGAATGAAAACATCGATGATGTCGTCCGCAAGGGTCAGCCCGCCCGCGACGCGGAGCGCCTCTGCCTGCCGGTCCCTCACGATCATTGCTATTTTTTTAGTATCTCCCACGGAATAACTCCTCTCACTGAAGCGATCAGAACACCAGCACCCGCGCGCTGTCGTGCAGCATCCCGGCGTTGTCGTACTGGCTGCCGTAGGTGATCCCCTCGGTCTTGTCCTGGAACCCGAGCAATTCGCAGTTGTGGTCGCAGCAGGCAAACTCCACGCCGGGTACTTTCAGCAGCTCAAAAAACTTGGGGTCCCTGGTGAACCGTACTCCTTCGTCGGTCAGAAAGAGCGACACCGGATGTCCTGCTGCACGCGCTGCTTTCACGACGCCGATGATGTGGTCGAGGTTCTCGTATTTCGTAACCATGATGCCCAGCATCTCTTGTGCCATTGGCCCCGCCTCCTCTCGATGGAATGATTTCAGAATACTCCTTCAAGAAAATCATGTCTACCTAAAAAAAGGGAAACCGACTCCATGAGGAGCTGGCTTCCCTTGCGTTAACGAATTACTGTCCGCTTAATCAGAACTTCCATGCATAAGCGGTTGCAATCTGCCACTGGTCCATCTTCAACTCGATGTTCTGTCCACCATAAGCGGCTGGAGAAGTACCGCTGACCGTATGCGGAAAGGCACGTGTAAGCGCAAAACTCAGGTCCTGCGTATCGCTCATGGCCCTGGTGAAGCCGATAGCGGCATGCTGCTGTATAACGGCCGGAGCAAGGATGTTAAACAGCACTTCGCTGTTCGGGATCGGCTGGTTCCCGGTCGAATAGCCTGCTCTCCAGGTCCAGATATTGCTGCTCTTCCACTGTGCAGCCAGTCTATAAATCGTCATATCTTTCCAGCCGAAGCCTGGTCCATTATCATTACCAAGCTGCCCCGGTGAATTCACTGAATTGGCGATTGCCTTGACCCCGCTGTAATTGATACGCTGCACATCAAAGAGAAACACCAACGCCGGGGTAGTTTTATACGCCAGCCCGACGGTCCAGGTGGAAGGGATGTCAAAGCTTCCCTGCTCGGCAAACAAGCCACGATACTTGTCGAGTTTCGTCATATATATTTTGGTTTGGTATGACGCGCCCAGGTTCAGGCTCGGCAGCACCTCTCCCTGGTACCCAATTTTTGCACCCATGCCGTAAGAGTCATCATAACCATTGTTCGTTAGGTTGTTGGGATCACTCGAAGCAGCGGCAAAAGCCTGCAACCCTTTTGCGCTGAATCTCTGGTAAGCGAGGATCGGCGCAATACCCACAGCATGTTTTTCAGCCAGTTTTCTGGCGTACGAAGGCGTGATAAACAATTGCATCAGGTCCACGCCGGCAGGTGAAGCGCCGCTGAAGGTGTTTTTAGGATAATCTGTGTTCATGCCTCCATTTCCGTATATAGACACCCCGGCCGAGCTGTCCGCATTCAACATCCAGTTCATACCGATGGACGGAATTACGAACCATCTTGAATCGCTTTCCACGGTGCCGGTTGCAGGTTGTACAGGACCTGGCCCGCCTCCCGTCACGGTATACTGTCTGTTGGGATTGAAGAAAGAGAGGCCGACATCATACCGCTTACCGATAAAGACCATATTGGCCGGATTGATGGCGGCATCCAGAGAGTCCATGGGCAGAGCCACGCCCGCGCCTACTAATCCCTGGCTATTGACGCTGTAGGCATCCGCAAAGTAGCCGTTTGTAGCATACGCGCTCGGCGTTGTCAGGCAGACGCCGCTGAGTATAATCGCTGTAGAAACGAAGAATCCTTTTAGAGCAGAGAAGTTTTTCTGGTTCATTGTTTTCCCCCTTTGGTTTATGTGCTGGGCCGCAACTGCAATTGCCTGGTTCACCTCACCTCCTCGCGCGGAACTTGCTTCTGTGTTCATTTGTTGCTTTAAGAGCTATGCGTTTTTTAATGAAGAAGATGAACAAGCCCAATCCTTCTTCTATTTTCACGAGTTCATTTCTCGTACGCCTTGCCCAGGCCGCCATGTCGTTCTTGGAGCCTGGGTCCGTTGTTTCCACTTTTAAAACCTGGTATTTTGAAAGCGCTTCCACGGCTTTTTTTGTCTTCAAAATCGGAAACGGGCAGCTTAACCCTCTTGTATCGAGGACCTGATCGACCGTAATATCCGCTGATATGCCGAGCACCTCCTGCGATAATTTGGCATTACACTGGGATACATAACGACAATATATATGATTATATAGCCAATAAGTTGCAAAGTCAAGCAACTTTATGATTATGCAACTATTGATTTCCTCCCTGCTTTCCTAAGGAGCCCCAAAAAACAAAAGCCGGGCAGGAGATCCTGCCCGGCTGCGAATGCATTTCGATTTCAGTAACTATACCATCTAGAGGTCCATGTCCCGCATCGGCCTGATAAGCAGGAAGTACGCCATGGTCCAGTTGCCCAGGATAATAAACGTGGTTGCCACCCAGCTTGATACCGCCAGCGTGGAGATTCCGGTCAACCCGTGGCCGATGTTGCAGCCGCCGCCGATCTGGGCGCCGATACCCATAATGAGACCGCCCAAAAACACCTTGAGGAGGTCGTCCGCGGGCGGGACCTTGAGTTTCACTTCGTTCAATAATTTACCGCTGAGATACGCGCCGAGCGGCACCGCCAGCACATAGAGAGAGCTCCAGGAGAACGTGATGCCGAGCAGAGTGCGGGATTCAGTCGCGACGATCGCCGAAGGATCGTTCTGGTAGTTACCAACGATCACGGACATAAAAAATTCCCGCAAGGGGCCGGTAAACGACAGGCCTCGCGCACGGCCGCCGAAATATTCAGACGCCCACCACGCCGCCACGGCAACAATACCGACCAGCAGACCCACCTGCGACCAGGAGTATCCTTTTTTGGCCTTCTGGAACGGCTTACCCTGAAACACGAAGAACAGCATCACCGCGGCAATGAGCGCGATCACGATCCACTTATTCACGCCGAGGATGTTGTAAAGCGTCGGCGTCACGCCGTCGCCTATCGTAACCTGCGTCGTGATCAACATATCATACACGGGCTTCAGGATGCCGAACTTCGTCATGGCAATGCCGAAGAAGAACCCGAACACGGCAAACACATACGCCAGGTTGCCCTCTCCGACGCGGTACAGGATACCGCTGCCGCACCCGCCCGCAAGCACGATTCCCATGCCGAAGATATACCCGCCGATGATGTTGGCCCACGGCACAAAGGTCTGGCGGTAAAGCGCGCCGCTCACCATTGCTCCGGCTTCATCGGCGTGTCGGAGCCAGCCCAGGTCTTCGATCAGGTTCGCGCCGATCATCGTGACTGCCACGGCGAGAAGATAGGCGCGGAGCATCGTATAGTCGCCGAAGAGTATTTCCCGGTACGCGGAGTTTACGCAGAAACGTCCGCGCTGAAGCACAAAGCCGAACGCTGCACCGATGAGCAGGCCGGACACGACAAACGCTATTGTAGAAACCATTCTTCCCCCTCCTTGCAAGACTGTTCACATCCGGCTTCCCGCACAAGCCCCGGGGAAACCATGCCTGCCGAACCGGGTCTATGCCTTCTTGATGTAAAGCTCCCACATGCCTTTATCTTCGATCTTCACCGCTTCGAAGCCGAAGTTGTTTTTCTCGCAATAGCGCGGGATGCTGTCCTCGGCCGATGCCGGAGCATCGCACAATACCTTGAGCACCTGTCCGCTGGCGAGCTTCTCAACCGCCTTCTTGGTCAGCAGGAGTGGATAGGGACATACTCTCCCGAGTGTATCGATCGTCTGGGCCGGTGCTTCACTTTTGATTGACATGATATTCCTCCTTAAATAGAGCGTCCATAAATTCGGGCCATTCGTGATAACGACCCGTTGAAAAACAAAGATGCCGAACAAACAGATTATCGCTCATTGCGAAAAGCATTATACATCAGGCTTAGGAAAACGGGTTATTTGTATTTATTATAACTGTAAATTTTTTTCTTATAGCAAAGAGAGGACCGTCAAGATGATCACCGCGCCGAAAAGGAGAAAGCCCGCAATGGCCGCGACTTTTCTCTTTCGGAGCGAGGTAGCCCGCCCTGAGTCCAGGAACGGCGCCAGCAGAACAAGGCTGAAAGCCAACCCCGGTAGCAGCACAGCGCCCACAAACGTCCATCTTCCGAAGAAATATTTCGTCAATTGATACAGGAAAAGAAAATACCATTCAGGCCTCGGATTGAACTTAGCGGAAAAGTCGATCTCCCGCCCCATTGCGGGCGGAAATAGGACCGCGAGGATCAGCGCCGCTTCGATCGTAAACAGCGCAACAAGCGTGATCTCGAACAGGTAATAAGGGAAAAATGTATTTTCGCTCTTCTTCTTATCCATCAGTAAACAAGTCCCGCGCTTTTCAATGTTTTTTGCGAGGCCCTTTTCTGCCCTCTGTCCCCTGACTTCTGGTTTTTCACATTCTCCCCGAAATCCCCAGTTTTCTTATTATATGGAAATGCACCCACAGGAAAAGAGCGGCAAGGAGCGGAAACCAGATGACATGCAGGCTGTAAAAGCGAAGGAGCGTGTCGCCGGTCACCTCTGCACCGCCTCGCGCGAAGTCCGCAAGGTACTGCCCGACAAACGGTGTTGATCCGAGCATGTTCGTCCCGATCACCGTGGCCCAGTATGCCTTCTGGTCCCAGAGCAGCAGGTAGCCCGTGAAACCGAACGCCAGCGTCAACACAAGCAGCAGGCACCCGGCGACCCAGGTTAGTTCACGCGGCTTCTTGTACGAGCCGGTAATGAACACCCGCACCATGTGCAGCACGACCATCACGATCATGAGATAGGCAGCCCAGCGATGCAGGGAGCGAAACAGGCCGCCGAGCGGCACGACCTGCTGCATGCGTTGAATGCTTCGATATGCTCCCGCCTCGGAAGGCGTATAGTGAACGGAAAGGAGCAGGCCGGTCAAGAGCAAGGCGAGGTACAGCGTGAACGCTATCCCGCCGAAGCAGTAAAAATAATTGATCCACCCGGGCACCGGCTTGTCCATCACCTTCCGGTGCATGCTCGTAAAACCCAGGCGGGTATTAAGGTAGTCGAGAATGTTCATTATATATTTCATTATACTTTAGAAATATCCACTTGACTCAACTATGCGCTACAATCTTGTGTGATCCAAAAACCAGATTCCCGATTGAGCTTGCCACAGTATGAATGAACCTCCCCGCAGCAAGCTGACGGGGTATCTATAAAGAGGAAGGCCGATATTGTTTGAGCAACCTGCGGTTTCTCAAACTCTTCCCTCTATAAGGTGACCCTGTAGCAAGCTACAGGGAATTACAAGTTAAAGCAGGGACCTTCGGGAATGACATTTTTTTAACATTTTTTGCCATCCCCGAGTGACTCTATTGGGGATATGGTTTCAAAATATTGGGGCAGGTGGAACTAAAAGGAACCCCCATTATACTTTAACCCCGACAAAGAGCACGCCGCCCTGCACCTTTACGGGTAGCCGCGTAAGCGGCGCCGGGGGTGGACCCGCGATATTTTTCCCCGTCAGGTCGTATCTTCCGCCGTGGCAGGGGCAGACGAACTCGCGTTTTTCTTTATGGTAATTCACGAGACATCCCAGGTGAGAACAGGTGGCGGAAAAAACCGCAGGCCCCTCAGGCGACGATACGACAAAGACCCGCGTCTTCCTCTCATTGCCCGATGCGGTAAAGACAACTTCCGCCTTCTTTGCGCCTGTCCTCGGGATCTCGTCCTCTTCGATAAGCGGGAAATAAACGAGCTCCTTCGCGCGGCTGTCTACTGGGAAGAGAAGCTTTAGGCTGGGGACCAGGAACCCGAGCCCGATGAGCGCAATGAGTCCGTAGAACGCCTTGGTGATAAATTCCCGCCTGCCTGTTTCCATGGGTTTTTATACTACCGCGAGAGCGGAGTGTCAACACTAATTGCGGAGGTGGGAGGTTGAGAAGAGCGGAAGGGGGGCAGTTTTTTTCTCTTACCTTCTCACCTTCATATCTTCATATCCTCTTGCTTCTCTTGCCGGTTTACTCGTTGACGATGGTCGGGGTAATGAAAATCATAAGCTCCGACTGGTTCTCGAACTTGCTCTTTTTCTTGAAGAGCCACCCGATGAGCGGGATCTTCGACAAGAGCGGTATGCCGGATTCGGATTCTCCCTCGCTCTTGGTAAGGATGCCGCCGAGCACCACGGTCTCGCCGTTGTTCACGACCAGTTGGGCGTCAGCGGACCGCCTCGTGATCGTCGGAATGCCGGTCACCACGCGTGAAAAATCCGGCTCCGCCTTTTCAACCTTGATGACCATGACGATCCGGTTGTCGTTCGTGATCGTGGGAATGGCCGACAACGAGAGGTTTGCGGATATGGTTTGCACTCCCCCGGTCGTCGTGCTGCCGGCTGCGCCGGTAGCCGTGGAGCTTATTGTTTGTATCGGGATATCGGTGCCGCTCGAGATCTTCGCCTCCTTGGTGTTCAGGGTCAATACCTTCGGGTTGGAAAGGATCTTGCCGTTGCCCGTGGTCTGCATGGCGGACAACTGAAAGTCCAGCGCCAGTTTCCCGCCCATCAGCCTCCCGAAGGAAAACCCGAGCGCCCCGCCTGAACCGGCGCCTACCGCGGCAGGAAGGTTTACGGCAAAGGCATTGCCGCTCCGGCCGATATCGCCGGTTTGGGGAAAGAAGGTTGAGTTGCCGATCGCGGGGATGCCTGTTGATGATCCGCCCGATCCTGTGGTCACCTGCGTTACTCCCGTGGCCCCGCCGGACACGATTGTGTTCCCGCCGGTATACTGCCCGCCCCACTGCACGCCGAGCTCTCTGGCATAGTTGCTCGAAACTTCCACGATCTTCGCCTCGATCAGCACCTGCGGCGTGCGCATATCGAGATTTTTAAGCACCCGTTCCATGCGGTCGATATTAAGTGAAAGGTCCTTGACCACGATCGCGTTCGTGCGCGCATCCGAGGAGATTTTCGCCTTGTCGCTCTTGATCTTATCTATGACGCTGAGCGCCTCTTTCCCATTCGCGTAGCCCAGGTAAAAGACCCGCGTTTCCAAATCTTCATCCCGCGCTTCGGATACGGCGACCACGCGCACAATATTATTATTGCCTTCCCGCACGTAGGTAAGCCCCTTGGTCTTCAGGATCGAATCGAGGGCGTCCCACATATCAACGTCCTTGAGACTCATGGACACCTTCCCGCTCACCGTATCACTCACGATCAGATTCAGGTTTGCGGCCTGGCCCACGGCCCTGAGCACGTCTTTGATGTCGGCGTCTCGAAATTCCATGGAAAAGGGGACCCCGGCTTTTGCAATGTTGCCCGTTTCGGCACTCGCCGCAGTTCCGCACAGCCCGGCCAGAACAACTGCACAGGCGAGCGACTGAAGGCACTTTCTTTTGGTAGTGAACACCATAGGTGTATCCTCCCTACTTCTGTATGGAAAAATCTTCCAGGAACACTTCCTCGCGGCTGCCGGCGCTGTTCTGCAGCACTATGCTGCGCCTGCGAATATCCACGAGTTTCTTGTCGCCGACCATGCTGCCTTCCTTGAGCGCCTCGCCCCCGATAATGGCAACACGAGCATGCTTGCTGTAAATAATGCCGGTGAGGTTTCTTCCTCCGATGAGATCGAGCACGCGACTGGCGGACGGCACAAGGGACCGCGAGGTTTCCTCAAACGGCCTGCTGAAGGGATCTCGGCCCCAGTTATTCTCCTGGGGAGACGACACGGTCGCGACAGACCTCGGTCCGGACGGGAAAAAGGGGTCCTGCTCCTCCGCCCAACCTGCTGATCCTTCCAGCACCCATACTATAATAAGCGCTCGTATAATGATATTCCGCATTCCGCAATCCGCATTCCGCATTGGTCCGTCACTTCGCCATGTATGTTACCGCTTCAAGCTGTGTTGCGCAAGCTGAAGAAGAATCAGGGCATGCTTCAACCCGAATTTTCCGAATATTCACGATCTGAGAAAGGCTCTCGAGATGCTGGAAATATGCCGCCAGTTCTCGGTATCGGCCTTTCAGGTCCAGGTTCATCGTGACCTCTTTATATTTCTCTTTGTCGACCTCTTGTGAAGGATGCACCGCAACGAGGCTGACCCCCTGGCGTCTCGCCTCGGCTGAGATATCTTCCAGCACCATGATGACGCCCTTCTGACCCACCAGGTCCCATCCGGCTATGCCGCTCCTCCTACCTGACTTGATGTCCGCCTCGCGGGCCTTCAGGTCCGCGATCTGGACCGCGACGCCGAGAATATCTTTTTCGGTAGCCTCAATCGTTGTCCTGACAGAGTTGGTCTGCTTTACCAGGAACAGGTACGGAAACTGATATATCAGCCAACCCGTTACGGTGACTATGGCGAGAACCATCATAATACGCTCCCGCAGCGAGAGTTTTTTCAACGCGAGCTTTATGTCTGCGAGGTTCTTCGCCATCAGCGCGCCCCCTGTGCATTCTTAATACCGCACGCGATTTCAAAAGCGACCACATCTTTTCCCTGCACCACCGCCTTTTGCGCAAACAGGAGCTGCGGCTTCTCAAAATACGGCGACTTTTCCATGGCAAGCATGAACTCGGCAACCGACAGGTAGCTGAAAGCGCCGCCCCGGACCTTGATCTCCGCCTTACCCATGGTGCTGCCTTCCAGGCTGTCAAACCAGAGACCCTTGGGAACCATAATCGCGAACTGCTTGAACACCTCGGACCATAGGACCCGCTCGCTCAGAATGGTCTGAATCACCGCCGCCTTTTCCGGGCTCATCCCAGCGGGCAGGGCAATGCCGAGCTCTTTGTGAATGTCCGCCAATTGCTGCTGGAGCGCTTGTTTTTTTACGGCAAGCGTATTCAGCCGAGCCCGCAAAACCAGCAGCTCTTTCATTTGCAAACCGAAGACCACAAGCCATACGAGCACAAATAGCGCCGCGAAAAGCGACCCCTTGCCTACAACGCGGCCAGGCTTCTTCTCTTCAGGGGGCAGTAGATTTATGTAGTCCTTGGTCTTCTTCATAGAACGTAATCAACCGGAGCTTTTTTTATCGCAATTCTGCTCTTTGCGCCATGCGCTCTGCACTATGCCCTATACCTTCCGCAACGCCAAACCCACTGCCGCGGAAAACCGCGGTGCAATCGGCCCGAACTCATCAGCCAGTTTTTTTCTTACCGTCAGCCCCTCAAAAGGCTGGTCAAGCTCCACCGTCCCCTCGATCGACTGCGTAAAATATTCCTTGATCCCCTGCATAAGCGAAATGCCGCCGGTCAAGACCGTGCTGTCCACGCTTTTTTCGCGGAAGGTCGTTTTATAATAGTCAACGGACCGGCGGATCTCCATCAGCAGACCGTCCAGGATCGTCCTGACTGCCGCGACCCCTTTATCGCTCTCGGGAACAGCGAGCACGTTCAGGGCGCGCTTCATCTCTTCCGCTTCCTGGAGCCCGAGGCCCATCGCCTCCGATACTGCGCGGGTCATGTCCAGTCCGCCGTTCTCGAGACAGCGGCTGAAGCGGAGGGTGCCGCCTTTGAATATATCGATCTCTGTCTTTCCCGCGCCGATGTCCACAACCACGGTATTTACATCCGCGGGTTTTTCAAGAAGGTGAAACACATTGCGAAGGGCAAGCGCGTTCGCGTCCACCGCGGCCACTTTGATGTTCGCTTCGGTAAACGGCACGAGGTGCTCTACCACCTTGGCGCGCTCCGCGGACACCATGACAATGTCATATTTTTCCGCCGTGCCCTCTTGCCGTTCGCCTACGATCAGGTACTCGACCAGGGCGGTGTCGAGCGGATACGAAATATGCCGCTTCGCCTCCCAGTGAACGGCCTCGCTGAGTTCCGAAAGCGGCATCTTCGGCAGGGAAAAAGAGCGTATCGTAAGGTCCTTCCCCGGCATCTGGGTTATATTGTTCAAGCGGCTGATTTTCTTCTCGGACAGCAGCAGCCGAAGGTCCGTGCTGACGGTCTCCTGCCCCGGTTCGAGCGAAAATTCGACGATCCCCGCGGACAGGAGTTTCGGACGCTTTCCGCCCCGCGCAATCCGCACGACCTTGATGCTTCCCGCGCCGATGTCGATACCCGTTAATTCATTTGGTCCGAATAAGCCCATCGCCACCTTCTTACCTTCTCAACTTCTTACCTTCTGCGCTTCCCGTGTTCCCGTCTTCATCTCTTCCTCGGCCATCTGGTACGCCATCTTGTGCTTGAAGCCGCGCTTCAGATACTTCCAGATGAATTTCACGCGCTCGAAGTCCTGCTTGCTGAACTCCCGCGCCTCCAGGTCGCCCATAGGGATCCTTCTCGGCTTGACATATCCCTTCTGCTCAAGATAATAGAGCTTGTGCCTCGGGATGTCCAGTTTATTGATGATTTCCGATGTTTTCATGCCGCTTCTCCCATGACCGTCCCTGTGAATATAAGGTTGAATCTAAGTTTGGGTTTATTTTTCTATAGATGCTTTTAAAAATAGCCAATTGTGCCGCATTTGTCAAGTAAATATGCAAAAAAGTTACTTTCTCGCGGAGCGCTATGGAAGGGGAGGCCGTCCCTACAAGGGATTGGGGCGAACAGCGGGCAAATACAAGATGTAGACTGGGAAACAGGGGGGGGCTATAGGGTGTCCCTGCGATACTACGGTATCTGTCCCAGCTTTGGTCAGGTCAATACGGATTAGGCCGCCACCGTGTGAACATCCGACGGCAATCTGCTTAGGATCAACTCCTTCAGTTGAACTTTTCCGCTGGCATTGTCAATGTCGATACCCACCAAGCTTCCCGACGCATCATAATCGAGAACAACACCTTCTGCTATCTCTTTGCTTTCCACGCTGGTTTTTTCAGAGAGATCGATGTAAAGTGAATCGGTTTCCGGATAATAATTCAGTCTCGAGGAAATTCTACCAACTTACGACCATCCTGTGTCAAGCATTATGCAACGTAAGTAACAACGTCCCAAAAAATTTCCCGAAAAATTCTCAAACCGCTGGGGACAAGATGATAGGGCGCGGTGCTATACAAACATTACGGATACAATTCTCTCCAGCCGAACAGCGGAATCGAATTAATATTGAGCTGGATGGCCATCATTTTAGTTTCACCACCAACATTATTACCGCTGGCCGAGGACTGTACGCTATACGATGGACTTAACGGAGCACCCGTGTGGTGCCAGATGAGGCCGAATGCAAAATCGTCCGACTGTGCTGTTGACCCAAAATCAATTTGATACGGACTTAGGGACCGTGCCACACCTCCAAACAAAATACGTGCATTCCCGGCAGCAATGTTTTGTACCGCACCGCTTGAATTTTGGTACTGATTTGCCGCGATAACAATGTTATCACCCGCAGCAGGAAACAAGGTATTCAATGTGCCTAATGTCGAAAATGCCGGAGAAACCGCAATGGAAGCAACGGAACTGCTCGGAAGAGATGCACTCTGCAAACCGTTCAAGACGAGAATTTTCGCTTGACCGTGGATTGCGCCATTATTGCTTGCAATACCGGTAACCGTATACTGTTGATTTAACGCGGCCCCAGGATCACGTGCCATCAACAACACCCCGGTGCCACGATTGACGGTATTATTTGCGACAGAAAAATTGATTAAATATAGGTTCGAGGCAAGCGATCCCACTCCAACTTTATTCAGATCCAAATTTCCGATAGCGATAGATCTATTGTTGTTAGCCTGATTGTCTAATTGCACCGCTGCAAGAATGACATTAGCGCCTGCCCCTGCTGCGGGAATGCCTGCAGAAGTGGCAATAGTTGCTCCCGCTCCGGTGGTAAGCGTAACATCTGCGCCGTCTACAAAACTGGAATTTGTCACATTATTAAAAACAATCATCTTCACTTCAGCCGTGGTATTAGCATTATTGGCTTGCGCGGTTACGTCATAGGTTGGGCATGCAGTCGCAAGCGCGGGGTTCTCCCTGTAAACCAAAAACTGAGTTTCTTGCGGATAATAGCTTCCGCCTAGAGTCGCAACAGCGGTATTGTTCCCTACTCTGATCAGATACTGATTGGAGGTCAGTACGGTTGCCCCTCGTTTGAGCTTCAAATTACCTGCTGCAATCTCGCTGTATTGGCCGACACCGATTACCGTGTTTCGAAACGACACCACCACGACGATCAGGTTGTTGCCAGGAGCGAGCAGGGTTTTCAGGCTTCCGATTTTCGTTTCCGCAATACCCACAGAGGTTGAGGATCCGTCGAGAAATGCGGACACACCTGCAGATGCGTATCCAGATACGTCAACAACCGCAGCCCTCTTCGCATTACCCACGATCCCAGTAGATGTGATGCGGCACTGGTTCTGTAATGCTGACACGGCTACACCATATGAATCCACGGTATTATGTGCGGCTGCGGTTGTTCCGCCAACGCCTCTATCTGCATTGATAAAGCTATTGCCTAAAATGCCGCCATACGTGATTTCTTCATCCTCAATCCTGATTCTTCCTTGCGGGGCATACCCGGCAGCTACGGGGTCAGCGGATAAGGGGATAGTAGTAGCAGCAGCAGTAATATTAGCTGCGAGATTTACAGGGATTGGCGGGTTGAAGGGTGCGCCAGTTGTCGTAAATGTACCCTGTCCTAAAGTTATGTTATTATAGTTAAGATTGCCGCAAATTGTCCCTTTCTCGAATTGATTCTTCGCATACTCCCCTCCTCCCTCCGCCACATACAACGCCTGCGCAGACTGGAGATCGTTCACGGAGGTAAAGCTGCCGGTGCCGATGAGCGATACGAACATCACGCCCATGAACGCCAGGATGAGGATGATGAAAATGGCGATGATGAGCGAAAGACCTTTTTGATTAATTGGTATAAGCATAAGATTTTTTGGACCAAGGCAACCAAGTTGCCGTCTTGTTACGCCGACATGGTCGGCTCGCTCCATATTTTAAAAATTCCTCGGGTGCACGCGCGTGAGCATTTGGAGCGTTTGCGTACCCTGGGTATCGGTTAAGTTGATTTCTATCAACCAAACTGAGGCGGGCACTGTTGTGAGAACGCCGGCACTGGTATAATGTTGGAACTGCAGCGTGGTCACTCCTTGAGCAAGCGCGGACGGGACCCCTCCCACTGTTCTATTCAGCGTTGTACCGCTGAGAGAATACGTGATGTTTGTGCCGCTGACATCGACAAAAATAAAGCTGTTTGTGGGATTGCCGGTGATCGTGCCGAGTACCGTGGTGCCGATTTCCGAAGTGCTTCTCGCAGTTCTGATTTCCCTCGCCATCCGCTCCATCGCCGACCGCACCTGGTAATGAACGTCGGCGCGGGACTGCTCATCCGTATATGCCTTGACCCCCTGCATAAGGATCAAAGCCGCCATGCCGGAAATGATCCCCACGATCACGATGGTAATGATAAGTTCAATAAGGGTGAAGCCCTTTGAATGCGGAGCCTGCGCCCAGCGGTTACGAGTGGCGACGCGAGTGCAGGGTGTGCGGAATGCGGAGTGCGGAATTTTAAATCCGAAATCTAAAATCCGAAATCCAGAATTTTTGAACTTTCGCATTCCGAAACTCCTGCTAATAATTCGTCACAAGTCCGTCCAGATTCACGTTGCCGATAGTTGCATTGGTGACCGTCACGGTGATGTGCGCATACCCGGACGCGCACGGCGGGGCACCTGTAGAAGTATTTAAATCCAGAGCGGTAACGCACGTTACCGTCCGGGTCCAGGTAAACACATTAAACGGCGCGGGAAAAGTCGGCACCCCCGGGTTTATCGTGACCACCGCGTTAAATCCTCCGGATTTTTTCAAGGCAATTGCCTCGTCCATTTTTTCCTGCGCCAACTGCGTGGCCTGGCCCACAAGCGCCGGGTTTGCGCTTCCTTTGATGCCGGTAGTAAAGACCGTGAGCACGCCAACGGCCGCAATCGAGAGAACAACAAGGGTGATGATGGTTTCGATCAGCGTGAAACCGCTCTTGCCTGACTTCTGACTCTTGGCTCCTGACTTCATGTCTTGCCTCATCAGTTCACCGCGCCGGTCTGGGGTGATACAGTCACACTGCTGCCGCCAGTAACGGTGACGCTTTGTGACACTGCCAGAAGCCCCCCGCTGTCATAGGGTCTTCCCAGCGAGTCGAACTCTACATAATTACCCGCAAAACCGACGGCAGTAATGCTGATACCCGCATATTGACCTGCGTTCAAGGTAACGCTGAGATTTCCGCCGCCGGCAGGATCCATGGCAATCTCTCCAGCCTCTCCCCACGTCCCATTGCCGTTCGCATCGTTTACAACAGCATAGCCGGGGTTCGGCGCAGGCGCAGTATTAAAATATACCCGGTACCGCCGGTTCTGCGACATGGCAAGGTTCTGAGCATAACGGATGTCGGCTTTGAGTTTGTCTCTAAACGAAGATGCTTTCGTCGTGGTCACATCGCCCAGTTTCGGCGCCACAACTACGGCGATGATGCCGATGAGTATTATAATGATGACAAGTTCTATGAGAGTGAAGCCTTTATGGTTCATAGACAGCCCCTCAATTCCCCTCTCATGAATAAAGAAAAAAGGCAGGCGAGTTCCCCCGCCCGCCTTCTAAAATCAGCGCATCTAATTTGCTGCGAAGAATATATCCGGCAGAGACATTACGGCGTCACGGCACCAATGCATCTGACCGTATTACCTGCCGCTGCCGTGGCCGTCGTACAAGCCGTATCCGTATACGTCTGCACCGTATAGGTAACGCCACCTATAACGAACGTGACACCTGTCGCCGCAGCAGTTCCGCCATCAGTGCCGGCCGCCACTTGTGTGACAGTCGGGTATGCGCCGTTGTTTTGACCAATATAAATAGCCCACGCTGCCTTGGTCCCGGCCGCTGACGCGCTCTTAGCGGAAGTTGTGGCCTGTGTCGAGAGGTCGGCGTACTTGGGGACGACGATCGCTGCCAGAATGCCCAGGATCACAATGACGATTACCAGCTCAATCAACGTAAAACCCTTCTGTGTATTCAACTTCTTTTTCATCTTTTTTCCCTCCTTAAATTAGAAATTAGATGTCTCTTTGATCCTGCAAGCGACCCATTTTCTGCTCACCGGTTTTCAAATCCCTGTGTGGTGGATTTCACCATTACACATAATCCCGCTAAATCATCCTGTGTTAGTCTTAATTGTACCATATTTTATACAAAATACAAGAAAAACCTTTATTTCCCACTGCCCCATTCTCATGAAAAACCATATCCCCGATAGAGACGCTCGGGGATGACAAACTGTTTTCGTTTTTTTGTCATTTCGAGCGAAGCGAAAAATCTTGGTTTTCCAGGAGGCTGAAAGACCCCTCTCAGAGCCCGCCCCAAGCAAGATTCCTCAGTCACGCGAGTTTACCCCGAGCATGAAAGGCAGGATTTCTCGCAATGCTCGAAATGACAGCGAGGGGCCTTTACGTGACACGCGAGGGAGCCGGGGTGACATCAGTGTTTAAACAAACTGATCATGTTCCACATGGGGAGGAATATGCCCAGCGCCAGGAACAACACCATCCCGCCGATAAAAAGAAGAAGTATCGGCTCAATCATGGTCGAAAGGTTCCGCAGTGCATACTCCACATCCATATCGTAGTAGTCGGCAACCTTGTTCAGCATGACGTCGATGTTCCCGGTCTCCTCTCCCACGGCCATCATCTGCACCACCAGCGGCGGAAACAGCCCCGAGGTCTCCATGGGCCCATGGAGGGTCTTGCCTTCACGAAGACTTTCACGCATCGCCTGGACAGCGCGGGCAATCACTACGTTGCCCGCGGTCTCAGCCGCGATATCGAGGGTCAGCATCATGGAAATACCGCTCTTTTGCAAAGCCCCGAAGATCCGCGCGAACCTCGAGAGCGCCACTTTCTGAAACAAGGTCCCGAATACCGGGATCTTCAGCTTCAATCGGTCCCATTGCCATCTGCCGTTCGGGGTGCGCACATACCAAATTGTTCCCGCCGTCAAAAGGCCGATCCCCAGAATGATCACGTACCAGTAATGCTGCACCGCGTAATTGACGCCTATCAGCATGCGGGTCGGGAGCGGCAGCTCGGTCTTGAACTGCGCAAAGAGTAAAGCGAATTTCGGTATGACGAAGGTTACCAGAAATGCAAATGCAACGCCGATAACTCCCACAACGATCATGGGATAGCGCACCGCGGTCTTGACCCGGGCGCGCGTCGCAGCCTCTTGCTCGGCAAGGAGCGCCAGCCGGTCCAGGATAGCGTCAAGAATACCGGCGGTCTCGCCGGCCTGGATCATGCTCACATACAATTTGCTGAATATGGCGGGGTATTTTGCGAGCGCTTCGGAAAACGAAGAGCCGGCTTCTACGTTCCGCCGGATGTCCGCGATCGTCTTCTTGAGACGGGGGTTCTCGGTCTGCTTCTCCATCGTCGTGAGGCTCTGGATGAAGGGGATGCCCGCGCTCATGAGTGTGGCAAACTGTCGGCTGAAGATGATAAGGTCCTGCGGCTTTACTCTGCCGAAGCTTTTACTGATATCAAACTGCGGCAGGAGCGACGGCGCCTGCTCTTCGATCAATACCGGGATGTATCCCTGGCCGGAGAGCTGGTCTGCCACGGCTTCCTTGGCGCGCGCATCCATGACGCCCGCATGCAAGCCCCCTTCTTTGTCTCGCGCCTTGTATCGGTATTGCGGCATGACCAACCCCCAGCCCCCATCGTCTGCTTTTTACGTTATCATAAATACCGCGGTTCTGCAACTATACGAAATAAAATATTGACAAATACTTTATTCTGCTGTATAGTTTTTGACAGTCACACAGGCCTATTCAAAACCCCTGTTAAGCAAACCCAGCATATAACTTACTCTAGGTAGAATAAAAACAAACCCTAACCACAGAGGAAAACACGTTTACCCGTAACAAACTCACAAGCCGGCAGAGTCGTTGACCGTACACCAAGCACAATCCGACAGTCCAAAGAACCTGCTCGCCTTTAAAAACCATTACCTTCGTGCGCACATTCACACACACATACAGGAGTAGCTTGAGCCATCAACCCGCCCCTAATCCAAGGCACAGACCCATCTGCCCTTCAAATCCGGGCCAAGGAGTAAAACCATGAACTTAGTAGAACTCAAAGGGAAAAGCATCGCCGAGCTTACCACGATGGCGGACGAGCTGAAGGTCGAAGGCGTCAGCGGCATGCGGAAGCAGGAGCTGATCTTCGCGATCCTGCAGGCGCAGACCGAAAAGAACGGCATGATCTTCGGTGAAGGAGTGCTCGAAATCCTCCCGGACGGCTTCGGCTTTCTCAGGGCGCCCGATTACAACTACCTGCCCGGACCGGACGATATTTACGTATCACCGTCGCAGATCAGGCGGTTCAACATCCGCACCGGCGACACCGTCTCCGGCCAGATACGGCCCCCGAAAGAAGGCGAACGCTACTTCGCCCTTCTCAAAGTGGACGCCATCAACTATGAAGACCCCGAGATCTCGCGGACCAAAATCCTTTTCGACAACCTTACTCCCTACTATCCCGAAAAAAAGATCAAGCTCGAACATGCGCCTACTGATTACACGACCCGCGCCATGGACCTTGTCACCCCCATCGGCATGGGCCAGCGCGGCATGATCGTGGCCCCGCCCAGGACCGGCAAGACCATGCTGCTCCAGTCCATTGCCAAGGCGATCATCAAGAACCACCCGGAGATCAAACTGATCGTGCTCCTGATCGATGAGCGTCCCGAGGAAGTCACGGATTGGCAGCGCCAGGTCAAAGCGGAGATCATCAGCTCCACGTTCGACGAACCGCCGCAAAGGCACGTGCAGGTGGCCGACATGGTGAGCGAGCGGGCCAAACGGCTTGTGGAGCACAAGAAAGACGTCGTTATCCTGCTCGACAGCATCACCCGGCTGGCCCGGGCGCACAATGCCATTATCCCGGCTTCGGGCAAGGTGCTCTCCGGCGGTCTTGACGCGAACGCACTTCAGCGGCCCAAACGGTTCTTCGGCGCTGCGCGCAGCATCGAGAACGGCGGAAGTCTCACCATCCTCGCGACCGCTCTCGTGGACACCGGCAGCCGCATGGATGACGTAATTTTCGAAGAGTTCAAGGGCACGGGCAACATGGAGCTGCATCTCGACCGGAAGCTCGTGGATAAACGCGTGTTCCCGGCCATCGACATCAACGCCTCCGGCACCCGCAAGGAAGAGCTGCTCGTGGATAAGGACGATCTGAACCGCATGTGGGTCCTGCGCAAAGTCCTGAACCCGCTCTCCACGGTGGAGAGCATGGAGTTCCTGCTCGAGAAGCTGAAGCAGGCCAAGACCAACCGGGATTTCCTGGACTCCATGAACAAATGATTCTTTTATCCTTTGGATAAAAGAATCACCCTGAACAAAGTGAAGGGTCTTGCCTCTGTCTCTGAAACAAGATTCTTCGCTCCGCTTAGTAATGACACATTTTTCGCTTGTAATTTTAGACAGTTTGGTATAATATTTTGGCCTTACTGTAACCAACCGGAAAACACAAACCGGCTACTCCGTGTTGATCCGCGGTTACAAACAATTTTGGAGGAATAACATGAAACAGGACATACACCCCGACTATAAGCTCACGACGATTCACTGCGCCTGCGGCGAATCATTCGAGACCAGGTCCACGAAGCAGAACGTGAGACTCGACATCTGCTCCGTATGCCACCCCTTCTTCACCGGCAAACAGAAGCTCATCGACACCGAAGGCCGCGTGGACAAGTTCAGGAAGAAATACAATAAAGTGTAACCCAAGAGGTTCCTGTCTTGTCGGATAAGATAAACATAGGCGGCCAAGCTGTTCTCGAAGGCGTTATGATGCGCTCCCCGCACGCCTTTACCGTGGCAGTGCGCAAAGGCGGCAAGCCCGATGCGGAAATCGCGGTCATGAACCAGGCCCTGAGTCCGCTCGGCGAGCGGTTTCCCATCCTGAAGAAGAAGATCCTCCGCGGTTCGGCCGCGCTGTTCGAAGCGCTCTGGCTGGGCGTTCGGGCGCTCAATTTTTCAGCCAACGAAGCGCTTGAAGAGAACAAAGACGGCAAGAAAGAGGAGATCGGCCCCCTTGCCATGGCAGGGACCCTGGTTGCGGCGCTCGCGTTCTCCCTCGGGATCTTCCTGGCACTGCCCCTGCTCCTGACCTATCTGCTCGGCATGCACTATGACGTCGTCAACAAAAATAGCATCCTGTTCAATCTGACGGACGGCGCTCTTCGCGTCGCATTATTCCTGGGCTATGTGTCCGGCATCTCGTTCATGAAGGACATCCGCCGGGTATTCGAGTACCACGGGGCGGAGCATAAGTCCATTGCCGCGTACGAAGCCGGAGTGGAGCTTACGGTGCAGAATGCGCGGTCGTACTCCTGCATCCATCCGCGCTGCGGCACCAGTTTCCTGCTTTCGGTGATAGCGCTTTCCATAATTTTGTTTTCGTTCATTCCCGGCGGGTGGCCCCTCTGGGCAAAAGGACTATCCCGGATCGTCCTGCTGCCGCTCATCGCGGGACTGGGGTACGAGTTCATCAAGTACAGCGCAAAGAACAGCGATAATTCTCTGATCAAAGGCCTGATGCTGCCGGGGCTCTGGCTCCAGCGTCTCACCACCCGGGAGCCGTCGGATGATCAAATCGAGGTGGCCATCAGGGCGCTCAATGAGGCCCTCTCGATGGAACCCCGCTGAGGCGGGGTTTTTTGTTTCACTGATGAAATCACATATCGCCACGAAGACACTAAGGCACTAAGAAAAAGAACGCTCTTCTTCGTGTCTTTGCGACTTCGTGGTAAATTTTTGGTTCTTAATTATGTTCAAAAAATTAGAAGCAGTCTCTGAAAAATACGACGAGTTGACACGGCTCCTGGCCGACCCCACGGTCGCCGCCGACCACCAGAAATATCAGAAATACTCAAAGGAACGGTCGGACATTGAAGACGTGGTGAACCATTACCGCGGCTATCGGGACGCGGTCAAGCAGATCCGTGAGTCCGAGGAGATCACGGGCGACAAGAAAGCCGATCCCGAACTGCGGGAGATGGCCGACGCGGAACTCAAGGAACTCCGGCCCCGGGTGGAACAGCTCGAGCAGGAGCTTCGCCTCATGCTCGTGCCCAAGGACCCGAGAGACGATAAAAACATCTTTCTCGAAATC
>Ga0209068_10000023_pt1 | contig 120122 bp, 106 predicted proteins | sample ColStrG_CSR_2012_FD_187200 | JGI IMG/M metagenome (GOLD analysis project Ga0209068, IMG submission 187200) | Freshwater sediment microbial communities in response to fracking from Pennsylvania, USA - Cold Stream Run_MetaG_CSR_2012 (SPAdes)... | ecosystem: Environmental > Aquatic > Freshwater...
GAAGTTCAGGTGGTGGCGGGGCCAGCAGTAGCTGGTAGCCAGCGAGGAAGGCACAATGGTTCCTGAAAATCAGATAGACGAAAAAAAGATCGCCGAATTTGTGGCCCGCATTCGCGAGGCAGCGCAGACCAATCTGGTCAGCGTCATCGTTTTTGGATCGGCCGCGGCGGGAGATTTTCACCCCGAGTTTTCCAACTTGAATCTGTTCTGTGTGGTGCGCGACAGTTCTTTCGCGGCCTTGCAGGCCCTGGCCCCGGTCGCAAAATGGTGGGACAAGCAGAAGCAACCACCCCCGCTGTTTATGACTCGCGACGAAATTCTGCGATCCGCCGACGTGTTTTCCATCGAATTCATGGACATGCAGCAGCACCACCGCGTGCTGTTTGGTGAGGACGTCATCAATGGCCTTACTATCCCGACAAAGTTTCATCGCGTTCAGGTGGAGTACGAACTGCGCGAAAAGCTGTCGTTGCTCCGTCAGCATTTGCTGCTGGCCTCGGGCAACGACTCGCGGATGTGGGAACTGCTGACACGGTCCGTCTCGTCGTTTGTCACGCTCTTCCGCCACGCTCTCATGCTGCACGGACAAAATGCTCCCGTCGGTAAACGCGACTCCGTCCAGGCCCTCGCCAAGTTTGCAGGGTTTGACGCTTCCGGATTTCTGCAAGTGCTCGACGTGAGGGAGCACAAAACGGAGCGCAATAAGCTGAATGTTGCCGATGTTTTCTCCCGTTATCTGTCGGCGCTCGAACACGTGACCGCCGCAGTTGATAGAATGCTGGACTCGGACACACCGACCCAGTCGTAACTTCACAGACCTTTGCGTCACAGGAGAATTTTATGGGTAAGGGACTTATCGTTGCCGCAGTCTTGCTTGTCGTCGTGGTGTTGGTCGCGCTTTTCGCGTTCGGCCAGTACGTAGGTGTGAAGAACACGCTGGTCGGCAAGAACGAGGCCGTCAAAGCGTCGTGGTCGCAGGTGGACATCGTTTTGCAACGCCGCGCGGACCTGATCCCCAACCTGGTCGAGACGGTGAAGGGCTACGCCACCCAGGAGCAGACCGTGTTCGGCGACATCGCCAAAGCCCGCTCTTCCCTGCTTTCCGCAGGCTCGCCGCAGGAAAAGATGGCCGCCAATGGCCAGCTCGACGGCGCGCTGGGGCGATTGCTGGTCATCACCGAGAACTACCCGCAGCTGCGATCCAACGAAAACTTTCTGCGCTTGCAGGATGAACTCGCCGGCACCGAGAATCGCATTGCCGTCGAACGCAAGCGCTACAACGACACTCTGCGCGACTACAACACCTACGTGCAGCAGTTCCCCAATAGCTTTTTCGCGGGGTTTGCCGGATTCAAACCCAACGAGGCATACTTTGAGGCCGCCGAGGGATCGCGCGTCGTTCCCAAGGTGACTTTCTCGAGCCCGGGCGCCGCCGCTCCGCAGGCGACTCCTCAGCCCGCCCATTAACGCCCTGAGGTGTCTGGGGGATTTTTGAGTTCGCCATATCTGCGGCATTTCGAAGGCGCAAAGTTGCCCTTTAAGGGCAACTTTGTGGAGTAGAAACATTTGGTAGTGGGCTACTTTGAATTTGCAATCAATTGCAGACAGCGGCATACTACACGCGACTGTCCAATGGGTTCTCGCGCAAATTGGAAAATCACGCGGCGGCAACCGCGCTCAATTACTTCGCGTACAATTTCATTAAGATTCACCGCACCTTGCGAACTAGTCCGGCGATGGCCGCTGGCGTGACGAATCGGCTGTGGAGCGTAGAGGATTTGGTTGCCCTCTGGGAAGCATACGAGCAGCGGAGGGCGGAAAGAGCCGCGTAAGCCATGATCTGGGCTATGGCACTTGTCACACTGCTGAAACTCGCGTTCGCCTGTCTTTTGTGTTGGTGCGTCATTTGGGTGTTTAAAAATCAGAATTCAAAGTAACCCACTACCGAAACATTTGCTGTTTGCGGATGGAGGGGCGTCCGGCCTCATCTGCGCAATAGCAGATCTGCTGCGACAAACAAAAAGAAGACCACCGAGATCACACCATTCATGGTGAAAAACGCCGCGTTCAGTTTGCTCAGATCGTCAGCGGAAACCAGCGAATGTTCGTAGGCCAGCAACGCGCCCACGACGATCACTCCCACCGCCGCCAATTTGCCCAGTCCAAACACCATGAGCAGGCCCACCAGGCATGCCATCATCAACAAATGAAGGCCCCGCGCCACCCATAACGCCCCGCGAATACCCGTGTAGCGCGGAATTGAATGCAACCCCGCTTGCCGGTCAAACTCGAAATCCTGACAGGCATACAGCACATCGAACCCGGAAACCCAAAATGTGACGGCCGCGGTGAGCAGCAAAATTCGTGCGTCCAAAGCGCCTCGCACCGCAATCCATGCCGCCGTCGGGGCGATACCCAGGGCAAAGCCCAGCACCAGATGTGACCAACGCGTCAACCGCTTGGTGTAGGAGTAGAGCAGCACCACCGCCAGCGCCACCGGCGAGAGCCACAGCGCCAGGCGATTAAGTCTCCACGCGGCAACGACAAAGAGCGCGCTCGACAGCAACACAAACGACGCAACGAACGCCGGGGTCAGTTGCCCGGCAGGCAGCGCTCGCGCCCGCGTGCGCGGATTCGCGCGGTCTATGGAAACGTCGGCCAGACGGTTAAACGCCATCGCCGCCGACCGCGCCGACACCATGGCGACGACGATCCAGAGCAACGTATGCGCGCGCGGCCACCCTCCCGCCGCCAGCATGGCACCGCATAGCGCAAACGGGAGCGCAAACACCGAGTGCTCCCACTTGATCATTTCCAAAGTGATTTTGAGGCTGCGCAGCAGAGGCACGGGAAAATTGTAGCAGCCTATTTCGCAATGACCCGGCTACTTTCTCCGCCGGCGAACCTTGACATCGAAGCTCACCACGCCGTTGCGGTCGCGTGTCCCCACCACCGATACGTCGTGGGTGAAGTAATATTCGCCCCGGATGATCTGCTGCGTGCTCTGTTGCGAAAGATTGGTGCTGTAACTCAAGGTCAAGTTATTGGCGAACTGCTGTTCGATGGTGACTTGCGGTCCTCGCGCCAGCGCGTTGGTGTCCGTGACCGCTCCGGGAGGATCTACCTTGATCCGGCTCACTCCGAACAAACGCTGCAAGCGGCTGGTGACAGCGGAGTTCAGCGCCTGCGTCAGCAGCAGCGCCGACGCATCACCGCCCAACTGCGATTGCACCGACTGCTGCTGCAACTGTTCCGACTCCTGGTTGGTGCGTCCCAATGCCAGCAGCGAGATGATGTCGGACTGCGGCAGAGGCGGGTCGGCGCGATAGTTCACCGTCAAACCGCCCGACTGGGAGGGCTTTCCGGTCACGATCAGATTGATATCGTAATTTCGCACGCGCGTGGAGGCCTGCAGGTTCACTTGCGGTTCGATCGCCACTGGATTGGTAAACGTGATGTCGCCTCGCTCCAGGTGGAACCGGGTCCCATTGAAGGTCGCATCCCCCTCAAGAATTTCGACCCGGCCAAGTACGGCCGGACTGGCCAATGATCCGCGCACGCGCAAATCGGCATCCCCCGAGAGTCGCGCCAGCGCCGTCTTCATCTGTAATTCCGGCGCCGTGCTCACGCGGAGATCCAGCTTGACCCGGTACAACGGCGAGTCCGCTTGCACCAACGGCCCCAGGGGACTCCCGCGCGCCAGGTAGGCCCCAAAATCAAAGCCGGGCGTGACCGACAGTTTGTTGATCAGAATATCGCCCGAGATGGTCGAGGCCCCCGGAGTCCCTGCCCAGTGGATGGTCGCATCCGCCGTGGAGCTCACTCCCGGCGGATATCGCAGTCGCACGTCTTTGCCCACCGCCGTCAGGTTGAAAGTAAATTTGTGCTGAAAATAAGCCGCGTCGCCCTTGAACTCGAGTGTCCCCCCGCCCGTCCGCGCATTCATGCTCTCAATGAAGAAATGTCCTTGCGAAAACGTCACCGAGCCGTTCAACTCACTCAGTCCGGAGGGCAGGCCCGCATACGTGGCGGCCGCGTCGCTGATCTCTACCTTTCCTTGCGGGTAGGGCTCGTCCATCGTTCCGCCAACATGCATATCCACCGTCATCGCGCCTGACGACGTCAGCTCTGGAACGAAGCTGCCCGCCAGCTTCAGGTCCAGTTTCCCGATTGCCGAAAGATCCAACTTCTTGGTCCCGGCAAAATCCAAGGTCCCGTGCGCGGTCACGTCCGTACCTTCTCCGACCAGGCGAAAAGGATCAATGCGGACCGCTTGCCGTTCCGAGCGGAACGTCACGGGGCCTTCGTTGTGCAACTTTGCATGCTCGACATCAATGGACACCTCACTCAATTTTCCCAGCAGGATCCACTGGTCGGGACGAAGCAGCGGCCCGATCATCTCAAACGTCCCGCCCACCGCGGAATGCCCGGTCAATCTCCCCTGAAGATAGGACACCCACAGCGGATCAACATCCAGATGGTCCATAGTGAACGTAGCATCGAGCGGATAGTTCCCCGCCATGCCAATCTTGCCCTTTAGCTCCACCGTTCCATGGACGAATTCCGATTTCCCGACGATGTCGAGCGAACCATCGTGCCCACTCAGTTCCGCGTCAAAAGTCCCCGAGCGTTCTTTGTCGAACAACAAATTCTCCCCATGGATATGACCCGTGATAACTGGAGAATCCAGTTTCCCCTCGGCCTTCAGCGAAAAAGACGCGGTCCCGTCTACCTGCAACTCGCGCGTCTGGATTTGCCGCACCGTCGCCAGGTCAACATTCTTGCCCTCAAGATTCAGCCGTATCGTCCGGGCCGCCGCATTGTAGGCGGCGTCTCCACTCAGTTCCCCGTCACCGCGAAGCAGGCGAAGGCCAGTGAGTGAAATCCAACCGTCGCTGAAGGCAAACTGGCTGTCCATTTGTCGAAAGCTCTCGCCATAAACTGATGCATCCGCGAGGTGGATGCTTCCGCTCGCAGTCGGCGCGGCCTTTGTCCCGGAGGCATTCACCGTGAGGCTCACCCTTCCGGCAAGCGGGAGCGCATGTCCGGCGTAGGCCTGCAAGTCCGCCAGGTCAGCGTTCTGCAGGTTCATTTGCAAATGGAACGGACTCGACGGAGTGATCTGCCAGTTCTGCAATGCAACGTCGGCGTCGAACCCGACGGCCACATCACCGGCTTGCACGCTAGCGCGCCGCATGGTCAGACTGCGGGACGACAAAAGAACCCCTGACGAGAAAGAGTCCACGTGCCGTTGCTGCCCCGCCATTTGTCCAATCGCCGGCACGCTTACATCAAAATCATCGGCCGCCACGCTGCCGTTGAGCACCGGCGCAGACAGCGAACCGCTCACCGTTCCCCGAAACGAGGCCTGCCCGGAAAGAGTGACGGGCAGTCGCGCCGGCCCGCCCAGCACCGCCACCAGCGATTCCCACTCGCTTAGATCGGAACTGGTCGCGGTCACCCGCATGGCCGATCCCTGACTCAGCGTTCCTGCCGCGTCAAGATGCGTGGACGGCGTCGTCAATCGGAACTGCGATAGTTCCAAATCTCCGTTCGAGCCATGATAGGTCCCCAGCGCTTTCGCTGATACCGGGATTTGTCCGGCCGTCAGAGTCGCTGGTGGGATCGCGTCGAGAGAAAATTCCACGTCTGCATTGCTGATGAATTTCTGCCACCGCGCCGTCACGCTGCCGGAAACCGATCCTGCAGGATGAATTCGACCCAGGGGACGCTTCGTCGTGCCGAACGCCTCCGCGATTTCCTCGTGCGACAGATTCTGCAGCTTCAACTCAATCGTCCCACCCGGCGTTTCCGCGGCGTGCCGTTTGACTCCCTTTCCTGCCGCATAAATCACGCCCTCGTTGGAACCCGGCGCGACGCGGCGCGTTTCAGGACTTGGACTCTGGCGAAACGTCTCCATGGATCGCCAGCCTTTCATCAGGGCCTGCCCCGTAAAGCTGCCGCCCAACAAGGCACCCTGCAATTTGGACAGCCTCAATACATCGGGATCGACGGCGAAATCCGCGCTAAGGTTGGCGCGACTGAGATTGACGGTGCTGTCACGCCATGCGAGATCACTCACTACAAGGTGCCCCGCTGAGTCCGCCTGCGCCGCTGCCCACTTCCCTTTGCCCGTCAATTGGGCCCAACCGCCGGTGAGACTGTATTGCCGAGTGATCGCGCCGAACTCGGCCAGATCGAGCCTGGCCTCATAGTTTCCGGCAAACTCCGGATTTCTAAAATCGCTGACTCGACCGCTGGCATTGATCCGCGTTTTCCCTGACGTCAGCTGGAGCGACTTCACGTCCAGAAACGTCGGCCCCATCCCAAAGGTCAGATTTCCCGTCCACGCAAAGGGTCGCCAATCCAGGATTGCGGTGTCCACTTTTCCCACCGCCAGATTGCCGTCATAACGATTGCGGAGAAAGGAGTAGTCCATGCGCAACGACAGATCGCCCGCGGCCATCTCAAACGGAAATTTCTGATTTTCCAGCAGAAGTTCGCCGCGGCGGACTTGAATCTGGTTCACCGACAGCGAGAACAATTGCTCCACCGGCGTGCGCTCACTGACCTGCGGAAGGCGTGGTACCGGTAGATTGGTCTTGCCATCCGCTGCCAGCTTTAGATGTACCACCGGATGATCAATCACAACTTCGTGGAATCCGAAGTCGGTGCGCAACAGTGAAATCACCTTGATGCGGGCCGTGATCTGGTCCACTTGCATCAGCGGCGCCTCGCCGTCCACTTCCAGTCCGTGGACCGTCAATCCGCGCAACTCCACCTGCAAGCGGAAAGGCACGGTATGAAAACTCTGGATCTCGGCGCGGCCGCCGGTGACCCGCTCCACTTCTGCGACAAACCTTCGCCGCACCAGCGCTTGAAAAGATTCCGTTTGGATGTACCACAGAAATATCAACAGGCCCGCGAGTCCCGCAAGCACCAGCCACTTTACGTATTTGCCCCATGGCCGACGGCGACGCCCTGCTGTCTTGCTTTCATTCACCGGATCTCCTGCCCACCGGCCTCCGCCTCGTTCACTCTCACCGCACCCTCGGATCGGAGGGTATGCAGCCAGCTCACCAGAAGCTCATTGACTTTCTGTTCGGTCAGCAGATCGCGGATCTTGTCGGAAACCTCATCCAGCGCCGCTTCCGCTGAACCGGCCCGCTGCAGTTGCGGAACAAATTTCTCCCGGTAGTAGGCCTCCACCGAGTTGGCGTCAATCTGCACCGCGGGCCGCAGACGCGTATCCACCAGCCGGACCAGGTCCATCTGGCCTCGCACGTGTTCCACCAGGTCCTTTTCCGTCAGATGGAACCCAGTCAGGATCGCGTCCCAGGCACTGGCGCCGGCCTTTTCGTTCTGACTTCGGGCCTCGGCGACTTTCGCAGCAGCCTCCTGCTCCGAGGCCGGTTCAAAACTGGACGTTGTCATCTGCTCCGCCAGCAATTCCTGATCAATCAGCCGGTCCAGCGCGGCTTTCCGCTCCGCTTCCGTAAATGCGCTGGGAGGCCTGCCCGACAGCACCGACTCATAAGCAATCTCTTCGTCCAATTCACTCTGCAGGATGACATGCCCGTTGACCGTGGCCACGATCCGGTCCACCACAGCGGCCGCGGCAAATAATGCAGGAGCGCAGCCCAGCAATGCCAAGGCCACAAACAGTACGGGAATCGTTTTCCGCAACGTCTTCAAAATGGTTGTCCTATGCTGAAGAACACGTTGAACTGCCGCAGTTTTTTCGGCACATAGTAATTCAGAGGCTGCCCGGTTCGAGGATCAAGAATTGCCTGCAAATAGCCCGTTGGATTGAGATTGTAGCCGAAATCGAACCGCAAAGGCCCAATAGGTGTCCGATAACGCAACCCCACCCCCACCGCGTGCGACGTGTAGTCGTAGCCCTGCGCGTTGAACCGCGCAAAGCAACTCGCCACCGGCGAGCCGTTCGGATTCAGGCAACGCGCGGGATTGTCCTGATGCCACCTCAGCAGTCCCTTCAACTCATCGTGCCCAGCGGTAAACACGTTTCCCATATCGTGGAAAATCGCCAATCCGAACCCTTCCCCCAGATATGGAAGCGTTAAAGGCGGAAAACGCAGTTCCATGTTGTTGACGAACAGCGCTGAACCACCCAGCGGAAACCCCGAACTCGGATCACGCGGCCCTGCCTGATTTAACCCAAAGCCGCGATGTGAGTTGCCACCACCGGCAAAGAAAAGTTCGGGCAGCGGAATAACCGTCAGTCCGGTACACGTCGGTTGTCCGGTCTTGCTCGACGGACACGCGCCCGGCGCTACCACGTGCGTACCGGCAAACGGCTGCTCCAACCCAATACTGGTCGAGCGCGCGAACACAAACTGGCGGCCCTGCTTTCCCTTCCCGCCAAATGCCTGATACGTGGAATTCTGTGCCAGCAGCCGTCCAAAGTCCGCCTCCGAACCAAACTTGCTCGAAGAAACGAACGCATCAACGGTGGTGTAATTCCCGCGCGTACTCTCCAGAGGATTGTCCCGTTTGTCCCGCGAGTATTCCGCCCCCGGCCCGCCGACTCGGGCAGGCAACGAAAACAGGGGGATCAGCGTGGTCGAGAATCCGGTGGCAAAGTTGCTCGCCTTCACCTGACGAAAATCGAAGTGGTACGCCATCGAAGTCGTCGTCCGGTTGTAGATGGGATTGACCTTCCCAATCTGCTGGGTCAACTGGATCTTTCCTTCCAGTCTCTGCGACGTGAACGTGGAAACATCCAGGCTGTTGTCATAGAGGGCGGTAAACACCAGGCGCAATTTCTCGGCGTCATACAGTCGCGGCAATTGATAGCTGATCAGCCCCCGCTGCTGCAGGCTTCCCACGTGCGACTGGAAACTCAAAGTGCGGTTCCGGCCTCCCACATTCAATCGGGTCACGTCGAAGGAGACTCTCGGACTCACCCCGGTCTTTCCCTGCGAAGCGCTGCCCGAGGGCTGGCTGGTCTGGAACTCAACTCCCAGGCCGTAGGTAAATGTGTAGCGCTTGGCCTCCTCCGCCTGCACCAGTACATTCTTTCGCGGATCGCCGCCCCCCGGGTTCTGCACCGCCACATCCACCTGACTGAAGATCCCCAGGTTGTACAGCCGCGTCTGCGTTTCCAAAAGCGCTTCTTCGCTGAGCGGCTCGCCCTGCTTTACCTGCAACTCGCGGTCAACAATGTAGGGACGCGTGTGTTCCAGTCCACTCACCATCACCTGATTCACCATGAACTGCCCGCCCTCATCGATCCGGAACGTCACATCTTCACGCTCCGGTTGGTCGGCAGGCTTGGTCGTGATCTCCAGGTTCGCGTTTGAGTAACCGCGGTTGAAGTAGTAATTCAGAATCCTCTGCCTGTCTGTAGCCAGCTTCTCCTCGCTGTAAGGCTGCCCCGCAGCGGTTTCCATCAAGGGAAGGTCGGCGGTCGCAATATGCGCATTCCCCACCACTTCCGCCGTACCCACCCGCGTTTGTGCGCCCTCGGTGATTTCATAGCGCACGGCAAGATGGTTGTCGCTGCCGTGATAGTTGTCGTCTACCTTACTTTCGATGCGGACCTGCCGGTAACCGTTGGCATGGTAAATCCCCTGCAGGCGCGCAACATCACCGCGCACCAGCACACCGCTATACCGCCCATGCGTCACGAAACGCGTGGCCGGCTGCACCTCCAGCAACGGCTCCAGCGTTTCCCGATCGAAATATTTATTGCCCACCAGCGTCACCGATTCCACTCTGTGGATCGGACCGGGGTTTATGTTGTATACAACCCGCAAGCTGCCGGGCGCGCTCTCCTTTTTGTAGTCCACAATCGCGTCGAAGTGCCCCTTCGCCTGCAGGTAGTCCAGCAGGTTCCTCTTGCCTTCATTCAGCAGATCGTCGTCGAGCGCGTGCTCCTCGAACACCGGAATTTCTTTTTTCAGCACGGAATTGCTGATGTGAAAACCCTGGACAAAAATCGAGACCACCGGACCGGGATCGACCCGGAACGTGAAGTCCACCGTATTTGTCTCCGCACGATACTTCTGTTCCGCGACCGCTACCTGGGCCAACGCGCGGCTCTGCTTCTCGTACTGCTTACGGATCTTTTGCAGTGCGTTGGTCACTCGCGCGGCGGTTACCTGGTCGCCCGCCTCAAGCCCCGACACATTTTCCATCACCGTGGCGTCAAGTCCTTGCACCTGCACCTTGCCAACCCTGGCGCCTTCCGCCGGGCTGATGTGGATCAGCACATCCACCTGCTGCGTTACCGGATTGGATGCGCTTTCCGCCGTAACTCTTGCCAGGTAGTACCCGTTCTGCTCCATCAGTCGCCGCACGCTCACGATCGCGCGGTCCAGACTCTCCCTCGTATACTGCTCTCCCAGTTGAAATTTTGCGGCATTGATGATCTGGTTTTGGCTGGGACGAACCAGGCCGCCAGCCTCCACTTCCACCCGGCCTACAAAAAAGTTGGGCGCGGTCACAAAGCTCAGTCGCACACCATCCCCCGACGGCGCAGCCTCGGCCTGAATGTCGGCAAACCGTCCGGTCGCATACAGTGCGCGAATACTCTCCCGCACCAGTCGCCGACTGAACCCCTCGCCAGACTTCTGCGGCAAAAGCCCAATCAAACGTTCACGGTCTTGCTCAGGCACTCCCGGTAAATCAATGGACTGCACCACCTTCCCTTCGTAGTCGGGCACGTCTCCAGGCCCGCCGGCAGCCAAGGCAGGCACCCATGACGGATTGTGACCGGCGGCAGACAGGCCCGCGCGCATACTCATTCCAGCCCACGCGTGGCATGTCAGCATCAACAAAAAACCGGCCCGCCATGCGTTGCTGATTCCCAAATCTCTCCTATGCACCTGAATCGTTCTGTGTTGATCGTCTCTTGCGCCAACCGTCTCTGCTAAGAACCTAAATTCTGCCATTTCGAGCGCAGTTAAGATTGCCCGTTCAGGGGCAATCTTGCGAAGTCGAGAAACCTGCTCTTCGCTTTTGAACTTAGTCGAGTCTCCTACATTCGTCTCTCTAGGATGAGGGCGGCGCGCGATTCCGTTGTCTCGCATCGGCCCACATCGTCCGGCCCTTATAATAAAGGGTTCTCCGCCGAATACAGGTGACCGCTTTGACTCGTCCCGCACAATCTGACGACCGCTATTCCCGCCAGGTGCTGTTTGGCCCGATCGGCAACCTGGGCCAGAAGCGGCTTGCGGCGGGCCGGATCGCCATCGTCGGTTGCGGCGCAACCGGCTCGGCGCTGGCCGCATTGCTGGCCCGCGCCGGCGTCGGGTTCATCCGCATCATTGACCGCGACTACGTCGAGTCCAGCAACTTGCAGCGCCAGTCGCTGTTCAGCGAATCCGATGCCGCCGAGTCCCTGCCCAAGGCCATCGCCGCCGCCCGGGCCATCGCTGCGTTTAATTCTCAGATCAAAGTCGAGCCCCACGTCGCCGACTTGGTCCCCGGCAACGCTGTCACACTGCTGGCCGATGTGGATGTCATTCTCGATGGCACCGACAATTTCGAGACCCGTTATCTCGTCAACGATTTCGCGGTCCAGAATGCGCGGCCCTGGATCTATTCCGCCGCCGTCGGCAGTTACGCCGTCACGCTCAACGTACTTCCCGGCACGACCGCTTGCCTGAGCTGCCTTTTCCCCGACTCCCCCACCGGCACGGTCGAGACCTGTGAAACCTCCGGCATTCTCAATTCCGCAGTGAACCTGGTGGCTTCCATCGCCGCCACCGAGACCATCAAACTACTCGTCGGCGGCCCAGACCACCCCGCGCTCCGTAAAACTCTGCTCTCCCACGATGTCTGGAACAATCAACATGCGGAAATCTCCGCCGCTCATCCCCGCAACAGCTGTCGCGCTTGCGATGCCAGGGATTTCATCCACCTGCGCGGCGAGGCCCGCCCGCACATCACGCTCTGCGGACGAAACTCAGTGCAAATCCATGAACAGCATCGCCCCATTGATTTCACTGAGATGACCGCGCGCCTTGAGCCGCACGGCGCGGTCCGCCACAACGCCTTCGTGCTCAAGTTCTGGCACGATCCTTTCGAGATGACGCTGTTCCCCGACGGCCGCGCCATCATCAAAGGCACCACCGACACCGGCATCGCCCGCAGTTTGTATGCACGCTACGTGGGTAGTTAGCCTGTCTGCATGGTGCCGCGACCGAAACATTCTGTCATCGCGACCGGCGCCGGAGCGCAGCGACGGCGGCGTGGAGAGGCCCGCCGTTCTGGCAGCCGCAGGTTCCCCATCGGATCACGAACACCGCTAGGAACGAGCCGCACTCGTCTGCTAATCTTCCACCTGCTAGAAACTCGGCCCTGCCTGACGCGCGCGGGGCCAACCTGCTCAGAAGAGAGTGCCCATGGTCGAAACCACACGTCCCGAGCCCAGCCGCCTCTATCGCTGGCTCGTCCTGATCTTTGTCAGCCTAGCGATGTTTGGCAGCTACTATGCCTATGACGCGCTCAGCCCGCTCGCCGACGTGCTCAAGTTGCAGCTTGGGTTCACCGATTTGGACATTGGCTTCCTGCAGGCGATCTACAGCTTTCCCAACATTTTCACGGTGGTCATCGGCGGCTTCCTCATTGACCGCATCGGACTGCGCAAATCGCTGATGCTGTTCGGCATACTTTGTTTCATTGGACCGGCGATCACCGCCACCTCCGGGCACCTCTCAATTATGGCCACCGGACGCCTCATTTTCGGCATGGGCGCTGAATCGCTGAACGTGGCCGTCATCGCCGCGCTGGCGCGCTGGTTCAAAGGCAAAGAACTAAGCTTCGCCTTTGGATTGAACCTGACGGCCGCCCGCCTCGGCACATTCGCCGCGTTAAACTCGCCCACCTGGGCGCGCTGGGCCTATGCCAACTGGCGCACCCCGTTCCTGATCTCGCTGGCCTTCTCGGCCTTTTGCATCGTCGGAGCGGCCATTTACTGGGCCATGGAAGTATGGGCGGAGAAAAACTACAGTCTGGGCGCGGTCTCGACCGACAAGGTCGTCTTCGCCGACCTTTGGAAGTTTGGCACCAGTTACTGGCTGATCGTCGCGCTGTGCATTGTGTTCTACTCCGCCATCTTCCCTTTCCAGACGTTCGCGGTGAAATTCTTCATGGAGGCGCATGGCACGTCGCGCGAATTTGGCGGATTCCTGTCCAGCATGTTGACGCTGTTTGCCATGATCGCGACACCGTTGTTCGGTTTATGGGTGGATCGAGTCGGCAAACGCGCTCTGTTGATGATGTTCGGGTCGTTGCTGCTAATCCCGGTTTATCTGATGATGGCGTATACCCACGTCAGTTTGTATGTGCCGATGGCGATGATGGGGGTCGCGTTTTCGCTGATCCCGGCCGTCATGTGGCCTTCCGTCGCCTATATCGTGGACCAGGCGAAACTGGGGACCGCCTATGGCCTGATGACGATGATCCAGAATATTGGGCTGTTTGGCCTGAACCTGCTGGTGGGATGGGCCAACGAACATAGTCATGCCGACGCCTCCAATCCTGCCGGCTACCATCTGGGTATGTGGATTTTCTCGACCCTCGGCATCCTGGGGGTGGTGTTCTCGTTCCTGCTCCGGCAGCGCGAGATGGGGCCGGAGGGACATGGCCTGGAGACGATTACCACCGCCGGAACGAAGTCGTAAACCCGCGAGAATGTATGTATTTACGAAGGGTTTGCGACTTCCCTGCTTTTGGCGGGTTCCTACTTGCGCAGGAGCTTGCCCGCAACCCGTGTGGTTTCAGGGGCTTTCCCCGGAGAGGTAAAGGCAGACCGGCGGAATCCCTCGAATGGTAGAAAGCTCTGCTATTCTGAAGGTTCGAAGGCTTTCGCGGTCCAGGGTAGAACCGGCGCAAGCTGTACAACGTAAAGATATTTAGCCGCATCAGACTGAATGCGGACGGAAAAGGCAACTTGACCGACGCGAAGACCAAATCAGACGACCGTCAGGCGGAAGCCCAGGCGATCGCGCGCGCCAAAGCAGGCGACGCGGAAGCGTTTCAACAGCTCTACGACCGGCACAAACGCCGGGTTTACTCGTTATGTCTGCGCATGGTAGCCAATACCGCCGAAGCCGAAGACCTGGCCCAGGAAGCGTTTTTACAGTTATTTCGCAAGATCAGCACGTTTCGCGGCGAATCGGCCTTCTCCACCTGGCTGCATCGCATGACGGTGAACGTGGTGCTGATGCACTTACGCAAAAAGGGGCTGCCGGTGGTTTCGCTGGAAGAGACCACGCAGAGCGCGGACGAGGATTCACCGAAAAAAGACTTCGGCGCCGACGACCTGAACCTGGCTGGTTCCATCGACCGCATGCAGTTAAAGAAGGTGATCGAGAACCTTCCGCCGGGGTATCGCATGATCTTCGTGCTGCACGATGTGGAAGGATACGAGCACAACGAAATTGCGACCATGGTGGGTTGCTCGATCGGAAACAGCAAGTCGCAACTGCACAAGGCGCGCCTGAAATTGCGCGAGGCGCTGCAGATGTACCGGGCCGAGAAAGCGACCGGGACTTGAGCCAATTGCGTTTCGACACGTACGTGAAACGGTATGTAATGCGAAGACCTGCAAACAAGCAGGCGGGGATCAAAGGGCGATACACTTGGGGAGAGTGGTCATGAACTGCAACGAACTGCAAGAAAGTCTGGCGCAAAACGAGGACGGCATCAGCTTGCCGCAGCAGGTGCATCTGAAATCATGCCTGGGTTGCTCGGCCCTGGTTTCGGATTTGCAAGAGATTCGCTCCCTTGCCACCGACCTGCGCATGGCCGACGAACCCAGTCCGCGAGTGTGGAATTCGCTGGAGATCGCGTTGCGCGCCGAAGGCCTGATCCGCACTCACCCTCACAAGCCCTTCATCACGTCGTTTGGCGCGCGCTGGGGAAGGATGCGCTGGCTGGTTCCGGTGGCGGCCGCTGTTTTGATCGCGGTCGGCGTCGTGGAATATCGCCAATCCCCGTCCCGCCACTTAGGCCAGTTTTCCTCGCCCCCGAAAGCCGGTGTGGTCGCGGTCGCCGACTTGAGCGACACCGATTTCATGCAAACCGTCTCCGACCGGCCTCCGGCGGTGCAGGCGGAATATACCGACGGCTTGCGCAGCGTGAACGATTCCATCCAGGACGCACAGGCTGCGCTGGACGCCGATCCCGGCGATCAGGAAGCCCGCCGTGCACTGATGGAAGCGTATCAACAGAAGCAAATGCTTTTTAACATGGCGGAAGATCGTCCTCTGCCATAATGAAACACAGGTAGTGCGCTCCAGGCGCGAGGCATCACGATGAATCCGAATAACGCGGCAAAATTCGTAGCGGCGGGCATGCTGGTGGTGGGCACGGTTGCGGTTGCCGACAGCCACAAGGAAATTCGCTTCAATGTTGGCGCCAAGGCCGGCATTTCCGTGCTGAACCCGTATGGTTCCATTACGGTGAAGCCTGCGCCCGGCCATACCGTGATCGTCAACGCCATTCTGCACTCCGACAAAGTGGAGATAGACGACACCCAAAGCGCAAACCGCGTGGACATTCAGTCCCATCTGCTCGCCGGGGCCGATGCCGACAACGCACGCGTGGACTACGACATTCTCGTACCCGCCGACGCCAGCCTGACCTTGCAATCCACCAACGGCAGTCTGCACGCGGAAGGACTCCGCGGGGACGTAACGCTCGAGGGCGTGGGCAGCACGGTGGACGTACGCGATATTTCCGACGCGCATGTACACGTCAAGACCATGAACGGCGCCATCACGCTCACCAACATTCGCAACGGCCATGTCGAGGTGGATTCAGTGAGCGGCGAAGTCACGCTGACCGGCGTAACCGGCCCGCTGGTGCAGGTGCTTTCCACCAGTGGCCGCATCAACTATGCGGGCGACTTTGGCAGCGGCGGCGAATATCGCCTGACCAGCCACAGCGGCGACATTGAGGCCTCAGTCCCCGACAACACGTCAGCCGACGTGATCGCGCGCTCGGTCAAAGGCGAAGTCCATGACGACGTGCATCTCCAGCCCCGGAGCCACACCTGGTTCCCCATCAAGCAAGGGAGTGCCTTCGCAGGCACGGTCGGCAAGGCCGCATCTTCGGTCATGCTACGCACCTTCAGTGGTAAGATTTTCCTCAAGAAACGCTCTGAAAAATAATTCCGCCGGGGCAATTTCCGGCTGGAACATGCAAAGGGTGCCTATGCCCGCGGGCCGTAGTGTGCGACGGAATCTTGCCGGTCGCAGGCCGCCAGCCGCCGTTTTTTTGGTTGGCTACATGGGTGCTGGTAAGACCACGGTAGGAAAAATCATGGCCCAACAGCTTGGCTGGGAGTTTCTTGACTTGGACGAGCACATCGAACGCCGTCACGGCCAGCCGGTGGCAACCATCTTCCGCCGCAAGGGCGAGCCGCATTTTCGTGCGATCGAGCATGAGGAACTGACCCACGTTCTTGAAAGGGCCGCTTTGGGCGAGGAAATCGTGGTTGCGCTGGGCGGCGGTGCGATGGCACAGTCCCGCAATCGCTCTCTGCTTCGCCGCTACAAATTTCCGGTCGTATTTCTGGACGCGCCGGTTGAAACCTTGCGGCGGCGCTGTTTGAAGCAGACGTCTCCGGGAAAAGTCGAGCGACCTCTGCTGGGAACGATGGCCGAATTTCGCGCCCGCTACGCCCGCCGACGCGCGTTTTACCAGCAAGCCTCGCGGCGCGTCAATACCGCGGGCCGCCGGGCGGCTTCCATCGCTTCGCAGCTCATCGCATCGCTGCGGCTGGTGGTGCGCGAAGGCAGTCAATATTGATTCAACGGAGATTCGCATGAACGCAGCAGCCAAACTTGTACTGACCGCTTCCCTTCTGGCGTTGAGCATGGTCGCCAGCGCTTCCGACAAGGACAAAGAAAAGGCAGCCGCCACGTCCTACGTGGATTCCGGAGCGTTCGGCGTCTTCGTCGGCGGTCAGCGCGTGATGACCGAGACCTTCCACATTGGGCAGGCGAACGGCAACAGTTCCATCAGTTCCCAAATCAACGAAGGCCCGGCCACTGGCACGCTCCTGCAAAAATCTGACATGGACATGACGGGAAGCGGTGAACTGCTGCGTTACAACTGGTCACAGGAAAAGGACCCGCGCAGTTCTCTGACCGTGGTCCCGAACAACGAGTTTTTGCTGGAGAAGATCACGCCTCCGGGCGCGACCAAGCCCGCCGAGCAGCCCTTTCTGATGACCAACAAGTCCCCGATCATGGACAACAATTTCTTTGTGCATCGCGAGCTGCTGGCGTGGCGCTTTCTGGCGGCCGCGTGCCAGCCGGGAACTGCCCCTGTGCTGTGGCAGTGCAAGCACGATCCTGCGGAGTTTGGCGTCCTGGTCCCGCAGGACCGCACTTCCCTGCATGTACGCATGTCGCTGGTGGGCAAGGAGACAATCAGCATCCGGGGCACCGAGCGCGAACTGCTGCGCCTGAAGCTGGCGGGCGAGGCTTTTGAGTGGGCGCTATGGGTGGACGAAAAAGACCAGTTCAAGCTCATCAAGATTTCGATCCCGGAAGCCAACACGGAAGTCGTGAGAGACTAGCTTGCTGGTTTAGTTTGCAGGAGCCTTTGTGCAATTGATTGACGGCCGCGCCGCCCGGATTTTCGTCACGGCGATTCTTTTCGTCGTGGCCCTGGGCTTTCTCTACGCCGCGCGCGAGACCCTGTTCGCCTTCCTCTTCGCAGTTTTCTTTGCTTATCTGGTCAGCCCCGTCATCAGCAGGCTGGAACGTTGGCTGCGCGGACGCGGACGCGCTATCGCCGTCGTTTATACATTGCTGCTTGGCGTGATCGTCGTCTTCTTTGTCGCCATGGGGCCGCGCATCGGACGGGAAGCCGCCCGCCTCGGACAGTCGCTGCCCACGCTGCTCTCGCAGGTCAGCTCGGGCCAGATCGCGCAACAACTGGGCGAACAGCACGGCTGGAACTACCACACCACGGAATTGATCCGCCAGTTTCTCACCACGCACCGCGATGAGATCGAGCAAGTCGCCCAGCGCGTGGGCCTGCGCGTGGCCGAGGTTGCCAAACAAAGCTGGCTGCTGCTCATCGTCCCCATTCTTTCGATTTTCTTTCTACGGGACGGCCGGACCTTCAGCGAGGTGTTGCTGGCATCGGTGCAATCCACGCCGCAGCGGGAATTCCTCGAAAACGTGATCAACGATCTCAATCAAATGCTGGCGCATTTTATCCGCGCCCAGCTCACGCTGGCCGGCTTGTCCATGCTGGTGTATGGGGCGATCCTTTCGGTGCTGCAAGTTCCTTATGCTCTGGTGCTCAGCACCACCGGCGGCATGCTGGAATTCATCCCCGTGGTGGGGCCGCTCTTGACCGCCTCCATCATCCTGAGCGTCTCGTTGCTGATGGGGTTTCAGCATCCGGTGCTGCTGGGCCTGCTGCTGCTGGGCTGGCGACTGGTGCAGGATTACGTGATCTCACCGCGTGTCATGGGACAAAGCGTCGAACTCCATCCGCTGGCTGCTCTGTTTGGAATTATGGCGGGGGGCGAAGTTGCCGGCATCCTTGGCGTCTACTTGTCCATTCCGGTGATGGCGAGCCTGCGCATCCTGTTCCGGCGCTGGCGGCTTTATGTCGAGAAGCGCAAGTTTGGGCCGCTTCATCATGAGTTTCCCTTCGCCGGCGAAATCGCCCCCCGAAAGTAACCTGTCCTCAACCGTGGCTGATGGGGGCCGGTGTTATAAAATCCAGATATCCCATGAGCAAGAAACTACCCATCGGAATCCTTGGCGCTACCGGTGTCGTCGGCCAGCGCTTTATCCAGGCCCTGGAACATCACCCTTGGTTCGAAGTGGCATGGCTGGCCGCATCCGACCGTTCGGAGGGCAAGCCTTACGCCGAGGCCGCCCGCTGGAAGCTCCGAACACCCATCCCGCCAGCGATTGCACGGATGAACGTTTCTCCGGCCTCGCCTGATGGCGCGCCGAAAATCATTTTCGCCGCGCTTGATTCCTCCATCGCTGCCGAACTGGAACCCCGTTTTGCCCAGGCAGGGTGTGCCGTGGTCACCAACTCCAGCGCCTTACGCATGCATCCGGAAGTGCCGCTGGTCATCCCCGAGGTCAATGCCAGCCACCTGCCGATGATTTCAGCCCAGTCCTGGCGTAAGCAGTCGGGCGGTTTCGTGGTGACCAATCCGAATTGCTCGGCTATTGGACTGGTGCTCGCGTTGAAACCGCTGCAAGACGCATTTGGCCTCGAAACGGTCATGGCGGTCACTATGCAGGCGGTCAGCGGCGCCGGATACCCGGGCGTCCCGTCGCTCGACATTCTTGGCAACGTCGTTCCGTACATCCCTAAGGAAGAAGAAAAGATGGAGGAAGAGACGCAGAAACTGCTGGGAACGGTGACGGGAGGACGATTCGTGCCCGCGCCTTTCCAGATGAGCGCGCAATGCAATCGCGTGCCCGTCGAAGATGGTCACACCGAGTCGGTGTTCGTGAAGCTGGGGAAAAAGGCCGCTGCCGAGGAAGTCATCGCCGCCTGGAATGCGTTCCGCGCCGAACCGCAGGAACTGAAATTGCCTACTGCGCCCGCCCAGCCAATACTCTATCTGGAAGCGCGAGACCGTCCGCAGCCGAGACTCGACGTAGACCGCGGCGGCGGCATGACCACATCCATCGGAGGCCTTCGGCCTTGCAGTTTCCTCGACTGGAAATTTACCGTGCTCTCGCATAACACCGTCCGGGGAGCGGCCGGGGCCGCGTTGCTCAACGCGGAACTGCTGCACGCGAAAGGCTACTTCGCATGAGTTGCCTTGCGCCCGGAAAAAACATCCGATTCGGGATGGCTCGCCAATGATCGTTATGAAGTTTGGCGGGACTTCGGTCGAGGACGCGCGCGCGATCTCGCGCGTGGCGGCCATCGTCAAGGACCGCCTGGAGCAGAGGCCTGTGGTGGTGGTCAGCGCCATGGCCAAGGTGACGGACGCGCTGCTGACCATGGCGCGCGCCGCTGGCTCCGGCGACCGCAAAGCTGCGCTCAAGTTGTGCCGCTCGCTCCAGGAACGCCACTACAATACCGCCAGCGAACTGCTTGGCACCGCCCTGTTCACCCAGTTTCATGGAGAACTGGGCGCTGAGTTTGAGGCGCTCGACGAACTGTTGCGCGGCATCTCCGCCGTGGGCGAGGTCACGCCACGCACCACCGACTACGTCGCGGCTTTCGGAGAGATGCTGTCGAGCAAGATCGTCGCCGCCGCCTTCACCGGCCTCGATATTCCCGGCGTTCATGTGGATTCGCGCGACGTGCTGGTCACCGATTCAACGTATATGGAAGCGGTGCCGCAGTTTGAAGAGACCAACGAGCGGCTGCTGGCCAAGGTGCAGCCGCTTCTCGATCAAGGCAAAGTCCCGGTGATGGGAGGCTTCATCGGGGCCAACCGCGCGGGAGTGACGACCACGATCGGTCGCGGAGGCTCAGATTTTTCCGCCGCCATCTTTGGCGCCGGACTCAATGCCACCCGCATTGATATTTGGACCGACGTAGACGGCATCCTGACCACGGATCCGCGCATCTGTCCCGACGCGCGCCGCATCAAGGTGATTAGTTTCGATGAGGCCGCGGAACTGGCTTACTTCGGCGCGAAAGTGCTTCATCCCGCCACCGTGCTGCCGGCGATCCAGAAAAACATTCCGGTCTACGTCCTCAACTCGCGTAACCCATCGTGTGAAGGCACGCGCATCACCACCCACGCGCCGCAGGGACGCAATCTGTTCAAAGCCATCGCCGCCAAGAAGCGCATCACCATCGTAGATGTCGCCGCGCCGCGCATGTTGCTGGCACATGGTTTTTTGCGGGCGATCTTTGAGGCCTTTGACCGCCACAAGGTGTCGGTGGACGTGGTCTCGACTTCGGAGGTCAGCGTCTCGCTCACCGTAGACTCAAATCAGGCAATTCCCGCGCTGGCCGCTGACCTGGCCAAACTAGCGGACGTGAAGTATGAAGGCCGCAAAGCCATTGTCTGCCTGGTCGGCGAAAATCTGCGGGAGAAGCCGGGCGTGGCCGCGCTGGTGTTTCGCGAACTTGCCGACAAAAAGATTCGCATGATTTCCCAGGGCGCTTCTGAGATTAACCTGACGTTTGTGATTGATGAAGACGAAGTTCCCGACGTTGTCAGCCGGCTGCACAAGACTTTTTTCGCTGATCCTGATCCGGAAGTTTTCGCCTGAGTGTTTTGCGGTAGATTTTAGAGACGACCATTTTTGACATCCATGAACCTATTAATCCTAGGTCGCGGCAAGACTGGCTCTTTGGTCGCCGATGTGGCGCGTCAACGAAAACATACGGTCCAGGCCATCGGGAGCACCGAGAACCTGGACGGCGCCGCGTTGACGCCCTCGGCGCTGCGCGAAGTAGACGCTGTCATTGACTTCACGACTCCGCATTGCGTACTGGCAAACATGGAGACCTGCATCCGCTCCGGCAAGAATCTTGTGGTCGGCACGACGGGATGGTACTCGGAACTGGATCATGTTCATGCCCTGGTCGAGCGCCACAATACCGGGTTCGTTTACGGGGCCAATTTTTCGATCGGCGTAAACTTGTTCTTTGAGGTGGCCCGCACCGCCGCCGCCGCGCTCAGCTACGGTTATTCCGGGCAGATCTTTGAACGGCATCACATCCACAAAAAAGACGCGCCCTCCGGCACGGCGCTGGCTTTGCGCAGCGTGATTCACGAAGCTGGCGGTCAGGAACTGGAGATCACGTCGTTCCGCGAAGGCGACGTTGCCGGCATGCACGAGATTACGCTGGAGTCGGAAGCCGACAAGATTTACCTCTGCCACGACGCCAAGTCGCGGCGCGGTTTTGCCGAGGGAGCGGTCCGCGCCGCAGAGTGGCTGAACGGGAAACAGGGATTTTTTGATTTTCGTGACCTCTGGCGCGAACTCTAGCGGGCAGTCCCTTTAATCATCACCTGCTGAAGCCACAGGAGCTAAGAAGAAGCTATTTCCGCATTTACTCGTGAAAGGCACCGAAGACCGACCTAAACCGTTATTTCCTCGAAGCCTACGTCACCCTCGCCACGAGTTTTCTAGTTGCCCAGGCACACACCGGCCGCAGCCGCGCTGTCGCCTGTATTGGATGACATGACAATCAAGCGGTCCGGCCGCGCCGCCATGGTCAGCGCACTCGCGGAAAAGCCGGCATTCATTTCGTTGCCAAAACAAATTGGTATGCGCGAATAGCGCTGGGCGAACAGCACGACACACTGGCCCGCGTTCAGCCTGCAGGTCCATACGGCGTAGGGCATTCTGACGTGGCCGGCCCCGTCCACCCGCACCCCTTCCGTCCCGCCTTCGGCATCGGCCCCACCGATGGTGACATAGGGAAGCAGCGGGCTTTGAGGGTTGTTGTTCACGTAGATCCGGCTGTGGCCCTGCCTCTGATCGCGAATCGAAAAGTCATTGTTGCCCACTCCCTGCCGATCAAAGACCAGGCCTGTTCTCGCCAATCCGCGCCCCCGCCAGGTAATGTCGGCCCTCATCCCCGGCCCCGCGCTGCTCCCCGGATTGTTCAGTTCGATGGAAGCTCCATTCTCGTTGCCAGTTTGTCCCTGCGCGATCCCTACCACCAGTCCCGGCAACTGTGTCGTCTGGCAGGCATCGTTCACACTGCCATCCATCGAGATGATCATTTGACCCAGGCTGGGGTTACCGGTGGTGGAACACGGCCCCACCAAGTTCACGGTGACCACGCCCGTGGGAGCGTTAGTAATCGTATTGAGCGTTGCATTCTGAGCCTCTAGCGTTGCGCACGCCGCCAGCACCACCATCGTCATCCACCGCCACATGCAAATGCCTCCCGCACATTGAAGAAGTTGAGCGAGACCCAGTTTCCCACACCGGCGGCCAGTCCAAGCTGCTCGAAAGGTCGCCCCCATCCTTTCGTGTGGCTCACTTTGGAACTGCCGCACAACCGTTCCCGATTTCGCGCTATCTTAGAACTATGCAACTTCGTGGCTGCGGCACTGCTCTCGTCACCCCTTTCGGTCCCGACCTCTCCATTGACGACGCCGCTCTGCGCAACCTCGTCGCCTGGCAGATTGAGTCCGGCATTGATTTTCTGGTCCCCTGCGGCACCACAGGCGAAACGCCCACGCTCTCCCACGAAGAATGGCTGCACGTCATTGACACCACGATCGAGGTCGCCGCCGGACGCGTGCCCATCGTTGCCGGGGCCACATCCAACTCGACCGCCGACGCTGTGGCCAAGGCTCGCGAGGTCAATTCGCGCCCCGGCGTCAACGCCATCCTGTCGGCTTCGCCCTACTACAACAAGCCCACGCAGGAAGGCCAATACCAGCACTTCAAAGCCATCGCCGAAGCCGTGGACAAGCCCATCATTCTCTACAACGTACCCGGCCGCACCGGCGCCAATATTGAGACCGCCACGCTTGCCCGCCTGGCACAGGTGCCAAACATCGCGGGCGTGAAGGAAGCCAGCGGCAACATCGTCCAAATGGCGGAAGTGATGAACGCCGTGCCCGAGTCGTTCCTCGTTTTCTCGGGCGATGATGCCATCACGCTGCCTCTGATTTCGCTGGGTGGAGTGGGCATCATCTCGGTGGCATCCAACGAAATCCCGCGCGAGATGTCGGAACTGACCCGGGCTGCGCTCGCCAACGACTGGGCCGCCGCGCGCGCGCTGTACCGCAAGTATCTTCCACTCATGCAGGCCAATTTCATTGAATCGAATCCCATGCCGGTAAAGGCCGTTCTGGCCATGATGGGCAAGATCGAGGAAGTCTACCGGCCACCTATGCTGCCGATGCGCCGCGATCTGCGCGCGCGGCTGCAGAAAATTGCGGCCGAAGTGGGCTTGATCAGCGCTCCCGCGAAAGCGGCCGCCCCGCCGCCAGACTTTTTCATCTACGAGAATTGGGCCGCCGGCCCCCACAAGATTGTTGTGCACCGTGCGTCCTGCGGCCAGTGCGCCAACGGAAAGGGCCGCCCCCCGGGGCACAGCGCCGGCCACGCGGCATGGCATGGCCCATTCGCCAATCTGACTGCGGCGCGCGATGCCGCGGCCGCTATGGCCAACGTGCTCATCCGCAGCGAGTGCAAGTGCGTGTAGGCTATTGCTGATTGTTGATTTTTGACTGCTGATTGTAAAAACTCATACCGCTTTGACAAATCAGCAATCCACAATCAACAATCCACAATCAACAATTCCATGTCATCCTTAAAGTCTTCCATCGAGCAACTCATTGCAACCGGCGAAGCGGAGCGCGACCCTGCCGCCGCGCGCGCGCAGTTTCTTGAATTCCGCGATGCCCTCACCCGCGGCGAAATCCGCGCCGCCGAGAAGATCAACGGCCGCTGGACGGTCAACGCCTGGGTCAAACGGGGCATCCTGTTGGGCTTCCGCCTCGGCGAACTCACCGAAATGCCAGCCGGGCTCTCCTTCGTGGACAAAGATACGTTTCCCGCGCGCCAGTTCACGCTCGCCGACCGCGTTCGTGTTGTGCCCGGCGGATCTTCGGTTCGCGTCGGTGCTTACGTCGCGCCTTCGGTCATCTGCATGCCTCCAATGTTCATCAACGTCGGCGCATATGTGGATGAATCCACCATGATTGACTCTCATGCGCTCGTCGGAAGCTGTGCCCAGGTGGGCAAGCGCGTCCACGTCAGCGCCGCCGCGCAGATCGGTGGTGTGCTCGAACCGGTCAACGCCGCCCCGGTCATCATCGAAGACGACGTGCTGATCGGCGGCAACTGCGGCATTTATGAAGGTACGCTCGTCCGATCCCGCGCAGTCTTGGGAGCGGGAACGATTCTGACTCGCTCCACGCCGCTCTACGATTTGGTGCGCAACGAGGTCTACCGCGCCACGCCGGAGGCGCCGCTTGAGGTCCCTGAAAATGCAGTCGTCGTGCCTGGCTCGCGAGCCGTCACTAAGGGCGCGTCCGCCCAGTGGGGCATTTCTCTCTACACGCCCGTGATCGTGAAATATCGCGACGAGAAAACCGACCGTGGAATTGAGCTGGAGGAGTGGCTGCGGTAACCTCAATGCGCGGTCGCTTTACTTTATGCTAAAATGTAAAGTATGGCAGAAGCAACCATGTCGTCGAAGAACCAGATCGTCATTCCCCGCGAGGCCCGCGAGGCGCTTGACCTCAAGCCTGGCGACAAGCTCATCATCAGCACCATCGGCGGCAAGGTTCTGATTCTGGAAAAGCCAGCCTCCTATCACCGGGCCATTCTCGGACGCGGAACCTATCCCAAAGACTACTTGAAAAAAGAAAGGGCTAGTTGGCGCTAGCACGTCTCCAGGCTTTCTTTCGGGCTCATCAACGAGTGGCCCTCGACACCTGCATCTTCATCTACCAGTGGGAAGGCAATCCTCGTTACTCGCATCTGACGGACCGCCTCTTTTCCGCGCTGGAGGAGTCCGATTTCTCAGCCGTGACCTCAACGATTACTATGGCGGAACTCCTGGTCCACCCGTACCGCGAGAAAGATGCTCTTCGGGCCAATGATCTCTTGGGCCTACTCTCCACTTATCCGAACCTCGTGTGGGAACCACCCGGCCTGGCCATCGCGGTCCGCGCCGCGGAAATCCGTGCTCTCTACAGGCTACAGACACCCGATGCTATCCAGGCCGCAACTGCCATCCACTCCCGCGCCACCGCGTTCATAACCAATGACCCAATCTTCACCCGAGTCCCTGCCTTCAAAACCCTGGTCCTCGACCGCCTCATCTGACCTGGCTCGGCAGCGCCAGGCTCGTTCTACCCGAGGCCGTTCCACTCTCCCGCACAACGCGCTCGCGCATCTCGATCCGTCACCAAGGGCGCGTCCAGTGGGGCATTTCTCTTTACACGCCCGTAATCGTGAAGTACCGCGACGAGAAGACTGACCGTGGAATTGAACTGGAAGAGTGGCTGCGCTAGCCGCCAACCGAAAGTATCACCCACAGTGGCACAGAAGCCAGGGCCCTCACGACACACAGCAGAAAGTTTTTACATTTCTCTGACAACTAATCCTCTCGCCTCCGCCAGAATGTGCTGGTCTGCATCCCCGGACGAATTTGCGCGATGAAGGGTTCCATCCATATGAACATCTCCTGCAGCATTCTGCGGCTCACCTTCCTGCTGTCTGTGGCAGCCTCGTCCCTCTGCGTCGCACAGACCTACAGCGTAACCGATGTCGGCACCCTCCCCGGCGACGTCTACAGCGTCGCACAGGGCATCAATGCCACCGGACAGGTGACCGGTGCCACCGGACGCAACAGCGGTCCCAGCAGCAGGGCGGTCATCTATAGCAAGGGCGCGCTCACCAATCTAGGAACGTTGGGAGGAACTTCTGGAATTGGCAACGGAATCAACGCCTCCGGTCAGGTCGCCGGATACTCTCAGAATGCCGCAGGGACGTATCGCGCGTTCCTTTCCAACGGCACGTCCATCACCGACATCGGCGACCTGGGCGGCGGTTCCGCGGTGGCCTATGCCATCAACGATCTCGGACAGGTCGTCGGTTCCGCGGTCACGGCCGACGGAAGCAACCATCCGTTTCTCTACGGTAACGGCCAGATGACCGACCTGGGAACCCTGGGATCGCCCAATGGAAACTCGTGGTGGAACACCGCCACCGGTGTGAACAACTCGGGCACGGTGACCGGGACGTCCTATGACGCGAATGGAAATTTCTTTGGCTTTGTTTGGAAGAACGGAAAGATGACCAAACTCGGCACCCTGGGCGGTCCCTGGAGCCAGGGATACTCGATCAACAACAACGGCCAGGTGACCGGGTTGGCGTATACCAAGAGCGGCGATGCCCATGCTTTCATCAGCACCGCCAACGGCAAGTTGAAGGACCTCGGCGTGTTCGCGGGAGCGTTCAGCACAACCTGGGGCTTGGGGATCAATGACTCCGCGGTGGTTGTGGGGAAATCAACGTTTGGTGGAACGTATCATGCCTTCGTTTATAGCAGCGGCAAGATCAAGGACCTTAACCAACTCATCCCGGCCAAGTCTGGCTGGACGCTGATAGAAGCCGACGGCATCAACAACGCTGGACAGATCACCGGTACCGGCATGCACAACGGCAAAGAGCGCGCGTTTGTGCTGACGCCGCGCTAGCCTTGAGCGGACGCGAGCGGACGGAAAAACGAATCACGGCCCCAACGATTCCGAAGACGGCCCCAGCAAGTGCATCGTCTCAGCCGGCGGCCTGAGCCTGGTTTCCAGATGTCTGGCGCGGAAGTGCGCCTTTGCCCGCCTTGCCCACGCCCGCACAAACCAATAATTCAACGCCGCGCCAATGCCGGAACTGGCCAGCGGGATCGCCCGCCCCGCCCACTTTTCCACCACTTCGGCGCTTGCCTTGGACGCGATCCGCTGGATCACCTTGGGCACAAATTTCGACACCACTTCCTTCTCCAGCAATTCCCTGCTGATGTCCACGCCCGCCGCGCTCGCCGCCGCCATCCACAATTCTGTGATTTCCTCATCGGTGTTGAACGGGAAGCCGTAGACCAGGCTCAACTTCTGTACGGTTCGCATGGTGATCGCCGACAGAATCCCCATGTCGGGAAGCATGGTGATCAGTCCGCCGAGGCCGAATCCCGCGCCTTCCAGCGCCGCCATCTTCGTCCCGCTGCGGATCACCGCGTCTGCGACCCGGTCCAGTTCCTCGATGCTCAACGAATACACACCGTGATATCCGCTGATCGGCAACCGGTAGGCCGTTTGCAACTGCATCAGAAATTTGTCTGGACTGACCTGCACTTTGGAGTAGGCACCCATGAGACCGCGCCGCAGCGCCGCCTCCACTTTCCGCCTCAGCCAAGTCTTTTTCTTCTGCTCCGCCATATCCTCACCTTATCCCACTGCTGGTCCATGTCCAAATGCTTTCGCATGGATAGCGTCTTGCATCCCCTACCCGGAGTCACCCCAATGGTCTGAAGCCTCGATTTTCTTAGTGTCTCTGAGTGTCCTTTTGAGGTTGAAGCTTTACCGCCGCGTGCCCGTGATCCCCAACCGTGCTAGCATCAGTACTTCTGATGCCCACTGGAAAACTGCAGCTAATCCCTCTCGGCGGCCTTGGCGAATTTGGCATGAATTGCATGGCCATCCGCTACGGTGACGACATTATCGTCGTTGACGCCGGCCTTATGTTCCCGGAAGCCGAACTGCTCGGGGTTGATATCGTCGTTCCCGACATTTCTTATTTGGTTGAAAACCGGCAGCATGTCCGCGGAATCATTCTCACCCACGGCCACGAAGACCACATCGGGGCGATTCCGTGGTTTCTCTCCGAGCTCAACGTACCAGTCTTCGCGACGGAATTTACGCTCGCCTATGTCGAGGACAAGCTCGACGAGCACGGCCTGCTCGACGACGCGGACCTGCGCGAAATCCGCGCCAACCAGCGCTTCAAGCTTGGCCCCTTCACCATTCATCCCATTCAGGTCACACATAGCCTGGTGGATTGCGTCGCGCTGGCCATTCACACACCGCTCGGCGTACTCATCCACACCGGCGACTTCAAGGTAGACCCCACTCCCACGGACAATCGCCTTTTCGATCTTCATGCGTTCGCCGAATATGGCAAGCAGGGCGTGCTTGCTTTGATGCAGGATTCGACCAACGTGGAACGCAAGGGCTACACGCCAAGCGAACGCGCGGTCCGACGCAAGTTTGACGAAGTGTTTGCCCACACCCAGCGCCGCCTGTTCATTTCCTGCTTTTCGTCTTCCATTCATCGCATCAAACTGGCCACCGAACTCGCCTGGCAGCATGGCCGCAAAGTCTGCTTCATGGGCCGCTCCATGGTCAACTCCGCTGAGATCGCCGAAGACCTCGGCTACATTCAGGTGCCCGAAGGCCTGGTGATCAATCCCGGCGAGATGCGCACGCTTCCGCCCGAGAAAGTCTGCGTGCTCATCAGCGGCACCCAGGGCGAACCCATGTCGGCGCTCTCGCGCGCCGCCGTGGACAATCATAAACACGCCAAGATCGAGAAGGGCGACACCGTTGTTCTCTCGTCGCGCATCATCCCCGGCAACGAAAAAGCGATCTATCGCGTCATTGACCACCTTTTCCGCCGCGAAGCTCACGTGATCTACGATGACGGCTCATCCCCTCCCATCCACGTCAGCGGACATGCCAGCCAGGAAGAACTTCGCCTCATCATCAATCTCGTGCGCCCAAAATATTTCATCCCGGTGCATGGCGAATATCGTCAGCTCAAGCTGCATGCTGAGCTGGCAGGCGCCATGAAAAGCTCAGTCGGCAAAGTCATGTTGATTGAAAGTGGAGACGTGCTGGAAATCGACGAACAGGGCGCGCGCAAGGCCGGCCGCGTCACCGTCGGCCGCGTCTGCATGGATTCCGGCTCCCGCACCGACGTGGTAGAAGACCTCATCGTCAAGGACCGCCGCCATCTCAGCGAAGACGGGATCGTGTTGCCGATCATCGCTATCAACAAGCACTCCGGCGCGATCGAGTCCGCGCCCGAGATCGTCACCCGCGGCTTCAACGTCGGTGACAACGGCCTGATGGAAGGCGCCCGCCAGATCGTCATGAACACGCTCAACGAGTCCAGCGCCGAGGAAAAAGGCGACTACGGCGTGATCAAGGAAAAAATCCGCGCCGACCTAAAGCGCTACATCACCAAACAAACCCAAAAGCGCCCCATGATCATGCCGGTGATTTTGGAGATTTGATCGCGTCGGGCAGTGCCGAACCTCGCAAGCGACGTCGGATATGTATGCGGAAAGTGGCTCAATACCCCGCTTCCCTGCCATGCCGCACCGCCAGCACCACAATCATCTTTCCATCGTAGTGATACAGCACGACGTAGGCCCCGCTTCCGAATTCGATCACCCACTCGCGGAACTCCAGCGGCAACTCCTCGACCGGGCGGCCACTCTGTGGGTGCTTGGCAAGCGCCTTTACGCCATGCCGAATCGTCTTGACCGCGCGCTTGGCCGCGTCGCGGCTTTTGGAAGCCAGAAAGTCATGGAGACGAGCAACATCCATCAACGCCGGTTGAGACCACTTCAGACGTGACATTTTGGAGGAGCGGCTTCCTTGCCTGCTTCGAGCTTGGCTAGCCACGTATCGGCTTCCTCGGCGGTCGCGTGCAGGCCTGTCGTCTGGTAATGGGCCCAGGCGGAAAGTGCGTCCTGCCTGAATTGTTCGCGTTTCTCTTCGCGTTCCACGTACTGCTCGATGGCCTCGCGCATGACCCAGTGCGCCGACCGGCGGCGCGCCGAGGCAAGCTGCTGAACGCGCTTTTTCGTCCTAACATCGAGCTTCAGACTGGTTGTAGAGGGCGTTGCCATCGTGGATACCAAAGGTGTTACCTCGTACTACTATAGCACCGACCGAAGCGAGCGCGTCTTATCCGGCTCGCAAGTGTAACGTAGCTCAGCGGGTTCACCCAACGCAGCTCCGGAAGCCGTCCAAAGTCCCTGTCCGCCGTCTGACTCTCTGCGTCTTTCTCGGGCGGATCGACCACCTGAAGGCGTCACCTTGATCTGTTCCTTCGCCATATGAAGAAGGTGCCTCGTATGCCAGACGTATAGGCCGGTTTACAACCCGCTTAAATGACCCTCCCGAGCGTTCAAATTTCGCCCCGGACACGTGCCGCAACATCCTCATCAACAGGGACCGTGATTCGCATAGCTGGATCTATCGGCTTAAGCTCAGGAAAACTGACGCTCAGTTTCGCTGCGTTACACTAAATCTGCGACCATGGTCACCCTCGCCGACATTCAAGCCGCCCAATCCCGCATCCTCGGCATTGCCACCCGCACACAGCTCATTCGATTCGCCGGCCTCTGCGCCGACGACCCGCGCCAGCTCTTTCTCAAGCCCGAGAATCATCAACCCATCGGCGCATTCAAAATTCGCGGCGCTTACAACAAGATTGCTGCGCTGACTCCCGAGCAGCGATCGCGCGGCGTCATCACCTACTCCAGCGGCAACCATGCCCAGGGCGTGGCCTACGCCGCGCGCGCGCTCAATACCAAGGCCGTTATCGTCATGCCCAACAACGCCCCGTCCATCAAGCGCGATGCCACTGCCGCGCTGGGCGCGGAGATCGTCACCGTCGGTCCCGGCAGCAGCGAACGCCAACTCAAAGCTGAGTCGCTTGCCGCACAGCACGGCTACATTATCGTCCCACCTTATAACGACGAATTCATCATCGCCGGCCAGGGCACCATCGGATTGGAGATTCTCGAAGATCTGCCCAATGTCGAGACCGTGCTCGCGCCGATTGGCGGCGGAGGCATGTTGGCGGGCATCGCCACCGCGATCAAGCTGTCAAAACCTTCCGTCAAAGTCATCGGCGTCGAACCCGCACTCGCCGGCGACGCGCAGGCGAGCCTTCGCTCGGGTAAGATCGTCAGCTTCTCTGCCGAACAGGTTTCATCCACGCTGGCCGACGGCCTGCGCACGCAAAGCATCGGCGAGATCAACTTCGCCCACTTCCAGCCCTACGTGGACGACATCATCACCGTCACCGAGGACGAAATCCGCGAGGCCACACGCCTGCTCGCCGCCAGTCCGCAAACTACCGCTGAACCCAGCGGCGCGGTTGCCACCGCGGGTTTCCTATTCCACGCCAGCGAACTGCCCCGCACGCGCGTCAATGTCGCCATCATCAGCGGCGGCAATATTGATCCCGCGCTGCTCGCAGCTTTGCTTGAGAAATAACTTTTGTCATCTTGACCGCAGAGCGCAGCAAAGCAAGCTGCTGCTATCGCGAAGCGTATAAGAAGCGGCGCTTGCGACTGGGTGCCCCATTCTAACGTCGCGCCTCTTGCGACGTTAGGGTGGGGACAACGAATGCATGCGCAATGCTTTTGGCATCTTCATAACGGAAACAATCTCTCGGCAGGGATCCCCGTCAGCAGAAAACCCCGCCCAAGCGGAGCTTGAGGCGGGGCACCCTAGTAATCCGCTGCGAACTATTTGTCCGGTTCAGCCGCCCAGTCCCGGCGGTGGTGCGGCGCCCTCTCCGAGAGAATCGAAACCAGGGGCGGCATATCGTCCGAATCGTTTACGCTCCTTTTCCGTCATTGGCGGCGTAATGTCGGTCAAGGTAGCCGCGCGGTCGGCGGTCCGTAACAACTGGCTTATTCCGCTTATAACCCAGCCGTGGAGCGGGCTCGAAAAACTCAGTGCCGAGAGACCGGACCCGATCTCTTTTGATCGCACGATTTTACCGTCACCGTTCACCTGTGCGAGCGAAGAATGCGCAGCCGTCGCTCCCCCAATCGTGATCAATACTCCGTCGGCCATCGTGGACGGAATCGGCTGACCTTGACCCGTATCCTGCAGATCGGGCACAATTCTGTCCAGCTTCCACGTCTTGCCCGAGTCGTCAGTTCTAAACAGCACGAGTACGGACGGCGCGTCCGCGCCTAAGAAAGTAACCGGGAGGTAGCCGTGACGGGCGTCACTGAACGAGGGCAGGTCGTACCCGGCATAGACTGCGCCACCGGCCTCCGGGGGCGCTTTCAACGAGACTCGGTGCCAGGTGTTCGCACCGTCATGGGTAACGAAAAGCTCAATTCCATTGGAAAACCAACCTTCCTTGCTGCTGGTAAAGACCACCGGTCCCCTGCCGCCCGCTTCAAATTCCGACCCGCCACGAGTGTGATTCCAGGTTTTCCCACCGTCAGCCGTCGCGATTATGAACCCACCGCTCATCGCCGACCCGCCCGAACCAAAATTGATCCAGCCGTGGCGGGTGTCCAGGAAGAACATGCGAGCGCCGCCGACTATATGGGGATCGACGTCGGAAATCCTGACCGCGTTGACTTCCCAATCGGTACCGGCGTTGTGGGTCGAAGCCAGCGAAAATGCAGAAACTTCGTTCGAAGTCTTGTCCCGCCGGTTCCAGACCACCCACCCATCCGATTCGTTGAGAAAAAACACAGACAAAATCTCGGTCCTCGGCACGTAGGGCGGCGTAATGTCTTTCCAGTGGTTGCCGTCGTCGGTAGTCCAGAAGATTTCGTGTTTGGTGGCGGCCCAGCCGGTGTTGGCTGTTAGTAATTTCATGGATTCAACTGGGCTCCCGGACTGCGCCAAAACGGCACCGCCGAAGGACAGAAGTATGAGGAACAGCGATGATACGAATGCCCTGCGAGGCAAAGACATAGAGCCTCCTGAGCCAACAATCCAACAGACCCCGCGAGCAACTCAAAATCCCAGCGACGGAAAAACCCACTCCAAGCGCAAACTTAGTGCGGCCTTCCGCCGCCGCTGGAGTGCGAAGCTGCAGCTGGCGCCGAATGCACGCTCGGAGCAGAACTCATCGCTGGACGCTCGTTACCACCGCGCCCAGGGCCTGCGATGCGCGAAATGCCTACGGCTGAATATGCCGGCGGAGTCGAACGCAGCGCGATGGAACCTGCCTTCGACACTTCGCGATTCAGATGGCCGAGGTTGCCGAGTGATCCGCGCGGTACGTTCAATCCCGCGGAACCACGCGTGATCAGAGTTGTTCCATGCAGCGGCGTGCCGGTCAGGACCCGGCCGCCTCCGCCCACCACCACTGTCTTGCCGGGAGTTGTCGGAGGGGTTGGTGCTCGAAAGCCGCGCTGCGGCGGCGTGCCGACAAAACGCGGAGTGCCGTTCCATCCGTTCCATCCGCCGGGCTGCCACATCCAGCCCGCCCCAGGCACGAAGATCCAGTTGCCGTAGTTATAGGGCATCCAGCCCCACGGATACGCCGAGACCCACAGGAAGCCGAATCCGGGATAAGACGACCACGCGCCGTCCATGAACGGGTCCCATCCAACGCCAGTGAAATAGGGCTGCCACAACGAGCCATAACCCGCAACGTTCGAAAACGAGCCGTAGTACGAGAGATCGCTGTACCCGTAGCCGTATGGCGTGGAATTGTTGCGGGCGTAGGTGTCGTGATATGCGCTGGCCTGCTTGTCCCAGTCGTCGTAGGCGTCCTGCGCGAAGTCTTTCGCTAACGCGCCCTTGTCGGCATTGGCGGGATCAAACGTCGCCGTTTTCTTTTTGCCCAGGTCTAAAGATCCGCCGGGACTCACAACTTCCACGTCGCCCTTGAACACGGCGACCTCGACCAGTGCCGTGGAGGTCTCAACTCTAAAATGTGCAGAGTGCAGCAGCGTGACTTTCTCGCGGGAAAAATTCAGCGTCAGGGCGTCGCCGCTTTTGCCCAGCCAGTTCAGGTAGGCTTTGCCGTTGGTAAGATTTAGTTCAGAAATGTGCTTGCCGTCCGCAAGCGCCAGGGTCTTGAATTCCACGGTCGTATTGGGCGTGAGGCGCAACGCGCTGCCGTCCTCAAATTCGACTTCGGCGCGGCCGTCGTTCAGCGTGCGCAGCAATGCGCCCTGGGTCACGGGCAGGTTCAAAAACGCCTTCTCATATCCCGCGCCGGAGTTCTTGTCCATTTCCACGTCGCCGTGAACGTCACTGAGCCGCACGATGCGGGCCTGGGACTCGGCTCGGGCGGGAACACTAAAGGCGAATACCACGAATACTGCCACGAGTACCACAATTGCGCTGCGGATGAGACTTGCGTTGCGGGTAGACATAGCTAGACCCCCTGACGATCCAATTCATTAGAACACGAAAATCCGCGATAAGTTGCTCAAAAGCCACAGGTTTACCCGCCGACGGTACACTCGCGCCCGTGTACCGGCGGCCACTCCGCGAGGACTTTAGTTGGTGGACTGGCCCTGTTCGAGCAGCCGCTGGGCCCGCGAGCGTACCACCTTGATGACGGCAGGGTCGGCCGCGATTTTCCGCAAGACTGCGGTTGCGGCCTGCAATTCCTCAAGCTGGTGGCCGGATCGCTGCTCTTCCATGCTTTTGAGTTCCGCATCCAGAGCCAGTTTCTGAAAGCGCAGATCGTAGTCCAGGCGGCTGATGAACTCCATCGTTACTGAGACACTTTGGAAATACGCGGTAAGTTCCTGAATTGGCTTACTTTCCGAATAGTTGTAGGAGCTGAGAGACCCCGCTTTTTGGTCGCTGTACTGCAGCGTCTTCTGGCCCGTGAATGCAATCTTTCTGCCTGAATCGAGATTGCCCGAAAAATATTTCGCCTGTCGTGCCAGGTCAAAAATCCGCTCGCGACTAGGAGAAGCAACGTGAAAGTCCCAGTGAAACGCCGTCGAGGCCTCCATGTCGTCGGTCAGGCGCGCCATCGAATCGTAGGTGGCGCGTCCGCTGGCCCAAACTTCGATGGCGTAGGACTCTGGATTGGAGCCGGGGAACTTTAGCGTGAAACGGATGGAAGGGCCCGGCGGCATTGTGTCTGGCGCGGGAACAGTGGCAGATGTTGAATCCTGGGCGGCGCACAATCCAGCGGCGATAGTGAGGATTAAAGCGGCCGACGCAGCGTAGCGGATGAAACTCTCTTTCGCGCGCAAGATGCTCACTCCCCGACGGCCCGCTGCCGGCGCAGGGTCGCCGACGTGTGCAAGTGGCAGATGGCAATCGCCAGCGCGTCGCTGGCATCCAGTGGCTCAGGCGGTGCGGCCAGATTGAGCAGATGCGTCACCATCTGCTGTACCTGATGCTTTTCCGCGCGGCCATAGCCCACCACCGCGGATTTGATGGTTAGCGGAGAATATTCCGCCACTTCCAGGCCCGCCGCCGCCGCCGCCAGCATGGCCACTCCGCGCACCTGTCCCAGCTTCAGCGCCGACTTCACATTCAGCGCGTAGAAAACATCTTCGATGGCGACTTCGTTAGGCTGGTGTTCGGCGATCAGGCGGCTCAACTCGGCATAGATATGCGCGAGCCGGCGCGCCATGGCATTGCGAGGTGAATTCTTGATGGCCCCGCTGCACACGCAGTCCAGCCGCCGGCCGGTGATCTCCACCACTCCATAGCCGGTGTATTCGGTTCCGCAGTCAATGCCCAGGACGCGCATGTCTAGCTGAAGTCTACCGCGAAAATCAGGCCGCGTGATTATCTGAACCGGCACTCGGCGTGCTCCCCTGCCACCACTTCGCGTACACTTCAACTCGCGTCCCATCGTGCCGATCAACTTAAGGTGGAAGGTAGAGGCGACCGGCACGGTTCCCGTGTTACTCTGTTTTTTCCAACCGAACGTCCGGTCGGCAACGGGGGATGCCACGACATTCCTCCCGCTGCCCGTATATTCGGAGGGCACTTCCGCGAAAGGAAAGACGATCCGATATGAAGATTGGCATATTGACCGGAGGAGGCGACTGTCCCGGCCTGAATGCCGTGATCCGCGCGGTGGTTCGCAAGGGCACGTTTCATTACAAGGACACATTTGTGGGGTTCATGGAGGGCTGGCGCGGGCTGATTGAAGACAAGACCATGGCGCTCGACCTGGAAGCGATTGCCGGCATTCTGCCGCGCGGCGGCACCCTGCTCCGTACTTCGCGCACCAACCCATCCAAGCACCCGGACGGGATCGCGCGCTGTATCGCGACGCTATCGGCCCATCAAATAGACGCGCTGGTCGCCATCGGCGGCGACGATACGCTCTCGGTCGCGCAAAAACTACACGAGCAAGGCGTGAAAGTCGTGGGCGTCCCCAAGACGATTGACAATGATCTTGGCGGGACTGACTACACCTTTGGCTTCGATACCGCCGTCAACGTTGTCTGCGAGGCCATTGACCGCGTGCACACCACCGCCGAGGCCCACAACCGCGTCATGGTGGTCGAAGTCATGGGTCGCGACGCTGGTTGGATTGCGCTCTACAGCGGCATTGCCGGCGGGGCCGACGTCATCCTGATCCCCGAGCGCCCGTTTGATATAGACCAGGTCGCCGAGTCGCTCCGCCAGCGCCATGGCCGGGGACGTTATTTCTCGATCGTTGTCGTGGCTGAGGGCGCGAAATTCTTAGCCGACGTCGACTCGACCCAGGGCGCCCCCGTGCTACAGGACATGGGAAAAGATGAGTTTGGTCACGCCAAGCTGGGCGGCATCGCTAATGTTGTGGCGCGCGAAATTGAGAAGCGTACCGGCTTTGAGACCCGCGCCGTCGTGCTCGGCCATATTCAACGGGGCGGATCGCCGACCGCTTTTGATCGCGTGCTGGCAACGCGCTACGGACTGGGTGCGATTGACATGGTGCACCGCGGCGAATATGGCCGGATGGCCGCGCTCACCGCCAACAAGATCACGTCCATTCCTCTGAAAGACGCACTCGCCCGCAATCGTACCGTGGACGAGGAGATCATGCGCATGGCGGATGGGCTTTTCGATTTGCCTGCGGGCAAGGAAAGCGTTGCCTAGGGTCTGTGCACACAACTGGGACGTCTTCCACGCAGGTCTCGCCCTGGTCTATGGCTGGCAGACGCTGAGTGTCTACTCCAACATTTAACCCCGAGCTGTCGCCTGCTCCCTGGCTCACGCTGCGCCGACTGCGCGCACAGGGGTTTGTTCTTCTTGTCGTGATGTGGAGCGCCTTCGCATGGAATTACTCCGTGCCCGGAGTGCTTGATCGCGACGGCCAGATCAAGGGCACTGATTTTATCCACTTCTACACGCTGGGCATGCTCGCACGCGAGCATCGCGGCAACGCGCTTTACGACGAAGCTGCCCAGCAAGCGGTCGCGGCGCGGCACATCCCGCAGGCTGCCGGGGTCCGTTACCTTCCCTTGTATCCGCCGCAGGTAAGCCTGCTGTTTGAGCCTCTGGCGGGCCTTCCCTACACCACCGCGCTGTGGATATGGTCGCTGTGCTCGCTCGCCATCTACGGATTGTGCTGCGCGGCCATCGTGCGGTTGTACCCGGCATTGCAAACAGAATCTCTCACCATCGCGGTCTGCGCTGCGGCCTATCCCGCATTCTGGCACTTGATCGCATGGGGACAAACATCGGCGCTGGCTTTGGCCTGCTTCGTCGCGGCCTACTTCGCACTTCGAGCAGACCGGAAATTTCTGGCGGGCCTTGCTCTGGGATGCCTGATCTATAAACCGCAACTTGGCCTGGCCGCGGCACTCGTCTGCCTCCTCGCGGGCGAGTGGAAACTGATTGGCGGCGGCCTTGTTTCCGCAGCCATTCAGTTGGCCGCGGCGTGGGGGTTCTACGGCCCCAGCCCGCTGCTGGACTGGATGCACGCGATGATGCAAGTGCCCGGACAAGTGCGTTGGCTGGAACCCCGGCCATTTCAGACGCATTCCCTGCGCACATTCTGGACCATGCTGCTGCCGTGGCCACGGCTGTCGGGCGCGATGTATGTGATCAGCGCGGTCTGGGCGACCGTCGCTGCCGCGAAGTGCTGGCGCAGTCGCGCCGCGCTCGAGCTTCGCTTCTCTGCGCTTTTGCTGGCAACAGTGCTTGTCTCTCCTCACCTGACTGTCTATGACTTGGTCATCCTGGCGCCGGCTTTGTTGCTGCTCAGCCAATACGCTTCAGGTTCGGTTAGCGGAACGCTGCGCTGGTTGCTGTATCTCACCTACGCACTGCCGCTGATCGGGCCATTGGCCCGCTGGACGCACGTCCAGCTTTCCGTGATCGCGATGGTAGGCCTGCTGCTATGGGTCAGGAGCGCGTGCAGTCCCAGGAGGCTGCCGTTGGGAGTGCAATGTTGAACGAGAAATGATGGAGCGGGAGACCGGGATCGAACCGGCGACATCCAGCTTGGGAAGCTGGCGTTCTACCGCTGAACTACTCCCGCTCAGCACGAAGAACAGATGATAGAGTAACACTCCAACAGACCGGTCACAACCGCGTGCAATCGCAAGGAGACGCAATGCCCAGCAAGAAAGCAGACGGTTCCACACGACGCGGTTTTTTACGGAGAACCCTTGGAGCGGGCGCGCTCGCCGCGGCGTATCCCGCGCTGGGAGCAGCGCGCGAAGTCGGTTCGCGTGTTGGAATTGAAGCAGCGACCGCGACGCTGACTCCGCTGGACGTCTCAGCGTTCGAACTGGACGAAGCCACCATCGTCGATTTGCAGAGCGGTCTGACTTCAAGAAAATATAGCGCGGTCTCGCTTGTCGAGAAGTATTCGGCCCGGATTGCCGCGATTGATCGCCCGGGCCAGGGCCCAGGTCTCAACAGCGTCATCGAGATGAACCCGGATGCGGCGTCAATCGCTGCGCAACTGGACCGCGAGCGCGCGGAAAAAGGGCCGCGCGGACCGCTGCACGGAATTCCGGTCCTGATCAAAGACAATATTGACACCGCCGACCACATGATGACCACCGCCGGATCGCTGGCCATGATGGGCGCCAAGCCCCTGAAAGATTCCGCCGTCGCGCAGCGGCTGCGCTCCGCCGGGGCGGTGATTCTCGGCAAAACAAACTTGAGCGAGTGGGCCAACATTCGCTCCAGCCAGTCCACCAGCGGGTGGAGCGGCCGAGGCGGCCTGACGAGAAATCCCTACGCCCTTGATCGAAATCCCTGTGGCTCAAGCTCGGGATCGGGAGCAGCCACCTCAGCAAGTCTGTGCGCAGCGGCGATTGGAACAGAGACCGACGGTTCCATTGTGTGCCCATCGTCCGCCAATGGCCTGGTCGGCATCAAGCCGACCGTCGGACTGGTGAGCCGGGCGGGAATTATTCCGATTTCGCACTCCCAGGACGGCGCTGGGCCCATGTGTCGAACCGTGCGGGACGCGGCCATTCTGCTGGGCGCGCTCACTGGCGTGGATCCAGACGATCTCGCGACTGCGGCATCCGCCGGGCATACACTTACCGACTACACAGCTTTTCTAGATCCGAACGGACTGAAGGGTGCGCGCATCGGGGTCGTCCGAAAGTATTTTGGATTTTCCGATTCCGTGGACCGGCTCATGGAGGAAGCTATCGCCGCCATGAAATCGGCGGGCGCAGAAATCGTTGATCCGGCAAACATTGAAACCCTGGGTAAGTTTGACGATTCCGAGGCCACCGTTCTTCAGTACGAACTGAAAGCCGACCTTAACGCCTACCTCGCGCGGCTAGGCCCGGCTGCGCCAGTGAAGTCGCTGCGCGATGTCATCGAGTTCAACGAGAAGCATCGCGATCAGGAGATGGCATACTTCGCCCAGGACATTTTCCTCAAGGCCGAGGCACGTGGCCCGCTGACCGATAAAGCCTATCTGGATGCCGTGGAGAACAATCGCCGTTTGGCGCGGGCGGAAGGGATTGACGCGACCATGGACAAGTTCAAACTGGACGCGCTGGTGGCGCCAACCGGTGGCCCCGCATGGACCACGGATTTGATCACTGGCGACCATTCGATTGGAGGGAGCTCAAACGCCGCAGCCGTGGCGGGATATCCGAATATCAACGTTACCGCAGGTTTTATTTACGGACTCCCGGTCGGGATATCATTTTTTGGACGCGCCTGGAGCGAGGCCACGCTAATCCGCCTGGCGTATGGGTTTGAGCAGGCTACCAAGGCGCGGCGACCGCCCAGGTTCCTGCGAACGGCGAAAGTAGACTGACCGCTAAACCGGACAAGTCGCAGGTTTCGTCTAGCAGGCTGCGGAAGGAGTCATTGTTCGCGCGCTCATGCGGCCCTCGGTGGCTTGAAGCCGCGCCCTTTCAAAACAGCACCGCGGAGTCGTTTTTCAGCAGCTTGCTAGGAATAGAGGAAGCGCAACGCGTCCGGAAAACGCCGCGCCCATGCGGATTCGTTGTGCGACGTTCCTTCGTCAATCCAGACTTTCAGGCGGTCTTCCCCCATCGAGCAGCGCAGCGCGCGTTCCAGATCGCGAACGTCGCGGACAACCCGCTCGCTGCGGTCTGCCCTTCCCAACTCGTGCGTCCCAACTCCTACGTACACGCGATCTGGCCAATGCGAATTGCGCCAGGCATCAGCGACCACCTTTCGTCCCGCAACCCAGAGCGACGGACTCTCCAACAGCAGTCGTCCGACCAGACCCGGACGCGCGATTGCTGTGTAGAGCGCGATCAGGCCACCCAGCGACGAACCGCCGAGGCCGGTGTTTTCCGGACCGGTGGAAATGCGATAGTGGCGGGCGATAAACGGCATCACTTCCTTGGTAAGAAAGTCTGGGTAGAATCTGCCACGCACGCGCAATAGGTTCGGAAGCGAGCGATAGGGCACGTATTCACGTGTGCGCTCGCGCGTGGCGTTGTCCATGCCGACCAGAATCATCGCGGGAATGACAGACTCGCGAATCAGCCGATCGGCAGCGGCGTCGGCGTGCCATTCTCCAGCGAATGACGTCGCGTCGTCGAACAAATTTTGCCCATCGTTGAGATAGAGCACCGGATAGGAACGATGGGCGTTCTCGGCGTCGTCGTAGCCCGGAGGCAGCCACACACGGAGCATCCGCGGCGTGGGAAAGACGCGGCTCTTGAACGGATGCAAGCGCAAGTCGCCGACGACCGAGGGCGCACCGATGACGCGAACCGCGGGAGCCGACACTTCGAGTTGGCGAGACTTGGGCATGAATTCGGAATCAACCGGATGGATCAGCGAGCCACGCGGGCGTACCACTTAAGAATAAATGCCAGAAGCGTAATCGTGAAGATGGTGGACAGAGAAATAAGGCAAAGGATGCACCAGGTGGTCAGCACATAGGCCTCGACATACGTGAGATAGATCGCGAACGCCAATCCCGCTGAGGCCAAAAGTAGTAGCAGAGGCGGCGTGACCGGGTTCCTACGGCGCACCGTGGACAGGAAAAGAAGCAAACCATAGCCGGCGATACCCATGGCTGCTACTGGAATTCCGGCAATGCTTGAGTATTCGCTACGGTTCACAATATCGCAATTGAATGCTTCACCCAGATCGCAGAATGACGTGGCCGAACGGGCGTAGTGGCGCTGCAATGCGACTGCCGAGATCGCTAGACCCACGATGGACAACAGGCTGATTCCAGTGAACAGAAGCCGGGTTGATTGTTTCACGGCAGACTACATCCACTATGAGAGCTGAGCTCCTGCGGCGAAAATACACCCGGCGTGAGCGTTCCGTCGGGGAATCGCCAGGTGGGAAACAACTTCACACCCAAGTCGAAGCATTTCTGCTGCTCCGCGTGCGAGCCGGGGACGCCGCATTCTTCGTAGACAAAGCGATAGGACTTACCCAGCATCTCCTTCTGCTCAGCGCAGTGCGGACACCAGTAAGCGCCATACATTCGGACTTGCTTCGAGGCCATGCACTGCGCGAAACCGTCGTAACGGTGATTTCTGTGATGCCAACCGAATCCGTAGGCTCCAGCCATGAGCAGCAGGACGGCGGCCCAGGTCGCAACTCTCCGTGGCAGTACGGATGCCGGCTGTGCCGGAGTCAGGCGATCAGTTTGCATTTCCATGTCTTTCAATTCTTATACCATTGCACATTCGCGGCCGCAGACGATCAAGCCACTACATCAATCGCGCCCGGAAGCACATCAAGTTGCTCACAGCGCAGTGTCAGCACTTCGCCATCCACCATGGCGTCCACCGGGCCCTCGAGGTCAAACTCCACTCGCTCGACCGCCCGTCGCTCGGCCATCGGGTGATTCACATGCGTTCCGTCGTAAAGCGTGGACAGGTTGCGGATCAGGCCGAGTCGCCCGATTGGGCCCCAGCGGACAAACTCAATCTTGCCGCTATCCACCACCGCGTGCGGAGCGATCATCATGGTGCCGCCGGTGAACTTGCTGTTGCTGAACGTGAGAAAGAGGCACGGGCGACGATCGAACTCCGCAGAGCTTGACGTTCGCACCGGAAACGGACGACGGCGGAAGCGGGCGAGCGTGAGAAATATCGAAATGAAATAGCCAGCCTCTCCCCAGCCCGCGAAACGGCGCTCCCGCAAAGTGGCCACATCGGCTGAGAAGCCGATGCTCAACAAGTTGATGTAGTGCAGAACACCCTGGCTGTGCCGCAAGCGAAGAACGTCGCAGGGCTGCCGGCGACGGGCCAGCAACGATTCCATGGCATGGTCCAGGCCACGATGACTGAAGTCGCGCAGGAAAGAATTTCCCGTGCCCAGCGGCAGGAAGCCTAACACGGGCCGTTCGCTGCCCGGTGGCAGTGGGAACAGGCCGTTCACTATTTCGAAAGCAGTCCCATCGCCGCCCACGGCAATGAACTGCCGTTCCCCGCGCGCATAGGCTTCACGCGCGATTCGGGACGCATCCATGGGACCAACCGTTTCCGCCACTTGGATTTCCAAACCGCCCGCTCGCAGAGCCTCAAGAGCTGGACCGAGCAGCTTCCCCGTCTTCCCTCCGGCAGCGGCAGGATTGACGATGGCGAGGAACCGGAGTTTTGCGTCGGACGCGGCAGAGGGCTGCATGACTTTTTAGCCGTTCAAGTGTATCGCGGACTCGGAGCGCTATAGCATCACAATGTCTGATCTCTTTTTCGATGCAGCGATTTCTTTGCCCAAGGCCGGGCGAATGATCTTCATGGACGCCGTCCGTGGGAAGTCTTTTTCGCTGATCACATATCCGTTCACCCGCTTGAAGTCCGGCAAACTGCGGTTGCGTGCAGCGATGTCATCGAGGAGCGCTGCATCCGCGGTTTGGTTCCCTTCCAGACGCACGACCAGAACGAGCATTTCCTTGCCTAGAGATTTCTCAGGCCATATGTAATTTGCGGCAAAAACGCAGAACTCCTTGACCGGCAAGCTCTCGAAAGCCTTCTCGATATCCTCGGGATAAATATTTTTGCCGCCTTCGGTGACGATCATGTTCTTCTTCCGGCCAAACAGCTGCAAATGGCCGTGACTCTCAAACCGGCCAAGATCGCCGGTGATCAGCCAGCCGTCTACAATCGTTTCCAGCGTCAGCTCCGCGTCTCCAAGATATTGAGACATGATCGTCTTGCCGCGCGCCGCGACTTCGCCAATGCCCTCCGCGTCCGGACTCAAGAGGCGAATGTCCACGCCTGGCAAGGGTTTGCCCACCGTGTCCGCGCGAAATGGCTTGAAGTCATTCAGCGTCAGGCACACCGTAGACTCTGTCAGTCCATATCCGTTGGTGATGGGGATGCCGAGATCATAGAAAAACTGGAGCGTGGCTGGCTCCATGTACGCTCCCCCCACGCCCATCGCAATCAAGCTGCCGCCAAACCCTTTGTGCACCTGCGGAAGCAGCCGGCGGCTGAGTTTGACATTCGGCCGGCGTCGGGTGAGTTGCCGGTTCAGCGCTACGAACCGCTCGAGCATAAATCGCTTGAACGACGGCAGTGCGGCAAAATTCGCCTTCATGCCGCGCTCCAGGTTCTTCAGCACCAGCGGAACAAGAAAGACGTGCGTGATGCGATAGCGAACGAACGCGTCCCGGACAAACTCCGGACGGAGCGTACGCAAATGGATCACACATGCTCCACAAACAAATGGACGAATGAATCCGACCACAAAATCAATCGCGTGGTTGGTCGGTAGAACGCTCAGATAGCGGGTACCAGGGCCGAACTCAAAAACGCCGCTGATGGCCTTGCATTGTTCGAGATAGTTTTCGTGGGTCAGCACGCAGCCCTTGGCGCGCCCACCCGTTCCCGAGGAATAGACGATGCAGGCCGTATCGTCGCGCTTGCGTTCGATGAAATCGGGAGCGCCGCGTCGTTTGAAATCCTCCCAGCGGAACCCGCCGCCAAGGTCCGCCCCCATGGGCGCTTCGATCACCAGCACGAGCTTGGTTTGTATCGTCTGATAGCCCGGCGCTTGCATGATCGCGCGCCACAAAAAATACTCGACAATGAGGACTTTCGCCTTTGAGTGCGCCAGCAATGCGAGATGTTCGACCGGCGTGAGCTTGAAGTCGAGCGGTACCAGCACTCCACCGCAATGAAAGATGGCATAGGCGGAGACCAGCCACTTCGACTGATTGGTCATGATCACCGCCGCTCGGTCGCCGGGGTCAAAATCAGCGTCCTGCAAGGCTCGGGTCAGCGGCAGCGCCAGATCTTTGAAGTCGGAATAAGTGAGTCGCGACTTTTCTCGGTCGCGGTCCGCCTCAATCAGGCACGTCTCTTTGGAGAAACGATCCAGCGCATCGCGAAGAGCGGCGCCCAGGCAAGTGTATTGATTGAGATCAAGCATTCCGGGAATGGATGATTGTAGATGCTTTCGACGGAATTGAACAATCGGGACCAGCGTTGCTTAGGTCACAGTCGCGACTGGATCTTCTGCGACAACGTGCGGAAGTCGGTGACCCCTTGCAGTTCGTAATCCGGCAACTCAACATGGAAGTGGTTTTCCAGCTTGGTTAGCAGGTCAAGCGTTTGCAAGCTGTCAATGCCGAGGGCCTTGAAGAAGTCCTCATCAGGGTTGAGCTTGTCGCGCGACACCTTGAAGTGCGCGGCGGCCAGGGTCAGCATTTCGTCGAGCGTTTGTTCTTGAGTCGGCATAGAGGTTTTAGGACGATCAACAGTTCGACGGTTCAGTATGTCACGGCAGGTACGGTTGCTTGTCGGTGCTCTCCACAAATTTCCGCAGGCCCGCCCGAACCGCGGGTCGCGCAAACAGCTCACAGAATATTTCGATCTCGCGACGCAACTCGTCGCGAGGGATGGGCTTGATGAATTGTTTGGCGGTCGCGGCCGTATGGCGGTCGAACTTGCCGGTTTGCGCGGCGGTGAATCGCGCAGCCCGCAGGGCTTCTCCCTCGCCAGCAACCTGGCTGACCAATCCAACCTGACCGGCCTTGGTCGCGTTGATACTGCGGCCGGTCAAGAGTAAATCACGCACCACCGCATTGCCCAGATCGCGCTTCAGACGGGGTATTCCACCGAATCCGGGAATCAGGCCAAGCCGCAGTTCCGGGAAGCAGAAGCGCGCCAGTTTGTCGGCGATGATCAAGTCGCAACACAGCGCCAGTTCGAATCCTCCACCAAACGTCACGCCGTGGACTGCGGCAATGGTCGTCAGTGGCGAGGCATCAATCCTGTTAAATACGGCGTGGATCCGTTCGAGAAAGTCGCGTACTCCGCTGGCCGCCTGTGCCTTCTCCATTTCTTGCGAGCGCCGGTAAAGCTCTCGAAGATCGGCGCCAGCGCAGAAACCTGCCTTGATCTCGCTGAAGATGATGAGCGCGTGGGCATCGCGTTCCAGATCAGGTAACTCGGCGGCGAACTGCTCCAGTTCGCTCAGGGTCAGCGATCCAATCTCGTTGCAAGGGTCGCGATGCAAGGCGAGTTCGATGACGCCGCTGTTCAGCTTCCACGAGATGGCTTCAGTCTTCAATCTGGTTCCCAAATTCTGGTTTCCGAAATGCGATCCATCGCTAGGACGCCTGCCGGACCGCATACATGCTTTCAATTTCCGTCTGCATCAGCGTCGCAATCGCATCTCGTTTGAGCTTTCCGTTGACCGTCATTGCGCCCTCCGCTACAGAAAACGGCGACTCGCGCACCACAAAGGCCCGCACCTGCTTATAGTGTGGCAGAGCGGGATTGACGGCGTCGAGCGCGGCCTGCACCTGATCGCGGTCAACCGGGCCGGTCACCAGCGCCGACAAATATCCGCGCCCGTTCCCCACAACCACCACCTGCTGCGCCGACGAGAGCGCCTTCATGATCACTTCTTCAATTGGCTCAGGCGAAAGCTTGTGGCCAGAGCCGAGGATGAGCAAACTCTTGATGCGCCCGGCGATGCGCCAGTTCCCTGCCGCGCTGACTTCGCCCTGATCGCCCGTATGGAACCATCCATCGCGAAGCGCGTGGGCACTTTCTTCCGGCCGGTTCCAGTAGCTGGGAAAAACATTTGGCCCCCGGACCATAATTTCCTCGTTCTCGCCCAGCTTCATCTCGACCCCGGAAATCGCCGGTCCAACGTGTCCCAACTCGGCGCGTCCGGGTACGTCCATCGTGCAAATCGCGGTGGTTTCGGTGAGCCCGTAAACCTGCAAGACTTGAATGCCCAGCATCTGGAAATAAAGCTGCGTATCGGAACTCAACGGCGCCGATCCGCAGATGAGCGCACGCAAATTCGATCCGATCATCTTTTTGCGGATGGTCGGGAAAACAAGTTTGTTTGCAAGCCAAAGCCACTTCTTATCGGAAGATCGAGACTGCCCGTCATGCTGCCGTGCCCACGCAGCCTTGGCGCGCGTGTAGACGGCGAGTGCCACGCCGCCGGTCTGCCACAGCTGTTCGTCCACGGCGCGGCGCATCCGCTCCAGCAGTTGCGGTACGTTCAAGAAATAATCAGGAGCCACGGTGCGCATGTCCGTCGCAATCTTCGCCAAATCATTGTTTAAAACCACTTCACTGCGCCGCTTTAGAAAACTAAGGACGGCGATCCACGAAGCCGCAAACGTCATCGGTAAATAGTGAAAGATGCGGTCCGGCCGCGGACCAGGATCGCGCGGACCCGCCATCAGCTGCGCCAGGCGCCCGGTCGTCTGATCGAGCATGAAGCCGACATTCGCCGCAGTGAGCACGACTCCCTTGGATTCACCCGAAGTGCCGGACGTATAAATGATGGTGACCGGGTCTCGTTCATCCATTTGCGGCCGTCCCGGCCCAATGCCCTCGACGCCCGCAAACACTTCGTCAAACAAGACCAGCGGACAAGCGGGCGATTCCCCTGCCATCGCGTCGCGCAACTCCGCATCGCCGCAGCAGATCAGGCTGGGTTGGCTGTCGCGCACCATGGCAGCAAGTTCTGACGCCGCCTGTCGCGAATAAAGTGGGACTACGATCAGCCCCTCGGCCATCGCCGCAAGATTGAACGCGACCCAGCGAATGGAATTTGCGGCCAGCAAGCCGCAACGGTCGCCCTTTTTGTTGAGATTCTTTGCAGCCAGGAACGTTCGGGCCTTGCGCACCAGTTCCAGCAACTCTCGTCCGGTGACGCCGCTGATTTCGCCGTCGCGAATTTCCCCCAGTACGCGTTGATCGCCGGCGGCCCCTAGCTCCGAAAAAATGTCGTTGATAAATGACATGCAGTTAGAGATGCTGTGCTTTTAACTCCACGCCGCAATCAGATCGCGCAGGCCGGAACTCATCGGCGGAAGATAGTCTTCCCAACTCCACTCCCCGCGCCGCGTCTCGAAGTCCGGATAACGCCGGCGTACTTCTTCCTCGAAATAAACTCCCATGCGCGCCATCACTTTCAGATTCTTGACTACAGTCCGCGCGATGCCCGCGGCGATCTCCTCGCCATGCGTCGCCAGTTGTTCCAACGCGGCCAGCAGTTTCGGCTCCAGGTCAGGGTCATCCACATTCATCAGCAAATGTTCGTGGCCACGCTCGCGCATCAGGTTTCGAATGCGCTCGTCCATGGTGATGCCCGCGGAGGGAACCAGCGCCGGCATTGAGGTCACAATTCCGTGAAATCGCGACGAAGCCAGCATGTGCCCGGCCCGCAGGATGCTCACCATCTGGTACATGTCGTGCTCTTCCGAAGTGAATACGGGCACTCCGCCGCGCAGCTTTTCGGAAACGCGCTTGCAGGCACGGGCATCCAATGCCTCGGTCGCAACCAGGACAGTAAACACCTGACGCCGTTGACGGAATGCGTCCACCGCTTTCGCAATCGCCGTCAAGTAACGCTCAAAGGCTGCCTCGACTTCCTGGCCGGACTTGTGAAAATACACCGTCCGGAAATGACTGTCTTTATATGCGCCGGTCGTAGCGCGGGCGGCATATTTCACCAGCGACGCCTTCACCGGCCACCAGAATGGATTGATGGGACACACAATCAAAACCGGCGTTTTGCCGTCCCAGCCCGCATCGGTCAAGGCCTTGCGTCCATACTCCGGGGGGCTCGGCTCAAATGTCCATGCAGTATCGGTCCCAAGCTCCGTAGGAACTCGCAGCTTATGCAGCACGGTGCGCGACTCTTCATTGCGCGTGATGATCAGAGAACTCTTGCAGTAGCGGCCGCACATCCGGGCGACCAGCGGATCCATGTGTCCCGCCTCAGACCCATAGCCCACCGAAAGCTTGTTCTGCGCCGCGGCAATTCCCAGCGAGCCGATAATCATTGTGGTCAGAGCGTTGGCGAACTTGCTCTTGAACGCCGACCCTTCTACCACCACCACGCCGTCGTGCCTGGGGATTTCGCGGGCCAGAAAGGGCGGAAAGACATCGGGCAGATGGACTTGCTGCGCCCCAGAAAAATATCCACGCGTCATCTCAAAGTTCTGCGACATCGCGCTGAACTCAACCTTGTCAGCGCCCAGAATGTGTCTGAGTTGGCGCAGAGTCTCCTCGGGCCGCACGTCGGAACCCGTGTTGCGCGTGCCGTTGTAGCCCGCCAACAGCAGCTTCAGCTTCTTACCCGGACGCCAGCGCTCACCCTCCCCGAGTACCCAGCCGGCCTTAGCGCGCTCAATCGAGCCGCTCACCCACGCCTCCAACACCAGGTCCATCATGCGGCCACACCTCCCACCACCGGCCACGGGCGATAGTTGAATTGGAAGTCATTGTCGCGGCTGAACTTCAGCAACGGAAAACTGTACTGCGAGAACGGCACAGGCTTCACGCCCAGCTCCGTGGTTGCGCGAGTGTTGTCAAAAACCGTGTTCCATACCAGATACGGCAGAAACACTTTCAACAGCGCTGCGCTGCGTCCGACGGCGTCCTTGCGACTCGAAAGAAAATTGACAGCCCCCGAAAAAGGCTTCTCCAGAAACGGAAGAAACACAGGCCCGGACTTCTGCCGTGCCGCCGCCAGCGTTTGAGTTAGCTCCCGGAACGTCTGCGATTCGCGTCCCGACGAAAGATGATAGGTGTCGTATTGCGGCTGGTCTTTCTGATGCAGCGCCGCAACCGCGCCCGCCACAAAATCAACGTTCACAATGTCAATCTTGTCGGACGGACGGAACGGAAGCGCCGGAAGCCCTGCCAGGAAAACGAACGCACGCACCATGTCGAACTGCGTGGTCTCGGCATGACGGCTGTCCCCCAGAACGATGCTGGGGCGGAACACCGTCTTAGGTACATCCGGTAAGAGCTGGTGCACCATGTGCTCGCAGAATTTCTTGGTGCGCGCGTAGGGATCGTAATCGGAGCGGTCCCACTCGATGGACTTGTCTTCGGCGACCACCTCGTTCTGCCTCATGCCAGCCACGGCCACGGTGCTGACTTCGCTGAACCGGCGCAGCCCGTGGTAGTGCTCGGCGTGCCGTGCCAGGGTAATGACCTCGAGCGTGCCCCGCAAATTCACGTTCAGACAGGTCTTTTCTGACTTGCGATTCAGCGAAGCCGCGCAGTGCAGCACTGAATCCGTCGTATGCACCAGGCGGTCATATTCGTCGCGATCCAGTCCAAACCCAGGCGTGGTCAGGTCACCGCAAAAAATTCGAATGCGGGTGCTGAGAAAATCAGAGAATTGCGGAAACTCCATGTGCAGCTGCATGGATTGCCACAGGCGCTCTGCGCCTTCCTGGCGATTGCGCGCGCGCACCAGCAGATTCAGTGCAGCGCCATGCTTTTCCAGCAACAAGGACGCTACGTGCGCCCCGATGTAACCCGTTGCTCCAGTCAAAAAAATTCCCATGCTTGCGATTCGCTCCTGCTCGTCTAGGTACTAGTCCGCGCTGGCTGCGGGTCAGCCGCACTGAAACCCAAATGCCGCTCCGGCCTTGCCTCCAGCGGACGTCCCTCTATCAGAGGATACGTCCAGCGGCGCAGTGCGGGAATATGCACATTGATCCAGTAGTCCCACCAATCCAGCGATGCCGTGTGATAGCCAAACTCTTCCTGCTCGTCTTCGACCAACGCCGCGGAAAGTTTTTCCACGTTCTCGGCTGAAAAATCGTGCTCGTTGAGCAAAATAAACGGCTCAAACAACTCAATCAGTTTTTCCACTCGTTCCAGGCTGCGTTCGGTCTTGATCAGCGGTGTTTTCTTGAGCGGCAACGGCGACATGATCCGCTGGATGGATTTCACAATTGCCTTCTGTGCCGGCGCCGACATGCGGTTGTAGCGCGTTTTGGATACAGGAATCGCGTCGAATCGCAGCCGCAGCCAGGACTCCAACCCTTCCTGCGCGCGGTAATGCCGGCGATGTCCAAGCGACGTCAGCTCAATCGAGCGGCCCATGTCACAAGGGTTCGTCACCGAGCTTGACAGTTGATACATGGCGTCGTGGCGGCGCTCGATCACCGCCGCTGCGATCAGCGTCATGCCCGCGCACACTTCGTCCACCGGAACAATGTCGAGACGCTTGCTCTCGTTCGTCGGCAATTGCCGGAAATAGGTGCCCAGTAAATAGGAGAGCGAAGCCGAGGTGTTGATGCCCTCGTTCCATCCCAAAAACGGCTTGCGGACCGACGTTTCCACAATCGCGGGACGAACAATCGCAATCGGCAGCCCCACGCCGTATTTCGCGATCAGCGATTCGGCAAGCGACTTGGTCAGGGTGTAAGTGTTCGGCCATCCCAGTTCATTGGCGCGCCGCGTCCCCGCTTCAGTCAGATAGTTTCTGAGCCAGCGCACGCGGTTCTTTCGGATCTGGTTCTCGAGAGCAACTCCCTGCAAGCTTCGCGACGCATGTTCCTTTTCCAGCGCCTGCCGCTTCAGCTCTTCCGTTACCTCCCCGCTCTCGGAGCGGACTTCCGCCTCCCCAATCAGCTTCTGAAGAGCGTGCCATTCCTTCTCGGCGTCAAAGTCCGCGAGGTGCCGCGGATTGTAGTCGGGGGTAAGCTTCTCTCCCACACGCCCGTCGCGCTGTCCAGCGACATAGCACGTAGACAAATGCACGATCCCGCCGCGTTCGCAGGACCGCACAAACCGAAGCACGTTGACGGCCGCATTGGTATTGGTGGCAAGCGCATCGCGCAGGTCGGGATTAAAGTCGGTCAGCCCAGAACTGTTGATGACGAGATCAAGGCTCCGCTTCAAGCGCGCGGCCACTTCCGCGGAAAGCCCCAACCCTTCCTGCGTGACGTCGCCCTCGACCACTTCAACCTTCTCGCGAAGAAAGTCACCCAGCCCATCGCCATGCAGGTCAAACAGCGGGTCGAATACCGGCGACTCCTCGACCATCTTCTCGAATCGCCGTTGCGCAGGGTTCGATTTCTGCCGCCGAATCAGCAGATAAATGCGGCCGACGGCGGGAACATCCTTGAGCGTGTTCGCCAGCCAGACCTTGCCGATGAAGCCGGTCACTCCGATCAGCATGACATGACGGCCCTCCAGCGCGCGACGCACCGAGAACCCCGGGGCCTGGCGCGCACCGCCAAAATAAACGCTGGGACGGCGCAGGTCGGCGACCGGTCGCGCCACCGGCCGGACCGCCGCTTGAATTTCTTCCGCACTCGTCGCAAGCTCCCCAGCCAATGCCTGTGGCGCGCGGCTCCCATCAGGCGATCCCCCGGTGATGCGCGCAAACCAGCCACGTGGCCGAATGATGGCCGTCTCCAGCCGTCCCGTGGCCACGCCATCGCGGAATTCCAGCCGGTTGACCAACATCCGGCGCATGCCCAAATGCCCCGCCAGCGGCCGCATTACATGGTCCAACCCCTGGCTCACCAGCACAAGGTCCGGGTCCGAAGCCAAGGCTGCCTGCAATTTGCGCACTCCGTCCGACTTCAAGTGCGGCTTCAGTTTGTATTCGAAAAATTCTTCGCCTAACAAATCAAGCCGGTCCCGGCTCACCCCGCGAAGCACCGTATGAATGACGCGCGTGGCCACCTTGCGATCGGCGGTGTAGAAGAACGGGCGCAAAATCGCCATCAGGAAAATCAGTCCGCGGCGTACCGAGCGCTCCAGAAACGTCTGCGCGTTCCAGGTGAAGAACGCCACCGGCTCGACCACGGTGAGGTCGAGCAGACTGCCTTCCACCCGCCAGTAAGAATTGGGGGGACTGGGTTTGGGGATCGTGGGTTCCAAGTTGTATTGGCGCGCCCTGCCCCCTCAACCAGCGGGGCGGACGAACGAAGCCTTCATTGTAAACAATCCCGGCCTCTGAGCGAAGGCGGAGTTCCAGCAAAGGGGATACACCACTGGCGAAAACGCGACGACCGTAGCCCCTCGCCAGGGGTTCCAGGCCCTTCGCCCACTTCGCGGATTTCTTTTCCGGGTTTGCAGCTGTCACTCCGGTAGGCCGAAACGCTTCCCTTCGGGTAAGATATTCCGGCACGCTGCGAACTAGGTTCGAGCCTCCAATCATGAAACGTGAATATCTCAAGGCCTACAGTCAGGAATTGCATCGCGACATGGAGATGCTGGTGTTCGGCCACGCCGGAATGCCGATGCTGGTCTTCCCGACTTCGATGGGCAAGTTTTTCGAGTATGAAGACCGCGGCATGATCGCCGCAGTCGCCCACAAGATTGATCGCGGCGAACTGCAGGTGTTTTGCCCGGACGGAGTGGACAGCGAAAGCTGGTACAACAAGCGCGTCCATCCGCGCCTGCGCATCCTGCGCCACCTGCAGTACGAGCGCTACCTCCTGCACGAGGTCTTGCCTTACGCACGCAGCATCAACGAATCGCGCCAGCTCACCGTCACCGGATGCAGCTTCGGTGGCTATCACACTGTAAATTTCGCGCTGAAGCATCCCGATGTCGTGACCCACTGCGTCAGCATGAGCGGGTCCTTCGACATTCACAGCTTCCTCGACGGCTACTACGACAATGACGCTTACTTCAACTGCCCTCCGGACTTCCTGCAGAACATGAACGACGACTGGTTCCTCAGCCGCTACCGGCAGATGAAGATCGTGCTGGCGGCCGGTGACTGGGACCAGTGCCTCGATCCCACGGTCAAACTGGCCCGCGCGCTCGAGGCAAAGGCCGTCCCGGTCTGGCTCGATATCTGGGGCAATCACTCCAAACATGACTGGCCGTTGTGGGAAACGATGGCGGCAAAGTATTTTTAGCGGAATGAACGTAGAGTGCCGCCCTTAACTTGGAGGACCAATGGATCAGTTTCGAATCGTGCTCGTTGCAACGCTGCTTGGCGCGTGCTGCTTCGCGCAGAACATGGACGAAGCACGCCGCATTCAGGCCAGCGTGCTCGGCGTTGACGGCCACAACGACACGGTGCAGCGCATCCTCATCGAAAATGCGGACATCGGAAAACGCCTGCCCGACGGCACGGTGGACCTGCCCCGTCTGCGCGAAGGCGGCGTCCACGTTCCCTTCTTCGCCCTCTGGGTGCCCACCTACTACCAAGGCTCCGAGGCGGTGCGCCGCACCCTCGATCTGCGCGACGCCATGCAATCCGTGTTCGACAAATATCCTGACCAGATCGAGCTTGCGGTCAGCGCGCGCGATATCGAGCGCATTGTGGCCCAGAAAAAGATCGCAGCCGTCCTCACTGCCGAAGGCGGGCACCAGATTGACGACGATCTCGGAGTGTTGCGCATGTACCGCCGCATGGGCATCCTCTCAATGACGCTGACCCATTTCCGCAACAATCACTGGGCCGACTCCTCCACCGCTCCGCCCGAGCACAACGGCCTCACCGACTTCGGCAAGCAGGTGGTGCGCGAGATGAACCGCATCGGCATGATTGTGGACATCTCCCACGTGTCGGACAAGACGTTCTATGACGTACTGGAAGTCACCACCAAGCCCGTGATCGCCTCGCACTCCTCCTGCTTCGTATATTCCGACATCCCGCGCAACATGCACGACGAGATGCTCCGCGCTCTCGCGAAAAACGGCGGCGTGGTCGGGGTAAATTTCGGGAGTTCGTTCCTGAACCAGCAGGATGCGGAAGCCCTCAAGAAAATGATCGCCCAGCGAAACGCCGCTGAGCCAAACGTTACCGGCGCGGAACTGGACGCCTATGCAGCCAAAGACTACTTTGACAAAGGTCATCCCGTGGTCGGGCATGCCACCGTCGAAGACGCGGCCGAGTGCATTGATCACATCGTCAAAATCGCGGGCATTGACCACGTTGGCATTGGCAGCGACTTCGACGGTATCCCCAGCGTCCCGGCGGGGCTGGAAGACATGTCGAAAATGCCAAACTTGACCGCGGCGCTGCTCAAGCGGGGATACAAAGAGGAAGACATCAAGAAAATTATGGGCGGAAACTTTCTCCGCGTGCTGCGCGACGTGGTTGGGTATTGAAGAAGCTGTCTATTTTAGGGAAACTCTGATCAAGTATGCTCTCTGTCATTTCGGGCGGATCAAATATGCTCTCTTTCATTTCGAGCGGAGTAAGATTGCCCATTTACGGGCAATCTTAGGAAGTCGAGAAACCTGCTTTTCGCTTTTTGCATTTAATCAGCGGCCCTTTTAGTTTGCGAATTTGGTAAGGGCACGACTTCAGTCGGGCCGCCCAGATTAAACAAAGACGAGGGCTTTAGCCCCTTAGGCAACATATTTGGAGGTTGGACTGTGAAGAAAATTGGCATTCTGTTCGGGATGGAAAACACATTCCCTCCGGCTCTAGTGGCGAAGATCAACTCCATGAACGTCGAAGGGGTAAGCGCGGAGTTTGTGAAGATCGGCGGCATCCGCATGGACGAGCCCAAACAATACTCCGTCATCGTTGACCGCATCTCGCAGGACATTCCGTTCTACCGCTCGTATTTAAAAAACGCCGCGCTGCACGGCACCATTGTCGTGAACAATCCGTTTTGGTGGACCGCCGACGACAAGTTTTTTAACTACGCGCTGGCCACCAAACTCGGCGTCGCGATTCCGCCCACCGTCATTCTGCCCCATCACAAGCATCCGCCCGACACCACCGACCGCTCCATGCGCAATTTGATGTTCCCGCTCAACTGGCCTGAAATTTTTGACTATGTCGGCTTCCCGGCCTTCCTCAAGCCCTATTCCGGCGGCGGATGGAAGCATGTCTACAAGGTCCACACGCCCGAGGAGTTTTACCAGTTCTATAACCAGACCGGCGACCTGTGCATGACCCTGCAACACGGCGTCGAGTTCGACGAATACTTCCGCTGCTACGTCGTCGGACAGGAAAAAGTCCACATCATGAAGTACGACCCCAAAGCGCCGCATCATGAGCGCTACGTGAAGGGCAATCCTCCACCATCGTCAAAAGCATTGAAAGACCGCATCGAGAAAGATTCGCTGACGCTGTGCAAAGCGCTGGGATACGACTTGAACACAGTCGAATTTGCGGTCGAAGACGGAGTGCCCTACGCGATTGACTTCATGAATCCCGCGCCCGACGCGGAAATCACCTCGGTCGGGCAGGACAACTTCGATTGGATCGTTAACGCTGTCGCCGAGATGGCGGTCAAAATGGCCGTGAGCGGCGAGAACCCGGTCAAAGAGTTACGCTGGGCAAATTTTCTGGCTGGTGATGTGGCCAATGTAAAACCAGCTAAACCATCAGCCAGAAAAACCTCCAAGGCCTAGGTTCTTGTGGATGATCTGAAAAATAAACGGTTTTTCTGGGGCGTGTTACTCGCTTGGTCGCCGTGGGTTCCCTGCCTTATTGGTCTGGGCTTCGTGCTTAGAGGTGTCTTGTCGGAGAAAGCAACGGGACTGGCCGCAGTAGCTGTCGGTTTCACCGAGATGTTTGTACTGTGGGGCATTGCCTCGGTCCTTATCGCGCAAGTGGTTGCAATCGTCTTTCTGTCGCGTGCGTTCTTGCCAGGCCACCGGATCCGCAGCTTGGTTTCCGTAGCCTCCATCTCAGTCAGTTGCCTGATGCTCCTTCTTGTGGTCCTGTTTCTCTGGATGACCTGGTCTCAGGCCCATCGCGCACAGTGATTTGATTTTCTTCACATCGTTGCCGAGCGGCATTGTTATACTGTTTTTGTCGTGCTCTAGGCGTGCGAGCTTTTTCCCCATGGACCCGCTTTTCACCATCGGCATCGAAGAGGAATATCAGACCGTAGATCCGGTAAGCCGTGATCTGCGCTCGCACATTCACGCCGAAATCCTGGAGAAGGGCAAGCTGCTCTTGCAGGAACGGGTGAAGGCCGAGATGCACCAATCGGTGGTCGAGGTCGGCACCAGCGTTTGCAGCAACATCAAGGAAGCCAAGACCGAAGTCAAGAAGCTGCGCCGCGATATGGTCCGCCTGGCGCGCGAAAATGGTTTGCGTCTGGCCGCCGCCGGCACTCATCCTTTTGCCGACTGGCGCAAGCAGGAAATCTACCCCGACCAGCGTTATCACAACATCATCGAAGACATGCAGTTGGTGGCGCGCGCCAATCTGATTTTCGGCCTCCACGTTCATATCGGGATCGACGACCGCGAAATCGCGATCCACATGATGAACCACTCGCGATATTTCCTTCCGCACATTCTTGCGCTCTCCGCCAACTCGCCCTTCTGGCTGGGCATGAACACCGGACTCAAGTCTTACCGCTGCAAGGTGTTCGACAAATTTCCCCGCACCAATATCCCCGACTATTTCCCCAGCTGGGGCGAGTACGAAAACTTCGTCAAGCTGCTCATCAAGACCAACTGCATGGATAACGCCAAGAAAATCTGGTGGGACCTGCGGCCGCATCCGTTCTTCAACACCATCGAGTTCCGCATCTGTGATATTCCCATGCGCGCCGACGAAACCATCGCGCTGGCGGCACTGATCCAGGCAACCGTGGCCAAGCTCTATAAGCTCCATACCGCCAACCAGGGCTTCCGGCTCTATCGCCGCGCCCTGGTCATGGAAAACAAGTGGCGTGCCGCCCGCTATGGCCTCGACGGCAAGCTGGTGGATTTCGGCAAGCAAATCGAAGCGCCGGCCCGCGATCTCATTTACGAGTATCTGGAATTTGTGGACGACGTGCTCGATGAACTCGGATCGCGCGAGGAAGTGGAATACATCCACACCATGCTCAAAAACGGCACCGGTGCCGACCGCCAGCTGCGCGTGTTTCAAGAGACGGGCGACTTGAAAGACGTTGTGGACTACATCATCAAGGAGACGGAGTCCGGGTTGGCGGAAGAAGCCCCCGAAGCCGTGAGAAAAGTAGGGTAATGACCATTTCCGGGCTGTCCAAACAATCTCTCAGCACCATTCCCTTTGATCCTGAATATTCTGTCGGCGCTCGCAACGCCGTGCAGGTCTGCCTGCGCATCCAACCCAGCGAAAAAGTCTGCCTCATCACCGACGAGGCAACCATGGAGATCGCCGCCTCCATTGCGCACGAGCTGGACGTGCTGGGCGCGCGCTACAACGGCTGGGTGCTGGAGGACCTCGCCCCACGGCCGTTGAAAGACTTCCCCGCGGAAATCGCCGAAGACATGGAAACCAGCCAGGTCTCGATTTTTGCGGCCTGGGTGCAGCCGGGCGAGTTGCGGTCACGCATGCAGATGACCGACATCGTCAACCGGCAAAAAATGCGTCACGCCCACATGGTCAACATCAACCGCCAGATCATGCTGGAAGGCATGCGTGCCGACTTTCAAAAAGTAGATCGCCTCAGCGCCAAAGTCATTGCCATGGTTCGCAAGGCGAATCAGGTTCGCGCGAAGACTGCCGCCGGCACCGACCTGGTAGCCGACCTGAATCCGAACTATCATTGGCTCAAGACCAGCGGCATCATTTCTACCGAAAAGTGGGGCAACCTACCCGGCGGCGAGATTTTCACCACTCCCGGCGAAGTCAACGGGACCTTTGTGATTGACGGCGTGGTCGGCGACTATCTGTGCGCCAAGTTTGGCAGCCTTAGGGATTCGCCACTCACCATTCGCGTGCGCGGCAATCGCTTGGTCGAAGCCCACTCCGCCAACAAAGAACTCGAAACCGACTTCTGGCGCTACACCCACACCGACGCCAATAGCGATCGCGTGGGCGAATTCGCCATCGGGACCAATATCGAGTTGAAGGAAATCATCGGCCAAATACTTCAAGATGAAAAATATCCCGGCGTGCACATCGCCTTCGGCGATCCCTACGGCGCGCACACCGGCGCGGACTGGAAGTCGCTCACCCACATTGACGTCGTCGGCCGCCGCTTTGACATCTGGGTGGACGACGAACAGATCATGAAAGATGGAAAATTCCTCGTCGAGGCCTAGCCGGTTCGGTCAATCGTGACCCTTGGCACGATGGGAATCGATCCTGAGTTCCGGCGGTACGGCATCGCGTCGTCATCCCATCATAGTGATGTCATTTATCACAATTGACATCATTTTGTATTTATGACATCATTCCTCAGTGAGAACCACTCTCAATCTCGATGATGATGTGCTCGAAACACTGAAGGCATACGCCGAAACCAGGTCTTTGGCATTGGGCAAAGCAACCTCGGACCTTGTGCGCCGCGGGCTGGCCGCGCCGCTTGCCACGCGCGTGGTCAATGGCTTCCATGTTGTCACGCTTCCCTCTGGCTCGCCCAGCGTAAGCGGTGACCAGGTAAAGCGCCTGCTTGAGGACGAAGTCTAGTGGGGCCCTACCTGCTCGACGCCAACGTGTTGATCGCACTGGCCTGGCCTGCCCATCTTTCTCACGCCCGCGCGATGCGTTGGTTTGCCCGTCATGCCGATCAGGGATGGGCTACCTGCCCGATGACCCAGACCGCGTTTGTCAGAATCCTTTCCAATCCCCAATTTTCGCCCCATGCCCTGACGCCGCAGAACGCTTTGAACCTGCTTGAAGCCAACCTGAAACATCCCGGACATTCATTCTGGGCGGACACCATTGGGATTGCCGACGCGATGCGAAGCCTGCAAACTCCGATCACCGGACATCGGCAAATTACCGACGCTTACCTCGTCGGCCTCGCACTCCACCGAAAAGCAAAGTTGGCAACCCTGGACCAGAAAATCGCCGGCTGGGTGAAAGCACCGAAGTCTGGTGTGGTCGAGGTCATCGTGTAAGCGCGAAGATCGAACCCTTGCCCTCCGTCGCATTCTTCGCAAAAGAAACTCCTCCCAGACTCACGGGAGTCTGCAAAGACGGGCGCTGCACCAGGAATGGTGCAACTAGAGGGTCCGGGCCAGCCTCGACCAAAATCCGGGGGCTGACCGCTTCCCGGGAACCATCGCCGCAGCCCCTGGAATGCCCCAGGATCGCTCCCTGAGGCATCCAAGGCGCGGAAAGGTCATTTCCTTCTTCGAGACGCACCATGGGGCTACAAACGCTGGCAAACGTCGTTTCTAAGTAGTTGCATTATCAACAAGATACGGACGGAGTTTTCCACAGGCAAGTTGCGCATTATTTTCAACGACTTACGGGCGGACAGCCGTCTATAGCCGGTCAGGCCAGCAGAGCACGTTCGCACGGACCGCTAAGACTTTCATCAAAAATTGATTTGCCCCACCCTCCAGCGTGGGGTATGATCGCCGCGTTCGCTCTAGGGTCCCCGCAGCCCTTGGTTCGCAACCACCCGTTCGACTTTCCCCGCGTTGGAGGTTCTTTCCGATGAAACGCAAAAACATCTCTCCCACTCTGTGCGTGTCTCTGGCCATTCTGTCAAGTTTTCTCCTCTCCGCGAGCAACAGCTTCGCCGCCGGCCCGCACGAGCAGGTCCTCTACCAATTCCAAGGCGGCAGCGACGGTGACCTCCCAATGGGAAACCTTATCGCCGACAAAGCCGGGAATCTTTACGGCACCACTGAATATGGCGGGGCCAGTTTTTACGGGACCGTCTTTGAGCTCTCTCCTCCCGCCGTGTCCGGCGGCGCATGGACCCACGTGATTCTCTACACCTTCAACAACACCGGCGACGGCGGACGTCCGACCGATGGCTTGATTTTCGACAGCAAGGGAAACCTCTATGGCACCACCGGCGACAGCGAAGCGGGAGGATACGGAGAAGTCTTCCGGCTGTCCCCACCGGCTACGCCGGGAAGCCCATGGACAGAAACCGTTCTCTACAGTTTTGGGGGCAAGACCGACGGCTCCTATCCCAGAGCTGGTCTCTTGCTCGATGAGCAAGGCCGACTCTACGGCGCCACGGAGACCTCCGTGTTCCGGCTAAGCCCGCCCTCTCAATCGGGGGGCGCATGGAAGTTTGACCGGCTGCATAAGTTCGCCAGCGGAAGCCCTGACGGTTTCTCTTCCCAGTCAGGACTGGTCCGCGATAAGCAGGGAAATCTTTTCGGCACCACGTTGTGGGGAGGCTTCGAGGGCAATCCAAATTGCGGTTCGCTGGGCTGCGGCACCGTGTTTGAAGTGAGCCCACCCGCCGCAGGCGGCGCGTGGAGCGAGCAGGTGATTCACACCTTTGGAGTCTCAGCCGACGACGGCTTTGATCCCGAGGCCGGCCTGGCGCTCGATGCCAACGGCAACCTTTACGGCACCACTTACTCCGGCGGCACGCCCGGAGGCGGAATCGCTTTCCAACTGGCTCCTCCCACGCAGGCCGGGGGCGAGTGGACGGAAACGGTCATCCACAATTTCAGCTACAGCAGCACCGACGGCGCTGCGCCGGTAGCGACTATGGTTTTGGACACCGCGGGCAATCTGTATGGCACCACGCTGTTCGGCGGCAACGCCTGCTACTTCAACAGCACGCCTTACGGTTGCGGAGTGGTATTCAAACTGTCGCCTCCGGCGGCCGGCAACACCGCGTGGAACGAAACCGTACTCGAGTTCTTTCGCCGAGGCGTAGGCACGGCGCACCAGCCTGCGGCCAGCGTGCTTCTTGGCAAGCATGGGAGCATCTACGGCACCACCGTTTACGGTGGCGTCTACAACTGTTACGAAGGCAACGGTTGCGGCACGGTCTACCGGCTTGCCCCCTGACATCGCTGCGGGCCCTATCCCCCTACTGCGGGATGGGGCCTTCGCAGTTTACGCCGCGCTTGCATCCACCCATCCCGATGCGGACTTGATATAGTTTGTGCGGCACAAATCTCGTCCCATGATTCCATCGCTGCGCAAACAATTTAACGCGGGCTTTACAGCTGCCAAATACCAGGCCTTCTTGCAGCGGATTGACGAGGTCTGCGGGACGCACGTTGAATTCCGCCTTTCCGAGACGCCCGGCTTCTTCCCCAAGGCGCTGCTTGATCAGATGGCCGCCGATGGCAAAGAACTGATCCGGCAACTGGTGGACAACCCGGAATACAGAAAAGTTTCCGACGCTTCCATCCCCGAAGCATTTCGCGTCCCCAATGAAGCGCCGAATCCAATGTTCATTCAGGTGGACTTTGGACTGGTGCAACGCGCCGACGGCTCCCTCGCTCCGAAGCTGGTCGAACTGCAGGCGTTCCCTTCTCTTTACGCGTACCAGGCCCAGCTCTCACAGGCCTATCTCGACGTCTTCCACCTGCGCGCGTTCGAGGGCGGCGAAAACCTTCGCTATTATCTTGGCGTGCTGGACAGTTCCTCCTACCAGGAACTTCTGAGCCGCGCCATTGTTGCCGATCATGACCCCGCCAACGTCATCCTGCTCGAAGTGGACCCGTTGCATCAGAAAACGCTGCCCGATTTCCTCCTCACCGAGAAATTGCTGGGAATTCAGACGGTGGATATTTCCTCCGTCAAGAAAACCGGCAACAAGCTTTATTACGAACACCTCGGCAAAAGCATTCCCATCCACCGCATCTACAACCGCGCCATCGTGGACGAGTTGGAACGCCGCGGCGTGCGTCCGGCCTTTGACTGGCGCGACGATCTCGAGGTCGAGTGGGCAGGACACCCCAACTGGTATTTCCGCATCAGCAAGTTCTCGATTCCCTACCTGCAACACGAGTCCGCGCCCAAAACCTGGTTTCTTGATCGCCTGGATGCCTTGCCGGACGATCTTGAGAACTACGTGCTCAAGCCGCTTTATTCTTTCGCCGGCCGCGGAGTGGTGATCGGCCCGGGCAAATCTGACATTGACGCCATCCCCGCGGCACAGCGCCATGAATACATTCTGCAGGAACGCGTACAATTCCACCCGGTGATTGAGACCCCTTTCGGAGCGACCAAAGCCGAGGTACGAGTCATGTATGTGTGGGTGGATGAGCTGCAGCCGGTGCTCACCATCCTGCGCACCGGCCGGGGTTTGATGATGGGTGTGGACCACAACAAGAATTTGGAATGGGTAGGCGCGTCGGCGGGGCTGTATCTCAATCTAAACGGTTGACCCGGAAGCTTCTACGTCCTACCATTACCGCCACAGAGGACTTGGTTTCGCATGGAAGGCCTTACCGTATCGCACTATCGCATCCTGGGAAAACTCGGTGGCGGCGGCATGGGCGTAGTGTATGAAGCGGAAGACCTCAAGCTCGGCCGCCACGTCGCGCTCAAGTTCATTCCTGAAAACCTGGTGGGCGATCCCAAATCTCTGGAGCGCTTCGAGCGCGAGGCGCGGGCCGCGTCGCAACTCAATCATCCCAACATCTGCACCATCCACGGCATTGAGGAAAACAACGGCCACCCGTTCATCGTGATGGAGAAGCTGGACGGCGAAAGCCTGAAGCAGCGCATCTCCGGCAAGCCGCTTCCCACCGATCAGGTCCTGGATGCCAGCGTCCAAGTCGCCGAAGCGCTCGCTGCTTCGCATAGCAAGGGCATTGTCCATCGGGACATCAAGCCCGCGAACATTTTCATCACGCCAAGCGGGCAGGTAAAGGTGCTGGACTTCGGCCTGGCCAAGCTCGTCCACGGGGAGGGCGAAGTCACCGACAACTCACTCACCGCCATCGGCGTCATTCCGGGGACGGCGGTCTACATGTCGCCCGAGCAGGCGCGCAGCGACGCCATTGACGCGCGCACCGATTTATTTTCCCTCGGCGTGGTGATGTACGAAATGGCGACCGGCAAGAAGCCGTTCAGCGGCAACAATTCGGTGATGACGCTGGACGCGGTGCTGCACCATAAGCCCACGCCACCGCACGAGGTGAATCCAGAAGTGCCGGCTGAACTGGAAGGCATCATCGGCAAGGCGATGGAGAAGGACCGCACCAAGCGCTACCAAAGCGCCAACGAAATGAAGGCCGACATCGCGCTGCTGAAGCGGGAGTCCGGGTCCGGATTGACGCGATTTGGGGGTGCGCAGACGGGGCGCCTGCGGGCCGCAACCCACACCTTCGCGCGCGGTGGAAACAAGCACCTGACCTATGCGCTGGTCGGACTCCTGGCGGTGTTGCTGACGATTCTTTCCGCGGTGGGCGCGTGGTGGTGGAAGCATCGCACGCTGGCGAACTCAGCCGAGAGCAAGGCGGTCGCCGTGCTGCCGCTGCAAAATTCCAACGGTGACGCGAGCGTGGACTATCTTCGCTTCGCTTTGGCCGACGAACTGAGCAACTCGCTGGCCAGTTCCCGCTTTCTCGAAGTGCGCCCATCCTCGCTGACCCGCCAGTACGCCGACTCCAATCTTGACATTCACCGCGCCGGAAAAGAGCTGCGCGTGGGACGGCTGATCACCGGGCATTTCATTCATCTCGGCGACCAGATCACGGTCACGCTCGAAGCCATTGATCTCACCAGCGACCGCTTGTTGTGGCAGACCAATGTCAGCACCCCGGTAAAAGACCTGATCGGGTTGCAACAACAGTTGAACACGCAGATCCAGCAGGGACTTCTCCCGGCGTTTGGGGGGACCGCAAACAGCAATACGGCCGCAAGTAATACCGCGCGGCCCAAAAATCAGGAGGCCTACGACCAATTCCTGCGCAGCGTGGCCATTCCTCACGACCCGGCCCCCAACAAGGAAGCGATTGCGATGCTCGAACTGGCCGTGGGGATGGACCCGACGTATGCACCGGCCTGGGAAGCGCTGGGCCAGCGCTACTACTATGACTTCACCTATGGCGGCGGCAGCGAAGAAATGTTCAAACGCGCCAAGGCTGCGGATGAGCGGGCCCTCTCGCTCGACCCAAGCCGCGTGGCGGCCGCCAGCAACCTGATTACGGCCCGCGTCGAACGTGGAGAACTCAAGCAGGCTTTCGACGAAGCCAACGATCTGGTCAAGCGCCGTCCGCAGAGCGCCGAGGCCCACTTTGCTTTGTCCTACGTGCTGCGGTACGCCGGCATGCAGGAAAATGCCGAGCAGGAGTGCAACACGGCGCGTGCGCTTGATCCGGGAAATTACACATTCCGCTCCTGCGCCTGGGCGTTTCTGGAGATGGGCCATACGCAACCGGGACAGGAATTTATAAATTTGGATGCGGGCTCGGAGTGGGCCGCCTGGGCAACCCCTTACGTCTATCTTTCCGCGGGCAATGCGGCGCAGGCCCGCGAAAGCGCAAAGAATGTAGGCAGGGCGTCGCGTTATCACCGCGATCTATTGGTTGCGTGCCTGGCCTCGCCGCAGCCTGCGGACCTCGCGTCCGTGGTCGCCAGGACGCGGGCAGATGTCCTCACGGAACCGGATCCTGAAGCCTGGTACCGCATTGGCGCGCTGATGGCCTACTGCGGACAGAAAGCCCCGGCGCTCACTCTACTCAAATCGGCGGTCGGGCAGAACTACTGTGCCTACTCCGCGTTGCTGGCCGATCCAATGCTGAAGGACCTCCGCAAAGAAACCGCCTTTAGCGAAGTGCTCACCGCGGCCAGCCAGTGCCAGCGGGCGGTAAGAGAAGCGCAGTAAAGAAGCAGTGCGGCACCCATCCTTCGTGTAACGTAGTGTCCTTCGTCGTTCAATGCAGTGCGACACGCCGCTGCAAGTTGCGCAAATTGCTCATCAGACTGCATTCTTGTAGGGTGAATTTCCCCAATCCCACGATTTGCCCATTTCGTTTCTGCAAATTCACCGGGGCGGTGCGCTGGTGCTCAGTGATTTTCGCGCTGGCGGCAAGTGTCATCGGGCAACAGCCGGCTGCAAAACATCCAAACGCAGCCCCCAGCAGGCCCGCCTCGCCTTCCAGGAATATGCCCGCCGGGCCATTCGCCGACTTTGGCGGCATGTCGGAACTGCCGGAAGATCGCGGCGCTGCCGGCCTCGCGCAAATCCTGCGCAAGTTGGGGACTACCGCGCGCATGATGCAAACCACCGCCCATCCCGACGACGAAGATGGCGGCATGCTCACCTACGAGTCCCGGGGACTGGGCGTTGACGTCCTGCTGATGACGCTGAATCGCGGCGAGGGCGGGCAGAACAAACTGGGGAGCGGATTTTCCGACGGACTGGGCGTGCTGCGCACGCTGGAATTGCTGGCCGCCGATCAGTACTACGGCGCGGACGAGCGCTTCTCCCGGGCCGCGGATTTCGGATTTTCGAAAACTGCCGATGAAACCTTTCAGAAGTGGGGCGGCCACGATCTGGTGCTGGCCGACATGGTGCGCGTGATTCGCAGCGATCGCCCCGATGTGCTGGTGGCGCGATTCTCTGGCACGACGCGCGATGGACACGGCCACCACCAGGCATCCGCGCTGCTTACGAAGGAAGCGTTTCGCGCCGCCGCCGATCCCAAACGCTTTCCTGAACAAATTGCCGCCGGATTGTTGCCGTGGCAGGCGCGCAAACTCTACCTCGGCAACGTTTGCGATTTCGGCGCCCAAAGCTGTACCGACGCGAATTGGACCCTGAAAATCAATTCCGGCAAGCCCAGCAAAGAGCTCGGGACATGGTATGTGCAGTTTGCGATGAAAGGCCTGCGGCATCAGCTTTCTCAGGGTGCGGCAAGCTGGAACGTGGAACCTGGCGACCGCTTTACGTTTTACAAGCTGGTAGACTCCGTCGAACCGCCGACCCTCGACAAGAGTGGACATGAGCAAGGTTTTTTTGACGGCATCAATACGTCGTTGCCAGGATTAGCGGAGCGGTTCGCGCTGAACGACAAAGCGATTCCGAATTTCCGGAATGAGATGGACTCCGTCCAATCGCTGCTTACAACGGCTACGACCCAAGCCGCGTCCGCGCCTGAAAGCGCAGCACCGACGCTCTCCCGCCTGGCGGGGAAGCTCAGCGAAGTTGCAGCTGAGGTGAAGCGCAGCACTTTACCCGCTGACCACAAGCTCCCGCTTCTGCAGATTCTTAGCGAAAAGCGGGCCCAGGCGGAAACTGCGCTGCGTCTCGCGCTTGACTTGCAGTTGTCGGCGGAGATTTCTCCGCTACAGGGGGGCGCGCTTGTGAAAATCCCCCGCGAAGAGGATGCCCACGCGACGGTGTCGCCGGGCGAAGAGTTCCTGGTCACTGTCGCGCTGCATAACGGCTCAACCCGCGCCGTCCATGTGAACCACGCTGCGCTGGATTTTCCTCCAGACTGGAAATCATCCGGCGACTTCAAAGGCCCGGCTGACCTCGCGGCAGGCGGCGAGGTGCGCTGGATATTCCGCGTGCATGTACCGCTAACAGCGCCATCCACCAAGCCCTACTGGCATCGAGACAACCCGGATGTGGAAGGCGTGAATCATGTGGACGACGAGGCCGAGGCCACGCTTCCCTTCCCCGCGCCGCATCTGAACGCCAGGGTTGAGTATTCGCTGCGCGACGCCGGAGGTGCGCCCTCCAACGAGATTGCCGCGCGCCTGGTCGCGCCCTATCTCGGGGGCGATCCGCCGGGTGTGCATGCGCGTCCGGTGGCCGTGGTCCCGGCTTTCTCGGTGCAACTGGAGCCGGGCACGCTGGTCACGACGACCGGCGGGGCAAAAGCAAAAGTTACGGTCGGCGTCACCAATAGCGGCTCTGCATCCGCGCAAGGTACGTTGCGCCTGGAACTTCCGGCGGGATGGCACTCGCACCCGGAACAATATGATGTGCAATTCTCCCGCCGCGGCGAGAAAAAGCAACTCACTTTCGCGCTGCTCCCCGGCAGCCTTAGCGAGGGCCGGGCGTCCATCCATGCCGTGTTTCGCGCGGCGGGCAAGGATTACAGCGAAGGCTACTCGCTGGTCACTCGCAACGACCTGGGCAGCTTCCACTACTACCAGCCCGCTTTGCTGCGCGTAAGCACCGTAGCGGTGAAACTGCCCGATTCGCTGGTGGTCGGATACGTCACCGGCGCCGGCGATGACATTCCAGAAACGCTGAAGCAGCTCGGAATCGAGATTCATGTGATCGCGCCGGAGCAACTGGCAGGCGAAGATTTGTCACGCTATCGCACGATTGTGCTCGGTATTCGCGCCTACGACACGCAGAAGGCCATCGCATCGGCGAACCAGCGGCTGCTGGACTGGGTGTCCGCCGGGGGAACGCTGATTGTGCAATACAACGCAGATACTGGAAACTTCAACAGCGGACACTTCACTCCCTATCCGGCCACGCTGAGCCGCGCGCGGGTGTCGGTCGAGGAAGCGCCGGTGACGGTCCTCGCCCCGGATGACGGCGTGTTCCACTTCCCCAACACGATTACGACGTCTGATTTTGACGGTTGGGTGCAGGAGCGCGGCCTTTATTTTATGGACAAGTGGGACGATCATTTTCAACCGTTGCTGGCTTGTAACGATCCCGGCGAAGACGTGCAAAAGGGCGGACTGCTGCGCGCGAAGTATGGCAAAGGCGTTTACATCTATACGGGATACGCGTTCTTCCGGCAGTTGCCGGCGGGCGTGCCGGGAGCCATCCGGCTGTTTGTGAATCTACTGAGTCAGAAGCAGTAGCCGGTCGCCAGTAAGCATGCAGGTAGATTGCGTTTAACCTGGGGAAACTCTGGCAGTGGCTCCTGAGCCACTGCCGAAACTCCGAATATCCCTGCTCTGTCATTTCGAGCGGAGTAAGATTGGCCGCTTGCGGGCAATCTTGCGTAGTCGAGAAACCTGCTTTTCGCTTTTGAACTGAATCAGAATCTCCCTGGATGCCGCCCCCAACTACAACCGCGTCGAACTCCGCCGGCCTCATCCGCGGCATGGGCCTGCCTACCGCAACCGCGCTCAACATGATTGACATGATCGGCGTGGGGCCGTTTATCACCATACCGCTGATGCTGGGCGCGATGGGCGGACCGCAGGCCATGCTGGGCTGGATCGTGGGCGCGGTCTTCGCCATGTGCGACGGGCTGGTGTGGGCGGAACTGGGTGCGGCCATGCCCACTGCCGGCGGATCGTACCGCTATCTGCGCGAAATCTACGGGCCTGACAAACTGGGACGCCTGCTGTCGTTTCTTTTCGTGTTTCAGCTTTCCTTCAGCGCGCCACTTTCGATTGCCACCGGCTGCCTCGGCTTCGCCGGCTATGCTGCCTTCTACTGGCCGCATTTGCAGGATGTCTACGCCAGTCATCAGGCATCGTTGCACATCCCCGGCGCAGGCCCCATCGAGATCAGCTGGATCGCAACGCCGGGGACGCTGGTCGCAATCGGCATTTGTCTGCTCACCATGTTGCTGCTCTACCGCCGGATCACCGCGATTGGCGGACTCACCAAGCTGTTGTGGGTTGGTGTCATGGGCACGGTCGGGTGGATCATCTTCACCGGCATCACCCATTTCAATGCGGCGCGGGCGTTCGATTTTCCTCCCGGTGCGTTCACCCTCTCGGGCAGTTTCTTCACCGGACTGAGCGGCGCCATGCTAATTGCCGCCTACGATTACTGGGGCTATTACAACGTCTGCTTTCTAGGCGCTGAAGTGAAGGACCCGGAACGCAACATTCCGCGCGCGCTGCTTTGGTCCATCGCGTTGGTGGCGTGCCTTTATATCGCCATGAACATCTGCATCCTGGCAGTCGTGCCGTGGCAGGAACTGGCCCAAACAGGAGACAGCGGACGCGGGTTGTATGTGGTGTCGCTGTTTATGCAGCGGGCCTATGGGCCGGGCGCTGCCCGAGTAGCCACGGCTTTGGTTATGTGGACGGCGTTTGCGTCCGTGTTTTCTCTGATGCTGGGCTATTCGCGCGTGCCTTACGCGGCGGCTGCCGACGGAAACTACTTTCGCGTGTTTGCGCGACTGCATCCACGGCACCGCATTCCGCACGTGTCGTTGATCGCGCTGGCGCTGGCGGCGTGTTGTTTTTGTTTCCTTCGCCTTAAAGACGCGATCGCCGCGCTGGTGGTCATTCGCATCGTGCTTCAGTTTTTTGTTCAGGCGGTAGGCGTCATCGTGTTGCGGGTGCGGCGTCCGGATATGCCACGGCCATTCCGCATGTGGCTGTATCCTCTGCCGGCGCTGATCGCGGCAGGTGGATTTCTGTTTATCCTGTTCAAGCGCGCAAATGCGATGCGGGAATTGCGCTATGCGGCAGTGGTCTTGGTGGCTGGAGTATTACTTTATTTATGGCGCGCATCACGATCAAAACAATGGCCATTCAACCATGCCAGGGATTGACACGAGTAGACTGGAGAAAAACACTCCGCAATGCTGTTTTGAAAGGGCGCGGCTTCAAGCCGCGCCGCTCAATGCCAAAATCAGTGCGGCTTTAGCCGCTGATGGTCTTAGGATGCACAAGCGAATGACTCTTTCCGCAACAGCGCACAGGATCCCTATCCGCACATTGGCTCAGTGCGGCTAGATCGCGTGAGCGCCTGCTGAGAGATCCCTCGCCCCGCTGGTGAAGACGGGGGTCTCGGGGATGCCCCCACCGTGCAATCAAATAAAATCATGGGATTCGGCCGGGAGCACGAGTGGTTCCGTTCAACAAATCAAGCTCCCCTGCTAAAATGTAGCAACCGGCGCGGAGAGGTGCGTGAGCGGTTGAAACGATCCGCCTCGAAAGCGGACATACCTTAACGGGTATCGTGGGTTCAAATCCCACCCTCTCCGCCAGATTTTCCCTACTCCACCGGCACAAACTTCACGCACACCGGCGCCGCGACTTCCAGCATTTTGGCGGTCTTGGTCAGCCTTCCCGTCTTCGCATCAATTTTGAACACCGCAATATTGTCCGACTTCTGGTTCGCCGCAAACAGTAGCGTTCCCGTCGGATCAATCTCAAAGGCGCGCGGCTCCTTGCCGCCTGTGGCAATTTCTTCGACCGGCGTCAACGTACCCTTGTCCGCGTCAACAGCAAACACCGCAATGCTGTCGTGCCCGCGGTTTGAGGCATAAAGAAAGCGCCCGGTAGGATCAATCTCTACTTCAGCATCGTCGTTGTGTCCGGCAAAGCCCTTGGGCAGAGTCGAAATCGTCTGCAGCGGACGAAACGCGCCCACGCCGCCATCATAAGAAAACGCGGTCACGCTGGAACGCATCTCGCTCACGACGTAGGCAAACTTTCCGCTGGGATGAAACGCGAAGTGCCGCGGCCCGGCTCCGTCATCAAGCTTCGCAAACTTCTGCCCCGGCGGCTCGTTCGGCGCAAGCGTCCCTTTTGCAGCGTCGAAGCGATAGACCAGCAACTCATCGAGTCCAAGATCGTCCACCATGGCAAAACGATTGTCCGGCGATAGGTCAATCGAGTGAGCATGAGGGCCTTCCTGGCGTTCTGGATTCGTGCCATGGCCGCTGTGCTGCACAAAGGCCGAAGCCTCGCCCAGCCGTCCATCCTCAAGCACAGGAAACACGGCCACGCTGCCACCGGTGTAGTTCGCCACCAGGACGTACTTGCCACTCCTGTCCACGCTGATGTAGCAGGGGTCCGCCCCGCGCGACGCGACCTGGTTCAACAATTTAAGTTTTCCCGTCGCCGCATCAATGGCAAACGCGCTGACCGCTCCGCTGCTCTGCCCCTTGTAGTTGGTGACCTCGTTGACGGCGTAAAGAAAGCGGCGATTCGGATGCACCGCGAGAAATGAAGGATTGATGGTCTCCGCCGCCAGGCCAAGAGGCGTGAGGCCGCCGCTGCCCGCGCCATAGCGATAAGCGTAGATCCCTTTGCTGTTACTCTGCGGCTCGGTGTAGGTACCCACGTAAACCAGGTAGTGGGCAGCGGGCTTGCCGGACTGCGCCACGCCCGTGTTGGTCAACACGATCAGTCCGCAGAGCGCCGCAGCGATCCGGCCAATCCGCCCCTTCATTTTCATGTCCTGTCTCCACCAGTCGGCGATTGCCCGACTGTCTACGCCTCGACGGCGAGTGCTCCTTCATGTTCGTCAGCAAAGACGCGCGGAAGTTTAGGGCTTCGACGGACCCGTTGCCGGCGGTGCAAGGGCCGCGCTCACCGAAGGCGGCAACTTGTCGGCGTTGGCCATCAACAGCGAGACCTGCCACATCTGACCCGTTGTCAGAGATTTCTCAAAACCTGGCATCCCCGTCAGCCTGATTCCGTTGGCAACCTTCCAGTAGGTTTCGCCGGCCTCGTCGTCGGTAACGCCTTTGCCGCGGAAAAGATGAGGCGGATGCGGGAACTCTCCCTTGGCGATGGCCGTCTGCTCGGCCCCCGGGAGGCCGTGACAAACCGCGCAATGCTGCTGGTAGATCGCGGCACCTGCCAGCAGGTTCGCTTCGTTTACAGCGAGCGGCGATTGCCTGGGCATTTCGCGGGCAACGCGAGCGTGGAGGGCGAGGCCCGCCAGTACTTTCTCAAAAGGCATCGGCGGTGCCGACGTCGCAGCAGGCGCCATGCCACTCGCAAAATAACCAAATACTCCAAGGATGCCAACTAGCACCGTCACCACCACGCCCAGGAAAAACCCTTTCATCTTTAGCGTCCTCCGCGTTAGGTTCTCGTCAAAACTTCTGATCTGCACTGCAGTCGAACTGGGGGCGCTACTTGTTTTTCCCCAGTATCCCTTCAATCTGCTTGATGTGGTTCACGTCATGCCCGGCGAACATGCGCGAAATATGTTCAATGGTTTCGATGCCGCGTTCGGAGTGAACGCCATGATGTTTCCACTGCTCCGGCTTCAACGACTTCAGCAGGCTTAGGTTGGCCTCGCGAAACGCGCGGAACTGCTCTAATGCTTTTCGCGGATCGCGCTTCGAGTAGTGTCCCGCCTCCACCCAGCGGTCCTGATCGAAACCCAGGATCGGCGTACCGGGCGAGCCCAGGATCAGCCGCAGCCGCCATCCCGCCACGATCTCGGTGTCGGCCAGGTGCGCCAGAATTTCAACCACCGACCATCTGTCGGGTGCGGGCCGCTTCTTTAGCTTTTTCGCCGGCACGCCCTTGATCAGTTTCGCGAGTTTGTCGGCCGTCGCCGCCTGCACCGTCAGCGGCTTCTTCCCTTCCACGTATCCGGTCACTCGCGCAATGTATTGTGGCGCAGTTTCTTTCATCGTGAGACCTCCCGTAGCAGCAGAGTCTAAACGAAATACTTAGATTATAGATAGAGTGCGCGGTCTTGGCCTATATCCATGGGCGTCACAAATTCTTCACCATGTACTACCGGGTTACACCGACGGTTAAGAACCTTGACACGGCCACACGTCCAAATTAAGCTACGTCGCTAACCTGAAAGGAAAACCAATGAAACCAGCCGCGTTCGCCCTCTTTTTCGCCCTCCTCACTTCTTCCGCCTTCGCTCAGGGTGTGTTAATTGCGACCATTGATGTCAGCGGTGACGGAGTTGCCGACAGCATCTACAACAGCGGATCTTCCATCACTGTCGTGCGAGGCAATGGAGGTGGCACTCATGCCTATTTCATCAGTTCGGGTTCCTGGTCGCTGGTTTTTGGCAATAGCACCGGCATCGTGGACATGGATGGAGTCCGCGGCGCTGAAATTCCGGTGAATGTGGGCGGGGCTTTGATGATCATCACCGACCGGACGCAGAGTACCCACAGTTATTCCTTCAGTGGCAGTTGGTCGGTGGCGCCCTCCGGAATCACAGATATGGACGGAGTCGCCGGGGCGGAAATCGCGGTGGTCAACGGATCTTACTTGACCATCGTCACCCAGCGCACCTTCAACGTTGTCAACTACAACATCGGCACAAACTGGTCAATTCCGACGGGAGGCATCGTTGATATGGATGGTACCGCGGGCGCCGAAATTGCCATTGCCAACGGTTCCTACCTGAAAGTGGTCGTTCCCCGAACTTCGAACATTCAGAGTTACAACATTGCGACCAACTGGTCGTTCGTGCCCACCGGCATTACAGACATGGATGGCGTCGCGGGAGCTGAGATTGCAATTGCGACCGGTTCCTACCTGAAAGTAGTCGTTCCCCGAACTTCGAATGTGCAGTCTTACACCATAGGCACAACCTGGGCCGTAGCCACCAGCGGCGTTAACGGAGTCAGCGACATGGATGGAATCGCCGGGGCCGAACTGGCAATCGCCAACGGGTCCTATTTAGTGGTCGTGACTCCCCGCACCCAGAGCCAGACGTCCTACCTGATCGCAACCAACTGGTCCATCCTGAGCAATGGCATCCAGAATTTTAACGGCAGAGCGGGAAACGATATCGCCCTCGTGGTTGGAGGAACGGGACAGCTGCGGATCGTTCATCCGGCGGACGGCAGCATTAACTCCTACTCCACGGGAAGCACCGGCACCAGTTGGTCCCTGACCGGTTATACGAACTACAGCAACTACGTTCGACTGAAAATTTTCTCCTTCACTCTGCAGAAGAACCTCCTTGTGGATGATGCCCTTTTCGAAGTCCTGCCGGGGTAACGCGGTTGGAATTCGACGTTTCGCGAAGGGCCGCTGTCCCTGGCAGCCTTGATTTTTGCGGCGCAGTGCAAATCGCAACCGGCGGCATGACCTTGTGTGCCGCCGCAGCTAGGACGCTTGCAGGGCGCGCAGTCCCACAATCTTCGTTTCCACCGTTGACATTTCCCCGCCAATACAGGCACACTGCTGCATCGGCGGGAAACAGGTTCCCGGCAAGGCCAATGGCTGGCCACACCATCGCGGCGGCCTATGGACAACGTTTTTGATCGTGACTATGGCCATGGGCGAGCAACAGATCAGCTACACGCTCGACTCCACGCTGGAGACGGTGGACAGCGCGGAGGAGAAGGCCACTGAGTTCGCCTCAGCCCTGGGCTTTAGTGAGGAAGAGATCCTGCAGATCTCCATGGCGGTCCGCGAAGCCGCAGTCAACGCGGTCTTGCATGGCAATGCCTATGATCCGGCCAAGAAGGTCACGCTGGGCCTGGAATCCACCGGCGGCGGACTGATCATTACCATCCGCGACCAGGGCAAAGGACTCGACCCGGCCTTGATTCCAGATCCGCTGGCCCCGGAAAACTTGCTCAAGACGTCGGGGCGAGGAATTTTTTTAATGCGCTCGTTCATGGATGAAGTTCAGATTCATCCATCGCACACGGGCACGGAGTTCAAATTGATCAAGCACGCCCACGGTTCGGCCGGGGGCGGCAAGGAGGCTTCCCAGTGAGCATGAAAACAAGTTTGCGGCAGGTGGACGGCGTCACGATCGTGGATTGCAGCGGACGCATCACTCTCGGCGAAGGCAGCGTCGTGCTCCGCGATTTGGTCCGCGATCTGCTGACCAAAGGGCAGAAGAAAATCCTGCTCAACCTCGGCGACGTCAACTACATTGACAGCTCCGGCATCGGCGAATTGGTCAGCGCCTACACCACCGCCAAGAACCAGGGCGGCGAGCTCAAGCTGCTCAAGCTCACCAAGAAGGTCCATGACCTGCTCCAGATCACCAAGCTCTACACCGTCTTCGACGTAAAAGACGACGAAGCCGAGGCCGTCAAGAGCTTCAAGTAATCCTCTTTGTGCGAGGTCCCGGGGCTCCGCCGCTTCTCCGGCGGGGCCCAGGACTTCGCAGGCATCGCGAGCGTAACGAGTTAACCCGGCGGTCATCTCGCTCGCGTAAGATAACCCACCATGCCCCGGTTCCTCCGCTCCGATGTCGGCCTGCTCGTCCTGTTAGCGATACTGTTTTCTGGCGTCCATATCGCCATCAGTTCGCCCTACGGTTTTCATCGCGACGAACTCATCACCCTCGACGACGCCCGCCACCTGGATTGGGGATTTGTCGCCTACCCTCCGCTCACCCCCGCGCTTGGCCGCGTTGAACTCTGGCTGTTCGGCGCCACCACCATGGGAGTGCGGGTTTTTTCCACGCTCGCGCTGGCCTTTGCCGCCCTGCTCTCCGGCCTGATGGCGCGCGATCTCGGTGGCTCGCGCCGCGCGCAGCTTCTCACCGCGGTCAACGTCGCCATTGTTCCCATCGTCGTCATCCAGACCACTGTGTTGCAGTACGTCTCGTTTGACTATCTTTGGGCAGTCCTGCTCACCTTCTGCCTGGTTCGCCTGCTCAAGACCGGCGACGAGCGTTGGTGGCTCGGAGTGGGCACCGCCATTGGCCTCGGCATGATGACGAAATATACGATGGCGTTTTTTGTGACCGGACTGGTCGGCGGGTTGATCGCAAGCGGCCTGTTCGACCGCAACCTTCGCCGCCAGGCGCTGAGCCGCTGGCTGTGGGCGGGCGTCGCGATTTCGCTCGTCATCTTCATCCCCAATTTCATCTGGCAGGTGGACCATCACTTCATTTCGCTCAATTTTCTGCGGCACATTCACACCCGCGATGTCGGGCAGGGCCGCTCCCACGGGTTTCTAATTCAGCAGCTCTATGTCTGCGTCAGCGCGTTGCTCTCGCCACTGGTCTTTCTGGGCCTGTGGTTCTATTTCCGGGAGCAGGCACGAAAGTACGTTCTGCTCGGCTGGATGTTTATGTGCACCATGGCTTTGTTTGTCGCAGGCCAGGGCCGTTCCTACTATATGGGCCCGCTCTATCCCGCCCTCCTGGCCGGTGGATGCGTGGTCTGGGACCGTTGGATCGCCGGGCGCACCCGCAGCATGGGATTGGCCCTTCAAGGCCTGACCTGGCTCCTGGTTGCAGTGAGCATGGTGCTTTCGTTTGCCTTGTTCACGCCGATTGCGCCGGTCAATTCCGCAGCCTGGAATGCGGCGCTCACAATTCACGACAATTTCGCCGAAGAAATCGGATGGCCGGAACTGGTAGCGACCGTGGCGCAGGTTTACCAATCAATTCCTGCCGACCAGCGCGCGGGTGTTGGCATCATCGTCGGCAATTACGGAGAGGCCGGCGCCGTCAATATGTTCGGCCCCAAATATGGCTTGCCTCCAGTCATCAGTGGCACCAACTCACTCTGGTACCGCACCTATCCTGCCAACCAGCCGCAGACTTTAATTGCCGTAGGCCTCGGCGACGGCTTCCGTCGCGATCATTTTGAAAATTGCCAACTGGTCGCCCACAACATCGTCCCGTATGGCGTGTCGAATGAAGAAAGCCGCGACCATCCTGATATTTATCTGTGCCACCACCTGCTACAGTCCTGGCCCGATTTCTGGGAGGACTTCGAGTGGTTCGGCTAAGGAACCACGTGGGACAGCCACCCGCAGCGCAATCAATCGCGTAGGGACAGCCACCCTCGGCTGTCCAATCGAGCGCAGCTCGATCTCGAACTCCCGCATCTCGATCTCGAACTCCCGCATCTCGATCTCGAACTCCCTTGGTGCCACTTCGGGAAATGCCTAAGAAAAAGTTTCAAACGGAACGCTCCCGCGCCGCTCTCGGCGTTTACCATGTTTGCTAGTTGAAAACAAAGTTCCTACTCGCGGCTTTGATGACCGCGTGCGCACTGCCCGCGCGCGCCGCAAACTGCATTCCCATCGAGCAGGCCCACGACCACGTCGGTGAAGTGAGATGCGTCACCGGGAAGGTGCTGCGGGTGAAGACGAACAGCCACGGCGTTCACTTTCTTGACTTCTGCACGGACTCTGCGTCCTGTCCTTTTTCGGTGGTCGTGTTCCCGGACAACCTGCGGGACGTGGGCGATGTGCGCCAGTTGGCAGGACGGACCATCGAAATTCGCGGGCCGGTGAAACTCTATGACGGCCGCGCCGAGATTGTGCTCAGCCGCATTGGCCAACTCAGCGGTGGCGTCCGGGCGATTCCTCCTGTGCCCAAAGCCTACGACGTGGAAAATCGCGGCCACTACAGCCCCGGCAAATTCCGCCCCGGCAAAAAGCCAAAGAAAGCGCACGCCAAGCCCAGCCTCACCGCCACCTACGGCGACGACCTCGAGGGCGAAGAACCGCCGGAATAGAGCACCCTTTCGATGAACCTGTCATCCGGAGCGTAGCCAATGCTTCGCGGAACGCGAAGCATTTTCGCAGCCGGAAGGATCCCTCACACCATTCCCTTCCTCAACTCCGCCAGATCGTACTTCGTCCCACGCCACATGATCCCGTCGTCCCACAACGTCAGCACCGTGGACTTCACCAGCGTATAGAGAAACAGCACCGTGCTCACCGGATGTAACGCGAAATAATAAAATGGCACGGCCGACCGCAACGACATGCCTACATAAATCGAAAACATGCCGAACAGCGCCACCCCATACGGCGCGCGCGCCCAGCCATGGGCCAGAAACACGCCGGCAAACGGCATGAGGTTCAGGAACGCCATCGCCACCACCGTGGCCGCCGCCCGCCACCATTGGAACGACAGCACCGCAAAGAAATTTTTGGTCAGATTGTTGACCACTCCCATGGCCCCGTGCGCCCAGCGAATCGAGATCAGGTCCTCGCCAAACACATTGCGCTGCCGGAACCCGGCGTTCTTAATCACCTTCCCCAGTTTCATGTCGTCCAGCACTTCCATTCGCAGCGCCGCATAGGTTCCAACCGCGTCATACGTGCTCCGCCGCACCAGATTGAACGCACCCACCCCCATGTGGTCCTTCGCCTTGGGGTCCGCAACTTTCCACGGCCGGTGTCCAAACATGAACATGGCCTGAAAAAAAGCGATCATCATGAACTCGCCGGGACTCTTCATGATCATCCGCGGAAACAGCACCACATGATCCGCGCTCTCCGTCTCGGCATAAGCCAGCGCCCGCCGCAGTGCGTCCGGTTTGAAAAGAACATCGGCGTCGGTAAACAACAGCCACTCGCCCCCGGCCTGGTTCGCCGCCGTCCACATGGCATGCGTCTTGCCCATCCAGCCCGCCGGTAATTCCTGATGATGAATCACCCTCAGCAGCGGGTGCCCCATGTCTCGCGTCTTTTGCGAGACATGGGAACTCTCCGCGATGTGAATTTCAACCGGGTGCCCCATCCTTCCCGCGTCTTTTGCGGGAGGGTGGGGATTTTGACCATGCTGTTGATTTTGATCCCGCTCCTCCGCCGCGACCCGATCCATGATCTCGCCCGTCCCGTCCGTCGAGCGGTCATTCACCGCGATCACTTCGTAGTTGTCGTAATCGAGCGCAAGCAGTTGCCGCAACGGTCGCTCGATCGTGGCCTCCTCATTCCGTGCCGGCACGATAATGGAGACCCGCGGATTCCCTGCCGCCGCAACCGGATTCCGGTCCCACTCCGGCCGCGACACATCCGCCACGCTCGGCATCCCCAGCGCCGCGTCTATGATACGCGAAAACCATGCCAGTGCCAGCAACGTCCCGGCAATCCAATGAAAATATTGCATTGTGTAATAGATGCGCGTGAGTAGAACGAGGTTCACAGAGATGCCGCTAACACTCGGGCGCGGTCACCACCGCGGGCGCAAACTTCGTCCCATAGAACAATATCGCGGATGAAATCACCATCGCGATGACCGGAAGGATAAACGCCGCCTGCAGATTGCGATGATCGGCCACCCATCCCATCATGGTCGGCGACGGCACATCGCCCAAAATGTGGATGATCAAAATATTGCCCGCAATCGCCGAGGCGCGGATGCTCGGACTCACCGAATTGATCACAGCGGCATTCAGCGGCGAAGTATTGATGAGCAACATGAACGCCGCCAACGCGATGGCCGGCACCATCACCCGTCCCGTCGAAAACAGCGCCACGATCATCAACGGAACTCCCAACGCCATGCTCACAGCCGACACCGAGTAGTACGCGCCCTTCCACCGCCGCAGCAGCATGTCCCCCAGCCACCCGCCCAGCAGCGACGCCACAATTCCGCCCACCACCACGATAATGCCGAACAGTTGGTTCGCATCCTGCAAACTGTAGCCCCGGGTGCGCGACAAAAACGTCGGCATCCACACCTGAATCCCGCCCAGGGCAAATGTCATAAACGCCATGCCCAGATTCGCGGTCAGGAACGCCGGATTCCGCCACAAGCCGAAGATGGTCGCCCGCTGCGGCGTGTCGTGCACGGCATCGTACTGTCCGCGCTTCGGCTCCGGCACCAGCGCAAACAGCAAGGCGACGACGAATCCCGGCACCGCGGCAATGTAAAACGGAAATCTCCATCCATGCGACGGCCCCAGATGCCCGCCCAGAATGTATCCCGCCGCGGTCCCCACCGGAATCGCCAGATAAAAGACGCCCAGAATCCGTCCGCGTTTTTCCGCCGGAAATAAATCCACCAGGAACGTGGGCGCGATGGTGACAAATGTCGCCTCGCCAATCCCCACCAGCGTGTGCCGGATCAGCAGTTCCGTATAGGTATGCGTGACCGCCGTCAGCAACGTCAGCCCGCTCCAGAAAATCGCTCCCCACACGATGATCGGCTTTCGCGAATAACGATCCGCCAGCGGCCCGATGAACGGCGCGGCGATCATATAAAACAGCAGAAAGGCGCTGGTCAGATATCCGATCTGCGTGTCGCTGATGCGAAACTCGGTCTGCACCAGCGGTTGCACCGCAAAAAGCACCGAGCGGTCAATGTAGTTGAGCAGGTTGAGCGCCGTCAGCAGCAGCAGCGCGGTCCGGGGATAAAGTCGAGCCGAGGTCACGGTCGAGAAAATATAGCACGGACAAGCGCCCGATCATCGGTTCCGCGGATAATAACGCTTTACATTATTAACGGATACCGGTATGCTTTCCTTGGTGATCAAGACTTTCGCCAACCGTCGAACCGCGCAAGTCTGGGAGACCGGCAAGACCCGTGGATCCCCGCCAGCGAACGTCACGAAACGCAAACTGGCGATGCTCGACAGCGCCGCCATGCTGGATGACCTGAAGTATCCTCCGGGAAACCATTTGGAAAGGCTGCATGGCGACCGGCAAGGGCAATGCAGTATTCGCATCAATGACCAGTACCGTATCTGTTTCGTATGGCGCGGTCATGATGCGTTCGAGGTTGAAATCACGGACTACCACTAACAACAGATGCCAGAAAATAGCGAGCGGATAAAACAATTATGACCATCCCGAGAAAAAACGCACCAACCTGGAGGGTCCATCCCGGCGAGATTCTCCGCGAGGAATTCCTAAAGCCGCTGGGCATGTCCCCTTACGCGCTGGCCAAGCGGCTTCACGTTCCCGTGCCGCGCGTCAACGACATCGTACTGGAGCGCCGCGGCATCAGTGCCGACACTGCCGTCCGCTTGTCCCGCTTCTTTGGCACAACCGAACAGTTCTGGTTGAACCTGCAGGGTGCCTATGAAGTCAGCCGCATCATGGCCGAGCAATCGGCCGAAATCGCGCGCATCGAACCGCGAGCCGTCTCCGCATCCGGCTAGCGTCCGCCCCGCTTCCCCTTCGGCCTCGGCCATCTCGCCACCACCGTCGTCGCAATCCCCCCGCGCGGACGAAAGTCCCCTTTCACCTCCGCCCACACTGGCTTGGCCCACCGCACGACATCCTCCAGCACGCGGTTCACGATGTTTTCCTGAAAAATTCCCAGGTTGCGGTACGACTGCAAATATTCCTTCAGCGATTTCAACTCCAGACAAACCTTGCCCGGGCAGTAGCGGATCGTAATCACGCCAAAATCTGGCAGCCCCGTCTTCGGACAGACCGAGGTGAATTCCGGATCATCCACAACAATTTCGTAGCCCGGAAACTGGTTCGCCCAGGTCTCAATCTCAGGGAATTTGAAATCCAGTCCTGCGGCGGCATGTTCAGAGGTGTATCGTGGCGTCTTGGTCATACACACTTATTGTAGCGGGCCATCGCGTCTCTCGAAAATGCAGGCGACCCTGGCGCTGCCTCGCGCATCCAAAACACACCGGTCAAAGTTGTCGCGTTTCAGTCAATATGCACGAAATGATAGATTGTTAGCGTAGACCGAGCGTCTTAAGGGCTGAAAGAACAACCGTTTGGCAGACTTGAACAAACAAAAATCGCGCGGCCGGCTGTGGATCGCAATCGTCGTGATCGTGATTGCCTTGATCGTGCTGCTCAGCCGCAAAGGGCCGATTCGCGTTCGCGCCACGCGCGTGGAACGTGGGCCCATCCGCAGCCTCATCTCCACCAACGGCAAAGTCGAGCCGGTGCAGAATTTTGAGTCGCATGCTCCGCTGGCCACGACCATCAAGCGTATCCTCGTCAAAGAGGGCGACCACGTCCGCCGCGGCCAACTGCTGCTGCAGCTCGATGACGTGGACATTCGCAGCCAACTCGCCCGCGCGAGCGCGCAACTGAAGGCCGCACAGGCCGACCAGAGCGCGGTCCGCTCCGGCGGCGTGCAGGAAGACGTACTCAATACGCAAGCGCAACTGGCCAAGGCCCGTTCCGCGCGCGACGCGGCCCAACGCAATCTTGATTCCTTGCAGCGCCTGGCGCAGCAAGGGTCCGCCTCCTCCGGCGAAGTCCGCCAGGCTCAGGACGCGCTCGACCGCTCCCAGGCCGACGTGAATCTGCTCGAGCAAAAACAAAAGAGGCGCTACTCGGCTCCGGAAACAGATAAGGTCGACGCCACCGTGGCGGAAGCTCGCGAGGCCTATCGCGCCGCTGCCGATGCGCTCTCCAAAAGCAATGTCCGCGCGCCTTTCGACGGCATCGTCTATGCCCTGCCCGCAAAAGAAGCCGCGTTCGTACAGACCGGCGACCTCTTGCTGCAGGAAGCTGATTTGAGCAAAGTCCTGGTTCGCGCTTTAGTGGACGAGCCGGACATCGCGCGCCTCGTCTCCGGACAAAAGATGGACGTCACGTGGGACGCCGTGCCCGACCGCACCTGGATCGGCGCCGTCGCCAGCCTTCCTTCCACCGTCAAGCTCAGCGGCGCGCGTCACGTTGGGGAAGTCACCTGCACGCTCGACAATCGCGACCTCAAACTGCTGCCCAACGTCAGCGTCGGCGTCAACATCATCGTCGCGCAACATGAGAGCGTGCTCACCGTGCTGCGCGAAGCTGTACACATGGATGACAGCAAGCCTTACGTTTACGAGGTCGTGGACGGCACGCTCAAGCGTCGCGACCTGGACGTGTCCCTGCAGAATCTGACGCGGGTCGAAGTGGCGCACGGCCTGTCCGACAACGCCGTGATCGCGCTCGGTGCCCAGGACCCGCGCCCGCTGGCCGAAGGCGTCGCCGTCAAGGTGGTCCCGTAGCATGACCGACGGCATCGACACGTATCTCGTTTATCCTCGATTCGTATCAGGGCATCGCCGGGTGCCCCATTTCTCGCGCGTCCTTTGCGCGAGAAGTGGGAATTCCGATAGTCCGGAAACAAGTGCGGAAACAAACTGGATGCAGGGCAGAAAAACATCTGGATTCGTATCAGGGCATCGCTTCAGCGATGCCGCAACAGCACCCGACTCCGCGCCGGCCTCAGCCGCTGGGCGGCTTGAATGAAACCAACCTCCGCCGCTCGTCGCCGTGATCTGACACGCTCTGCGCTCCTGCTTTCGACCGTTCTGCTCTCCGCTCTCGCCTTCGCGCAATCGCTCCGCGATCTCGTCTCCTCCGGACACGCCGACGAAGCCATCCAGTCGCTCCAGCAACAAATTCAGAGCAACCCGCAAAACGCCGAAGCCAACAATCTGCTCTGCCGCGCCCGCTTCCAGCTCGAACAATGGGACGCCGCGCTCGCCGCTTGTGAAAAGGCCGCATCGCTCGATCCCCGCAACAGCCTTTATCAGCTTTGGCTGGGCCGGGCCTACGGCGAGAAGGCCGACCGCGTGAATTTCATGAAAGCTGCTGGGCTCGCCGGCAAAGTCCGCGATTCCTTCGAGCGTGCCGTGCAATCCGATCCCGCCAGCGTAGACGCCCGCACCGACCTTGCCGAGTTTTATCTCGAAGCTCCCTCCATGGTCGGCGGCGGCAAAGACAAGGCCCTCGCTCAAGCTGACGCACTCATGAAGCTGAAGCCTGCGCTCGCCCACTGGGTACAGGGCCGTATCGCTGAAAAAAACAAAGACCTCGCCGCCGCCGAACGTGAGTATCGCGCCGCCATTGAATCCAGCGGCGGAGGCGCGCACTCCTGGCTCAATCTCGCGCTGTTCTATTGGCACACCAAACGCTTCGACCCGATGGAGCAGGCCCTCCAGACCATGGAGTCGCGCCCGCTTGACCGTCCCGAATCGCTCACTGACGGCGCCAGCATCCTGCTGCGCTCCGGCCGCAATCTACCCTTCGCAACCCGCCTTGCGAAAAAATATCTGCAAGGCTTGCTGGTCGAGCAGGAACCATCGTTCAAGGCCCACACTCTGTTGGCCGAGCTGCTGGAAAAACAAGGTGACAAAGCAAACGCGGCCGACGAGTATCGGAAGGCCCTAGCCCTGGCCCGCGAATACAACCGCGCCCAGGCTGGATTGAATCGCGTGCAGTAGCAGGAAAAATCGATGTGGGACAAATGGTTTTACGTGGGGACAGCCGGGGTGCCCCACCCTTCCCGCGTTGTTTGCGGGAGGGTGGGGATGTTGACTTTGGCTGACTCGACGCCTCCAGCACCGCGATCCGCACTGCCCATTTATCATCCATCTTGCATCCTATAGCTCATAGAATCATCCCAGACCATCTCAAAGGGGACATGATGAAACCGAACTCATGGTGGACGGCGCGCGCACAAAAGATGCGACGCCGGTTATTGCTCGGAGTAATTCTGTTGCTACCGGCTTCCTTGCTGGCCGAGCCGGTCCCTTTGAAACGTGCCATCGAGCTTGCCCTCAAACACGCGACCACCTCGGCCATCTCCGCCGACGACGAGCAGCGCGCCTTCGCCGGATACCGCGAACTTCGCAACAGCTACATTCCGCAGGTCACCGCCGGCGCCGGCCTTGGCTATTCCTACGGATTTCCTCTCAGCTTGGAAGGTGCCGCGCCGTCGCTGTTCAATGTTAATGCCCAGTCCGCGCTGTTCCATCCCGAGCTGCGCGCGTTCATGAAAGCCGCGCAAGCCGATTCTTCCGCCGCCGCCTTGCGCAGCAAAGACCAGCGCGATCAGACCATCCAGGACACAGTGCTGAGCTACGCGGAGTTGGCGAAGTGGGAACAGCGACTCGCCCGCCTGCGCGGCGCGGTCGAGGATGCCGACAAAATGCAGGCTGCGGTCGTCGCCCGCGTGAAAGAAGGCATTGACAGCCCGGTTGACCAGACCAAAGCCCGCCTGAGTGTCGCGCGCCTGCACCTCCGCATCGCTGAAGCCGAGGGTTCCGCCGACGTGCTTCGCGAGCGTCTGAGCAAACTCACCGGACTCGCCGCCGCGGCCATCCAGACCGATCCCGATTCCATGCCGCAGATCGCGGAACCTGCCTCGCCCGCCGACCACGAAACCTCCGCAGCCACCAATCCCGCCGTGCAGGCGGCATTCAAGAATGCCGAAGCCCAATCTTTCCGCGCTCTGGGCGAGCATCGTTCTCTTTTGCCCAACGTGGATTTCGCCGCACAGTATGCCTTGCTCTCCACCTACAACAACTACAGTTCGTTCTACAAATCGTTCCAGCAAAACAATGCGACCATCGGCGTTTCCATCCGTCTGCCACTGTTCAATTTCTCCCAGCATGCCCGCGCCCAGGCCGCCGACGCCGACGCCGACAAGGCCCACCATCAGGCCATCGCCGCCCGCGACAAATTGTCGGAAGAGACCCTGCGGCTGCAGAAGACCGTCGAACAGATGCGTGCCGCCCGCGAAGTCGCCGAACTCGAATTCGAACTAGCGGAGAAGGACGTGGAGGCGGTCCGCACCCGAATGGACTCCGGTTCCGCCAACCTCCGCGATCTCGATAACTCCAGCGCCCAGGCCAACGAGCGCTTCATTTCGCTCCAGGACATCGCCTTCGAACTCGAGCGCAGCCAGGTCACCCTGCTTCGCGCCACCGGTGGCCTTGCGGATTGGGCCTTCGGTGGCAAATAGACGGCAAATAGGCGGCACAACACGCTTCCCGCTCGATGCTCACATCCGCCATTCCCTGCCGCCAGTGGCAGTTTGAGCGAAAAGTTCGTCCCAACCGCAGTCTCCGCATCTAAACTTGACAGAAATCCCAAGGCTCGGAACTGAGTTCAGAAGCTAGTCCAGAAGTAACCTGCGCGAACCCAGCTAGACACGCCGGGCGCGGGGATAATCTCTTGCAAAGTGTTAAAATAGAAGAACTTTACCTATGACATTAAAAACCTTGTTCCTCAATCCGCCTTCGTTTGAAAACTTCGACGGAGGCGCCGGTTCGCGCTGGCCCGCCACCCGCGAAATTGAAAGTTTTTGGTACCCAGTTTGGCTGGCTTATCCGGCGGGGATGCTGCCGGGGGCGCGGCTTTTGGACGCGCCGTCGCATCACGTGTCCGGCGAAGAAACCATTCGCATCGCCAAGGACTACGAATTTCTGGTGCTGTTCACCAGCACGGTGGGATTTCCGGGCGACCTGCGTCTGACCCGCGCGATCAAAGAACTCAATCCGAACATCAAGATTGCTTTCGTGGGGCCGCACGTTTCGGTGCAGCCGGAGCGTTCGCTGCGCGATTGCCCCAGCATTGATTTTGTCTGCCGCAAGGAATTCGACTATGCGGTGGTGGATTATGCCAACGGCAAGCCGCGGAATGAGATTCTTGGCATTTCTTATCTCGAAGACGACAAGATCGTACACACGCCGGACGCGCCACAAATCCAGGACCTCGACGCGCTGCCGCATGTGACCGACGTTTACAAGCGCGACCTCGACGTCACCAATTACAACGTGCCCTTCCTGCTGCATCCATACGTATCGCTTTACACAACGCGCGGCTGTCCGGCGCAGTGTACCTTCTGCCTGTGGCCGCAGACGCTCAGTGGACACGCCTGGCGCAAGCGCTCCAGCGACGACGTCGCGGCTGAGATGAAGAAAGCCAAAGCGATGTGGCCGGAAGTGAAGGAATTTTTCTTCGACGACGACACCTTCAACATTCAGAAGGCGCGGACGGTCGAGTTGTGCGCCAAGCTGAAGCCGCTGGGCCTGACCTGGTCCTGCACCTCGCGCGTCACCACCGACTACGAGACGCTGAAAGCGATGAAGGAAGCGGGATGCCGCCTGCTCATCGTGGGCTACGAATCCGGCGACCAGCAGATTCTCAAGAACATCAAGAAGGGCGCGACCATCGAGCGGGCGCGCCAGTTCACCAAAGACTGTCACAAACTCGGACTGGTCATTCACGGCGACTTCATCATGGGCCTGCCGGGCGAAACTCACGAAACCATCAACAACAGCATCGCCTTCGCCAAGGAACTCGACGTGGAGACGATCCAGGTTTCGGTGGCCCATGCCTATCCCGGCACTGAACTTTACGATCACGCGATCAAGAACGGCTTCATGGTCGCCGACACCAAAATGGTGGACGAAGGCGGACACCAGATCGCGCAGATTCAATATCCGGGCCTTCCGGCGGATGACATTCTCTCCGCGGTACACCGTTTCTACGACGAATATTATTTCCGGCCCAAGGCTGTGTTCCGCATCCTGCGGAAAGCGGTCTTTAAAAACTCGGAACGCAAGCGGCTCTACAAGGAAGCCAAGTCATTCATGAAGCTGCGCGCCGCGCGCAACAAAATGGTGAAAGCGAAGATGTCCGCTTCCACGGCCGAGCCGGTCAAGGCCTGAGTCCGCGTGAGCTTTCGCCGTCAGCTAGCGCTGCTTGGGGTCACGGTATTTGCCCCCGCTGGTGAGGCCATGCTCTCGCATGGGATGAAGCAGCAAGGCGGCGTTTCTCTCGACCACCTCTTCAGCCTGATTGCGGCCTTCCTCAATCCCTGGGTCGTGGCCGGCGTCATCCTGCTCATCGGCTTTTTCGCGCTTTATACCGCTTCCCTTTCCTGGGCCGACCTGAGCTACGTGCTTCCCGCAACATCTCTCGGTTACGTCATGTTGGCGCTGGTGGCCAGGTTCGCGCTGCATGAGGAGATCACGCCCATGCGCTGGCTGGGCATCGCGCTGATTGCGGGCGGTGTGGGGTTTGTGACTGGAGGCCCGGCCAAAACTGTTCCTCCCGAGCTTGACCCATCGCCTCAGGCATCGCCGCAATCCGCCGCGGCAGGAAGCGGGAAACCGTGACCGCCTTGGTGATTGCCGCTCCGATGCACACCTGGGGAGCGATTCTGCTGATCGCGGCGTCGTCGGTGGTGGGCGATGTGCTGATGGCGCGCGCCATGCGGCAGGTCGGCGACGTGGGCGAACTGCGGCGGTCGATCGGCATGGTGAACGTGATCTGGCGAACGCTGTCGAATCCCACGTTTGTGATTGCGGTGTGCGCCATGGCGGTGGCGTTCTTCAGCCTCCTGTTTGGCCTTTCCTGGGGTGATGTCAGCCTGATCGGCCCCGCCGCCGCGTCGCTGACGTTCATCGGCAACGCCTTTGCGGCGAAGATCTTTCTGCACGAGCGCGTAGACCGGCGGCGCTGGATGGCCGCAGTGCTGGTCGGCGCGGGCGTCGCGCTGATTCACGGGTAGAGCTTTCGTCTGTCATCCCGACCCGAGTCGGTTGATCTGCGAAGCGTCAACTGGCGAGTCGAGGGACCTGCTGTTCCGGCGTGTGAGTCGAAACAAGCGCGCGTCACTCTGTCCTGACGTCAGCGAAGCAGGTCCCTCCACTGCGCATAGTGATCGGTAAAGCCGATCGCTATGCTCCGGTCGGGATGACAGTTTAGTTATGCTTTTCTGAGAATAGAACCATGGCGACTTTGAATTTCCTCGCGAACACGCTGTCATCCCGACCGAGTCAGTTGATCTGCGAAGCAGTCAACTGGCGAGTGGAGGGACCTGCTTTTCCGGCGTATACCTGTGACGCGTGAACCATTCCGCCGCGAGGTCCTCCCACGTAGGATTCCTCCGCTCGATCAACCAGATTTTCTTGGCCCGATTCCAACGCTTGAACTGTTTCTCGCGGTTGATCGCCTTGTCTACTTCGTCGAAGGACTCGTAGTACACCAGCCGATGGCAGTGATACCGCTTGCTAAAACCCTCGAACAGGCCGTTCTTGTGTTCGTAGAGACGGCGGCTTAAGTTGCTGGTCACTCCGGTGTAGAGCACGCGCGACTTGCTGGCGACGATATAGACGCTGTAGCAATGTTCGTTCATCGCAGTTCCAACAAACAGGTCACTTCCCTTGCGGTCGGGATGACTGCATGTCTTTGCGCTTGAATGAGTCTAGACCCGCCATTCCTGCGATGTCCATTCTTGCTCTGCAGCTCCCGTGTGCGCGCTGGGAAAGCAGGTCCCTCCACTCCGCATGGCGATTCGGAAAGGCCGAATCGCCGTGCTCCGGTCGGGATGACAGTTTGGTTATGCTTTCCTGAGTATGGAACCCACTGGCGACCGGGCATTCCCGCTCCGAACCAGTTGTCATTCCGACCCGAGCAAAAGGGATCAACCCCACCCTGTCATCCCGACCGGAGCCGGACCCTGAGCGAAGTCGAAGGGGACGGCGTAGTGGAGGGACCTGCTGTTTGGAACTTGCGCTGAACGATCAAGCTACGCGCGAGGCATCGGGGCGCTGCGAGGTTTCTGCCTGCCTACCTTGACGAAATGACGTGGCGCTTCAACGACCGGAAGAACTCGTTCTTGTTCCGCGACACCATGCTCAAACTCATCCACTCGGACAACCTCGAATACAAGGAACTCACGAAAGCTGCTTAACTTGAAACGCTAACGCCGCGATGTCCAATAATCAATTTGCAGCTTCCCCGATGCAGTTGATAATCGTTGTAGTACTTGAATTCAATTTCTAGATCACCCATGGCATCCGCTAAAGTCTGAGCAGACGGAGGCACCTGGAGCATGTTTGTGGCAGCAAGAAACGTTATGCCAACTTCGTGATAAATTGTCGCAGAAGGATAAATCGCGTCAACCCCCCAAACTTCCCATCCAGCCTCCTCTAGGACGGATGCAAATGCATCGGCATAATTCCTCGCGTCGGTATCTCCCTCAATTACGTTAATTGAGATTTTGCCTTTCTCCCCATGGCTTAGAGCTCTTATTAAAGCTGCGCGCTCTCTCGGTTTCAAGTTTCTCGGGCCTAATTGGTTTTCAAGTGCCTCAACTCGTTTTATCAGAGGGTCGGTAGTCATTGCTTCGACTATCGCTTTCTTCACTCTCGCATAACCGCGTACCGTCACTGATATGACTAAGAACACAACAACGCTGGACATCACAAACACCATCGTCAAGATCACCCAGCGGGGCACTTGCTGGGCGTACGACACAATGGCCGTGAGCATTCCGCCGGATAACAAAGTTAGTGACACCGCTTTTATCCATCCCAGTCGTTCCGCCCATGACCATAGCTTTTCAAGTTGGTCAATACGCTCAAACGGCTGCGCTTTCTTCTTCATTGCGTAAACCCCCCGCTTTACAAACGGGAAGTATACACCTTACCTTGCGTCAGCTACACAATCCCGCTTATATTCGCCTTGTTTTCTTGTACTTACAGACCTTTTTCCGATTACCTATGTAGCGAATATGAAGCGAACAAAATGCTATCGCGTTCCGGTCCAGCAAAGCCAGAAAAGCAGGTCCCTCCACTCGCCAGTTGACTGCTTCGCAGGTCAACTGGGTCGGTCGGGATGACAGAGATGGGAGCGCACAGAGATGGGGAGCGCGCGGAGGAGTATCTGCGCGGGCGAAATGGCCCGACCAATTGATGCTGGATCATTCGGCGCTTCGCCTGCGTATATACTTTCAACCTGCGGCAGGCGCTCGACCAGCATCGTCAGGCGCACACGCGGCAAAACGTTCCAGGGCAGGAGTTCCTCATGCAAGCGCAAATCATTGGCACCACCATGCCGGTGCTCGAATTTATGCTCGAGCCCAACGATTCCATCATTTCCGAAGCCGGAGAGCTCTCGTGGATGGGCAGCTCGATCCAGATGACCACGCACACGCAGTTGGGCGGGGGCGGCGGAATTTTTGGCGTGCTGAAGCGCGTGGCCGGCGGGGGAACAATTTTTATGACGGAATATCGCGCCGTGGGCGCGCGTGGCGAACTGGCCTTTGCCACCAAGCTGCCGGGACACATTGTTCCGGTGGAGGTCGGGCCGGGACATGAGTACATGATCCACCGCCACGGATTTCTATGCGCCACGCCGCAGATACAGATCGGGGTGGGATTTCAGCAGTCGCTGGGCGCGGGAATTTTTGGCGGCAGCGGATTTCTGTTGCAGCGCGCCAGCGGACAGGGCACCGCATGGCTGGAGCTGTCGGGCGAACTGGTGGTCAAGGAACTGCAGCCGGGCGAGATGCTGCGCGTGCATCCCGGACACGTGGGCGCGTTTCAGACCAGCGTACAATTCCAGATCACGACCGTGCCGGGGATCAAGAACCTGATTTTCGGCGGCGATGGCATCTTTCTCGCGCAACTGACCGGCCCCGGCAAAGTGTGGCTGCAAACCCTGCCGATTGCCAGGCTGGCGCACGCGCTCTATGAGTACATGCCGCACCCCTCGGGCGAAGCGGCGCAAGGCGGCGTGGTGGGAGGAATTGTGGGGAGCATCTTCGACAACCTGAAGGGGTGAGGGGAGTGCATTTCAACCCCGCCTGCCATAAATTACCTCTTGCACTGCGATCCTGCCCGGCGCATACTTTCGCCCGACAGGGAGGTGCTCGTATGCATAGAATTTCATTGCTCATCGTGTTGGCCCTGCTCGGGGTCAGCGCTGGTCATTCCTCGCCGCCCACGGCGGACTGGGCGATCAACGCCACTGCCATTGAGGCGTGCAGCTGTCCTCACTTCTGCATGTGCTATTTCAACGCCCATCCCGCCGGTCACCACGAAAACGGCAAGATGGAACACTTTTGCAAGTTCAACAACGCCTACAAAATCAATAAGGGACATTACGGCAGCACCGATCTTGCCGGTGCCAAAGTATGGCTGCACGGCGATCTGGGCGGCGACTTCTCCCAGGGCCAGTTGGATTGGGTGGTGGCGACCTTCGACAAAGGCACTACTCCCGAACAGCGCGCGGCGCTCGGAGATATCCTGGGACACGTATTCCCCGTGAAGTGGAAATCATTCCAGACGGACGAGGGCAATATTGACACTTGGACCTTCGACAAGGACCAAGCCCACGCCACGCTCAACGGTGGCAAGACGGCCGAGATCAGGCTGAAACGTTTTCAAGGCATGACCGACGAACCGGCCGTCCTGAAAAACGTCAAATACTGGGGCACGCCGCGCAATGATGGCTTCGTGATGATGCCCAATGAAATGGAAGCCTACAAAGAGGGCCCCAACGCTTATGAATTCAAGGGAACGAACGGGTTCATGCTTACCTTCGACATGACCTCCAAAGACGTGCCCGCGCCCAAAGGCTCCTCAATGAGCTACTGACATTCTTTCCGCGTGGAGTGACTGTGGGGGGTCTGCCTACCCAACCTTCGAAAATCGCGAAGCGTGGGTGCCGGCCCCATTTTCGTGCGCTACAGCCGGAGTGCGCGGCGGCACCTGTGGAAAAAGTTGTCAAGCCCCCTGGCTTGAGGTTTTGCTTGCAAGTTGTTGATGCTGCGGCAAATATAATTCTCGCGATTTTGGCACACTGCCTGGCTCGGTTTGATATTCTGGGTATAGAGAGAAAATTCAGAGGCGCAGGCCCTTGCGGGCCCTGCGCCTTTTGTGCTTTTTGGCATTTCCTGGCTTGGTGGACAACGCTGCCGGGCTTTCGCCCGGTGGACAGCCGGGGGCGGCTGTCCCCACATGAGCATTGCTGCTGCAGGGCACTACTTCGCTGAATCAGGCCCGCTTCGCCGGCGGCCGTTCGGCGGTGGTCTGTTCGGCGGCAGTCAGTTCGTGCGCTTTGATGATGTCTTCTTGCTGGACGAGCCAGCGCTTGAGCGTTCTTTGCTTGCTGGGGTCTTTCAGTTCGGTCAAGAGCTGGTTGTAGGCGCGGATGAGATTACGCGCGGCGGCGACCTCGTCTGGGACCGTCACCGTCGCCGTAATCGTCGCTTGCGCTTTGCGTTCGGCCGGATTGGTGTAGGGGAGTTGTGTCCCGGGAGATTCCTTCGCCACGGGTGCGTGAATGGCGGGTTTGAGTTCTTCCAGCCTGCGGGCGAGCGGACTGATGACGATCCGTTGCGCTCTGGGGCGCGCGTAAAAAGCGTAGGCGACCCCACAGAACAGCGCTGCTCCCAAAAACATGAGCAGGACTCCGTTCAAAGAGTCTCCATCGCCGGCGGACGTGGCCATGTCATAGCCTGTGATGCAGAGCACCGAGGAAGCAACCCCGGTGGCAACGATCAGCGCGTCTTCTATACTTTTTTTCACGGTTACTGGAATGAGTGAAGTCCTGAGAATCGCCTGAGATGCCCCGTCTATGAGGCGGTTCAGCCCGCTCCACATTCTACCCTTAGAACCGGGTTTGTGTCAGGGGCGGGCTGGCGCGCTGCCGGACTTCGCCCGGCGGACAGCCGAGGGCGCCTGCCCCCACGTGAGCAGCTTGGTTCGCATCTGCATCGCGCGAACTCATGTGAACCACCGCATGAGGCCGGTGGCGGGGAGGTCGCGGACCAGGAAGCTGGGACGGGCGATGTCTGAGGAGCGACCGGCAGAACGGATGATGGCATCGGCGGCGACGTAGCCGCTGCGCACTGCGCCCTCCATGGTGGCGGGCCAGCCGGTGTTAGTCCAGTCGCCGGCGAGGAAAATGTTTGGCCAGGGCGTGGCGGCCGATGGGCGGAAGGCTTCGATGCCGGGACGGGCCGAGAATGTGGCTTTCACTTCCTTGATGACCGCGGACTTGAGAACGTTCGCATCGCGCGCGGGGGGAAAGAATTCGCGCAGTTCGGCGAGAGCGAGATCAAGAATTTCGCCGCGCGATTTTTCGACCAGCGTTTTGGAAGAACTGATCACGAGTTCGATATAGCTTCCAGCTTGATCGGACGATGCGGCGGGACTGGAGAAGCGGCTTAAGATGCGCGATTTGTTAAACATCCATTGGACGGTGCGATCGAGCAGGACGGCGTGGTCAAGGTCGGTGATCGGGCGATCGAGCCAGAGATGGACGCCGGTGATGGGCGAAGTTTCAAACTGCGCAATCTGCCGGCGGAGAGGCTGCGATTCGGGCAGGTCGGGGAGGATGCGATCCAGCGCGTCGAAATTGAGCGCGGCGACGAAGTAGTCGAACGGCTCTTCCCTGCCTGCGACTTGCAGTGCCAGTTGCGGGGTTTGGGGGCGAACCAGTTCGACGGAGGTGCGGAACAGCAGGTCACCGCCACGCGCCCGGAGGTAATCGCCGGCGGCGCTGTAGACTTCGGTAAGCGGAGCGGTGGGGATGCCCATGAGGCGCGCGGTGGGAGACTTCATGGAATCGCGGACAACTTTGGCGGCGGCGAAAACAGAGACGCGGTCGAGGTCTTCGTTCAAGGCGCTGACGAGGACGGGCTCCCAGAAGCGATGGAGCGCCGTTTCGGTCTGGCCGAGAGCACGTGCCCAGTCGAGGAATCCGCGCGTGTCGTCTCGCGGCGGGGAGAAGACAAGCGAACTGATGGCGCGCGCGATGGCGAGCTTGTCGCGAGAGGCAAGAAATGGAAACTTGAAAAACGACGGCATGATGTGCAGCGGCGCGGGCAGAGGGGAGGCATACATCTGCGAAGCGCGGCCCCCGGGTTCGAGGAACGTCATCTGGTCGTACCAGCGGATGCGGTCGGCGGCACCGATGCGCTCGTAAAAGCTGACCAGGTTGGTGCAGCAACGAAAGAGCACGTGCTGGCAGTTGTCCACAACTTCGCCGGTGCCGGGATGTTCGTAGGAAGAAGCGCGTCCGCCGAGGAAGGGGCGTTGTTCGAACAGGGTGACGCGGAACCCGGCGTCGGACAAGGCGCAGGCTGCGGCGAGCCCGGCCAGGCCGCCGCCCGCGATTGCCACGGAAGGTTGGGAAGATGAATCAAACATGGTCACGTAATCCGCATGAGCAGGCCGCGGGCGAGCACGAAGAGCTTTTCAGTCGTGGTGAGTGAAACGCGGGTGGTAAAGACGTCGTAGCCGCGCTGGGCGATCTTTTCGAGAAGCCTGCGATAAATGTTGATGAGAATCCAGAGCGCGGGCTGGCTGTCTTCGGAGACATAGGGGATGAGTTCGTCGCCGGACTGATAGAACTCGCGGGCGCGGCTGGCCTGGAGTTCGAGCACAGAGCGGAGGCGCGATGGGTCGGGAGAGTGCAGCACTTCCAGGCTGGAGAGGCCGAATTGCGCGAGGTCTTCTTCGGGAAGATAGACGCGGGCCATGGCGGCGTCCTCCTTGACGTCGCGGATGATGTTGGTGAGTTGAAACGCAAGCCCACAGCGTTCGGCGAGCGGCTCGGCGGCGGGATCGCGATAGCCGAAGATGTGGATGCACACCAGACCGACAACCGAGGCGACACGATAGCAATAAAGGCGCAAGGCCTCGAACGTGGCGTAGTGGACGGAGAGGCCGGCGGGAGGCTGCGCGAATAAAGGCTCGTCTTCAAGCAGGTCGGGCTCGACCAGGCCAGGAATGTCCATGGCAGTGCCGAGCGCGAGTTCGTCGAGCAGGCCGGCGGGGATGGCGAACTTGCGCTGGGAATCCACGAGCGCAAGCAGAATGGGATCGTCGCTGGGCTGGCCCTGCTGGGTGCGATGGAGTAAGTCGAGCCATTGATCGAGCTTGCGGCGACGGTCGTCAATGGGCGTAGCGTGGTCGTCGGCGATGTCGTCACAGCGACGCATGAAGGCGTAGACGGCGCACAGGGCGAGGCGTTTGCGCTTTGGCAGCACGATGAAAGCGTAATAGAAATTGCGGGCGGCGGTGCGCGTGATGCCGCGGCACACGGAATACGCGATGGCGAGTTGTTGGGGAGCCGGAGACCACGCGGGAGCCATGGGCTGGACGCCGGCGCTCATCGGAGCCTCCCCATCGCGGCGCGGGCAACGAGGGCGAGCTTGCGCGTTTTTGAGATGGAGGGGCGGTGGCCGAGGACGCGGTATTGCTGGCGCTCGATGGCGTTGAGAATTTCCAGGCCGCCGCGAGAGAACAGATCGAGATCAAGGGCAAGATGGCGGTCTACTTTCGCGATGAGAGGCAGACCGCGTTCGAACCACTGTCGAGCGCGGGCGACTTCGAACTTCATCAGTTCCTGAAACGCCGGTGTGTTGTTGTTGGAGGCGATTTGTTTTTCTTCGACGCCGAAGCGGTGCAGGTCGTCGAGCGGAAGATAGATGCGGCCGCGGGTGTAGTCGTCGCTAACATCCTGCCAGAAATTGGCGAGTTGAAGCGCGGTGCAAGTGAAGTCGGAGAACTGCTGGCGCTCGGCATCGCGATAGCCGCAGAGATAGAGCACGAGGTGGCCGACGGGATTGGCGGAGTAGCGGCAATAGCCGAGCAAGTCGTCGAACGAAGCGTAGCGATGAACGGTCTGGTCCTGGCGGAAGGCTTTCAACAGATCGGAGAACTCATGTTGAGGGATGTCGAACTGGTGGACGGTTTCCGCGAGCGCGACGAAGACGGGGTGGCGGGGCGCGCCGTGGTAGCAGGCGTCGAGTTCGGCTTGCCATTGGTCAAGCAAGTCAAGAGAGAGCGCGGAGTCGCCGACTTCGTCGCCGAGATCGTCGGAGATGCGGCAGTAGGCGTAGACGTTGAAGAAATGCTGGCGCAGATGGCGAGGAAGAAACCAGGTGGCTACGGAGAAATTTTCGTAGTGGGAGCGGGCCAGATGGCGGCAGTAGGCACGGGCTTCATCGAGCGCGGGAGCGACAGCCGGGATGGCATAAGCCGCGGGCAGGCGCGACCAGGCGGCGTGGTTGGGGACGAGGGCGGTTTCGTTGGGCATTCGGGGCTAGGTTCAGTTTACGGAGGAATAGGTGGCAGGACAAGAGTCTGGGGAGGGTCAAAGGCCCCACTTCTCGCGCAGACGACGCGCGAGAAATGGGGCACCCTGGCAATTTGTCGTGCAAATTCCTTGCCGACGCTTCAGCGGTACAGGCGGTACAGGGATCCTTCGACTGCGCAAATGGTTCGCATCCGCGAACCATTTACTCCGCTCAGGATGACAGCCCCGGATTGCAGCCCCCGGACTTAAATCCAGTTCAATATCCAGTTTAGTGGCCGGGGATGATGGCGGTCTTGATGTCGCTGCCGCGATTGAGCATATTGCGCAGGACCTGCTGCAAACGCGAAAGCGGCGCTTCCCCAGTAATGTAATCGGTGGGGCGGATTTTTTTGGCGGCGATCAGGCCAAAGGCGCGGCGTACGGTCTCTGGCGTGTGATGGAATGTGGCCTTGAGAGAAATTTCGGAGTAGTGCAGGCGGTCGGTATCGAGCGAGACTTTGGCTCCGCTCGTGCAACCACCGAAAAAGTTGACGGTACCGCCCTTGCGAACCATCTCGACCGCCCATTCCCAGGCTTCGGGGCGGCCGACGGCCTCGACTACGACATCGCAACCGCGCTTCTGGGTGGTGAGTGCGCGGACGGCTTCGACGGCGCTGGCGACTTTGGTAGTTTGAATAATCTCATGCGCGCCCATATGGCGGGCGGCCTCGACCTGACCGTCGCGCTTGACCACGGCGACGACGTTGCAACCGATGGCGCGGGCGACCTGGATGAACATGAGGCCGATGGGACCGCCGCCGATGATGGCGACGGTGTCGCCGATCTCGACCCTGGTCTCGTGCAACCCGCGGAGGACACAGGCGAGAGGTTCGGTCATGGCCGCGTCTTCGTAGCTGACATTGGGCGGGATGACCAGCATGTTGGCTTCAACAATGCGGCGGGGGATGCGGATGTATTCGGCGTAAGCGCCGTTGTTGAACAGCAAATCTTCGCAGAGGTTTTCCTGATGCTTGGAGCAGTAGAAACACATACCGCAGGGGGCAGAATTGAGTGCGACCACGCGCATGCCCTTTTTGAAGGCAGTGACGCCGGCGCCCACTTCCTCGATGACGCCGGCCAGTTCGTGGCCGAAAAGCGCCGGAGGGACAATCATGCGGGCGTGATAGCCGCGCTGATACACCTTGAGGTCCGTGCCGCAGGTGAGGGCGACCTGGACTTTGACCAGAACTTCACCCTCGCCGACGCGCGGGATGGGTACTTTTTCGATTTTGACGTCTTCTTTGCCGTAGAGGACGGCGGCCGTCATTTTTCCGTTCACTGCTTTTTTCCTTCCCAGCTCAGGCCGGGCTGAATGACAATTTTCAGCGACGAAGGTTTGGGGTGGGCCGCCAAATCCAGGGCTTCCACGCTTTGTTCAAGCGGGAAGCGATGGCTGATCAGCCGCGCCAGATCCATTTCCTGCCCCATCACAAACCGGACCGACTCTTCCTGCAAATCCACCGAAGCGCTGTAGGAACCGAGGAGCGTCTTTTCGTCCACACAGATGGCGGCGGGATCCACGATGGCTTCGCCGCGTTGTGTTTGAGCGAACAACAAGACCCTGCCTCCGGGCCGACAAGCATCCATGGCAGGCCGAATCAGAGAGTTGCCGCCGACGGCCAGAATGACCGCGTCGGCGCCCCTGCCTTCGGTGCGCTCACGCACAGCGGAAACGACATCGTGCCGCGATGCGTCTATGGATTGTGTCAAGCCGAATGCTAGTCCTATTGTAAGCCTCTGGGGATACAAATCGGAAGTGGTAACGCTGGCCCCGGCACGCTGGGCCAGCTTTGCCAAAATGATGCCGATGGGGCCCTGTCCGATGACGAGGACAGTCTCATCCCGCTGCAGGCGAAGCGATTCAATGCCCTTCATGCAGGTGTTGACCGGTTCGACGAAACAGGCCTGCTCGAAGCTGACGCCGTCGGGAATGAGGACGGTGCCTCTTTGGACGATCCAGTCGGTGACGCGGACGTATTCGGCGAATCCGCCGCCGGAGGGATCGAACCCAGCCGTACAGCCCACCTGCTTGTAGACCGGGCACTGGGCAAAGGTTTTGTGGCGGCAGTAGTAGCACTGGCCGCAAGGGATGTGATGAAAGACCATGACGCGGTCGCCGGGGCGGTACTGGGTGACGCCTGCGCCGACGGCGGCCACCACACCGCTGGTCTCGTGGCCGAAGATGCGTGGCGCGGAATGGGAGCCGGTCGAAATTTTTTTGAGGTCGGTGCCACAGACGCCGCAACTGTGGACGCGGACGAGGATTTCTCCAGGCTCGATGGCGGGGACAGGCACCGTCTCGAGGCGGACGTCGTTGATGCCGCGGTAGACGACGGCGTGCATGGTGGTGGGGAGAGTTGTGGTTGCTTTGAGGTCGGGTTGTTCGATGGTCTTCATGTTCGACGAAGGTTGTCCGTGGTTCCGAGTCAAAACCCCCACCCTGCCGCAAAGAGCGCGGCAAGGGTGGGGCACCCAAATATTTTTCCCATCATTTCCACTTCATTTCAACCTTCAATTCTAAAGCTAACGAGTGCGGTCTGCACTACAGCAACTCATGTGCGAGGTGTTCGCACAAGGCACGCGAAGCGATGTTGCTGTTTCGGGCCAGAATGCGCAGGCGGTTCCAGCGCCAAGGACGCACTGCGGCGGCGAGGGCGAACTTCGCCGTCTGGAATTGGCCGTTGGCATCCACATAGCGGTCCATCAGCGGCATGTCGAAGCCAGCTTCGTCGGAAATTGCCTTGACTGCGGAAAAGGCAATACCGGCGGCGCTGGCCGCCTGGCCGACGGCAGCGGCTTCCATGTCCACTGCCTGGGCCTGGAAAGCGCGGGCCAGTTTGGATTTCTGATCGGCCCCGGCAATTCCGGAAAAAGTTACAAGCACACCCTGCCCCTCAGCGGATTGGATGCGGCTGCCATCGCTGGCGTTGATAACAATTTGAGGGCAGAAGATGGCGCCGACGCGGAGCGCTGGATCGAGCGATCCGGCGAAACCGGCGGAAATAAGCCGCTGGGGCTGATAAAGGGAAATGGCGGCGACGGCAGCGCGACGGGCGGCTTCGACGCCGATGCCGCCGCAAACAGCGACCACGTCGCCATGCTCGAAAAAACGGAAGGGGCGGTCGTGGATGGTCTGTTCGCGCGCGTGCCAGTTCTGGACGAGTGGATGGATTTCGCGTTCGAGGGCGGCGATGATCGCGAATTTTACGTTCGTTGGCAAAGTTCTGGCGTCCCTGCGGGACTCGGTTCCCCCTCTCTTGATCAAGCCCGGCGCTGAAGCGCCGGGCTATTGTCGGTCGTCCCTACGGGACGATTTTCTCTCGACGACCTACCGTTCAGATCGGGCCTTCGGGAGAGTCTTTTCCTGTCTCGACAAACATCGCCCGCGCCGCTGTATCAAGCATATCCGTTGGCCCTGAACCACTCCACAGCGCGGCGGAGCGCGGGCTCGACCGGAGCGACGGTCCATCCCAGTTCGCGTTGCGCTTTGGCGGAGCTGGCAAACATAATTTTTCTTCCCATGCGGGCGGTGTCGAGCGTTGCGCGGGGATCGGACCCAAATAGGCGGCCGGCGATTTCGCCATAAGCGCCGGCCAGGTAGGCGAATGCGTAGGGCAGCTTGACCGTGGGCGACGGCAGACCGGTGATCGCCGAAAGCTGGTCGAGAATATTTTTCAGGGTGAGGTTCTCTCCGCCGAGAATGTAGCGTTCCCCCGACCTTCCCTTCTCCAGGGCGAGAACATGCCCGAGAGCGCAGTAGCGGACGTCTACCAGGTTCAGACCGGTTTCGACGTAGGCGGGAAATTTGCGGTGAAGGAAATCCACAACGATGCGGCCGGTGGGAGTGGGCTTGACGTCCTGTTCGCCGACGGGAGTGGTGGGATTGACGGTGACGACGTGAAGTCCGCTCTGGCCGGCGGCGATGGCGATTTGTTCGGCCTGAAACTTGGAGCGCTTGTAGTGGCCGACCATGGCGGCGAGCGAGACGGGAGAGTCTTCGTCGGCGGGAGTGCGGTCGCGGGTGAAGCCCATGGTGGCGACGCTGGAAGTGTAGACGATGCGGCGAATGGAATTCTTGCGCGCGGCCTCGATCAGGGCGCGGGTGCCTTCGACGTTGGAGCGGTACATTTCCGCGGGATCGCGCACCCAGAGGCGGTAATCGGCGGCAACGTGAAAAACGGTGTCGCAACCGGACATGGCTTTATCCAGTGAGGCGGGGTCGCGGAGATCGCCGATGACGGTATCGGCGCGGAGGCCTTCGATGTTCTTGAGATTGCTGGTAGGGCGGACCAGGAGGCGTAGATCGGAACCCTGGTCGGCGAGAACGCGGGCGACGTGGGAGCCGAGGAATCCGGTCGCGCCAGTGAGGAAGGATTTCATGCTTGGTTCGTCAGTTCTGAGAAATTGCGTAGACTTCGGCGCGCTTCGACGAAAGCAGGTTCCTCCACTCCGCCGTCGCTTCGCTCCGACTCCGGTCGGAATGACAAGAGTGAATGGTTTGTCAACGGAAAGACGCCGGTGCTAACTTCCTTCCTTCTCCATCACCTTGGCATAGTTGGTGAGGGCGATGAGCGGGAAGTATTGCCGGTAGAGGTGATAGGCGAGATAGAACACGCGTGGAAAGCCGGTGCCGGTATAGAACGCCTCGTCCCAGGAACCGTCCTGCTTTTGAGTACGCATCAGGAAGGCGATGCCTCTGGCGACGGAATCGCTGCGAGTGTCGCCGGCGGCGAGCAGCCCGACAATCGCCCAGGCGGTTTGTGAGGGCGTGCTGGCACCAACGCCGCGAAGTTCAGGATTGTCATACGATCCCACGCTCTCGCCCCAGCCGCCGTCGGAATTCTGCACCATACGCAACCATTCGGCAGCCTGCTGCACGCAGGGATCGTGATTGTCCATACCGATGGCTTCGAGACCGCGCAACACCAGCGCGGTTCCGTAAATGTAGTTGACGCCCCAGCGGCCAAACCAACTGCCGTCGGGTTCCTGCTCGGCGCGAATGAATTGGATGGCGCGGGTCACAGCGGGATGATTTTTGTCATAACCGTAGGTGGCCAGCATTTCCAGGATGCGTCCGGTGATGTCCACCGTGGCGGGGTCGAGCATGGCGTTGTGGTCGGCGAAGGGCACGTGCTGAAACACCATGCGATCGTTGTCCTTGTCGAAGGAGGCCCAGCCACCGTTCTTGCACTGCATGGAGAGGATCCAGTCAATGGCGCGCTGCACGCTCTCGTGCTGGTAGCGGCCATTGGGATGCTCGACATGGCTCAGCGCCAGGCAGACCATGGCGCTGTCGTCTACGTCGGGATAAAACTCGTTGTTGAACTCGAAGTACCAGCCGCCGGGCTTGCCTTTTTTATTCTTGACCTGCCAGTCGCCGTAGCTGCGAACCTGTTTTTGCAGGATCCAGTCGGCGCATTTGACCATCCGGGGATCGTTGGCGGGGACGCCAGCTTCGCCGAGGGCGAACAGCGCGTACGCGGTGTCCCAGACGGGAGATTTGCACGGCTGCATGCGGAAGGTATCGCCTTCCTCAATACCAAGTTTTTCGAATTCGTCGAGCGCGCGGATCAACTGCGGATCGTCGGTGGAATAGCCGAGGCAGCGCATGGCGATGATCGAATTCATGATTGAGGGATAGATGCCGGCCAGACCGTCGCTCATTTCGAACCGCTCGAGCATCCAGTGTTCAGCCTTCTTGAGGGCGATGGAACGAAGCGGGCGAATGTGGACGCGCTCAAACCAGTGCGTCAGGCGGTCGAGGCAAAGAAAGAAATTGCGCCAGGAGACGATCTGTTTCGACCAGTTCAGGTGCATGCGCGATTTCTGCATGCCGCCGACAAACAGCTCTTCCACGCCCATCTGGCGGGGAATTTTTTTGAACGGCTTTTTGGCGTAGCAGATGGAAAGCGGGACGAGGATGGCCCGCGACCAGGAAGAAATCTCGTAGATATTGAACCAGAACCAGTTGGGGAAAAGAACAATCTCGGGCGCAATTGCGGGGACGGCGTCGTAGTCGTACTGGCCGAAAAAGCAAAGATAGATCTTGGTGAAAGTGTTGACCTCGGTGACGCCGCCGAGGTCGAGAATTTTTGCGCAGGCGCGCCGCATGGCGGGATGCTCGGCGGGATAGCCGGCAAGCTTGAGGCCAAAGTAGGCCTTCACGGAGGCGCTGATGTTGGACGGACCGCCGGTGTAAATGCTCCAGCCGCCGTCGTCATTCTGGTGCTGAAGGATATAGTTGGCGGCCTTTTGAAAGCGGTCCGCAGAACCGGTGCCGAGCAGGGTGTGGAGCAGGATGTAGTCGGATTCCAGTGTGGAATCGGCTTCGAGCTCGCCGCACCAGTAGCCATCTTTGTGCTGCTGGGAGAACAGATAGTTGCGGGAAGCTTCGATGGCCTTGCCGACGCGGCTGAAAAGTTCGTCAATTTTGCCGAATCGCAATTGCGGTTGCGAGGCGATGACGCTTTCGGGGGAGTCGGGTCGCATAGTCCTCCGCTTAGTTGGCACCCGCCGAGGCGGGGGCGCTGGCAATGGCCTCCACGATCTCCGGTGGCAGGCCGAAACGAACGTTCTCGGGCATCAACTCCAACTCTTCTACGGTTCCAAAACCTTTTCCCGCGAGGAATTTCACGGTCTCCTCGACCAGGCACTCGGGAGCGGAAGCCCCCGCAGTCAATGCGATTTTCTTCACTCCGTCGAGCCATGCCGGCTCGATGTCGTTGCAACTATCAATCAGATGCGAGTTGGTGCCCAAATTTCTGGCCACTTCGACCAGACGATTGGAATTAGAGCTGTTCTCGGAACCGACGACAAGTAGCAGGTCGGCTTCGGAAGCGATGTGTTTGACGGCGACCTGGCGGTTCTCGGTGGCGTAGCAGATGTCCTGAGCAGCGGGGCCCTTGATGTTAGGGAATTTTTTCTTGAGCGCGGCGATGATGTCTTTGGTTTCATCCAGGCTGAGCGTGGTCTGGGTGAGGTAGGCGACGCGGTTGGGGTCGGGAACATGAAGGGATGCAACCTGCTCAGGTGAGCCCACGACCTGGGTCACGGTGGGCGCTTCGCCGAGGGTGCCAATGACCTCGTCGTGGTCCTTGTGGCCGATCAGAATGAGCGAAAAGCCTTCGCGGGCGAATTTTACAGCTTCGACGTGGACCTTGGTGACCAGCGGGCAAGTGGCGTCAATGACGCGCAGACCGCGGGCCTTGCAATGGGCGCGGACTTCGGGAGAAACTCCGTGCGCGCTGTAGATGATTCGCTCGCCGGAGGGAACTTCGTCCTCGCTGTCCACGAAAATCGCGCCTTTGGTGCGCAACTCTTCGACCACGAAACTGTTGTGGACGATCTCCTTGCGAACATAGATCGGTGGGCCGAAGGCCTCGAGCGCGATGCGCACGATGTCAATGGCGCGCACGACGCCGGCACAGAAGCCCCGAGGTTTCAGAAGAAGTAACGTCTTTTCGCTCATGTTTGCCAAAGGGTAACCTTGTCTGCCGCGATTGCCAGATGTGAAGCCCGCCCGGTTTCCAGCCAAAAAGAGGCTCCTCCGGGGACACGTCTTCCATTCTGGGTATAGGTATTAGGCTACCGGAATGAGCAGGCGGGGTCAATGTAAGGTGCAGAACCGGCAGGAATTAGCAGCGGGTGGGGTGAATTGGGAGGTGAATGGGGGTCGGTTACCAGATTCGTTTCACGTGATAGCCGTCCAACGCTTTGTCGTTACTCACGATGGGGACGTTCTCCAACAACGCTTGGGCAATGAGCATACGGTCGAAAGGGTCTTTATGCGGGCCGGGCAGTGATCCCGCCTCAATTCCGTGCTGAGTCGTCACGGGGAGAGACTCGAACCGTTCTAGGTTCAAGTATGCCCCGAAGTTCTGGACAACGTCAGAGGCTATATCAAGCTTCCCCAGCCGCACTTTTGTCGCGATTTCCCAAGCAGAGGCCGCGCTGACGAGGACAGTGTTATCCCGATTCCTGATCAGGTCCTGCGCCGATACCGGCAACGAAGAGCTCTTTGTGAGCCACCAAAGAACGGCATGGGTATCAAGCAGCAGGCGCACGTCGCGTTACTCCCATCCTTCCAGCTCTTCCGGCGGCAGTGGCTCGAAGAATGCGGGACCGATGTGAATCTTGCCCTTCAAGGCTCCTGGTTTGCGGTCTCCCTTCTTGTCCTCGATCGCCACCAGGCGCACCACGGGCTTTTTCCCGCGCGCGATAACAATTTCCTCGCCCTGGCACGCCTTCTCAATCAAGCGCGAGAGCTGGGTCTTGGCTTTGTGGATGGTGATCGTTTCCATATTAGCTAATTGAGGTTAGCTAACTGAGTGAGATTTGTCAAGTCAGCGGCGGGCGGCGCATCACGCATTGGTCTTGATCATCTGCTCGGCGTGTTTGCGGGACGCATCGGTGAGTTGTGCGCCGCTCAACATGCGGGCGACTTCTTCGGTGCGCTCGGGTCCGGTCAAGGAGCGAATGGACGTGCGGGTGCGGCCCTGGGATTGTTTCTTTTCGATGACGTAGTGGTGATCGGCGAAGGTGGCGATCTGGGCCAGGTGGGTAACGCAGAGGACCTGGTTGCGGGCCGCCAAGGCTTTGAGTTTGCGGCCGACCGCTTCGGCGGCCCGGCCTCCGATGCCGATGTCAATCTCGTCGAAGACGAGGGTGCGCTGGCTCGCTGCGCGCGAGCTCTTAGCTTTCGCGGGCGAGGGCGCCCGCGCCACATCCTGCTTCTTGTTCTCCGCTCCGCCTTCCACGCTGGCCTTGAGCGCGAGCATGACGCGGGAAAGTTCCCCGCCGGAAGCGACGTGTTCGAGGCGACGGAGCGGTTCGCCGGGATTGGTCGCGATCATGTAGGCGACCTGGTCGGTGCCGGAAGGGGTCCAGTCGGATTCCTGCGCGGATGCGGCGAACTCGATCTGGAAGCGGGCGTTCATGGCGAGGTCATTGACCTCGGACTCGACGCGCTTTTGCAGCTTGGCGGCGGCGGCGCGACGGTTGCGGGAAACCACGTTGGCCTCGCGCAGATAGTCTTCAGCAGCCTTGGCCAAGTCGGTGCGCAGTTGGCGCAGGATTTCGTCTTTGTTTTCGACCTCAGACAATTGGCGTTCGACGGCGGCGCCGAACTCGATGACCTGATCGAGGCCGGGGCCGTACTTGCGCTTCAGGCCATCGAGCATGGCGAGGCGGTCCTCGATGACGGCCAGGCGTTCGGGCGAGGCCTGGATGCCGCCAGCGTAGTCGCGCAGGGTCGCGCCGACATCTTCGACGTTGATGCGGGCGGTGTCTATGGCGGCAAGCGCGTCCTGAAATTTCGGCTCGAAGCGGGCGAGTTCTTCGATTTGCTTTTGCGCAGCGCGCAACGTCGAGGCGGTGGAATTATTGCCCTCGTAGAGCAGGTCGAAGGCGTTCATGGCGGCGTTGTAAATGCGTTCGGCATTGGCCAGCACGCGCTTCTCGGCTTCGAGACGTTCATCCTCGGCAGACTGGATGCGGGCGCCGGCGATTTCCTTCTGCTGGAACTTCCAGAGATCGAGAAGGCGCAGCTTGTCCTGTTCACCTTTTTCAAGGTCTTCGATGCGAGCGCGAATCTCGCGCCACCGGGCGAAGGCCTCGGCAACGGATTCGGTCGCAATTGCGGCGAAAGCGTCAATTAACGACAGGCGGGTGGGGCCGTCAAAAGCGGCGAGTGTCTCGCTCTGGGCGTGAATGGTAGCCAGATGCGGCGCGAGCTGCCGGAGCACGCTGACGGTGGCGGGCTGATTGTTGATAAAGACGCGGCTCTTCCCTCCGGTCGCGACCTCGCGGCGGAGGATGAGCGATGCGTCATCGGACTCATCCAGACCGTTTTCTTCGAGCACGCGTTCGATCGCGGACTGGGTCGCGCCCTCGGACTCAAACACTGCGGAAATCACAGCTTTTTCGGCGCCGGTGCGGATTATGTCGGACGAAGCTTTCTCGCCGAGAAGCAGAGCGAGAGCATCCATCAGAATGGATTTGCCAGCGCCGGTCTCGCCCGTGAGCAAGTTCAGACCGGGGGCGAACTCGACCGCGGCGTTGTCAATGACGGCGTAGTTCTCCAGACGGAGTTCGGCGAGCACTGGGATCTCCCGGATCGGGTATGGAGCGCAGGATAGCATGAAATCGGGTTGACGGATGGGGTACATACGGCCCAGATGAGCCAACGGTTCGGGTGGAATGGTCATCTATAATCAGACGGAGGAAACCCTACAAAACCATGCAATCCGTGAGCGGGCTGGCGTTTTTCATTGGCGGCGAAATCTGGGACATGGTGTCGAACACGGGCGCGATCGCCAAACTGGTGCTGGTGATCCTGCTGGCCTTCAGCTTGATTTCATGGGCGATTATCCTGACCAAGTGGTTTCTGCTGCGGCGGGCGCGGGCGCAGAGCGGGCGGTTTGTGCGCGCGTTTCGCAAGGCGCAGCGCTTGCAGGACATGGCTGCGGTGGCCGAGCAGTTCCGGCCGAGCCCTCTGGTGGGAGTGTTCGAAGGGGGATACGAGGAGTACAAGCGGCAGATTCAATCCGGCGGCGGATTGCGGACTGCGGCGGTGCAACGCGGGATGCAGATCGGGGCGTCGGAAGAAATTTCGCGGCTGGAGCGGAATGTGCCGTGGCTGGCGATTACGGCCGCAGTCACACCGTTTGTCGGTTTGTTCGGCACGGTGTGGGGCATCATTGACGCGTTTCATGGGCTGGGCACGGCTGGTGCGGCCACGCTGAGAGCGGTCGCGCCTGGCATTTCCGAGGCGCTGGTGACGACGGCGGCGGGACTCGCGGCCGCGATTCCGGCGGTCATCGCTTATAACCTGATTGTGAGCTCGATCCGCGAATTTGCCTCCAGAGGCGATGATTTTGCGCTGGAGATGATGAACGCGGTTGAGTCCGTACCGGCGGGGACAGGACGCTGATGGCATTCACAGCCAACAACGGACGCACGCAAACTGCGCTGGCGGACATCAACATCACGCCGCTGGTGGACGTGGTGCTGGTGCTGCTGATCATCTTCATGGTGACGGCGCCGGTGCTGCAGTCGGGCATTGAAGTGAATGTCCCGAAGACGCGTACCGTGAAAGAGATTACGGAAGAGCGCACGGTGATCACCATCAACAAGGATCAGCGCGTATTTCTGGGCAACGACGCGGTCAATATCAACGAAATTGGGACGAAGCTGCGGCAGAAGATCCGCGATCCGCGAAATCAGTTTGTATTTGTGCGGGCGGATGAAAACGTTCCGTTTGGCGCCTTCGCGACCGTCATGGACGCGGTGAAGCGCTCAGGCATCACCAACGTGAGCATTGTGACCCAACCCCTGGAGCAGAATGGCGGGCAGCGCTGAAATTTTCTTTGAGCACGACCGCTGGGGACGGGCCCTGGCGTGGTCGGCGGGATTTCATCTCGCGGTCGCTGGTTCCCTGCTGCTCTACGCGTTTGTGTTGAACGAGAAGCGCGGCGAGGGTTGGGGCACGGGCGGTGGCGGAGAGGCGATCGGTGCCACGCTGGTAAGTTCAGTGCCGCTGCCGGCGACTGCGGCGCCGGCCGAGAACGTGCTGGCCAACGAGTCGAAAGGTCTGACCAAGTCGCAACCCAAGGCCGAGGTAAAGGAGCCGGACGCGATCCCTATCGCCGCCAAGAATGTAAAGATCAAACCGAAGACAACGGAGACGGTGGCGAAAAAACCGCAACCAGAACCAGAGCCGACAAACCAGGTGGCGTTTGGCGAGGGCGGCCCGGTGAGTGGACCGTACGGAACATTCGCCGCGGGAGGGGCCAAGGGCGGGTTCGGAATCAACGGCAACGGCGACTTTGGCACCAAGTACGCGTGGTATGTGCAGGCCATGTCGCGAAAGATTTCAGACAACTGGCTTCGCTACGAGGTGGACTCGAGCATCCATTCAGCGTCGCGGGTTTATATCACGTTCGATATCGCGCGGGACGGGCATCCGTTCGATGCAAAGATCGAGCAGTCGAGTGGAGTGCCTTCCCTGGATATTTCTGCGGTGCGCGCGCTGCAGAGGATAGATACGTTCGGCCCTCTGCCGCCGGAGTATTCCGGAAGCAGGATTTCGGTGGAGTATTGGTTTGACTATAGCAAGAAGTGAAATGGTTTTGATCGCGGTCAGCCTTGTTTAGGAAGAAGAAACCAATGAACCACGAAGGGCACAAACTTTTACGAAGGAACTGTTGGGCGAGTCTGGCTGGCGTTTTGGTGGCCGCGTCTTTGCTAATTGCGACGGCTGCAGCGCAGGACTGGGTGCGAACCGGTACCAGCCTGGGCGTGGACAAGGTGCGGTTGGCGGTCTCCGATTTTAAACCGATTGCCGGCGATGCTCAGACTGCCGCGTTGCTCAAAACGTTCAACGACACACTGTGGAATGATCTGGACAATTCCGGCGTCGTGGAACTGGTCTCGAAGAGTTTTTATCCGCTACAGGTCCCGGGATCGCCGAACGAAGTGACGTTGCAGTCGTGGAACGCACCTCCGCCGAATGCGGCCATGCTGGCGTTTGGCACGTTGGGCGTGGGTGGCGGAAGACTGTCGGTGGCGGGATGGTTGTTCGATGTGAAAAATGCCGCTTCCCCGCTGGTGCTGGGCAAGGAGTACTCCGACAATGCGACGAACGATGCGGCGAGGCTGACGGCCCACAAGTTCGCCGACGAAATCATTTTGCGGCTGGGTGGCGGCATCGCAGGCATCTGCGAGAGCAAGATATTTTTTGTCAGCGACCACAGCGGCCACAAGGAAGTCTGGGTGATGGACTATGACGGCTCGAACCAGAAGCAACTCACGCATTTAGGTGCGATCTCGTTGTCGCCGCGAGTTTCGCCCGACGGATCGCGGGTCGCGTTCAGTTCCATGACCAAGAGCGGCTGGGAAATTCTGCTGTACTCGCTCGACCTGGACCGCATGGTCGGGTTCCCTCATTTTGGCGGAACCAACCTGTCGCCGTCGTGGTCGCCGGATGGGACCAAGCTTTCGTGGTCGTCCTCGCGAGCGGGCGAGCCTAATATCTTTGTGGCGGACGCTTCTGGAAGCAATGTACGGCGGGTCAGTTCGGACCGCGGGCCGGATGTATCGCCGACATGGAACCGCAAGACTGGCGCGCAGATTGCCTACGTCAGCGGACAGACCGGGCTGCCACAGATTTATACGATGGAAGCCGAAGGCACCAACGTGCAGCGGATGACAGATCAGGGCTACGCGGTGTCGCCGTCATGGTCGCCGAATGGGCAGTTTCTGGCGCTGGCCTGGGTGAGGAAATATGGGCCGGGCGAGCCGGGTTCGCGGGATATTTACCTGATGGACATCGCCAGCAAACAGTGGGTGCAGCTTACGCATGACGGCGGAAGAAACGACTCGCCGTCGTGGTCGCCGGATGGGAGACACATCGTGTTTCAATCCAGCCGGTCAGGGACGGACCAGATATGGATGATGCTGGCCGATGGAACCAAAGCGCGCCAGTTGACGTTCAGTGGGCATAATTCGCAACCAAACTGGAGTTGGAAATAGAGCGAGAGTGTCCCTGCAGGACAGATTTTGTAACCAGCTTAGGACAAAAGAAATCAACAGGAGAGGGAGGACCACCGTGAAACAGCAATCTGTGAGAACAAGCGCACTGGCCGTCGCGCTTGCCGCGTTCAGCCTGCTTAACGCCTGCGCCAAGAAAGTAGCTCCACCGCCACCGCCGGCCGCACCACCACTGGCATCGCCAACCGCTTCCATTTCAGTGACCCCCAATTCGGTCCAACAGGGACAGTCCGCCGCCTTGACGTGGCAGACCTCCAACGCGACCGACGTGAGCATTGACGGCATCGGCGCCGTACAGCCGAATGGGTCGCAGCAGGTCAGCCCGGCAGATTCGACCACATATCACTTAATTGCGAAGGGCGCAGGAGGCACGCAGGAAGCCACGGTGCGCCTGACGGTGACACCGGTGGTTGCGCAAGAAGCCCCGCCGGTCACCTCCAACGCGACCGAAGAGCAAATGTTTTCGAGCAGCATCAAAGACGTTTACTACGACTACGACAAAGCGGACATTCGCGCCGATCAGCAAGCGTCGGTGCAGGCGGATGCGGCATTCCTCGCCCAGCATAGCGGCATCAATTTCACCATTGAAGGCTACTGCGACGATCGGGGATCCACCGAATACAACATCGCGCTCGGCGACCGGAGAGCGGCTGCTGCGAAGAGTGCTCTGGTCTCGGCAGGCGTCAACGGAGGCCGCATCAAGACCATCAGCTACGGCAAGGAGAAACCGTTCTGCACCGAAGCGAATGAAGCTTGCTGGCAGCAAAACCGCCGCGGGCATTTTGTTTATCAGAAATAACACCGCGCAGACGGGGATGGCGCGGCGCGCCCTCCCCGTTTTCAGTTTTCCAACAAGTCTCTACCAGCGGCGTCGAATTGAGCACGCCGAGAACTACATCTCGTATTTGGAAATCAGGAAAACTCTTATGACCATGCAACGCTTCTCCGCAATTCTTGCAATGCTTTCGATTCTGACGTTCAGCGCGAGCCCGGCATGGGGCGTGAACAAAGAGACCGTGCAGCTGCAAACCCAGGTGGAACAATTGCAGCAACAGATGACGTCCATGCAGCGCAGCTTCGACGAGCGCATGGGCGGGATGAAGACGCTGATCGAGCAGGACACCGACGCGGTAAACAAGGCGGCGGCGGCAATCGCCGCGCTGCAAGCCTCCATCCAGAAACAGCAGAGCGACTCCTCCGGCAAAGTGGACCAGGTTTCAGGCCAGATCCAGTCGCTGAACGACACCATGGACGAGCTCAAAGTGCGGCTGGCAAAAGTCAGCAAGCAGTTGGAAGACATGCAGGCCTCGCAACAGAGCCTGGCGGCGCAGCAGTCGCAGCAACAGGCGGCGCAGCAGGCACAGGCGCAGGCTCCGCCGCCGGATGTGCTCTACAACAACGCGCTGCGGGACTACAACGGTGGCAAGAACGATCTGGCGACACAGGAGTTTTCCGACTACATCAAGTTTTACCCGAACACCGACCTGGCCGGAAACAGCTACTTCTATATTGGCGAGTTGCAGTTCCGGGCGGGATCATTTGCGGCGTCCGTTCCGAATTACGATCAGGTGTTGCAGAACTTTCCCAGCGGCAACAAGGCCGCGTCGGCGCAGCTTAAGAAGGGATTTGCACTGCTCGAACTGGGCAAGACGGATGAGGGCAAGGCGGAATTGCAGAAGCTGATCCAGCGCTATCCGCGATCAAACGAGGCGCTGCAGGCCAAGGAGCGATTGCTGCGCAAGGGCGGAGCGACAGCGAAGTGATGAGGACTCTCGGGCGACTGGACGTGCTCGCGGGACTGTACCCATGATGAAGTCAAAATCCCCGCCCTGTCGCTGAACAACGCGACAAGGACGGGGCACCCGGCATAGATCGTTCGCTACGCTCAGGATGACAAACGTGGTTCATAGCTTCGCTTAGGAAGCTTTGTGGTGCTTGTGATGATGGTGCTTGCCATGATGCTTGCCTGCGCCTTTGTCCATGGAACCCTTGTCAGCGGGCGCGGGGGCGGATGCTGCGGGAGCGGCGGGGGCGGTGGTACCGGTCTGCTGGGCAAACATCGAAACTGCGAAAATCGAACAGGCGGCGATCAACAACAGTATGCGCTTCATGTGTTTTCTCCTTGTGGCTTTTTAGGCCTCGGCTCAGTCTAACCCCGTAGACGGGGGAAAAGTTCCGCACAGATGGGCAGGATGTGAACCAGATTGGTTCCTGGGTCTGATTTGGGATGGGCTACTGTCGAGCTGCGCTCGCCCGGGCCGCCGAGGGCGGCTGTGCCCCCACGTGCTCATGGGCGCTTGTCTGAATTCTAATCAGGCACCGAAAGCTCTTACCGCAGCTCCTCCATCACCGCTTCCAGCACTTCCCTGCCCGGTCTGACTACCGACTCAGGCAGCGTGGCCAGGGGCGCGTCGGTCAGGCTCAGCAGGTCAATCAAGGTTGGAGTCTCGGTGTTGACGTAGAACACGCCGGTCAGCACTTCGCCATTTTCATGCGCCTCGGCAAGGCGCTTGACGGACTGAATGCGGTTGGTGGGATCGTAGTCCTGTTCGAGCTTGCGCAGGCGCAGGCGCGAACCGTCGTGCATGGTCACATCAAGCGTGGTGCCGGGGTCATACTCGACGGAAATTTCTTCGAAGTGCGGCACGAAGCTGACTTCCTGCAGAAGCTCCTCGTGCGCCTGAATGTATTTATAAGATTTGGTCGAACCTTCGTGATCGTTGAAGGTGACGCAGGGCGAAATCACGTCGAGCATCACGGTGCCGCGGTGTGCGATAGCGGCCTTGAGCATGGCGAGGAGCTGTTTCTTGTCACCGGAGAACGACCGTCCTACAAACGTCGCGCCCATCTGGATGGCAAGCGAACAGGTATCAATGGGCGGAAGATCGTTGACCACGCCCGATTTCAGCTTGGAGCCGCGGTCGGCGGTGGCTGAAAACTGACCCTTGGTGAGGCCATACACGCCGTTGTCCTCAATGATGTAAATCATGGGGAGGTTGCGGCGCATGAGGTGAATGAACTGACCGATGCCGATGGAAGCGGTATCGCCATCGCCACTGACGCCTAGCGCCAGCAGAGAACGATTGGCCAGCATGGTGCCCTCGGCGACCGACGGCATGCGTCCATGGACCGAGTTGAGGCTGTGCGAGCGGTTCATGAAATAGGCAGGGCTCTTCGAAGAGCAGCCAATGCCGCTGAGTTTGGCCAAACGCTCGGGCTGCACGCCCATCTCAAACATGGCTTCGACGATGCGTTCGGAGATGGCGTTGTGACCGCAGCCCGCGCAAAGCGTGGTCTTGCCGCCCTTGTAGTCAATGACGGTCAGGCCGATGCGGTTGGTCTTTGGACCGGAGGGCGGCGTAGATGTGGTGATGGTGCTCATGCTATTTTCCCTCCATAGTGGTGAGTTCGTCGGTGACGGTACGGGCGTCAAGCGGCAAGCCGTTGAAGTGCCGGATGCTGCGCAGCCTGTTTATGAGTTCTGGCCGCAGATCTAGCTTAAGTAATCCGAGCATCTGCGCGTCGCGGTTCTGCTCGACGACGTAGACGCGCTCGTGCTGCTCGATGAACTCATGCACTTCGCGCGTGAATGGATAAGCGCGCAGGCGGAGATAGTCGGTCTCGATGCCGTACTCGCTGCGCAGTTGGTCGCGGGCCTCGACCATCGCCCAGTGCGACGTGCCGTAGGCGAGCACACCGATCTTGGCATCGTTGCCCTTTTCCAGCACCGGACGTGGAACCGCGCTGCGGACGGCATTGAACTTCTTGCTCAGCCGCTCCATGTTGTTGGCATAGTCGTCGGGACGTTCGCTGTACTGCGCTTTTTCGTTGTGACCGCTGCCTCGCGTAAAGTAGGCGGCCGCGGGATGACCGTTGCCCGGCAGTGTGCGATAGCCGACGCCATCGCCGTCCACATCTTTGTAGCGGGCAAACCCACCCAGTCGCTCGATATCTTCTCTGGACAAGACTTTTCCGCGGCGGATCGGCTCGCTGGGATAGGCGAACGGCTCCGACATCCAGTTGTTCATGCCGAGATCAAGGTCCGACATGACGAACACCGGCGTCTGGAACTGCTCGGCGAGATTGAAAGCGTCCATCGCCATGGTGAAACATTCCTCCACCGAGGCGGGAAGCAGCATGACGTGCTTGGTGTCGCCGTGGGAGAGGAAGGCGACCGAAGTGATATCGCCCTGTGACGTGCGCGTGGGCAGGCCTGTAGAGGGACCGACGCGCTGGATGTCCCAAATCACAGCAGGAATTTCGGCATAGTAGGCGAGGCCGGCGAATTCGGCCATCAGCGAAATGCCGGGACCCGCGGTGGCGGTCATGCTGCGTGCGCCCGCCCATCCCGCTCCGACGACCATGCCGATCGCGGCAAGTTCGTCTTCCGCCTGGACCACTGCGAAAGTCGCTTTGCCGTCTGGCGAAATGCGATGTCCTCGCAGATATTCAATGAGCGTTTCGACGAGCGACGAGGACGGCGTGATGGGATACCAGGTCACGACGGTGACGCCGGCGAATAAACAGCCGAGTGCCGCAGCGGCATTGCCGTCCACGATGATCTTGCCGGCAGTTTTGTCCATGCGCTGGATTTGGAAATTGTCGCGCTTGGTGAGGCTGGATTTCGCGTAGTCGAATCCCGCCTGCGCAGCGGCCAGGTTCAGATTGGCGGCCTTCACTTTCGTCGAGAACTGCTTGCGAATGGCCTTCTCGACTTCCGACATTTCCAGATCAAGCAGGTTCGCGATTACACCGACGTACACCATGTTCCGGACCAACTTGCGGAGTTTGGCCTCGACGCCGACGGAGGCAACGATTTTGTCATAGGGAACGGCGTAGAAGACGAGATCAGCTCGTAATTTGTCGAGCCCGAGCGGTTCGTCATAGAGCACGCAGGACCCTGCGGGCAGGGACATGGCATCTTCCTGCGCGGTCTCCGGGTTCATCGCGACCACGAAATCAATTTCTTTCTTGCGCGCGACGTATCCGTCTTTGTTGGCGCGAATCGTATACCAGGTGGGCAGTCCGGCAATGTTTGAAGGGAACAGATTCTTGCCGGAAACGGGGATGCCCATCTGAAAAATTGTGCGCAAAAGCACGGTGTTGGAACTCTGCGATCCGGAACCATTGACCGTCGCCACCTGAATGCTCATGTTGTTGACGACGCGTTTTTGCCCCGCCTGTCCGGCTGACGACTGAGGCGCTACATCGGTTGAGGACATCTACTCCACCTTTATGAAATAGGGCGGCACCTGCCACCCGCGTGTGACCAAACACTTTATTATAAGACACAGAAGAGGTAGTAAGCCGCGGTCAGCCTAGTGAGTAGGTGGATTCGCTAGGCTCCGGCGCGGAAATATTGGGCCATGGTGCGGAATTTATTGTAGCGGGCAGCGAGCAGTTGCTCGATCGGCTGTGTCTTTAGTTCTAGATAGTGCTTGTGCAGGCCGGCGTCCAGAAGGATGGCGGCGGCTTCATGGTCGGCGTGTGCGCCGCCCTCGGGCTCGGGAATGATATCGTCCACGATGCCGAGTTCTGCGAGGTCCGGGGCGGTAATACGCATCGCTTCGGCGGCGAGTTCCTTCTTGGTGGCGTCCCGCCACATAATGGAAGCACAGCCTTCCGGGGAAATCACGGAATAGACGGCATTCTCCATGATAAGCACGCGGTCGGCAACGGCGATGGCAAGCGCTCCGCCGCTTCCGCCCTCGCCGGTGATAGCGGCGATGATTGGAACTCTGAGCCGCGCCATTTCACGCAGATTGTAGGCAATGGCTTCGGCCTGGCCACGCTCCTCGGCACCCACGCCGGGATTGGCCCCGGTGACATCCACCAGGCTGATCACAGGGCGATTGAATTTCTCGGCCACTTTCATGGCTCGAATCGCCTTGCGGTAGCCCTCGGGATTGGGGAGTCCGAAGTTGCGCTTCATGCGCTGCTTGGTGTCGCGGCCTTTTTCCGTGCCAATCACCATGACCTCGTCGCCATGAAAGCGGGCCATACCACAGACCATGGCGGGATCGTCGCCGTAGCGGCGGTCTCCGTGAATCTCGCTCCAGTCCGTGAAAATGCGTTCGATGTAGTCGAGCATGTGGGGGCGCTGCATGTGCCGCGCCAGCTCGGTTTTTTCCATTGCACTGCCGCGTTTCATTTGACGGCGGAGGGTCTCCACGCGGTCCTGCAGTTCGGTCAACTGGTGACGAACTTCATCGCTCTGCCCCGCCTCCGGGGACAGCTGTGCAATCTGCTGCTCGATCTGTGCGAGTTCCTGTTGAGCTTCTTCTGACATGAGTTTTACAAAGTCGCCGGTGTAACAACCGTCAACTGATTACGCGTACGCTGCCGCGCCCGCACAACACTTCCACCTTCGCCATAAAATCACGGTCCGGCAAGACATTATAGCCCTCGGCTTCCATGACCACCATGAAATCACCCTGGCGTTCCACGTCAAACAACACGCGCGCTTCACCCTTGCGTTGCGCGAATAGGGCGTGCAACTCATCCACGGTTGCTTCCGTCGCTGTTTCAGCTTGAACCCGGACGCGAATGGCCTTGGGCAGCGGAACGCGGGCATCCTCGACTGGAACTATTTCCGCGGCGGTGATTTTTGGATTCGCACCCTCTTCGATGCGAACACCGCAGCGGACCAGCACCGGCACTTCGAGTTTTACTTTCTCCTGCAGCTTTTTATACGCTTCGGGAAATACGATCATGTCCACAGACCCTTGCATATCTTCGAGCATGGCCTGCGCGTAAAACTCGCCGCGCTTGGATTTTGACACGCGCAGGTTGGTGATGATGCCGGCGGTGAGGACGGTCTCGTCCTTTGCCGTGGACTTGGTAAGAGCGGCGATTTCCTGCGTGTTCAACGCCTGCAACCCTTGCAACTTATCACGGTATTTTTCAAGGGGATGGCCGCTGATGAAAAAGCCGAGGATCTCTTTTTCCGCAGTCAAGCGGGTATGTTCGTCCCAGTCGGGTGTGGGAGGCAAAGCCTCGTTTCGAGTGGACTCGCCTTCCTCCTGAAAAACGCCGAACAGGCCGTGCTGCCCAGACTCGGCGTCCCGCTGGGCTTTCTGAGCCCGCTCCATTGCCTTGTCGAGCACTTCCATCAACTGCGACCGGCGGCCGAGCGCATCCATGGCACCGCTCTTGACCAGCGACTCGACCACACGTTTATTCAACATGCGCAGGTCCACGTTCTCGCAAAACTCGTAGATCGATCGAAAGCGGCCCAGCTTCTTGCGCGCGGCGATGATGGATTCGATGGCGTTGCCGCCGACGTTTTTCACGGCCGCCAGCCCGAAGCGGATGGCATTGCCGTGCGGGGTAAAGTTCGCATCCGACACATTCACGTCCGGCGCTTCCACAGGAATTTCCATTTCCCGGCATTCATTAATATATTTGACCACGCTGTCGGTGCTGCCGGTGACTGACGTCAGCAGCGCAGCCATGAACTCAACGGGATAATGCGTTTTTAGATAGGCGGTCTGATAGGCGAGCAGCGCGTAGGCCGCGGAATGGGACTTATTGAATCCATATCCGGCAAACTGCGCCATTAAGTCAAAAATCTTTTCGATTTTCTTCTGCGGATACTTGCGTTCCAACGCTCCGCGCACAAACCGATCGCGCTGCTGGGCCATTTCTTCGGCCTTCTTTTTGCCCATGGCCCGGCGAAGCAGGTCAGCTTCTCCCAGCGAGTAGCCCGCGAGCCGGTTGGCGATCTGCATCACCTGCTCTTGATAGACGATGACACCCAGCGTTTCCTCGAGAATTTCCTTCAACTCCGGCAGTTCATATTCGACCTTCTTGCGTCCATGTTTACGGTCTACGAAGTCATCAATCATGCCGCCCTGGATCGGCCCTGGACGATAGAGCGCGTTCAGTGCGGTGAGATCCTCGAGCATGTTCGGTTGATATTTGCGCAGCACGTCGCGCATCCCGCCGGATTCAAACTGGAACACACCTGACGTGAGTCCGGTGTGGAACACCTTCTCGTAGGTTTCTTTGTCATCGAGCGGAAGATTTTCAAGACTGAGGATTGTGCCCTTGGTCTGAATGATCAGCTTCAGCGCATCGGTGAGAATGGTCAGCGTGGTGAGGCCAAGAAAATCCATCTTCAACAGGCCCATCTTCTCGATGGCGACCATGTCGAAGGCGGTGACGATTTCGTCGTTCTTGGTGCGATGCAGCGGGACCAGTTCGGTGAGTGGACGGGGCGAAATCACCACTCCTGCAGCGTGCACGCCGGAGTTGCGGACCATGCCTTCCAGCTTTTTTGCGGTGTCCAGTAATTCTCTGATCTGAGGATTGTTGGCGTAGGCTTCGCTCAACTGGGGCGAGTCCTTAAGCGCCTGATCAAGAGTGATGTTGAGCTGGGTGGGGATCATCTTGGCGATGCGGTCCACGTCCGCGTAGGGAATGTCCATGGCCCGACCAACGTCTTTGATGGCGGCTTTGGCGGCCATGGTGCCGAAGGTGATAATCTGTGCCACGTTCTCACGCCCGTATTTGCGCGTGACATAGTCAATGACTTCTCCGCGACGATTCATGCAGAAGTCAATGTCAATGTCGGGCATGGAAATGCGCTCGGGATTCAGGAAGCGCTCAAACAGCAGTTCGTAATGCAGCGGGTCTATGTCGGTGATGCCCATGGAGTAGGACACCAGCGACCCGGCAGCCGATCCGCGACCCGGCCCGACCGGAATGTCGCGTTCCCTGGCGTAACGGATAAAGTCCCAGACGATCAGGAAATATCCGGAGAACTGCATCTGCTGGATGATGCCGATCTCGCGTTCCAGCCGCTGCTCGTACTCCGCGAGTGTGTGCTTGAGCTTGCCCTGATCGCGCCAACCGCGCAAGGTTTCCATCCGGCGCGCAAACCCCTCGCGGGTCACGTGGGCAAAATAACTGTCGAGCGTGTAGTTCTCTGGTACGTCAAAATCGGGAAACGGATTGGCGACTTTCTCCAGACGCAGGCTGCAGCGTTCGGCAATGTCGAGGGTGCGGGACAAGACCTGCGGGCTGTCTTTGAACACCCGCAGCATCTCATCGTGGCTCTTCACATAGAACTGGTTCCCCTCGAACTTCATGCGGGCGGTGTCATGAATGGATTTGCCGGTCTGGATGCAGAGCATGACATCCTGGGCGTGGGCGTCGTCTTCGCAGAGATAATGGCTGTCGTTGGTGGCAACGAGGGGAAGGCCGAGGTCCTTTTCCAGTTGGAAAAGGCCGGGATGAATGCGGTGCTCCATCGCCAGTCCCTGGTCCTGAATTTCGAGAAAGAAATTGTCCTTGCCAAAGATGTCGCGGTAGCTGGCAGTCGCGGTGCGCGCGGCTTCGTAGTTCCCTTCTGTGAGGCGCTCGGCAACTTCGCCTTTCAGGCAACCGGAGAGGCCGATCAATCCCCGGGAGTGCTCCGCCAAAAACTTTTTACTGACTCTGGGCTTGTAGTAGAAGCCATGCAGCGAGGCCTCAGACGTGATACGAACCAGGTTGCGATAGCCTTCCTCGTTTTCGGCGAGAACGAGCAGATGGTTGTAAGTGTCGCCATCGGGAGGAGTGCGCGCGATTCGGTGGTCGTCTTTTTTGCAGATGTACAGCTCGCATCCAACGATGGGCTTCACGCCGGCGGCCTTGGCGGCGTTCACGAAGTGCACGGCGCCGAAAATGTTGCCGTGGTCGGTCATGGCCACAGCCGGCATCTTCAGTTCCTGCGCGCGCTCACACAGTTTTTCGACGTCGCAGGCGCCATCCAGCAAGGAATAGTCGGTATGCAGGTGTAGGTGGACGAATTGGGACATAGGCTAAAGAGAAAATTGTTGATGGATGATTTCTGATTGTTGCTTGAAGAACGAGCAACCGCGTGATTCGTAAATCAGCAATCAAGGATCCCACATCCACAATTTCTATGCCTCCATTCTAACGGGAAATACCATCCGGCAAGGTAAGACTTATCCACACAAAAAGCACAAGCCGCTGGGTGGGACCTTCGGTCAATGCGGCAGACGACACCGCCAGCTATCGTTTCTTACTCTTGGTTTTTTTCGGAGGGACTTTCTTCGCGGCAGGTTTCGCCGCGGGCTTGTGCGCCGCCTTTGCAGGCTTCGGAGCCGGTTTCGCGGGCTTTACTGCCACGGCCTGGGCGGGTTTCGGATCTGCTTTTTTCGCAGCGACGGGTACTGGCGGGGCCGCTGCAACGGCAGCCGCCTTTCCTTTGCCCTTTTTCTTTGCGCTTTCGGCAGCCGTGGCGGCGGCCCCGCCAGTACCCGTC
>Ga0209068_10000024_pt1 | contig 110816 bp, 97 predicted proteins | sample ColStrG_CSR_2012_FD_187200 | JGI IMG/M metagenome (GOLD analysis project Ga0209068, IMG submission 187200) | Freshwater sediment microbial communities in response to fracking from Pennsylvania, USA - Cold Stream Run_MetaG_CSR_2012 (SPAdes)... | ecosystem: Environmental > Aquatic > Freshwater >...
TTAGTGATCCGGTGGTTCTGCATGGAAGGGCCATCGCTCAACGGATAAAAGGTACGCCGGGGATAACAGGCTGATCGGAGCCAAGAGTTCATATCGACGCTCCGGTTTGGCACCTCGATGTCGGCTCATCGCATCCTGGAGCTGTAGAAGGTTCCAAGGGTTAGGCTGTTCGCCTATTAAAGCGGTACGTGAGCTGGGTTCAGAACGTCGCGAGACAGTTCGGTCCCTATCTGTTGTGGGCGCAGGAGATTTGAGAGGACCTGTCCTTAGTACGAGAGGACCGGGATGGACGAACCTCTTGTGATTGAGCTGTCCTGCCAAGGGCACCGCTCAGTAGCGAAGTTCGGTTGTGATAACCGCTGAATGCATATAAGCGGGAAGCACACCTCAAGATAAGATCTCCCAACCCGTAAGGGAAAAGAAGGGCCCAGGAAGACTACCTGGTTGATAGGCAGGAGGTGGAAGCGCAGTGATGCGTGCAGCTTACCTGTACTAATCGCCCGTTCGGCTTGACCATAAAATTTACTCGGTGCAGTAAAACAGTTGTCAGTACCCAGTTGCCAGTACCCAGTCCGAAACTGGACCGGAACGGCAATGTTGTAATTGATCGTCAGAAACTGGGCGGATTGAAGCAACACTGATGACTGTGCGCCGACGAAGCCGAAGTAAGAAAAACATGATTGTTGGCCTAGCGGCCGGCGATCAGAAACACACCCAATCTATTCAGTTGTGAGGCATCGGCCTCATGATCTTTGAAAGTTCGTCGCTCGCAAAGCGACACCGAGATGGCGTAGAGATCCTTCGCCGCACAAAAGGCGGCTCAGGATTTCGGCAGCAGGCTCCCAATCGCCGCCCTTCGGGCGGCTCATTCACGCCTGCTAGACGCCTCAAGTTGTCGGTGATCTTACCGCGGGGGTTCCACCCGTTCCCATCCCGAACACGGAAGTTAAGCCCCGCCGGGCCGATGGTACTGCACGCGAAAGTGTGTGGGAGAGTAGGTCGTTGCCGGCATTAAATTAAAGGCCACATTCAGAGATGAATGTGGCCTTTTGCTTTTTGGGCTCGCAGTTGGTTGATGAGCTAGCCAGCCTTTTGCTTTCGCCGTACTGCGGGACCCTTGAGCTTGCGAATAGCGGCGTCCGGTTTTGCGTGGATGAGGGCTTGGCTCGCTCTAGGCGCAGGCGCGCCGCGGAGCAGGCCTTCGGTAGAGATGTCTTCGTCAAGTTCAGGCCAGTGCAGGCCGTAGCCGCCGCCTGCGACTTTCCATTTCTTCCGGTGCGCGCGCGTCGCGTTGAGGAGACGGGGATACCAAACCAGCGGCACGGTGATGATGCGGCCGTCGCGCAGGGACACGCTCATGGCGTCGTCCGTGAACTCCACTCCCGCCACGCGTTCGTCAGCCACCGATGCCAAAAAACTCATCCCAACTCTCCAGCAGGTATGCCCTGTGTTCGATCACCAGCAATTGTATCGCGCGCAGTTCGTGGGCGCGAAAACCAAAGTCTGCCGCCAGTTGGACCGGATCGAGCCAGAATTTGGCGGACGAGTCATCGCGATCCACGTGAATATGCGGCGGCTCATTCGGCTCATGACTGTAGAAATAAAACCGGTACGCGCCGGATCGGAGAACCGTCGGCATACGCAGAATTGTAGCAAACCGGAGTTGTGGGCCGATGTACTGACTGCGAGAGAGTGTGAGAGACCTTCGACTTCGCCCTGGATAATACTCGGTCGTTTCCGGAACACCTAGCTCACGGCGCTACGCTGAGACGAATCCCCATTTCTCGCAAAAGGCGCGAGAAATGGGGCACCCAGAGAGCCCCCGCTTTTCGCAAGACACGCGAGAAATGGGGCGCCCACAGAATTCCCACTTCTCGCAAAAGGCGCGAGAAACGGGGCACCCAGAGAATCCGGCCACTGGCAATGAGGAAAGCGCGAGGCGTGGGAAATCTTGATGGATAACGGGGGATAGGGCTGGGTAGGGATTTCAGGGAATTCACAGTGGTGGTACAGAAAAAACGCCATTGACCGGCGATGAGATGCGGTCGTCGGGAGGAAGTGGCGATCCGGGGCGGGCATAGATTTGGAAGGAAGGGTCGGCGTAGACGCGTGGCCATCCGGTGGAGGGCATGAGTGGGGCGACGGGAGTGTTGAGAGGAACCAGAACCGCGTCGCTGAGTGAATCCTGCAAAGTAGATTGCCAGTTCGCGTGGGCCTGGTAGAAGGCAGACGCGGTCTGGACCACGGAGTTGGAATAGGCCACTTCGTAGCGGCTGTCGAGAGACACTTTGACGGCGGGATAGAGGTTCCAGGAGACGTAGGCACCGGTTCGAAACGGAGTCATGAGATTGCCGGAGAAGTGTCGTTGGTCGAGATAGTGGACCGCGCCGACCGGATACAAGAATGAGGGCACGTTGAGTCGCCAGGGTTGAGACCGGAATGCGGCGAACAGGCAGATGAACGTGAAGGCGGTCCAGGCGACGGAGAGGAATGAAGATTTGCGGCGGCAAAAGGCGATCCACCACTGGCCGGGGGGCGTGGATTCGAGGTATGCGGGAAGGTAGCAGAACCAGGCGATGGCGAAGAGTGGCAGGAGTTTGCGGTGGAATGCGGCCTGGAAGGCAGTGGCCGCGAGGATGAAGATGCCGGGCGCGCGACGCCATCCGGCGGAGACAGCGGCGTAGAGGGCGATTAGAAGTGCGATTGCGAAGGTTGCGGTGAAGGTGAAGCCCAGGTCTGAGACTGGTCCCCATTCGGCGGAGAACGGGCGGTGCATGAACAGGGCGCGGCGCAGAAAGCGGAAGTATTCCAAGCCATAGGGGTTCAGGAAAATCTCGAGGACCATCGCCGCCAGCAGGGGAACGAGGTGAAAGACCGGTTGGCGACGAAGCGCTTGCTCGATTGCATGGAATGCGGTGAGGGCGATGGCGACGACAAAACCGGCGTGCAGATTCAGCCATAGGGGGAAGATGCACAGGGCGGCGATGGTCCACAGGCGATTGCCGGCGCGGTCGCGCTCGAGCCAGAGCAGCCAGAGCGCGGTCAGGCAGAAGGAATAATCCTGAGCGCGGATGGCGGCCAGAAATCCGAGATGAGCAAGAAAGATGGCGATGGGGGCGCAGAGGGCCAGCAAGCAAGAATCCGAATTGCGCAATCTGGCGCAGCGAAGGCAGGCGAAGGCGGTAGCAAAGGCGAGGAGAAATTTGAGAAGAAGAATGGCGCGGCCGCCGAACCACAGGACGGCGAAGTAAGCGACGGCACCTGCGCCCCATTCGTGATCGGTGATGGGGTGAAGCGTGGGGGTGTAGGCATAGGGGTCGGCGGTGAGCAGGTGGTGGGCGGAGAGGCTTTCGCGAATCAGGGCCATCTGGTGCCAGAGATCAATGTCAACGAAGCTGTAGGAGATGGATTGAAACAGGAAGGCGGCACAACCGAGGAGCATGGCATAGTGCAGTCGGCGGGAGATGGCGGCGGGTGGTTGAGCGAGCGTCATCTAGAGTTGAAGGCGCCAGAGGTGAAGGCGAACCATGATTGTCGCAGACATGATTGTCGCAGAAAGGCGGGCGCTCGACGGAATCGAGAGCAGGCTTTGGCCGCGGCGCAGCGGCTACGCGCTGAGTTCGCTTTGAACCTCTGGCGCGGACACGGCTACGGGGACGGCATCAGCGCTGGTGGGATTCTTGGGGCGGGCCTTGCGTCCGAAGATCGCCTCTTTTGTCAGTTTGAAAATGGTGCGACGATTTTCGTGGACCATTTTGACCCACGCCATGCGACCCATCATTGGAAAATAGATGCCGCGGAAAAACATGCGGGCGACAAAAATGTTGAGGCGAAAGCCGAGAGGCTGGTCGTCGAGGGAATCCACGGCCTTGGCGATGGCTTCAGGGCTGTAGGCCTGAGACCAACTGTATCGCACTTCGTCATGAGCTTCTTCGATGCTCATCTTCAACGGAGTGTGGGCCATGGCGAAGGGGATGAATTCCTGCCAATGTTTGCGGCGGGTGAGGCGGCCGGAGGCTTCGAGGCGCTTGTAGAGCGGGGTTGCGGGAAGCGGCGTGAGCAATCCGAAGATGGGCAGGCCGGGGGGCCAGGTGCGGACTTGGGAGAGGGTGCGCTCGCCGACGCCGACGGTGTCGTTGTCCATGCCGAAGATGAAAGAGGTGATGGCATAGACGTTGCGTTTGGCGAGGCGTTCGAGCACGGTGGCATATTCGCCGGGCTTGTTGAATCCCTTGTTCACGTCTTTGAGGTTGGCGGGGTCAATGGATTCCATGCCGATGAAGACCCACTTGCCGCCGGAAGCGGCGATGAGGTCTACGAGTTCTTCGTCGCGGAGCAGGTTGGCGCTGATCTGGGCGACCCAGTGGACCTGGGCGTTGGCGGCGATGATGTCTTTGAGCAGCGACTTGGTACGCTTTACGTTGATGGCGAAATTGTCGTCAATGAAGAAGACGGCGATCTGGCCTTTTTCTTTGCGGGCGCGGGCCTTGAGCAGGAGGAGTTCGTTGACCACGCTCTCGTTGGTGCGGAAGCGGATGGAATCGCCGAAAAATCCGGTGACGGTGCAGAATTCGCAGCCGTAAGGGCAGCCGCGTCCAGACTCAACGGGAATGATGCGAAACGATCCCCAGCCGGCGCCGAGGCGGTTCATCAGCGGAGTGGCGATCTTGGGAATGAGATTGAACTGGTGGAGGTCGATGGTGTCCCAGGGGATGACGGGATAAGGCTTAAGGGGAGGCTTGCTTTCTTTGCCGGCGGCGTCCACGGGAGAATAGATTTCTTTGAGCTGGCCATTGGCGGCGTCGTTGACGATGAGCGGCCAGGTGTCGTCGGCTTCGCCGAGAGCGACAGCGTCGGCATGGCGGGGGCCGCCATCGCGGCCGAGGGCCTCGTCGGCGAGTTCGGTGACGTGAGGTCCGCCCATGACAACGGGAACACCGGTGGCGCGGATGGCGTCGGCGATGCGGTAGGCCTTGGCGATCATGCGGGTCATGGCGCCGATGCCGACGAGGCCGATGTTCTGGTCGCGGACGTACTGGGCGATCTGGGCCTCGTCCATGGGCTGGGCGTTGCCGTCAATGAGCAGGACTTCGTGGCCGGCAGGGGTGAGCGCCTGGAGCAGGAACATCCAGAGATGAGGCATGTAGTTGCGAGTGACCCCGTTGTCGGGGTTATAGAGCAGAATTCTCATGACTGCTCCTTCTGAATGCGTATGAGTGCGTCACTGTAGGGCCGTCACGAGCGATGCCAGAAACGGCATGCAGCTTGTGCCTTGCAAGCAGGATGGCTGGGCATTTCAGTGTCGTAGAATTGTACCCTATCCGTGCAAATTTCGAGCTTTTTAGGCGGAGAAGCGTAGTGCGACGCCAGGTTCAGGGTTGGATCCTGGCCGAATGGCGCGAGGGGACACACCCTTCGGTAACCTGATGCTCCGCGACCCGGGAAACTAAGCTTGTGGCTGGGGGTTTCTACCGGTATGAACAAACTAACGTATTCGCTGGGAATTCTTGCGGTGAGCGGACTGATGATGACCGCCGCTGCACAACAGTCCTCTAACGATGGTGCAGGCGCGGGCGCGGTGGATCCTGGGCATCCGCGGGTGAACCAGGTCAACAAGCGTGAGCAGAACCAGCAGAACCGCGTCGCCAACGGTCTGAAGAGCGGTAAGATGAGCGCGCAGCAGGCTTCGAACATCGAAAAGCGCGAAGCCAGCGTGCAGAACCAGGAACAGAAAGACATGGCCGCAAACAACGGGCATCTGACCAAGGCGGAGCAACGCCAGTTGAACCGGCGCGAAAACCGCATCAGCAAGAGCATTTACAAAGACAAGCACCAGGGCAAGTAGTTTTGGTTGCGAGGGCGAGAAGAGCCGCGATGAGATTGCGGCTCTTTCTTTTGCTTGAACCACAGAGGGCACAGGGGAGCACAGAGTTTACGGGCTGGTTGGATCAGGCCGTCGCGAGAGTCTGGCGGATTTGGCGGATGTCGTCGGGGGTGGTGCCGCAGCAGCCGCCGATCCAACTGGCGCCAGCGGTGCGCCAGGCTTCGGCGAAAGAGGCAAAGGGCGGTGCGTTGGGGACATCGAGCCAGCGGCGATTGACAGCATCCCAGGGGCGGCCAGAGTTGGGATAAGCGACAACGGGCTTGGCGGTGGCCGAACGGATTTCCTCGATCAAGGGAGCTGCAAATTGCGGCGGAGTGCAGTTGACGCCGATGGCGACGACCTGCGGCTCGCGGTCGAACAGGTGGGCACAGGCCGAGATTTCTTCGCCGTGCGAAACGTGACGACCATCGCGGCAGCAGAAGCTGAACCAGGCGCGGGCGTGGGGATGTTCGCGCAGGCACTGAAGAATGGCGCGGGCCTCATCGAGAGAAGGAATGGTTTCGCAGGCGAGAAGGTCTGAGCCGGCGGAAAGAAGGACCGACATGCGGCGGCGATGGAAGTTGAGTGAGTCATCGAAGGTGCAGGAATAGTTGCCGTGGAACTCGGAGCCATCGGCCAGGGCCGCTCCAAAAGGGCCGATGGAAGCGGCGATCAGGCAATCACGGCCGGTGGAGGCGCGGAAATCGTTACGGACTTGTTGGGCGAGAGTGACGGACTTGCGAAGAGTGGTCTCGGTATCCGCGTCGGAGATCCCAGCTTGTTTAAATCCCATGAATGAGACTTGATAGCTGGCGGTGATGAGACACTGCGCGCCGGCATCGAGATAAGAGCGATGCACACGGGCAATTTCGCCGGGATGGTCGAGGAGGACGCGGCCCGACCAAAGCGCATCGTGAACATCGCAGCCGTTGCGCGCGAGTTCGGAGCCAAGGCCGCCATCGAGCACGAGGCTGGCGTGGAGAGCGGCGTCAAGCGAAAGCGGGATGAAGCCGGGCTGATTCACGCGTGGAGCAATGTTAATCCTGAGAAGCGGAAAAGAAAAACGGCCGGCCATGATGAACATGGCCGGCTTCTTTGTTGGCTGCGCCCGCTACTGTGCGGGTGTGGTTTCGGCCGGCGGAGTGGATGGAACTTGCCTGGCGACCTGCTCCGTGGTCATGGGCGTGACCTTGACGCTGGCGAGGATTTTTTCCAGACGGGTGAAGATCTGGTCGCGATCCACGGGCTTCAGGCCGGTGGCAGTCTGTTCGCCTCCGGTGGCGACGTGCATGGCGAACTCGTAGCACGCTCCGTTCTGGAACACGTGGAAATACTTTCCATCGGAGAGGAGGCTGCTCTGACTGGAGAGCATTTCGGTCGAGGACAGACCGAGATCGCCGATCATCAGCTTGACCGGGGTCGCGGTGGCGGGAGTCTCAGACTGGGTGGACGAGACATCCGCCGAGGAAGCGGCGAACTGAGTGCATTGATCGGCGGTGATGTTTTTGTTGACGCTAACGTCGAAGAATGCAGCGGACAGATTGTTACCGCTGTAAGCGGTGCTGGGAAGTTCGACGGCGGCCAGCGCGACTCCACCGGGCTGGACGAAGTTCATGGGCAGCGGGATGGAAGAGACGAGAGCGTCCGCGTCGTCACCGGTCCTGAGGCCGAACCGGCGCGGGAACTGGAAGGAAACGCCGGTGGACTTGTCGGTGTAAGTGACGTTGGCGGGGCGATGTTTGCGGGCCGGTTTGTGAGTGTTGGAAGCGACAGTGGACGAAGCGGTCGCGACGGGTTGAGAGACAACGGTCTGGGTCAGCGGCGCTGGGCCGAGCGTGCTGATCGGTTTGGGTTGGTCGCTGGAGCAGCCGACGGTGAACAGCGGCAGTGCTGCGATGGTTGTGGTTAACGCCGCGAGTGATGCAGTCCTCAAGTGAGCGGCTACGACGTGGGCGCGAGAGCCGACGGCTTTGCCCCACGTGATGAACTGGTTAAGGTTTTGCTTCGTGATCGAACTGGAATTTGAGCGAGTCATTTGTGTCACCCCCTGCTGCAATGCAGCTGTCCGTGAAGAGTGCAAGGGGCGGGCCGAATGGCAGGTTGTTGAGAAGAAAGTGGTTAGGCTGCCGGGGGGCGCGGCCATTGTGTGGGAGGTGAGAGACGGTGTGGGTGGGGCGACACGGTTCGGCGGGCGTGAACTGGAGGCCGACGTATTTCCGCGCTAGCAAGCAGACTGCAGAGATCCTTCGCTTCGCTCAGGATGACAAATTAAAACCAGCAGGATGACAAATCGAAATCCCGAGTTCTGCTAGACGGATTGCTTGCGGAGGGTGGAGAGTGCTTCGCGAAGTTCGGCAATTTCCTGGCGAAGCGCGGCGACTTCCTGCTCCAAGCGATGGATGCGGCCGGAGGAGAAGTGTGGCGCCTCGATGTTAGAGGACGGCGAGGGCGCGTGCGCCACATCCGGGGAATCGCCACAGAAAAGATGGGTGTAGCGAGATTCCTTGGTGCCGGGCTGGCGGGGGAGAACGCGCGCGAGTGACGGATCGCGCTGGCTGAGGCGGTCGAGTGTGGAGACCACGTCGTCAAGGCCCTCGAAGTGGTACATGCGGTCGGTGCGAGTGCGGAGTTCGCCGGGAGTTTGCGGTCCGCGCAGCAGAAGAACGCAGAGAACGGCGATTTCGCGGCGGTCGAAGTTGAAGACTTCCTGGAGGCGGTGTTCGTATTTGGTGACGCGGCCGTCGGCGCCGCCGGCGGGCCCGGCAAGGCGCTTTTCCTGGAGTGCGCCCAGGGCCTGGCGTACTGAGTCTTCGTCGAGGGTGGTCACCGGTTCGCGGTTGTTCTTTTGATTGCAGGCGTTGATCAGCGCGTTGAGCGACATCGGATAGTAGTCGGGCGTGGTGATGTCTTTTTCGATCAGAGAGCCGAGGACGCGGGCTTCGGTAGTGGTGAGGATCATAGTACGGTCGTTGGTCGGTCGTCGTTGGTCGTTGGACGGGAGTTTTCCGATGCTAAGTCAAAATCCCCACCCTCTCGCCAAAAAAAAACGCGAGAAGGGTGGGGCATCCCGCGCGCCTCGACACCCCACATGGTTGGACATCCCGCATTATCTAGAACAGCGCTGTGGTGCGGCGCTTCCAGGGCTTGCCTTTTTCTCCGGCAACTTTTTCTACATCGGCCACATAAGCTCCGGCCTGGGTGAGAATGTGATGCAGGTCGTTGCCAATGCTGATGAAAGTGAATCCCTTGTCGAGGAACTCGCCGACGCGCGAAGTGCCGAACAGAAACAGGCCGAGGATGACGTTGTTCTTGCGGGCGTTTTCGACAAGCTTCTTGGTGGCGGCGTCGAGTTCGGGCGAGGTGTACATGTCGGGGAACTTGTATTTGTTGAACAGGCCCATGGACATGCAGAGATCGTTCTGGCCGAGGAAGAGAATGTCCACGCCGGGGACGGAGGCGATCTCCACGATGTTTTCAATGCAGGAGGCGGTCTCGACCTGCAGCGCGATGATGCCTTCGTTGTTCCAATTGCCGGCATAGCCGAGAAGTCCGGCTTTGTTCATGCTGCGCTGGGGGAAGTAAACCGAGCGCGTGCCGACGGTGGGATACTTGGTGCAGCTTACGGCGATGCGGGCTTCTTCGGCGGTGTTGATGTAGGGGACGAGGACGCCGTCGGCACCGAGGTCGAGGGACTGCTGAATGCCGGGCCGGTCGTCGTATCCGCCGACGCGGACCAGCGATTTGGCGCCTCCGCTGGAGATGCCGCTGAGCATGGCGGAGAGTTTTTCATAGCCCATGGGGCCGTGTTGACTGTCCACCAGCAGCCAGTCGTAGCCGCTGTGGGCGAGTTGTTCGGCAACGGTGGGGCTGTGCGAGTTGAGGAAGAGGCCGAGCTTGGGTTCGCCGGCGCGAAGCTGTTTTTTGAATTCGGAACCGCTGAGGCTGGGGTCGGGCATTTCGGAATTCCTCCTGGAATGAAAACGAATTTCCAAGTTTACTCTGAGCCATGGGTTTCGGGGAGCCTTTTGGAAACGCGGGATGACCGCTGGGCATAGGATGCTTGTGCGAGGGCAGGCGGGTTGCGACTCTAGGTGCCGGGTTTTATAGTCATGCGTGAAACAGCAAGGAGGGAATCGTGCGGCTGATTCTGAATTGGGTGTTGAGCGCGGTGGCGGTGTGGGTGGTGGCGCACGTTGTGCCGGGAGTATCGGTCAGCGGACCGATGGCGGCGCTGATTGCGGCGCTGGCCATTGGATTTGTGAATGCGACGATTGGGCTGCTGCTGAAAATTCTGACGTTTCCGTTGTCACTGGTCACGTTCGGGCTGTTCTGGCTGGTGATCAACGCGTTGATGCTGGAGCTGGCCGCGGCGCTGGTGCCGGGGTTTCAGGTGCATGGATTTCTGGCGGCGTTCGTGGGAGCGATTGTGCTGAGCCTGGTGAACATGATGCTGAAGTGGCTGGTGTTTCCGGAGCGCGAGCGATAGGGATTTTGGATCGCAGCGCTGGAAGCGCTGCGCCGTCCACAACCAGGCTTCGTTCAGATGCCTTTCTTGCGGGGCTTGAGCGCTTCCCAGTCGGCGTCTTTCAGAACGCGGCCGAGCGCAGTGAATTCGCCAGCGCCCTGGAGAAATTCGCCGCCGTCCATGCGAATGACCTCGCCGTTGATGTAACCGGAACCATCGCTGACGAGAAATGCGGCGAGGTTGGCGAGTTCCTCGACAGTGCCGAAGCGGTGCTGGGGGTTGCGGTCGAGGGCGAGAGTTTCGAGGTCTGGGCGGGGAAGAACTCGGGAGAAGGCTCCCTGGGTTGGGATGGGGCCGGGAGCGATGGCGTTCATGCGGATGCCGCGGTCGCCCCACTCGACGGCGAGGCTGCGCATCAGGGCCTCGACGCCGGCTTTGGAGACGGCGGAGGGTACAACATAAGCAGAGCCGACGGGAGCGTAGGTAGCAGAGATGCTGAGGACGGTGCCGCGGAGCCCGGCGCCGAGCCAGCGGCGGCCGCAGGCGAGCGTGCAGTGGAGCGTGCCCATGAGCACGATGCCGAGAACGGAGTCGAAGGCGCGGGGAGAGAGTTCTTCGGTGCGGGCGATGAAATTTCCAGCGGCGTTGTTGACCAGAATGTCGAGCGGGCCATCTTTCCAGATGGACTCGATCATGGATTCGACGGCTTCGCGATCGCGGACATCGCAGGGAATGGCATGGATGACGCCCGTGGTCGCGGACGCGAGTTCGGATGCAGTTTGCTTGAGCACGTCTTCGCGGCGTCCGCAGATGTAGACGATGGCGCCGAGTTCGAGGAAGCGCTGGGCCATGCCCCGGCCGAGGCCGGTGCCGCCGCCGGTGATGAGAATGCGTTTGCGCTGAAGAAGGTCGGGCGTAAACATCGTGAGCTATGATTGTGAGGCGGCGGATCAACCCTCCGCTATCAAGGCAATTCTACCAGCGGACAAGGCGTTCATAGATGGCGAAGCTGAGCTTCAGCGCGAGGATACAGGGGAAGGAGGCAGGCGTGGTATCTGCCATCACGCCGCCGATTAACGTACCCGCAGTTTTCCAAACGCGCGGCCGCGTGCCGGTAAGAGGAACGCTCAATGGGCATCCATTCCGGTCGTCACTGATGCCGATGGGCGGATGCCATATGATGCCGGTGAACAAACAGCTCTGCCGCGATGCTGGAGTCAAACCAGGAGACACCATCGAGGTTGTAATGCAGCGGGATGATGAACAGCGCGTCGTCAACGTACCGAAAGAATTGAAGGCATTGCTGCGCTCTGAAAAGAGAGCAAAAGCGAACTGGGAGAAGCTCTCTTATACGCACAAAAAAGAAATAGCGAAATGGCTAGCAGACGCGAAGAGAGACGAGACGCGCGATCGACGTGTGGCGAAAGTAACGGATGTGCTGAAGGAATGGTCAAAGTGGGATGGTTAGCCCGCACGCAGACGACGCACGACACCAACAATGTCATTGTCTTGGAATAGACGGATGCCGGCGATGCCGGCGGCCCCGGCGTCGAGACACAGCGCGGCATTCTGCAGGGAGACTCCGCCGAGAGCGAGGACCGGAATTGGAGTGCGGCACGCCTGCCGAAGAGCTTCGAGGCCGGCAGGAATTGTGCCCGGAGAGCTGATTTTTTCAAAGACCGGCGCGAAGACGGCGAAATCGGCTTTGCCGGCGGCGGCGTGCGCGACGTCTTCCGGCGAGTGACAGGAGATGGCGATCAGGGGAATTGTTCTTGGGTTTTCGCGGGCGGGGGCGATCACGCCAGTCATCCCGATGATTCTGACTTCGGATGGCGCGATGTCGTTGGAGCGGAGATGAACGCCATGGGCTCCGGCGGCAATTGCGACGTCAGTGCGGGAGTTGATGAGCAGAGCAGTTGCCGGTGGCCGGTCGCCGGTTGACGGTTTCGCTTCGCGGATGACGCGGAGAGCGTCATGGGCCAGCGATTCCAGATCGCGGGCAGACAGATCTTTCTCGCGCAACTGGATGAAGTCCACGCCGCAATGGGCGGCTTCGGCGATCTTATCCAATAGGCGACGACGGCGAGCGGGTTCATCGCCGGGAAACGCGGTGCGGTCGGTGATGTAGTAAAGCAGGCAGCCAGGCATCAGTCGTCAGTTGAGGGTCGAGTGCGCCGACCTGGAGAACCCTCGCCCTGCTGGTAAAAACGCGGGGCTTCGGGATGACCGTTGGGTGCTCACAGCCGCGTCTTGGCGATCTCGGGCAGGATTTCTCCATGCTTTCTAATCCCGCCGAGATGGTTTTTGGTGAGGCCGTCTTTTAGCTGTTCAAAAGCTTCTTCGGGAGAATCCACAAAGGAGAACAGTTTGAGGTCCTTGGCAGAAACCGCGCCGGTGTCCACGAACGACTGGAAGTTGAGCATGCGGTGCCAGTACTCCTTGCCATAGATGACGACGACGATTTTTTTGGCGAGTTTTTCGGTTTGGGCGAGGGTGAGGATTTCGAAAAGCTCATCCATGGTGCCGAAACCGCCGGGAAAAATGACGAGCGCCTTGGCGAGGTAGGCGAACCAGAACTTGCGCATGAAGAAATAGTGGAACTCGAAGTTGAGCGCCGGTGTGATGTAGGGATTGGGCGCCTGCTCGAAGGGCAGTTTAATGTTCAAACCAATGGTCTTGCCGCCGGCTTCAGAAGCGCCAAGATTGGCGGCCTCCATGATGCCGGGGCCTCCACCGGTGGTGACGACAAAGCGGCGGCGGCGCGCGGGGATATCCATCGCCCATTTGGTGAGCAGGAAGGCGAGACGGCGGGCATCTTCGTAGTAGCGGGCCATCTCGACGGCGGCCTGGGCGCGCTTGAGGTCCTGCTGGAGCAATTCACGGCTCTCGGCGTTGCCATCGCCCTGGACAGACGCGAGCTTTTGATGCGCGGTTTCTCTGCTGCCGAAGCGGGCGGAGCCAAAGAAAACGACGGTGTCCTGAATCTGTTCGCGGCGGAAGCGGGCGAGCGGCTCCATGTATTCCGACATGATGCGCAGCACGCGACCATCGGGGCTTTTGAGGAAGCCCTGGTTCTCGTAGGCGAGGGGGGCGATTTTTGATTCTTCGGTCATGCGAACACCTAATTCCAGAGAGTATGGGACGGATGCAAAACATCAGAATACCGGACACGATGGGCTTGCGGGAATGGCTCCTCGGGCATGGGCATCCAAAGACTAGCTGCGTTCGTGATAGTGAATGGCCTCGGAGAACCCGACCCAGATGTCGAGCAGGCCCAGACCGCTGCAGAAGCCGCGAAAGAAGGCGCTGGAGACAATCGTGCGAAGCCCGGGATAGGAGAGCAGCAGATAATTGTCGGTCCATTCCGGCGTCCAGGGGAGGATAACCAGCAAGACTCCGGCGATGGCGCTGATCAGGACAAACATGAGAAATGAGATGCGGTGAGTCCAGAGATGGAGCCGGGATTGGGGTTTGGGCAGGACGGGCGTGGTCCCATCGGAGACGGGCACCGCGACCTCGGGATCTGGGCTCAATGCGTCCTCCCGCATCTGAAGTGAAGACGCAAAGACGGGCGATCGCAGCGAGTGCCAGGAGGCGAGTCCGGGTGTTTACCCATCGGGGTATTCTACGACTTCAGGGCCTTGATGCGCTCGGCAACATCGCGATGATCGATGTTGCTGCTGTAAACGTCGGTGAAGTGCTTGAGCGCCGCCGGCTTGTTTCCCGCGGATTCGTACGCGGAAGCGAGTTCGTAGTGGAGCGCGGTGCGCGTTTCCTGATCAATGCCAGCGACGGCGAGGGCTTTTTCATACCAGTGAACGGCGGCCTCGGGCACACCTTTGTCGAGGAAGCACTGCGCCAACCAAGTGTAGGTCTGCATGATCTGCGGGAAGGGGCGGCCGTGGTCGAAGGCCTGACAGGTCTTTTGGAGTTCTCCGATGGCCTCATCGAGCAGGCCCATTTCACGGAATGCAATGCCCAGACTGTAGTGGGTTTCGGGGTCTTCGTCGGTTGCGGCGGAGTCGGACTCGAGGTCCTGCTTCAACTCGCCAAACATTTCGGAGAGGTCCACGCCCGCGTCCTCACCAAAGGGCGAGATTCCGGCTGCGGGAACGGTTGGCGCTTGAGCAACCGGGGGAGCAGGTGGAGCGGGTGAATGGGTGCGAGGCGCAGGAATAGTGGCAGCGCCGGCGCTGGCTGCTGCCGCCAGCGCGCTGGCAGCGGCGATCGGGACAGATTGCGGAATTGACGGCGCGGCAGTTTGTCCGACTGGAGCGTTCTTGAGGAAGTCATCGCCGAGTGATGCGTCGAGATCGGAGACGAATTGCCCAAGCGCGGATCCGGTGTCGTCCGCGATTGCCGGTGCGGCGGCGCTGGAGGTCACGACAGTCGCAGGCTCGGGACGCGTGGCGTGGACGGGCTCGGGAGCAAAATCAGGGCCGAGAGCCGCGTCGAGGCCGATTGCAAGCTCTTGCAAAGGACTGGATGGTTGGACGACCGCTTCGGTGGAGGCCAATGCGAAACCCGGCTCGTCAATCTCGGGAATCGAGTCGTGGTCCGCGGTAGCCGAGATTTCAAAAGCATCCTCGGAGACAGGCGGGGCCATTTCCACGTCGGCGACGGGGATATCGTCGGCCTGGATTTCTTCGATCACGACCGCAGGTTCGTCGGTGATGGATTGACTGGCGGTTTCGATCTCGCCCCGCAGTTGCTCGATGAGGTTTTCGTCCTGGGTGAGCAGTTGTAACTTCGCCAGGGCCGCCCATGCCTGTTCCGGCATGCCGCTGCCGAGATAAAAGCGAAGCTCCTCGATGGTCTCTTCGGGAGTGCTTTCGGAGGAGACTTCGAAGTCTGGTTCGGCTGCGGCATGAGACTCCGCTTGCGGGGGCGCAGCTGATTCGTCCACCGCCAAGGTGTCTTCCCATTCGGAAGACAGATCCGCTTCCGCAGCTTCGGCTCCGGGCTGTGTATCCTCGGCTGCAACGGGCAATTCCGAAACCGAGAGGTCGGTCACGGCGGGGGTATCGAAAGACTGGGAGACTTGGAATTCATCTTCCGGTACGACCGGCGAATGGACCTCAATCTCGTGGTGCGAGCTTGGCGGAGCCATCGGCCAGGGCGAGGCGGTGGAAGCAGCCGCAGCGGAAGCCTTTGGTTCGGGGAAACTCGCGATCAGAAGCTCCTCGGGAGCATCCGCCGCGATTTCAGTGGGCTGGGGCTGCGGAACGGCGGCCGCGGTGGAGCGACCCTCATAGCGTTCCGCAAGTTCACCGTAACGGGTGGCTTCCTCAGGATAGCCAGCGTCGGAATATAAATCCTGCAGGGTATGGCAACAGACGGCGGCTTCGGCAAACCGCGCGGCCCGAGTGTGCAGGGCGGCGAGCCGCTGATTCAGGCGAAGATCTTTGGGAGCCTGGGGCAATGCGCCCATCAGCGGGGCGAGAGCTTTGCCCGGCATGTTGTAGGAAATGAACAACTCAGCATCGGTGAGGGCTGAACGGATGGCAAGAGCAACCGCGTCGGGATAATGCTGATGGATGGCGGGCGCGGTGGCTTCCAGTTCATCCACGATGACCGCGGCCTCTTCCGCGCTAATTGGCTTCGAGTCGGAAGTCTCGCTCGCCTGGGCCACGACCTGTTGATAGTTTTTTAAGTGCAGGGCGTTTTGCGGTTCCGAGGCGGCAAGTTTCTGGTAAAGGTCGCGAGCGCGATCGAGGTCGCCGGACTGAACCGAGGCATGGGCCAGCAGCTCGATTACTTCGTTGATGTGGGTAGTTTCGCCGGCTTTTTGGAGAAGCTCGAGCAATGTTTCCAGCGACGCGGGATTCTCGCGCACATGCCCGATGATCGAATGAAGGTTGGTGACGACCTTTTCGGAATTCTCGGCCAGAAGCCGGTCGGAATGCTGATCGTAAATCTGGAGGGCGGCCTCGTGTTGTCCAGCCTGGATGAGGGCGTCGGCCAGATTGAAGATGGCATTGAGGTCGTTGTGAACGGAGAGCAGTTTGTTGGCCAGCGTGCCCGCTTCGGAGAGTTTACCGGTCTGGATGTAGGCCTTGAGCAGGTCGCGCATGCCGTCGGGATTGGAATCCAGGTCGGCGACTTTTTCAAATGAAGTGATGGCCGCGGCGGCATCGCCGGAGCTCAATTGAGTGCGGCCTTGCATCAATAGCGCGTAACTGTTGCCCGGATCCAGCGCCAGCATCCGTTGTAGGACTTCCTCGGCGCCGCTGAGCGAGCCGCGGGAGCGCAGGCTTTCGGCTGCGGCCACGAAAATCTGCCACGCCTCCGTCTTTTTTCCCAGGCGGACGTATATTTCGGCCAGCCGGACCCGCATGGTGGTGTTCTCGGGGTCCATCTCCAGAATTTTCTGGAAGATGCGGGAGGCGTTTTCAAGTTCGTTGGTCTTCAGGAATTCTTCGGCAACCTGGAGATACTGGGCCCGCGCGTCATTGAACAAACCCTGCTGGGTATAGAGTTCGGCCAGCTTCAGCAAGTTCTCCATGGTGGACTTGAGCTTGCTGATTTTTTTGTACATCGCGATGGCTTTGACGGTGAAGCCCTGGCCCGCGTAGGCATCGCCGACCGACTTAAAGCATTCGGTGGCTTTGTCGGTGTCTCCCAGGCGCGCGTAAAGATCGCCGACCGTGTTGGCCACGGTGAGGTCCTTGGGATCGTTCTTGAGGACCTTTTCGTACTCCGCGATGGCGTTCTGCAGCTTGCCCTGCTGGACGCACTTCTCCGCAGCGCTGAGAACCTTCTGTTTGTTGAACCCGAACCCAAAAGCCATAATCGCGCAAACTCCCAGAGCCTGGTCTTAGTACGCTGGGGCGATTCTCAAACCGCAAGACTCGCGACAGGATAAAATCCGGTTGTGCCGATGCTCGAAACCAATACTGACCCTCCGGACAAGGCCAATTGTACGACCGGGTGTGCAGAACTGCATGGTTACCAAGGGTTACCAAAAGGGAGTGTACGACCGGGTTACGACGGGAACTCTCCGGCGCTTCGACGGCACCCGGCAGGCGATGGCGCGAGCGCGCATGGATACATCTGAATAGACAGGGGTTCATCCGGTTATGACATGGATTCGAACGGTTCCACTCGCTGAGGCTGGGGCAGATCTTCGGGCAGCTTTGGAAGGTCAACGCGCGATGTATCCGAAAGAATACGGCGACCCGGTGCATCCGGACGAGTCGGGAGGGTCGTCCATTGTGGGATCGCACACGCTGATCCCGACCGCGCTGTACCATGCATTCGCCACGTTCGGATCGTTGATGTCCCCGGACCTGCCGCTTTCTCGCCGCCATCATGAAATGATTGCGACCATGGTGTCGGTCACCAACCGGTGCCACTATTGAATCGAGTCCCACGCAGAGTTTCTGCGTCGCGTTACGCTGGATGCCGGGATGGTGCAAGCGCTGGAAACGGACTACGCGAACGCTCCGATCACCGGGCAGGAGCGAATCATGCTGGACCATGTGGTGAAGCTCACGAAAGATGCGACCCAAGTCTCACGGGAAGACATTGAGCGCCTGCGGGCCGCCGGCTTCGACGACAAAGCCATCCTGCAGATCACGCTGATCGCATCATGGTTTAACTACATCAATCGCGTGGCCGATGCGCTGGGCGTGGGGCGGGAGTAGGAACGCGGCTACTTGTGGCGAATTCCCTCAGGCGCCCTGATCCGATCCAGCGGAAGAACTTGCAGTTGCCATTTGACTGGAATGGATGCGGGTATATAGCAGGTTGTGGTGTCACAGGCTTGGTATAGAAGCTCGCCCGAAATTGTGAAGACTTTGCCGTCCTTCCCCAGCGATCCCCAGAACTCCGCGCCGGAGTTTACTTTCACGTCCTGACTGATACGGAACGTTCCGTCGAATACCGGCACGCTTTCCTTGATCGCGGCCAGGTAAAGGATTTTGGCCGCCGGGTAGACCGCTGATTTAAGCTCCAAGGGCTGAACAGAATCCAGCACCAGCTTGATCGGCTTGTAGCCCTGCGCGCCGGGTGCATACACGTGTACGTCCGGGGGCAGCCGCACTTCGGCAACCAGTGTCACGCGCGAGCCAGGTACGGCGGTGCGATCAGATTGTTCGAGTGCCAGTTGAAGATGCTGCGCTTCGACGGTTTCGGTGACTTCCTGGCCAAGTTCCGGGAAGAGTTTGGCGATGACGCTGTTGCCGGTGAGCCGCTCCCGGTATTTCGCTTCGAAAAATTTCTCCCGGATAATTCCCTTGGTATCAATAAAGAAATAGCCGGGGCGGGCGAAACCTTTCTGCATCCCGGTGGCTTCGGGATTGAGGACGCCATAGGCCTTGATGATCGTCGAGTCGGGATCCCCGAGCAGCGGATACTCGATCTTGCGGCGGTCTGCGAAAAACTTCAGGATTTCTCCCGAGTCATAGCTGATGGCCGCGAGCTTCACGCCCTGCTTTTCAAACCGTGGGTAAGCGTCTTGCAGCTGGACCAGCTGCCCTTTGCAGAATGGTCACCAGTCGGCGGAACGGAAGAAGAGGAGCACGGTCCCGTTCGCGCCTTTCAGGGTGTCGAGAGTCTGTAACCGGCCGGACTGGTCGCGAACTGAAAAAGCGGGAGCCTTTTCACCGACTGCGAGTCCAATAGACAGAGGGCCGATGGCGGAAATCTGGATGGCCTCGCCGTCCAGCGTTCCCTTCACGGTCACGCTGTCGCCCAAGTGGGCGGTTACGGATTTCTGCGGTTCCAGGCCGTACATGACGCGGTTTGTATCGTCATACAGGGCCATCTTGGCGCCCGCGACGTTCTTCGTACACTCAGGGGATTCGTTGAATGCTTCGTCTGCGTTGCAGGCGCTGGAGACGAGCGTGCCCGACCACGAACCCGACGTTTTCGCGCTCACCTGAGCGAGCGCGGCCAAGCGGGCTGCGAGAAACAGCACGAAGAATAGACGCGTCGTCACGAGGACCTTCGCAGTGGGTCGCCGAATCACTTGTGCGCTTCTTTCAGGATGTTCGAAAGTTTTTCTATATCCCCGTCTGCAATCGCATAGGAACTGCCCAGCGGGCCGGTCAGCAACTGGTTAACTTGTTCAAGCGGCAACCCCGCGGTTTGCTGGGTGAAGCGAGCCCACTCAGCGCTGAGTGCGGAGCGCTCGGCGGCGCTCGCGTTCTGACAAAACGCCCGCGCTGCGCCTGCGGCGGAGCCATACTCGTCCTTCATGTCCTGATGAAAATAACCGCGCAGGAAATTGTGCAGGGCGGGAAACTGGGCGGCGGAGAGGGCTGGCGTGTGGTCCGCGTTGTGAGTCATTGGCGGCACTCCGGGTATGCAGTGAGGACGTGGTAGGCGTCCGGGCCATCCCACTTCAAAACAATCGTAGCGTGCGCACAGGGTTGCACCTGGTCTTCGCTGCGGCGCAAAGTCCGGCCAAAGGGATGAGCGGAGTCGCCGTCATAGTCGAGGACGAGGTTGGAATGTCCGCCCTGGCGTTGCAGCCAGCGTTGGATTTTTGAGTTCTGCTGGGCGATGGCCATGCCGATGGCCGTCTCGGCTGCATTGCGATCGTTCCAGGTCGAGGCGGCGGAGATATCGCGCTCGTGATCGAGTCGTTCGCGGAGTTGATCGTCGGTGCGCCCTACATGCTTGCGTAGCGTGTGGCCGCCGGCAACTTCGTCCGGGGAGAGGTCGTGCCGGCTGCCTTCCGTGTTCCGAACTACGGCGCGAGCGTCGGGCTGGGATTGCGAAGCTGGCCCCTGGGGTCCACATGCGGATGCGGCAAGCAGAGCGAGAGCAGCCGCGATCAGCGGGACGCCGTGGGGCTGTAGAGCCAGCTTTGACATTGGACGAAAAATCATCAGGGTTACAGAGTACCGCAGTCCCGCGGGCAAAAGAAAATGCGCCGCGAAATCCGCGGCGCATGTATTTCTGCTCAGTTGCGACTAGTTGATGGTGACCGTCGAAGGAGCCGACGGGATGCCGTTGGCCACGACGACGACCTTGCTCGCGCCAAGCTCGATACCTGCCGGAACATCGAACTGGGCCGAAACCACCGCGGAACCCGTCGCAACACCCATGGTGCTGAAGGTGTGCGTCCGGGCATAGAACACGTGTCCGGTGGAGTTGTTGGTGATGCGGACCAGCGGGAAGTTCGACGCGGCCTGGTTGTCGTCGCCATAAGCAGCGCACTGCGACAGACCGTTCAACTGGGTGCCCTTGACCACGTTGTTCACGCTACCGTGAGTGATGGTGGCGGCCAGCGACGTGATCGTAGGCTGCCAGGATGAGTTGTAGGTGCCCTTCGGGGTGTAGATGTACACGCCGGAAGAGAAGTCAGTGAAGATGGTCTGGCCGCTGGGCAGGCAGACCATGTTGCCCTGATAGGAAGTAGTGGTCGTGGAATCGGGCAGGCCGGGCACACTGTGGAAAGCTGTGCCGTCCCACTCGAAGAACTTGACGCCGTTGTTGAATACGCCCGGGCTGGTGGACATCAGAACGTTGCCGCTGGGAAGCAGCGCCGCCGGAGCGTCCGCCATGTCGAGGCCGCTGCCGAATTGAGGCGCAGTGGTCCAGAGGCCGGTGGAGGTGTGGTAGATGGCGTTGCTGGTGGTTCCGCCCGCCGCAAATACAGTGCCATCCGGACGCAGGATCATGGGGCCGATTTCCAGGGAGCTGGGGTCTTGCAGCAGAACGGGCAAAGAGCCTCCGCTCGACCAGGTCCCCGCCGCGGTGTTGTAAATCTCGTAGGTGGAGGGATTGGCGCCGTTGTCAGCATCCACCGTCAGCACGTTGCCGTTCGGCATCAGCAGCCAGCCTTCTTCGTCATTCACGTCCGCTTTGCCGGTGCCGGTAGGGATCCAGGAGATCGTAGTGCCCGAGACATGGAGGATTGCCGATTCCGTGGTGCAGCAGTTGGCCTGCATATACTTGCCATTTGGGAGCACCACGCTCTGGGCATCGCCAAGGGTGGTCCAGTTTGCCGGAGCTGGTACCTTGCTCCACTGATTGGTCTTTGGGTGATACATCGCTCCCAGGGTGGTCCAGACTGGACTGCCATTGTTGTACTCGCCGCCCATGACGATGACATTACCGCCAGGCAGTACGGCTGATCCGAAATAGAGCGGGTTGTATCCCGCCGGCGCACTACCCGCGGCATGCCACGAGCCGTTGACATAGCTGCCCTTGTTGTCGGGCACAAGCCGGTACCAGCTGTCGGTGTGGGTGGTGAAGAAGAAGCTGTTCACCAGGACGGAACCGTCCGTGAGCAACAGCATGTGGGCGACCGGGGATGGAGGTGCCGCCGTAACCTTGGTCCACGTTCCTGCGGTAAATGCTTCTTGGGAGTAGGCGACGCTGGTGACCGCCAAGGTCAGTAGCGCGAGAGCTAGGGTGCGGAAAGCCTTCATGTAACTTTCACCTCGAGCGAAATTTTGGTCCATCAGAACGTGGCTTTGGATGCGGGATGCCGCGGCCAAGGGGATGGGAGAATCCTTGCGTCCCTCAGATATGAGAGCAAGAATCGTTTGGATTATAACCCGGTTTTGCTCTGAATCAAACGGAAGTATTGTGGCCAAATGGTTAAATTCCTGTCAACTGAACACGCACAAGGGCAGAGTTGCAAGAAGTTGCAACCCTGGGTGCATACGGGGTCATTACCTTGACCCGAATTACTCCTCATCCAAGGATGCCTCTCCGGAGGCGGCGTTTGGGTCTACCGCAATCTTGGGAAGCCCGCCATGTTGCAATGCTTCGTTCAAGGCCGGAAGATCGACCGATTTGAGGTGTTGCCAACGGTCGAGGACAGTCGAGCTGTTCTTCTCCAACTCGTGCAGCACAGCGGTTTGCGCCAACGTGGGTTCGGCGTCGGCCTGCCAAACTAGGCCGTAGAGAACCGCTGCCCGGCCACTCTCTCGCGCGAGGGTCGGCTGGTCGGCAGGGGGGCCGGATTGCCGACCACTGCCGGAAACCTCCGCAAGTTTCTTCTGGAATGCTGCGGTAGCCTGTTGCGCCGCTGACGAGGACGGTGCTCCAAGTTTCTCGATTTGTTTACTCAACGAACCGGCCTCAAATGCGGCCTTGGAGAGGCCGTCCGTGAGATGTGCCAGCGCTGACTCCGCCTGGAACTTCTGGGCCAGCGCTTCCGGCGAAGCCTTCACACGAGGATCCATCCGCACCGTCAAAGGCGCGGTGTAGGATTTTCCGTCCGCAGTGAGCCGAACCGTGTAATGACCAGGCAGCGCCGTCGGACCAAGCGGATATCTCGGCGTGCGGTGGGGCACGGCCGCGATCGGATAGTCGCGGGAGGTGGAGACCGGTGACGGATAGTGAAGGTCCCATACGAAACGGTGGTGGCCGGAGTTGTGCGAAAGAATGTGGGGCGGAAGGACCCAGTAAGGGGGAATCAGCTGGCTGCGAAGTTCCTCGTCGGAAATCTCCGCTTTGTCGTCGCTGGAGAACCGGCGCACCAATTCGCCCTTGCTGTCCGAGATTTCCAGCACGACGGCGGATTTAGAGGCTTGCGGCAGCAGGTAATCAATCACCGCGCCGTCGGGCGGGTTGGAGGCCATGGGTTCGTCGGGCGGGATTGGCGTGTCGGTGTAGGTGTCGCGTTGCACGCGGTAAGCCGGTGCGGGCGTAAACAGATGAGTCTGAGAAAGAGGAGTTTCGGCAGCTTCACGCAGGGGCGAAATATCATCGAGCACCCAGAATCCCCGCCCATGCGTGGCGACGATCAGATCGTCGTCGTGAATCCAGAGATCGCGCATGGAGGTGTGCGGAAGGTTCAACTGCAATGGCTGCCAGTGGTCGCCTGAGTCGAACGAAGTCCAAACACTGTTTTCCGTTCCCGCGAACAACAGGCCCTTGCGAACCGTGTCTTCGCGTACGGTGTCTACCGGGCCGAATTCCGGCAGGCCCGAGATGATCCTGGTCCAACTCTTGCCGCCGTCGCGCGTTCGATATATATAGGGTGCGTTGTCGTTGATGCGAAAGCGGCTGACGGAAATATAGGCAGTCTCTTCGTTAAAATGGGAAGCTGCGATCTGGGTGACCTTGCTCCATGAAGTGAGTTCCGGCGGAGTGATGTTGCTCCAGTGGGTGCCAGCGTCAACGGTGCGCCAGACTTGACCGTCGTCGGTCCCGGCCCAAAGAACATTGATGTTTTTGAACGAAGGTGCAAGAGCATAGATAACTCCGCGCTGCTTCTCTGCGCCCTTTGGAATCATGACGCCAACGCTGGCGGGCACATCAGGCTTCTCACGGGTGAGATCGGGGCTGATGGTCTGCCAGGACTGCCCACGGTCAGTTGTCTTGAATAAAACGTTGGCTGCGTAGTAGAGGGTGTGTGGATCCACCGGCGAAAACATCAACGGCTCGGTGCGGTCGGTGCGGTAGTCCGGGGAGCGGATTGGGATCGGAGTGATGTTCTGGACCTGGCCGGTAGAGAAATGAAACCGGGAAACCTCGCTGCGTCCGCCGCCATAGATGACGTCGGGATCGAGTGGGTCGGGCGCGGCGTAGCCATATTCGATCACGCCCACGGGATGCCAGTCGCGGATGTTGATGGCGCCGTCGTTGCCGCGGGTCGAGATGCAGACGGAGCCGCTCTCCTGCTGGCCGCCGCACACGCGATACGGGAAAGTATTCGTCGTGGCGACGTGATAAATCTGGGCGGTCGGCTGGTTGTACCAGGAGCTCCAGCTTGCGCCGCCATTCACGGTCACCAGCGCGCCCTGGTCGCCAGCGAGCAAGATGATGTTCGGATGCTGCGGATTGATCCAGAGGTTCTGGTAGTCGTCTCCGCCGGGAGCGCCACGGAACCCTGACCAGGTCTTGCCGCCGTCGGTGGAGCGCATCGTGACCGTGCTCGCGCAATAGACGATGTCGGGATTGGTGGGATCTACCTTGGGTACCGAAAGATCGCCGCCGCCGATGCGTCCCGCCGGGCGCGCGTCTTCGGTGATGCGGAGCCAGTTTTCGCCGGCATCGTCGGAGCGATAGATCCCAAGCGGCCCGGAAGCTGCTGCTGCCGATGCGTACATGCGTTTTGGATTGCTGGTTGCAATGGCGACGTTAATTTGCGCGAGGTCTTTTGGCAGACCGCCGGAAAGTTGGCGCCAGGTGTTGCCGCCATCCGAGGACTTGAACAGGCCGCCAGCAGTGCCGTTAAAAAGATTGTTGTCTTCCCACGGTCCTTGCCGCGCTTCCCACAGCGCCGCATAGATAATGTCGGGGTTGGACGGGTCAAGCTCTATGAAAGAGCCGCCGGTGTTCTCATTCTTGAAGAGAATCCTGGTCCAGGTCTGGCCGCCGTCGGTGGAGCGAAAAATTCCGCGCTCTTCGCTGGGGCCGTATGGGTGCCCAAGCACGGCGGCGAACAGCCGGTTCGGGTCGCGCGGGTCAACGCTGAGGCCGGGAATCTGCCACCCGTCGCGCAGCCCGAGATGGGCCCACGTTTTGCCCGCATCAGCCGAGCGGTAGATTCCGTTTCCCACGGAAAGGTCGGGCCGATGCAGCCCTTCCCCACTGCCAACATAAATAATGTTAGGGTCGGAAGGTGCGATGGCGATCGCGCCCACCGATTGCGTAGACTGATCGTCAAAGATGGGGTTCCAGGTGCGACCCGCGTCGTCTGTCTTCCAGACCCCTCCGTTGACCGCTCCCACATAAAAAAGATTGGGTTGGCTGGGAACTCCCGCCGCTGCGCGGGTGCGACCGCCGCGAAACGGGCCGATCATTCTCCAGCGCAAATCCTGATATGTCGTTTCCGGAACGACTTGGGAAAAAACTGTAACCGCGCCAACTAGCGCAAGAACAAATCCAGACGCATAACGACGAAGTCCCGACCAGTCCACGTGGCAATCCTCTTTAAGCAGTTGTGAGTCCGCAGTTGTGAATACTAAGGATAAACCTAAAAGCCGAACCTCTGGGCGTTCGGCCGGCTCGGCACCTTGAGATGTAACGTTAGAACAGTATCCGGGCAGACAGTTGGATGATCCGAGGCAGAGCGGTATTGACGACCTGGCCGAACTGAGAACTGCTGATATTGGTTACGGGGTCGGAGAATTCGGTGTGGTTCAGCAGGTTGAAAAAGTCGGAGCGTATCTCCAAACGCGTTCGATCGCCGTTCACAGCGAAGGTCTTCGCTATCGCCAGGTTGATGTTGAACCGGCCCGGCCCGCGGAAAGCATTGCGCGGAAGCGTTCCGTAGGACGGGGATTGCGTAATGTTGTTGCTAAAACTAAAGGGATTGAAATAAAAGTTCCCCTTGCTCATGCCCGTGCTGCCGGAGCACGAATCCGTAAGCGTTCGTACTTGATGCGGATCAACGATCTGAATTGGACAGAGCAGGTTGGCGCGCACCAGGCCGGGATCGCCGGCTCCCGAAGGTCCGGGATCGCTGGCGAAGGACGAAGCCAGATTGGCCAGCACGTCGAGCGGGAACCCGCTTCTCCAGGACAGGATCGGGAACAGGCTCCAGCCAGCAGTCAGAGCGCGCGGAGCTTTGGCAACCCACGAATCAAGCGGCAAGTCCCAGCCGCCGCTGAACACGAGGCGATGACGCAAGTCGAAGTCGGACGAAGTGCGAAACAAATCCGGATGATAATAGGGAACCTGGGAGTTGCGGTTGCGGAAGCCGGAAGCGTTATCAATGTTGTGAGAATACGTATAGGCAAGTGTGAAGTAGGAGCGCCCGGCATTTGGACTTGAGTGCGCGAGCTTGCGCAGACTCGCTTGCAGGCTGTTGAAGCTGGCGTTGGCGGTGTTGCGGAATTCCGGCAGGGCGGCGAAGCTGCACTGCGGAGAGTTCTGACTCCCGTCACAAGTGCTGTTGCCCGGGGCCAGGTTCAATACGCGATCCGCCGTTCCCAAGACCACCGGATTGACGTCCACTAACGCCGTCAGACCGTGTGAACTCGAACCCACATACGCCACACTGGCGATGGTGTCCCATGGGAACTGGCGCTCGATGCCCAGATTGTATTGATAGATTCGAGGCGAGCGCAGATGAGGATCCACCACGAACACACTGCCGGACGAGTTGACGGGGAGCAGACTCGAAAAATCCGTGCTAGCTGTGGGTGGCTGGGACGGAAACGGATCGGGATACTGCGGGTTGGAATAAGGCTGAGAGAAATCAGGAGAGGGCACCCCAGCGGACGAATAAAACGGCTCCTGCCCGTTAAACTGGAAATTGTCCTCCGCTTTGAGGATGTCGAAGAAAACTCCAGCGGCGCCCCGGACAGTCGTTTGCCTGGACGCATCCGGGTTCCACACAAAGCCCAATCTTGGGGCGAAATTCGTCCGATCGGGAAAATTCACGCCCCGTGGCGCGCCGGGATCTCCCGGGAAAACCATGCCCACCGGGGCATTCGGAAAAACCCGAGAGCGGTGGCCCGGCAAGATCGAGAAGATACGGTTTTCGGTGTCGGTTTTCGGTGTCGCGTATTCGTAGCGCAGTCCTGTGGTGAGGACCAGATTGGGGCGCACCCGATATTCGTCGTTGGCGAAGACGTAGGCGCTTTTGCTGCGGATGTTTGACCGTGCCGCTGGCCCTTGCTGATAGAAGAAGGGAAATCCAAGGAGGAAATCGGCCTCAGCGTTCTGCGTGACCGATCCATTAAGGGGGTTAGAAGAAAAAGAAAACGCGCCGTTTACAAAGAAATCGAAATTGGAGATGTTGTCCTGAAATGCCGATAGCCCCGCTCCGAATTTCAGGTTGTGCGCTTTGCGCACCCAGGTGAGCGTATCGGAATAGGAGAAGGTGTTGTTGAAAATCCGCTGCGGCCCGAGTGGACTGTACCCGACCACCAATCCAGAGTCAAAAATCAACAGCGGTGGACCCGTAGATGCGTCCTGATTGATCTGAATGCCCAGGCCTGCGGCACCTGGCAGTTGGTTGGCGGGGAGTAAGGCATTGTTGAAGTTCCGCTCGATGCCGATGCGAAACTCGTTCAGCAGAGAGGGCCTGATGGTCAGTACATGAGCCAGATTGAGGAAGTTGTCTCCGGACCGGCTATTGGTGGGGAACCCAGGCACCGATCCGTCGCCAAAATCAAACGGACTGGCGTCAGCGCCGCGGTCCCCACCCAGCGTCGCCGAGAGTTTCTGCCGCCCGCTGGCTTCCCAATCCACTTTTCCGGTGAACTCGTGCACATGAGAAACATCGGCGGCCTGGGCCCTTAAAACACCTCCCGCTGTAGCAGGAACGAATCCGTGTTGAATGTATGCATTTGCCACGTTGCTGATGGCGAGGGGAGCGATGATCGCCTGGGCTGCCATTGCCGGATTAGGCTGGAACGAAGGGTTGCTCATCAGGAAGCCTGCCACTCCCGGATCAGGGTCGCCGTTCGGACCGGAGCGCGAGAAGTTTCCCTGCAACTCAAGGGGTGTAAATGTATTGGTCGTCACCGTCTGGGTGGAATTCTGGATGGTCCCTTGATAGGCGAGAAAGAAAAACAAATTTCTGTTTTTGCGGGAAGGTGCTCCAGGTAAAAACAGAGGACCGCCAAGCGTTGCGCCAAACTGGTTTCTCTTAAGCGCATCTCGAGCCACCCCGTGCGCATTGTTGAAGTAGCTGTTGGCATCCAGCACGTCGTTGCGCAAGTAGTCGAAGACGGTGCCATGCAGCGACCTGGTCCCCGACTTGGTGAGCAGGCTGATCTCACCGCCGCCGTTGCGGCCGTATTCCGCCGTGTACCCCGTTGTCATGATCTTGAACTCCGCGATCGTGTCGGGATTGGGATCGTAGGTGATGCTGTTGTCGAGCAGGTTGTTGTTGTGCGCTCCATCGAGCAGGAAGGCGACGGAATCCACGCGGTTGCCGGCGATGGTAAAGCTGGAGATGCCGGAAAAGCCGTCGGGATTCACCGGCAGCACTCCGGGTTGAAGCTGGGCGAGGTCGAGCACGTCTCGCGTAATCAAAGGTGCCTGACGGATGGTGTCGCCGGAGACGACATAGCTCAACCCCGGCCCGGTGTCCACATCTTCGTTGTGGTCGGTGACCTGGATGGAAACTCGGGCCCCCGCCACCGGCAACAAGACCTGCAGAAAACGGTTGTCTCCCACGTGCAGATCAATCCCAGTGACCTCGGCGGCGGCGAACCCCGATTTTTGCGCTTCGACGACGTAGCGTCCCGGTTGCAACAGGAGAAAAGAAAACCCACCTGTGGAGTTGGTCAGCGCCTCGCGGGTAAGGCCTTGATCGAGATTGACCACGGTGAGCTGGACTTGGGGAATTCCCAGTCCCGACGGATCGCGCACTTCTCCTGTGAGGCTTGCGCGCTGCGCCAGGGCAGCCTGAACTCCCAGGAGCAGCCAAAGCAGAACCACACGCTTGCGGGGTGAGTTGGCCACTTCGTGATCTACAGCGGGACGGCTAACGTTCCAATTGGTGGAGAACTGCCACTAACTGATGCATCTCTGATTCTGCCCCGGAGGGGCCGCTGGAAACCGCAAACAGCGCCCGGACCGTCGAGTTCAACTGCGTTGCCAATTCTATCAGTTCCGGATCGCTCGTTGCCTTAACGCTTGCACTCGGAAACGCTCCAACCTCTCCCAGACCGGCGAGCATCTCAGCCTGACGGCGCGCCAGGCTGGCAATCCATTTTCGATGGTCGGCACGAAGGAGTTCAATTTGTCTGAGAGCCCCAGCGGGCAGACTGGCGGAACGTCGCGGATCAAACTCTTCATCCAGTCGGCGCAGCGCCCACGCGTGCAACAGCGTCTGCCTCGATAGCGTCACAATCTCGTTCGAGACCTCGGCCACCTTGCGATCTGCTTCTTCGGCGGGAACTCCCTGCTGTGAAAAATGCCGCAACAACTGCCCGTAGATCACAGTGCGTTGGTTGGAGAAATCGGCGAGCGTGACCGGGGCTGCTCCATTTGCCACCATGCCCCGAACCGTTCCAAACGGAGAATCGAACAGCGTCGGGTTCTTGCTCAACTCTCCTGAGACATAGAGGCGCACCGCGACTGGAAACGGCAACTGCCGCAGCGCGGCACTCAGGGCCGCCCGCTTGGTCGCCTGCTCGAGGATTCCCTGCACCAGCAACGAGCCGTCGGACATCGGCAAAATGTAGACTTCCTCGCCAAGACAGGTGTCAAAGCGATGCAGCGTCTCTGCCAGCGTGGCTTCTCTTTCGTCAGCGGTTGTCTTCGCGTAAGAAAGCGGGCGGGCCACTACCGGCTGTGGGATGGTGGAACTGTGCTGAGGCACGGTCTTGGAAGCAAGCACCTCTGGCGAGCCAAAAACGGCGGCCCATTCCGCAGTTCGCTCGGGCTGCGATTCTGCTTCCGCAGTAAACCGGTATTCCCAGCTCCCGGCGGATTCTCGCGTGCGAACGCTCATTTCACGCGGCGCATAGGTCTCGCGGTCTACGCTAAGAATGGCTTCGGTGATCCCCGAAGTGTGACCGGCCGCGAACGGGTAATGAATTTCCAGTGCGTCGCCGGCCTTCCTGGTCAGTGTCGTGTCATTCTGGCGGCCTTGCACGATCTTGCGGAATTCCCGCGCGGAAACTTCCGGCAGCCAATGCTCCGAGGACAAGTACGCGACCACGGGGGCCGGCAGTTCCGCCGTCACCGGAATCTGGCGCAACAAGTCTCCCGTTTCCGTGGTGGGCTCCGTGTGTGAAGTGAAGCGCTGGCCATCCGTTTTCAGGCCTGAGCCCAGGGCGATTTGCTGGCTGGCCGAATCCTGCGCGACCCGGACGATGCCCAGCACCGCTCCGGAATGCCCGCTCAAATCAAATTTCTCAATTCTCACCGAAGAAACGCGCACATACCCGGCGGGCGGGACGTGTGTGGTTTCATAGCTCTCAGACCGCAACAGCACGGTCTCAGCCGCAAGAGGTGTGGTGAAAACATCAAGAAGAGTGACGGCCACAATAACCGCCGTGGTGACGACGGCGAGCGTGGCGCGGCGGTGGGCCCCAACTCCGGCGGCGACCTGCGAGCAAGAGCGCCGCACTGCCAGCCAAAGCCGGTCTGCCCAAGAGCGTTCCCTTTCGCGATCGGCCGCATGGCGCTGCAATCGGGCGCGGAATTGTTCCACCGGCGGATGATCAAGCACTTCCCGCGCGGGCAGGACCTCTTCGCGGGCCTGCATGAAAGTATTGATCCGCGCCGAGAGCTCTTCCATCTGCCCCCGGCACGCCCAGCATCCTGCCAGATGTTTTTCCAACGCCGAGCGTTCGTCGCCCAGCATCTCTCCGTCGAGATAGGCCAGCAGCACGTCATCCACAGCGTGGACGGAAGCTCCGGCGTATTTTCCCTTGGATGTCATACGGTGATCAGTCCTGCGTTCCCAGTTGTCGCTCTGCCGGTTCCCGCCGGAATTTTTTCAGCCCGCGCGCCAGATACACACTCACCGACTTGGCGCTGATTTCCAGCGCCCCCGCAATTTCCTTGTAGCTCAGTCCATCCGCCCGCAGCAGCAGGCAGTGACGTTCCCGTTCGTTCAGTTCGCCGAGCAGAGTTTCCACGTGCTCGCGGCGGCTCATCTGTTCTTCAACCGTCGCATCTGCGGCGTTGCGTTCCCGCTCCGCCATCCACTCGGTTGCGGCAGCTTCTCCACGGTCCTGCCGCCGAAGATAGTCAATCGCCAGGTTGCGCGAGACTTTGTACATCCAGCTTCGCCAGTCTTCCACCGCGCTGCCCTTTTGGATCTGGTCGAACAGCCGGATAAACGCCATCTGCACGATGTCTTCCGCTTCGCCAGTGGATCCCACCATCTGGCGCAAGTATCCCAACAATCCCGGCCGCAGTTCGGTGTACAAACCCACCACCAGCTCTTCGAGGGGGCTCGGCCGACGGTCGTTCCCAGCGATCTCAAAGTTCAGCAGATGCGAGGCTGCCTGTTCACCGTTCATCCTGTCGTTCCTTCAGGCCAGAGGACTTTTCAACCAAAATGGTATCGCGGGTCAATCGTAAATCGTATGCTTCACGGGCCGTTCGGTCAATGGTTAACTCTGTTTCAAGTCCTTGGTTATCAATAGCCTACGAGGAAATATTTTGCGCACTTGTTAGTAAATCAAGTCCCAGCCAATTTGGCCAGCCGCCGACACAAAAACAACGGCGAGGGGGCCCCCGTTTGGCTCGTCCTCGCCGCGCCGGCGCCCGCAACTTCTGACAGGTCATTGCGAGGCCGGAACCCCACCTTGTGCTTAAGCAGCAAGACAGGGTGGCAGTGCGAAAAGTCACTTACGTCCATCGCGAAGGCCGAGGAGGGGGAAATCAGTCAAAAAATTACGGCAAGAAGGCTCCCCCGCGGATAGCCTTCTCGCCGCACCGGTTCTCGCAGCAGCAGACAGGATTCTTTGATGAGCGAGTGCCGGAAACTTGTTCTTACATCCCTTAAGACGCACCAACCGCGCCAGATGCTAACAGCCGCGAACAAATAAACGCCGTGCCAGCGGGAGTGGAAGGCAATCCCCACTCCTACTGGCAGGACTTGGTGAGCGTGTTCCTGAACGTCAGCCACTTGTTCACCGACTGCGATGGGTCGTAGGAAAAATATCCGAGCATGGCCAGGTCCTGCGGATGCCAGGTCTGTCCGTTCGACTTCACGGTGAAGATCGCGGTATTGAGCGGATCGCCGACCTCGAGCAACGTGCCACAGGGCGTGTTGTTGTTCACGTAGGGATCGTCCACCCACTCCCCGATTTCGTGCGCCAAGGTGCTGATGTCGGCGTCAATGGGCTGGCTATAGGGCTCCAGATAAGAGACATACGTATACGTAAGGGCGGTGAGCGGAGACGTGCCATAAATGTCGTGAAACCCATAAGCGCCACTCGGGAATACGTTATAGGTGAGGAAAATCGTCAACGCGCCCGGCGTGATCTGAGGGAAGTCCTTGAATATTTTCGCAGTGATGTTCGCGCCAATCCAGCTTCCGTTTGGGTCCAGAATGCCGCGCTTGTGCCCGCCCACCCCCGGAATCGTCTGCCCGATGTTCTTGGGAACGTCGTAGCTCTGGGTTGGCAGCACGGTTGGCGGGGCCAGCAGCACGTGATAATTCGACGATGTGGAACCCACCGACTTCCAGAAATTCGCCCGCTGGAACGCATCCACATACTGCGTGGTGCCAACGTTGACCGTCCCGGCCTTGAACTTTGCCTTGCTGATGATCGGCGACGCCTGCACCGCCGCCAGCGCCGATTGCGTCAACCCGATCATGGGTGCGCTGGCGTCGAACACCGTACCGCTGTCTGCGAAAGTAAGCTTGAGTGGAACGATGAAAACCGGCACCGAGGTCTTCACCGCGCCTTTCGCCGGGTCGGTCCCTACCATGACGTACTTGTACGTCTTGCCGCCATGCTTGAACGAGCCGCTCCAGCTGGGCAAGCCGGTCCCCGCCGCAAAAGCGTCGGCAGCATAGACCGGTCGCGGCCGGATTGCATCGCGGCGGATCCCCGGCTGGGCGGTCGAAGCATCCTGCGCCACCGCGCCTGCAAATAGAATGCCCGCGCCCACGAAAAAGGACCCGAACAGCTTTTCAAGTTTCATGATTGCCTCAGAGGTTGCAGGATTTGTCCGACTCTTGGGGTTAAGACGAAGCAGACGGGAAGGATACTAACAAGCTCGAGGTGAGACTTGGGCCAGGTGGGAATGACCTCGCGGCCCTTAGGGAAATTCTGAGTTTACCAACTACTCTTGTCATTTCGAGCGAAGTCGAGAAACCTGCTTTTCGCTCTTTGCACCTTAATCCGAATCTCCTTAGGGCCCTGCGTCAGATCACGACGATGAGATTACCGCACTTGCCCGCGCAAAACCTGCAATGCGTCGGCATCCCGCGCCTCGCGGGACCCGTTGACCGAAACGCCCGCCTCGGTCTCGGAGGAATCGCCCTCACCCGGCGCCAGGAACAGGTTCTGCTCAACTCCATGCTGGCGGGTGTAGAGATCGTAGTAGCGCCCGCGCGCGTCGTAGAGATGCTCGTGCGATCCATGCTCCACGATCTGCCCCTGCTCCATCACCAGAATCTGGTCGGCGCGGCGGATGGTGGAAAGCCGGTGCGCGATCACAAAGGTCGTCCGCCCCTTCATCAGGTAGGACAGTCCCTGCTGGATCAACGCTTCCGATTCGGAGTCCAAACTTGATGTGGCCTCATCGAGAATGAGAATGCGAGGCTCGGCGAGGATGGCGCGGGCGATCGAAATGCGCTGCCGCTGTCCGCCCGAGAGTTTCACGCCGCGCTCGCCAACAATGGTGTCGTACCTCTCGTCAAACGATTCCGCGAATTCGTCCACGCGCGCAATGCGGCAGGCTTCCATGATCTGCTCTTCGGACGCCTCCGGGCGGGAGAACGCAATGTTCTCGCGGATCGTGCCGTCAAACAGGAAGGACTCCTGCAGCACCACGCCCAGCCGCGTCCGATAAGAAGAAAGTTGGACCGTGCTCAGGTCGGTGCCATCCACCGTGATGAGCCCGCTGCTGGGCACATAAAACGCCGAGATCAGGCCAATCGTTGTGGATTTGCCCGATCCCGAGGATCCCACCAGCGCAGTGACCGATCCCGGCTCAGCCACGAACGTAACGTCGTGCAGCACTTCGCGGGTGCCGTCGTAGCTGAAGCGGACATGGTCGAACACCACGCGTCCGTCAATGTCTTTGAGCGCGACCGTGCGACGCGGGTCTTTGTCTTCCGGGCGCTCGCGCATAATTTCCTGCGTGCGTTCCAGGCCGGCGAGCGCTTCAGTGATCTGCGTGCCGATGGCGACCATCTGCATGATTGGCGCAATCAGAAACGGCAGAGTAATTGTGTATGAAAAAAATCCGCCGGGAGTGAGCGTGCCGGCGCTGATCCCGCGCGCGCCAATGTACATGGTGAGCACGCCGACGACTCCAAGCAGGACGCTGGCCGAAAGACTCATCACCGAGGTCGCGGTGAGCGTGCGCATCACATTGTCAAGCAGACGCCGCACCCCGCCGGCGAAGACTGCTTCTTCGCGGGCTTCCGCGTGATAGCCCTTGACGACACGCACGCCGCCCAGCGATTCCGTCAGCCTTCCGGTGACTTCGGCATTGATCTTTCCACGCTCGCGGAAGATGGGTCGCATCGTGCCAAAAGCGCGGCTTAGCGCCAGCGCAAACAAACTCACCGAGCCCACCGCGATGAACGTCATTTTCGGGCTGATCCGGATCAGCCACGCCAACGCAATTGCCGACGTCACCACTCCGCCCGCCAGTTCGACGAGTCCGGTTCCCAGCAGATTGCGCACGCCTTCTACATCGGACATGATCCTTGAAACCAGCGTGCCCGTTTTATTGGCGTCGTAAAAAGAAACCGGCAGGCGGGAAATGTGCGCCTGCACTTTTTGCCGCAACTCGGCGATCAAACGCTGTGCCGCCTTCGAGAGCAGTTGCGTCAGCGTGAACGAAGTCGCGCCCTGCACCAGCGTCGCCACCAATACCATCCCCACCAGCGGCGCTAGTTTCTCCATGTGGTGCTTGTTGATGACGTCGTCAATCAGATATTTGGTGGAGGCGGGCAGCACGAACCCCGCTACCCGATTGATGACCATGAAGACGAAGCCGAGCGCAAGCAGGCCGCGCCGGGGCCGCATCAGGGCCCAAACATCCGGCAGAATCGCGCGCAAGCGCTGCGACTTGGGCGGTTTTATCGCGGCTTGGGGAGCGGTGCTCACAACTGTATTTGACTCGGCGACGAGCGGAATCGCTTCATTTTACTTCTGAATCCCGACGCCCTCGGGCCTGCGTGGGGACAGTCGCCCCCGGCTGGTCAGTCGGACGAAGCCCGGCATCGCCGATTGAAACTGCGCTGGCGTTAGTGCTTCCCGATATTCGGACTGGTATCTCCCGAAGCCTCAATCTCGATCTCCACCGCTTCATCCACGCGCAGGAACAGCGTGCTCGGATTCTTCAGGCCCCACTTCACATACGGAACGTGAAAGCGAATTGCGGCCGTCCATTGGCTGGGCGAGAGGGTCACTTCGGCCGGCACGGTGATATCGTGGGCCACTCCGTGCAGCGAAAACGTCCCGTGAATCTGCACGCTGGATTTTCCTTCGGGCGCCAGCGTGCCTTCCATGCGCATCGGCTGGAACGTGATCTCCGGAAACTTTTCACTCTCCAAAATCTCGCGATGCATCTTTCGGTCGCGCAGGCCATTACTGGAGTCACCACTCCTGGCGTCCACCACAATTTCGCCGCTCATCTTCCCGGAGGCGGGATCAAGCCGCAGCGAGCCCTGCTTCAGCGCGAAGGCTCCATGCACCGTGTGCAGAACGCTTCCCAGCGTGAAATGGACGGAGGTTCGCTTGGCATCGAGCAAAAATGTCTTTTCTTGCGCCAGCGACGCCGACGTGCTCAACAGCAAAAGAGCGATCCATATTGCGTGGAAACTGGATGAGCGCGCGAATGTGCAAGATACGTTGGCCATGATCAGGTGGTCAGCAGGTTCCATCCCAGAGCGAATGCGTTCCGCGCCAAACCGGAGGCGGGCGCGCCGACATGCACGGCCAGCATTTTTGCAAATATTTCCGGCCTCTGCTGGAAAACCCGCAGTGTACGCTGTTGCAGACGCGGACGTCCATCGAGCGTCAGCAACAGCCGTCCGATCAGCCGCAACCGCTGCGCCAGTCGGCTATGCTGGCTTTGATATTGACCAAGGTCGTCGGCGCGCAGACAGTCCGCCAGCAACGCGGCCTGACGCAAGCCAAGCCCAAGACCTTCTCCTGTGATGGCATCCACTGTGCCGGAAGCGTCGCCCACCAGTGCGATGTTGCCCGCGCACACCCGCCGCAGCTTCCTCATCTCCGTCACCGCGCCCCGCTCCCGTGAGATCACCGACGCATGTGCCAGTCTGGACTCAAGCCTTGGAAACAAACTCAGCGCTTCCTGCACGCGCAGTTTCGGGTTGCGGGAAATCAGCGCGACGCCAACTTGATTGTCGCCTACCGGCGTCACGTAGATCTGGCCCGCCTGCGACCAGTAGACTTCAACATGGTCGGTCCACGGGGCCACGCTGTAGTGCTGCCGAAACGCATAGCGGGTTCTGTACGATCGCGGGCGATCAAGCCCAGCCCACCGCCGCACCCGCGATTGAGCGCCATCCGCGCCCACGATCCATCGCGCCCGGATGGTTCTATCTTTCAGGAATACTTCGCTCCCCGAGATACCCTCTACGGATTGTCCCCACAGGCATTCCACGCCAAAGTCCTCGCAGCGTGACGCAAGAGCACGGTGCAGCGCCGTGCGACGAACGCCGAAGCCACAAGTCCCGCCCGGAAACTGAGCGGCCGCAGCGCCGCCACCGGCCACGAAGCGAATCCCGCGAAGACGGTATGCTTCGCCCGCGTCGAGGCTGACCCCCAGTTCGCGCAACGACTTCACCGCGTCCGGCAACAATCCTTCCCCGCATGCTTTGTCAATGGCCGGGTGCTGTGCATCCGCGAGGACAACGCTCAACCCGCGCTGGCGCGCGGCAATGGCCAGGGCCAGACCGGCGGGCCCGCCTCCGGCCACAAACACGTCGCTGGAATGGTTTGCCAATGAATCTACCAACGCAACAGCAAAAGCTCGGAGCAGAACCCCGGCCCCATCGCCGCCAAAATCCCCAGAGTGCCCGGTGCGGGCCGTTTATGGGTCATCACATCCTCGAGTACTACGAGTACGGATGCGGACGAGAGGTTGCCCACCTTGCGCAAGCTTTCCCAACTGGCATCGAGTTCACCGTTCTTGAGTGCGAGCGCGTCGGCGATGGCTTCCAGGACTTTCGGCCCGCCAGTATGCAGCACCCAGCTTTTAATCTGCTCGCGGCGCAGCGAATGTTCGCCCAGGAAAGTGTCCACATCGGCCGCCAGGTTTTTGCGAATCAGGTCCGGAACTTCCGGCGAAAGTGTAATGCGGAATCCTTTTTCTGAAATGCCCCATCCCATCATCGGCTCGGTGTTGGGATAGAAAACCGATTTCGTGGCCAGAATTTCCGGCGACGTACGAGGCAAGTCCGCGCCGGTAACGATGGCGGCGGCGGCGCCGTCGGCAAACAGTCCGGCGGAAATCATATTGGCCACCGACAAATCCTCGCGCTGCAGCGTGAGCGAGCACAGCTCAACCGAAACCAGCGCCGCCGCCTGGCCGGGATAGGCGCGCACATAGTCCGCTGCCCGCGAAATGCCCGCCGCTCCCGCCACGCAGCCCAGCCCAAAAATCGGCACGCGCCGGATGTTCGGCGACAGGCCCATGCGGTTGATCAGCAACGCATCGATCGAAGGACTCGATATCCCGGTCACCGACGTGAAAAACAGCGCCCCCAGATCGCGCGGCGCGATTCCGGCCTGCGCCAGCGCACGCGTGAGCGCTTGCTCGCCGAGTTGCTGGGCGACGCGAATCCAGATGTCGTTGGCTTGTCCCCAGGTCGCGAGAGAAAGATATTGCTCGGCGGGCATGGCCAGGTAGCGGCCCTCGACGCCAACATTACGGTGCAAGCGCTCCAGCACTTGCGGATTGCGCAGCTCATCGCCCCAATAGGCGCGCAGCGCCTCCAGCAGAAACTTCTGCGGATAGTAGTGCTCGGGAAAGGCGCTGGCTGCGGCTGCAATGTTCATAGGGATTGACACTTCACTCCGCCCAACCTATTGTGCCGCGGCCTCCACTCCCGGCATGTCTCCGCCATGTCAAATAAGTGTTTCTTGCCGGCTTCGATTGTGCCGGGCGCTTAGTTCGACACCGCAATAGATGAGGCAGTACCGCCCGGGGAAACCGACGACACCGACGTAAGCGTTCCCGCCGTGCTTCCTGAGGTCGTTACCCGGTAACTGGTGATGGACGTGGCGCTCACCACAAAAATCACTTTTCCGCCCGGGTCCTGGGTCAGCAGCAGCGCCCCGCTTGCGGAGAATGGCGAACCGGTCAGCAGGGTCGGCGCCCCCGAACTCGGAAGTGAATACGCCGCGATGTTGCTGCTATCGGCGATATAAAGCCACGGTCCCAACTGGTCAATCATCAGCGCCAACGGCCCCGCGTAGTTGATGTTCAACGGAGAATTGACTTGCTGCGTAAGCCCGCCGCTGGAACTGATTGCGAAAATTGAGATGGTGCCGTCTGCAAAGTTTGCCGTGTAGAGAAACCCGCCGGTCTTGTCCACTACCACGGACTCAGGAGCACGCTGGTTGATTTGGACCGGCGAGCCTGCCGCTGTCAGCACGCCCGAACTCACGTTGAACACCGAGATCAATCCGAGATTGTTGCCGCTGGTCACAAACAGCAGGTTTCCTGAGGGCGAAAGCGTCATCGCCAGCGGGGTCGCGCCCACCGGAAACGGAGATCCCGCCACCGCCGTCAGTTTTCCATCAGTCGAAGAAATCGAAAACACCGAGATGTTTCCCGCCAGCGAGTTGGCCACGTATAAAAATGCGCCGCCCGAATCCATGACGACCAGATTGGGCCCGGCCCCTACCGTGGCGGCAGGCGTCACTTCCGTCAGGCCGCCATTGCTCGCGATGTTAAACAGCGAAACCGTGTTCGCGGTCGAATTGGTCACGTACAGAAATTTATTGGACGGATGGATGACGATCCCGTGCGCGCCCTGGCCCGCGGTGAACGGGCTGTTAGGCACCGCCGTGAGCACGCCGGAGCTGCCGGCTTCCCGATACGCCGCAATCGAACCGCTGTTGGTGCTGGGGAGCGCCACGTAGACAAAGTGACCGGTTGTGCTGCCGCAACTGACCAGACCAGCCAGCGCAAGACAGAGTACAACCAGTAGGGCTGTTTTGCTGAGCATCCATGACTCCTGAACGTATGTTTGAGACGAAGGAATAACTATATCAATCCGCAGGCCAGTCTGGGCGCTGGCACGGGGCAAAAGTCTAAATCAGGCAATATTCAATCTCTGGTTTCTTGGTCGGTACTTGTTAAGATGCGAAAGTTGGAAGCCGGGGTTGCACCCGCGAACGCCATACTCACGAGAATCCATGGGGCAAGAGGGATTCGTATCAGGGCACCGCATCGGCGGTGCGTAAGTGTCCTAAAATCAGTCTCCGCTTCAGCGGCGAATCGTGCGGCGGGAGCCCCGACTTTACCCTCGCAACGCGCCGAACGCTGCCGGCACCGGATGACTGGATTCGTACCTCGCGATTTCGGCCTCTTGTTGCATGGTCAATCCAATATCGTCCAGGCCGTTCAGCAGGCAGTGCCGCACGAAATCATCCATTTCAAATTTCGCGTGGAAGCCCTGATCGTCGGTCACCGCGCAGTTTTCGAGGTCCACCAGCAACTCGTAATTCGGCATCGAGCCCGCTCGTTCCAGCAAGGTTGCGATTTCGTCGTCGCTGAGCCGCACCGCAAGAAATCCATTCTTGGCGCAGTTGTTGGCAAAAATATCGGAGAACGACGGAGCCAGCACCGCCCGGAATCCAAAGTCGGCGAGCGACCAAACCGCATGTTCCCGCGACGATCCACAGCCGAAGTTCCTGCCCGCAACCAGCACGCTCGCACCCTGATAGCGCGGAAGGTTGAGCACAAACTCGGGATCGCGCCGCCAGTCGGAAAAAAGAAATTCCCCGAACCCGGTCCGCTCAATGCGCTTGAGGAATTGTTTGGGAATGATCTGGTCGGTGTCCACATTGACGCGGCCGAGCGGCGCCGCCTTGCCTCGGTGTGTGCGAAATGGCTGCATGAATAGCTCCAAATACTGGCGACTGGCCACTGGCAACTGCACTACAGAAATTTCCACTCGCGAATGTCCGTAAAGTGTCCGGCAATGGCCGCCGCCGCCGCCATCATCGGACTGACCAGGTGCGTGCGTCCGCCTCGTCCCTGCCGCCCTTCGAAGTTGCGGTTGCTGGTCGAGGCGCAACGCTCCCCCGGCTGCAAAATGTCGGGATTCATGCCCAGGCACATCGAACATCCCGACTCGCGCCATTCAAAGCCGGCGTCGCGGAAGATGCGGTCAATGCCTTCCTGCTCGGCAATCTTCTTGATCATCTGCGAACCGGGCACCACCATGGCGCGCACATTCCCGCTGACATGGTGTCCTTTGGCGACCCGCGCCGCCGCGCGCAAGTCTTCAATGCGCGAGTTGGTACACGACCCAATAAAGACGCGGTCAATCGCCACTTCTTCCAGTCTCTGCCCGGGCTTCAGGCCCATGTATTCGAGCGCCAGTTCGGCAGACCGGCGTTCATTGGTGGACATGCGTGCGGGATCGGGCACGCTGCCGGTGACCGGCGCCACCATGCCGGGATTCGTACCCCAGGTGACAAACGGAGCCAGCCGCGCCGCGTCGAGTTCAATCACTTTGTCGAACGCCGCGCCTTCATCGCTGGGCAGCGCGCGCCACCGGGCGACGGCTTTTTCCCAATCGTCCCCCGCAGGAGCGAAGCGGCGGCCTTTGACGTAGGCAAACGTGGTTTCATCGGGCGCAACCATGCCCGCGCGCGCCCCGGCCTCGATGCTCATATTGCAGAGCGTCATGCGGCCTTCCATCGAAAGTGCGCGCACGGCCTCGCCAGCATATTCAATGGCATAACCGGTAGCGCCGTCGGTTCCAATCCGTCCAATAATGCCAAGCGCGAGGTCCTTCGCCCCAACTCCCTCGGGCAGTCGGCCCTTCACGTCAATCATCAGCGTTTTCGGCTTTTGCTGTGGCAGGCATTGCGTGGCCAGCACATGCTCCACTTCCGACGTGCCAATCCCGAATGCCAGCGCGCCAAACGCTCCATGCGTGCTGGTATGACTGTCGCCGCAGACAATGGTCATGCCCGGCTGCGTCAGTCCAAGTTCCGGCCCAATGACGTGTACGATGCCTTGTTCGGCGGAATCCATGTCGAACAACCGGACGCCGAACTCGCGGCAATTTTTCTGCAACGCTTCAATCTGCCGCGCCGCGATGGGGTCGGTGATCGGCGTGCCGCGCGGTTCGGTAGGAATGTTGTGGTCCACCGTGGCCACGGTGCGCAGCGGCTGCCGGACTTTTCTTCCCGCCGCCCGCAGCCCATCAAACGCCTGCGGCGAGGTCACTTCATGCACCAGATGCAGGTCAATGTAGAGAATCGGCGACCGCCCGTCCGGCTGGACGACCAGGTGCGACTCCCAGAGCTTGTCGAAAAGTGTGCGTGGTGAGGGCATGTGCGTCAGAAGGCTGCCGGACGCTCAGGGTGCGCAGCCTGCAAGTTGAAATCTTAGCAGCTTCCGAGGGCCGAGTTTCGGGGATGGGTCAGTTACCGGACAGACTGTGACTCGATGAGAATGCGGACACACGACCCTGGTGAAGGCTAATGCCCGCGATCGACAGTTGCTCGCCCTGCGCACTCACAGGCTACATACGTTTCTTTGCGTATACTTGCGATGGATGGCGACGAGAGAGCCGAAGCCGCTTGTTGATATGTTCCCGGAACTCACTGAGGAACTGCAACAACTTCTTTCCGAACAAGGCGAATCCGAACTGGCGGGCCAAGTGCCGCGATTGACCGTGATCGAACGATGTCACTGCGGTGATGATTTTTGCGGAACGTTTTACGTACTGCCTAAACCCAAGGGCGCATACGGCCCCGATCACCGGAACGTGACTCTTGAGCCGAAGGAAGGGATGTTGATACTTGACGTGGTCGCCAAGAAAATCGCTGCGGTTGAAGTTCTGTACCGTGATGAGATTCGGCACAAACTTCTCGTCGAATTTCCTTGAAGCCCCAAACCATTCTCGTCCCGGAGCCATACACATTTTTGCAAAATCGCCGTTACACTCACAACCCCAGAAGTCCGCTCGCAGGCGCTAGTCAGCAACTCGGCAACTTTAACCCAGAATCAACTCCATATACACATCCGCCCGCGCATACGGCGAAGGCACGATGCGGTCAGCCTCGATGTGCTTGAATCCCACCGATTCATACAGCCGAATCGCGGGTGTCAGCACGTGGTTGGTCTCTAGATAGAGCTTTTGCGCGCCCGCGGTTCGGCCCTCCTCAATCACGGCCAGAAGCAGCTTGCGCCCCACGCCTCCTCCCTGGCACGACGGGTCGACCGCCATCTTGGCCACTTCAAATTCCCGGTCGCTCGTGCGAATCAGCGCACAGCACCCCACGCACTGCTCCCCGGCCGTCGCGAACAAAATCCTGCCGCCCGCGTCCAGCACCGTTCCCTGCGGATCGGCAAAACACATCTCGTCCTTCGCTTCCATGCGGAAATAGCGGGTGATCCATTCTTCATTGAGCCTGCGGAATGCGGCTGCATCCCCAGTTCGAAACTGGCGGATGCCGATTTCCGCAGCCGCCGTGCTCTGCGACTCCGTTTTTTGGGGCAATGGCATGACCACTCCGTGACCGTGCTTAAGAATACCCAAGAAAGAATACCCAAGAAATATATGGAATGCTTACGAATAGCAGCGTATGATCGTATCGTTTTAGTTCGATTTATTCCGTTTGATTTCGATTACCGGGAAAAACTATCGCAAGACAACCATTCTGCCCGACAAGGAGATTTCACATGAAACGGCTTCTCGTCCTTTTCAGTCTTCTGGCCCTCACCACCCTGAGTTTCGCCCAACAGTCCCGTTCTCACGCCCACGCCTGGCCCCACCCGCAGACTTCCCCAACGATTTGGCAACCCGGATTGGTGACCAGTTGGCAGTGGCAACTCTCGACGCCGGTGGACCAAAGCGTCAAGGTGCAGATGTACGACATAGACATGTTCGACAACGACGCGACCGTGGTCGCCGCGCTGCATGCCGCGGGCCGCAAAGTGGTTTGCTACGTGGATGTGGGCACCTGGGAAAACTGGCGCTCCGACGCATCCAAGTTCCCCAAGTCTGTCCTCGGGAAAAACAACGGCTGGCCGGGCGAGAAGTGGCTTGACATCCGCCAGATCAGCATTCTCGGCCCGCTGATGACCGCGCGCATGGACCAGTGCCAGGCCAAGGGTTTCGACGCCATGGAGCCGGACAACGTAGACGGCTACACCAACAGCACCGGCTTCCCGCTCAACTATCAGGACCAGCTTACTTTCAACACCTTCATCGCCACTGAGGCGCACAAGCGCGGCCTTAGCGTCGCCCTCAAGAACGACCTCGACCAGATTCCCGACCTGCTTTCTTCCTTCGACTTTGCGCTCGACGAACAATGCTTCCAGTACAGCGAGTGCGACAAGCTTCTGCCGTTCATTCAATCGAACAAGGCGGTCTTCGAGGTCGAGTACAGCCTGGCGACGAGCAAATTCTGTTCCAAGGCCAACAACCTGAATTTCAACTCCATGAAGAAACACCTTAGCCTGGATCCTTACCGGGTTCCGTGCCGCTAGGGAACTTCTGGCCAAGGGTGGCGCGGGCGCCTTCGCCCGCGAAAAAACTCACGGTTCGTATCAGGGCATCCGTTTTAGCGGTGCCGTCAATACGATCATCAAATCAGTTCTCGCTTCACCCGCTGGGTTTCAGCACCCAGCGCCTGAAGGCGAGACTCATCTCGCGGCGCATTGCGGTATGCCTGAAGGCATACCCTAATACGAACCAGCGAGTTTTTCGGCGGCCTGCTACAGGACGACAGATGATGTGCTATTGATCTCCAACTCCTTACCGCCCATAAAACTTCCCGCCCAGCGTCAGATCGCAGCCGCCACCGCGCGAGTTCTCCCAGTTCATCTGGATCAGCCAGTTGCGGCCGGCGGCGGTCATGTTCCAAGCGCCATTGCCAGGAATGCCGGTGACCGGGCCCCATTTCCAGGCGCACTTGTCGGCGTTTTCGTTGCCGCTCAGGTCATACCAGGCGTTCAGGTCGGGATCGCTGATGGCCTCCTGCGTTTCATGCGCCATCACCGATGCCATGGAATCAGCCCCACTGTCGCTGTTCGGACTGATCAATTGTTCTTCACACGAAGTCGGGCAGCGGTCGGGATTGCCGATGAAGGCGATCTTGATGTCCGCACCGGAGAGTCCCATGTGGCTATGCCAGCCGCAATACTTCGAGCAGAAGCCGGACGTCTCGGCGACATCGGACGAACTTAGGACGAAGTAGACGCCGTTAGCGTCCTTCGGTAGCAGGCGTTGGTTGATGGCGGCGGCCACTACGGCGGCTACGCCGCTGTCGCTCAATTGTTTGCCATGAGAATAGTTGTCGCTGGCGGAGGCCGCCAGCGCGAAGTTTCCGCTGACCGGGTGCGAGGCGTCGTAATAAGTGGAATTGATCCGGGACCAGGGAGTGCCACCGAGTCCGCCCACACTGAATAGCGACGTCAGCAGACGGACGGTTTCGTTGGTGTCGGAAGCCGCCGGACCGCTCGAAAAATTCCCATACCAGATGAAATATAAGTTCACCGTTCCCGGCATCACCGCGCCACCGTGGTAAAGAATTCCATTGTTCGCGCCCGCCCCACCGCCCGGCTGCGACAGCGGCAAGTGAAACGGAGGGTGCGCTCTCATCGCTTCCGCGCCCCAGCCTTTGCCGGTTGGGACCATGTGCGCGGCGTCGCGCGCGGTTTGTGCAGAGGTAGATGCGGAGAAAACGGAGGCAAGCAGCACGATGCACGAGCAGGTCTTCGCCAACATGAGTCCTCCCGGTGTGGCAGATCTCAATGCGAGTCGCCCGTTCGCAGTTCTCAGTTCGCAGTGATCAGAAGTCGGCGGCTGATTGTCCGGCAACTGGCTACTGGCAACCGGGAACTAGGAACTAGCAACTGAGAACCAAAAACGGTCAGGCGTCCGGGGGAGGACGTGCGACGACAACGCGACCGGTCGGGAGGACGCGAGTCCACCCTGAACCACATATCGGTCGGCAGGAAAATTTCTTTAGGCACGCAGAGTACACTCCACGAACAAAGGGTATGCGCCTGCTTTTAATCGGGATATCATGGCCATAGCGGGATGGCCGCGCGTCATCCGGAGCCGCTCTCATGATCAATGGCAAGCGCGTAGCGGTGGTCTTCCCCGCCTATAATGCGGAAAAAACTTTGGCGGCCACCGTCGGGGAAATCCCTGAACTGGTAGACATCCGCATTCTGGTGGACGATTACAGCCGAGACCAGACCGCCGATCTTGCCCGCAAGCTGGGCCTGCATGTGTTCCGGCATGACCGCAATTACGGGTACGGCCGCAACCAGATGACCTGCTACCGCGAGGCCCTCGTCGCCGGGGCCGATGTCGTGATCATGGTCCACCCCGACTATCAATACACGCCGCTGCTGGTGACCGCGATGGCCAGCATGGTGGCCTATGGCGTCTACGACGTGGTATTGGGATCGCGCATTCTTGGCGGCGGAGCGCTGGGTGGCGGCATGCCGGTGTGGAAGTACATCGCCAACCGTCTACTGACGGGGTTCGAGAATCTGTTTCTTCGCGTCAAGCTCAGTGAATATCACACCGGCTACCGCGCCTTCAGCCGCGAAGTGCTGACCCAGTTGCCGCTGGTTGAAAACTCCGACGATTTCGTTTTCGACAATCAGATGCTGGCCCAGTGCGTGCACTTCGGCTTTCGCATGGGCGAGGTGTCGTGCCCGACGAAGTACTTTGAGGAAGCATCGTCCATCAACTTCCGCCGCAGCGTGAAATATGGCTTCGGCGTTCTCGGGACAACCTTGCAGTTTGCGATGCAGCGCGCCGGTCTTACGAAGTTGCGCCGCTTCAGCCCGGACGGCCGGAAACTCGAAACTGGCGGGTCGGAATACTACGTTCGCCACGAGGAACCGGCGAGATCGGCCTAGAGCGCTGGGCCCTGGCCGATGGCGGTGTCCCCACTTGAGCATTTGCTGCCGAGCTTTGGCGTGTCAGCAACGCGTCAGCGGACTTCGGTCAATCTTCCAGTCTTCACGTCATAGACAAATCCCCGCACCGGGACCTGCTTCGGGATCCACGGGTGCGAGCGGACGCGACGTACCTGTTCGCGAACGTTTTCTTCGAGATCGTCAAAGGCATGGAAGCGCTCCGGCGCTCCGGCGGCGGTGCCCATTTTTTCGGTGAGGCGGGATTTGAGTTCATCTTCTTTGACGCGCAGCAGGCCGCAGTCGGTGTGGTTGATGATGATGAATTCCCGCGTGTCCAAAAGGTGATGGGACACGATGAGTGAGCGGATGGCGTCGTCGGTGGCGATGCCCCCGGCGTTGCGGATCATGTGAGCGTCGCCGGGATGAAGGCCGAGGCAGCGCTCGAACAGGATGCGGGAATCCATGCAGGCGAGGACGGCGGCATGGCGGCGCGGCCGTACGGACAGCGCGCCCAGATCGAAGGTGCGGACAAATTCCTGGTTGGCTTGCAGCAGTTCGTCGGCGACAGACACTCGGCAGGACCCCTTGTCGGTAGAGTTGTTCTCAGTGTACCCGCTACAATCGGGCGGTGGAACTGGACGACACCATTGTGGCGATTGCGACGCCGCCGGGGCGCGGCGGGATCGGCGTGGTGCGGCTTTCAGGGCCGCGGGCGCGGGAGCTTGCCGCGCCGATGCTGCGGCTGAAGCATGAGCTGGAGCCGGGGCGGGCGGTGTTTGGGGAGCTGATTGAACCGGAATTCTCGGCAAAGAGCGCGGCTGGGATGGGGCACCCGGCGCAGCGAGACAGAGCCGAGCTCCGCTCGGCCGGACAGCCGGGGGCGGCTGTCCCCACATGGATCTTGTCTCAGCAGGTGCCTTCTCGCCTTGACGAAGTCGTGGTCACCTACTTCGCGACGCCGCATTCCTACACCGCGGATGACGTGATTGAGATTTCGGCGCACGGGTCGCCGGTTGTGTTGCATCACATTGTTGAGATGTGCGTGGCGGGCGGGGCGAGGTTGGCGGAGCCGGGTGAATTCACCGCGCGGGCGTTCTTGAACGGTCGCATAGATTTGACGCAAGCCGAAGCAGTGCGGGACCTGATTGATTCACAGACGCTGTATCAGGCCAAAATTGCTGCGCAGCAACTAGGAGGAGCGCTCTCTCGGCGGCTGCAAGATCCGAAGCAGAGATTGGTCGAGCTGATTGCGACACTCGAGGCAGGCATTGATTTTGCCGAGGATGATGTTTCGGTCATGCCCGACGAGCGCATCCGGAAAGCCATTTTAGAAGTGTGCGCTCCAATGGAGCAGTTGGCGGCCAGCTTTGCCTACGGAAAAATTGTTCATGACGGGATGACGCTGGCGATTGTGGGGCGTCCGAATGTGGGGAAGTCGAGCTTGTTCAACCGGCTCATCGAGCGCGACCGCGCGATCGTGACGGCGACGCCGGGAACCACGCGCGACCTGGTCAGCGAGACGGTGGCGATTGGCGGCATTCCGGTGAAACTGGTGGATACGGCGGGCATTCGCCAGACCTCGGATGAGGCCGAAAGCATCGGGGTGCGGAAATCCATGGAAGCGCTGGCCGAGGCTGACCTGGTGCTGGTGGTGACGGATGCCTCGCATGGCCGGACGGCGGACGATGAGGCGCTGCTGAGTCAAGCCGAGGGACGAACCGCAATTTTCGTGGAGAACAAGTGTGATTTGATGTCTCCCGCTTCTGCCGCGACGAGCGCGGCAGCAATGGGGCACTCTGGGGAAGTGATACGGACGTCGGCCGTCACCGGCGAGGGCGTGGATGCGCTGCGCGCTGCGATTTTGCGCCATGCCGGAGGCGAGGGCGCGGACCGTGAGTCTGGATTTGTGACCAACGCGCGCCAGCAAGGTTTAGTGGGCGATGCGCTGACGGCTCTGGCCGCGGCTTCCACGGCTGTGGACAACAAAGTGCCGCATGAGATGCTTCTGCTCGATCTCTATGGCGCACTGCGGGCGCTGGACGGAATCACCGGTGCGACCACTGCGGACGACATTTTGAATTTAATCTTCAGCACGTTTTGCATTGGGAAGTAATCAGTGGGCCACTCTTAGAAACATAAGAACGATGCCGGAGGCTGTCAAGACCAGGATGACGAAGGCAAAGATGAAATAAATGATCCGGGCCTTCGGCCAAATCCAAGCAGGCCACACGTCGGAAAATTTGTCCATGAATGTGCCGCTCATGCGAGGAGGCAACGCAGCCTCTTCCGACTCTGGCTTCCATTTGGCTGCGATCCATGTGGCGCGGAGATTGGACAGCAAGAGCGCCGTAAAGATGGTGCGGAAAACCAGCGATCCGGGTCCGGGCAGAGATTTGACAGACGCGAGTGTGTCCAACATATAAAAACCCAGCACCAAGCTTGCCGCGAATGGGCTGTGCTCACGTACACCGATGCCTCCAAAATGCATCATGATGGCGACTACGAATGCGGTAACGATCAGACCACCCATTGCCAAAAATGCGAACGAGGTAACAGCCAGAAACGTGCAAATCCAAAACCCTTGCACGGCCAGGTAATCGACATCGGCTCCGCTGCGGATCGTGGGCCAGAGCAGGCTCTTGATCCGGCCTTCTTCGCGCGGAGTAGAACCCGACAGGTTGAGGGTTTCCATGCGAGAGATTAAAGCCGCAGTTTCGTTCTTTGTCTAGCGAATTATTGGGAGCGCAAGAGGTGCATAGATCCTTCGCTTCGCTCAGGATGACAAGCGTTGCGGAGGAGTTACTTCGATAAACTTGCCAGCGTCTCTCGGAACAACACTTCGAATGTAGCGCCTGATTTTTTCGCGGTGGACGCCAGCGCTTTCTCCGCGGCGGCGCGCTGGTAGCCGAGATTGACCAGCGCCGAGAGCACATCTTCTTCAACCGCGTTGTGAGTTGGGGCCGCGACCGGCATGGTGCCAAGCTCGGGCAGTTTGTCGCGCAGCTCGAGCACCATGCGTTCGGCGGTTTTTTTACCGATGCCGGGAATACGGGTCAGGCGGGCGATGTCATTGCCGCGAATGGCGCGGGCCATATCGTCGGCCGCCATGCCGCTCAGAATGGTAATGGCGAGCTTGGGGCCGATGCCGCTGACCGTGATCAGCTTTTCAAACAGCAGTTTCTCGGATGGTTGGAGGAATCCATAGAGCGCGAGCAGGTCTTCGCGCACATGCGTGTGAATGTGTAGCGAGACTTCCGCGCCCACGCCCGGCAGGTCAGAAAACGAAGGGATGCTGATGGTGACTTCATAGCCGACGCCGCCGGTCTCGACGATGACTTGGTTGGGATGCTTGGCCAGCAGTTTGCCGCGAAGATGCGCGATCATTTGGGGATATTGTAGACCGCGGAGTGAGAAAAGCAGATTCCTCCACTTCGCTTGCTTCGCTGCGCTCCGGTCGGAATGACAAACTTATTGGCTTGCCTGCGCTTCGGTTGGGTTGACAGTCTTTAGCATGGGCAAACGCGACGCAAATAAAAAAACGGCAAGGCCGACCCCTGCCGTTTCAGTCTTTTGCCCCGGAAGAGCACCGGAGAGTTATTTTTTGTTGACGGCTTTCCTTAGTTCGTTGCCCGGGGTAAACTTAGCGACTTTGCGGGCGGCGATTTTGATGGTCGCACCGGTCTGCGGGTTGCGTCCATTGCGGGCTTTTCTCTGCGAGATCGAGAAGGTCCCGAATCCAATCAGTGCCACGCGTTCGCCCTTTTTGAGGGTAGCGGTAATGCTGCTCACGGCGGTATCAATCGCGGTGGTTGCCTGCACCTTGCTGATGTCGCAGGCCCCGCCAATTTTGTCAACCAGATCAGCCTTATTCATTAGTTTCTCCTGTGCCGGTTCCATTGCCGCCCAGCCCTAACCGGGGGGATCAGTAGAGCGTACTGGGTCGTGGAAACCTGACGCCTGTCATTTTCCTCTGTTCCAAAGTTTTGTCAACTGTGAAGTGGGCCGTGGGAGCCGGATTCGACACCGGGGAACCGTGGAGGTCACTAACCACGGCTGGTTTACGCCGAATGGAGGTGAGACGCCGCTTGCCGTGGAACGCACGATTTCCTCATCCATCCACAACCGGGAGAGGTCGTGCACAGGATGTACACAGGCGGCACGGCGTTCCCCCTTGCGGAAAGCGGTGCCGCGGGTGCAAAGTCGAAGTGAGGCTTCTCACCCAGGCAATGGCGTCTCGACTGATGAAAGTTTCGGCGGAGGTCTGTCCTGTCTGTGATGGGACGGGGTGGAAGACTGTCTACGCGGAAAAGAACGGCGAGCCGGAGATGGGCAGTCGCGACAAAGACCGGCGGGTGACGCGCTGCGACTGCCAGTTGCAGGCGCGGTCGGCGAACATGCTGGCGGCGGCGCGCATCCCGCCGCGCTACGAACACTGCGAACTGGCGGAGTTCGATCCGCACTATCAGGGAGCGCATCCGGCGCTGGAGAGGGCGCTGTTGCAGGCGCGAGGCTATGTGAACAACTACTCTCCGGCGGAGAACGCCGGACTGCTGCTGATTGGGCCGATTGGTGTGGGCAAGACGCACCTGGCGGTCGGCATTCTGAAAGAACTACTTCGCAGGAGCGCGGCCTGTTTGTTTTATGACTACCGTGAGCTGCTCAAGGAAATCCAGAACTCTTACAACGCGACGGTGAAGACCACAGAGTTGGATGTGCTGCGGCCGGTGTTTGAGACGGAAGTACTGGTGCTGGACGAGTTGGGCGCGGTGAAACCGACAGAGTGGGTTTGGGACACTGTGAGCCTGATCCTGAACACGCGCTATAACGACAATCGGACGACGATCATCACCACGAATTTTGAGGACCAGCCCGGGCCAGAGGCGAATGCGGGTTCGGGGACGGAGTTTGGCCGGGCGCAGCGGGCCATGCGGCGGGAAACGCTGGGCGACCGCATTGGCGAGCGCATGCGATCGCGGCTGCATGAGATGTGCCGCACCATCCAGATGGATGGATTGGATTTCCGGCAGAAATTCCGCAGCGCCAACATGCGGTGAAAGCTCACCGCAGAGCCAACGAGGGACCGAGTACGACAGACGGCAGTTCAATGCGGCCCGGGGCCAGCCCGACAAACAAACCTGTCATTCCGACCGTCGCGGAGCGAAGCGAGCGAAGTGGAGGAACCTGCTTTGCTGTAACTCTGTGGTAAAGACTTCCTTACAATGTCCTCGTGCTGACTGAGCGGCTTGAGTTTGTTCCGGAACGCGATGCGGAGACATTCGCGGCAGTGCCCGCCGCGCCCGCCGTCTTCCTGCTGCGCGGCGACGATGCGCGCAGCGAGCCTTACGTCAGCAAAACGGCGAACCTGCGGCGGCGCTTGCTGCGCCTGCTGGGGCCGGTCGAGGAACGCACCAAACGCCTGAGTCTGCGCAGTCGGGTACGGTGGATCGAATTCGCGGGGACGGGTTCGGACTTCGAGAGCGGATTCGTGCTTTACCGCATGCTGCGTGATGTATTTCCCAAGACCTACGGCGACCGCTTGCGGTTTCGCTTTGCGCCGCTGGTTAAACTGCATCTGGAAAACGAATTTCCACGTGCCTCGGTGACGACGCGCCTGGGCCGTCTGGACGGACCAGCGCGCTACTACGGGCCGTTTCTGTCGCGGGCGACGGCAGAGAAGTTCATGAACGACTCGCTGGATTTCTTCAAGATGCGGCGCTGCGTGGACGATTTGCATCCCGACCCGGCGTTTCCCGGCTGCATGTATTCCGACATGAAAATGTGTCTGGCGCCGTGCTTTCGCGGCTGCTCGGACGCGGAATATTCCAGCGAAGTGGCACGGGTGCAAGCGTATTTTGATTCTGGCGGACACACATTGGTGCGCGAGATCTCGGCACAGCGGGACGCGGCCGCCGATAAGTTGGCGTTTGAAGATGCGGCGGCGATCCATGTCCGCGTGGAAAAGCTGAAAGCGGCGACCGGGCAACTGCCCGATTGGGTGCGCCGCATAGACCAGTGGCGCGGGGTGATGGTGCAACCCAGCCCGGTGCCGAAGGCGGTGGCACTGTTTGAGGTGCGTGGCGGCGTCATCGGTGGCCCGATCATGTTTTCTCCAGAGCCTTCAGAGCATACGAAATCGCAGTCGCTCGAGGCGCGGCTGCGGGAAACGCTGGAATCTTTTCCGCAAGTCGAACCGGCCTCGGCGCTCGAAACCATGGAACACCTGGCGCTGCTGAAACGCTGGCTGTATCGCAGTCACAAGACCGGAGAAATTTTTGTGACAAACGAACGTGGGGAGCTTCCCATGCGAAGGATTGTGCGCGGGATTGGGCGCGTCCTGCGCGGAGAGCGAGCGGACTTAGGGAGCGCGGACGCAGGAGAGACCGGCCCTACGCAAAGAAATGTCTGACCCTCCGGGTTGCCGGCTATTTCATTTTCAATCCTTCGGTGATGAGTGGCGGCTCCGATTTTTGCAGTTCCGCTGCCACATTTTCCATCTGACGCATGGCGCGAAGGTGGTTTCGTCCCGCAATCTTGAGCACGTCTTCGTCGGAATATCCGCGGCGCAGCAACTCGGCGAAAAGAAACGGATAGCGGGACACATCCTCCAACCCGGGCACCATCGAATCCCCGACAGATTGGTAGAAATCGGCGCCAATGCCGATGTGATCCACGCCAGCGATGTCGCGGATGTGGTCAATGTGGTCGGCTACGTCAGAGATGCTGCCGCGCGGCGAGGGGTTCGCCTTGCCCCAGTCGGCAATCCCTTTCGCAATTGCATCATCGGTGTTAAAGCGCTCATGCATGTCTTTGACGGCGGCAGTCTGTCTTTCCTGCCATTCCGGATATTTGGGTGACACGAACTCCCAGATAAAACTCACGTGGACGACACCGCCGTTGGCTGGCATCAGGCGCAGAACGTCGTCCGGAACGCAACGCGGGTGCGGATCGAGAGCAAAAGCATCCGAATGCGAAAAGATCACCGGTGCGCGCGACACGTGCAGCGTATCGCGCATGGTGTTGGGGCTGACGTGGGAGATGTCCGCGAACATGCCCAGACGATTCATCTCCTCCACGACGCGCTTTCCAAATTCCGTCAGGCCGTAGTGTTCCGGCCGGTCGGTAGCAGCGTCGGCCCAGTCAATGTTGTCCCAGTGGGTCAGCGTCATGTAGCGCGCGCCCAGTTCGTAGAAGATGCGGAGCGCCGCCGGGGAGTTCTCGATCATGTGGCCGCCCTCCACGCCCAGCAGGCATGCGATGCGCCCGGCCTGGTGGATGCGGTCAATGTCGCCGGCAGTTCGCGCCTGTTCCAGTTCAGGCGAGCTGCGTATGTAGCGCAAGGCGGCATCGAATTCGCGCAGCGCCTCGTGCAACGCGGTGTGCGACTTCTGCGTGGCCGACTCAACGAACACCGACCAGTATTGCGCGCCGACGCATCCTTCGCGCAGGCGCGGAATGTCGGCGCAGAGCGTCGGCTGCACTTTGCCCATATCGAACGACGTCAGATCGCCTGCTTTGGTTTCGAGCAGCATCGAGGGCAGATCGTTGTGCGTATCAATAAGCGGGGCCTGCTTCAGCAGGGTGCGGGCCCGCTCCAGCAGTTTTGGATCGGGAGCGCGTACATCGCCGCTATCAGCGCCGATGCTCGCCAACAGCGGGCTGGCGAAGACCGCAGAACCTGCCATCAAACTCGTCTGCTCAATAAATTGCCGGCGTGAGATCAATGCAAAATCTCCTTTGGTGATTTCGAATGCAGCGCCTCAGTTTACACCGGGCCCTCGGGTCGCGATGTCCGGACCTTCCTCTACAATGTCGGAATGACGGAAGCGAAACCATTTCGCCTGACCGAGTCGGTGAAGGCCGCGGGTTGAGCGTCCAAGCTTAGTCCGGCGGCGCTGGACTTAGTGCTTGGGAAATTAGCCCGGCAACACGACCCGAATGTGCTGGTCGGCTTCGATCATGCCGACGACGCCGGAGTGTATCTGCTCAACGACGCGCAAGCGCTGGTGCAGACTGTGGATTTTTTCACTCCCGTGGTGGACGATCCTTATACGTTTGGCCAGATCACGGCGACCAACTCGCTCAGCGACGTTTACGCGATGGGCGGCAAGCCGCTGACCGCGCTGGCACTGGTGTGCTTTCCCGAGAAGGCCGATCTGGAAATTCTGGAGCGGATTCTAGCGGGCGGCCTTTCGAAAATGATTGAGGCCGGATGCACGGTGATTGGCGGCCACAGTATTCGCGATGAAGAAACAAAGTTTGGCTATGCGGTCACCGGCATCGTACATCCGAAAAAAGTGCTGGCGAACCAGGGCGCGCGGGTCGGCGATGCGCTCATCTTCACCAAAGCGCTGGGCACGGGCGTGATCTCGACGGCAATCAAGAAAGGCAAGGCCAAGGCGGCGTGGGTGGAGGCGGCAGTGCACTCCATGACCACGCTGAACAAGCGGGCCGCGGAGGTGGTCACCACTCACGTGGGGACGGCCACCCTCGGCCGTCCGTCCGAGCAAAGCTCGGCGGTCCATGCGCTGACCGATATCACCGGCTTCGGCCTGATCGGTCATGCGCGCGAAATGGCGCTGGCGTCTGGGGTTTCGCTGCGGATCAATGCAGGCAGTGTCCCAAAGCTACCGGGCGCGCTCGAATGCATTCGCGCCGGGTACATTCCCGGCGGCCTCACCAACAACCGCGATTTCGCCGAGTGTGTGGTCGGCTATGACGGCGATATCAGCGCCGAACTCAAGGCCCTTCTGTTCGACCCTCAAACGGCGGGGGGACTGCTGATCTCGGTTGCGGGTGCGGATTGCGAGGACCTCGTTGCGCAATTGCAAGCAGCAGGCGTTCCCGCACGGCGAATTGGCGATGTCCTTGAGTCCCGCCAGCCGCTGATCAGCGTCTATTGAATTCCCGCGCCCGGAAGGCGCGGGTCAGGCCTCGACTCTCAAGCTGAAACGCTCAGGCTCCCCTTCGCCGCCGCGTTGTTCGACGCGCTCGATGAACTGTTCTGATCCAGCAGGTTCAGCACAATCTGTTCCTTGGTGTTGGCGCCCAGATTGAAGGTGATCTGCTGCGCGTTGGATCCCTTTCCGCCAAAGTCCACCGACACTTGTTCGCCGCCGTTGCTGGAGTTGCTGATGTTGATGGTGAGCTGCTCCGCGCCGCTGCTGCCCGAGTTGCCGCCCAGGTTGACGACGACCTCAGAACCGTTCGCGGAAATGGGGTCGCTGGTTTTGCCGGGACCGCTGTTGCCGCTGCTCAGGTTGACGATGATGTCAGGCCCCACGCCCGAGCCGCCATTAGGCGGGTCAAGCCGGCGATGATCGAAGGTGGCTTGCAGCGTGGCAAATGCGGCCTGCGCATCCGCCAGGTTGCCCGATTGCAGGGCCTGCCCCAGCGCGTTGAAGTCCCCCTCCCGCTGATTGATCTTGAACGGATTGCCCCCGGCAAACGGCCCGCTCTTGCCAAGCGCAACGATGGCGTTAAAGGCCGCCTTGGCCCCGGCCAGGTCGCCCGACTGCAGCGCTTCCCCAAGCTGTTTCAGGTCGCTCTGCCGGGTCTGGTAATACTGCTGGATTTCCTGGTACAACGAAGCGCTCGAAATCGCCGATGTGGACATAAGTCCCTCCTCAGAAACAGTTCATGGTGCAAGGCACCGAGGCAGAATTGGCTGCCATCTGAGGTTTGTATCGGCGGGGCAATGGCGGACTTTAGGCGCGCGGTTCGCGTTCTGTCATGCGTGACAAGTTTGCGTTCTGTCACGTGACTAAGTTCGCGTTCTGTCATGCGCTGGGCACGACGAAGTTCGCGTCCTGTCATGCTGAGCGGAGGGATTAGAAACGCACAGCGTTTCTAGTCCCGCAGTCGAAGCATCCCTATCCGCATTCCGGCGTCGTCCCATGCAGAGGGGCTTCTCTGGCTTCACCGGGCCCGTCCAGCGCCGGGGAGCACCTAGGGATGCTTCGACTCCGCAGGAGGACTGGCGTCCTCCTGCTGCGCTCAGCATGACAGGATGTAGATTTTGTCATGCGTGACTATCCGTCTCCTCGCCAGTGCTATCGTAGTAAGAGCAGCATGAAACGTTCCGACTATCGTTTTCCGCCCGGCCTGAAGTACAACCTGCCCTGGTATGTGTTCCGCAAGTTTCGTCCCGGTGATCCGCTCACGCTGTTTCGCTATCTGGCCGACGAGTTTGGCGATGCCGCCCACTACAAAATCGGTCCGCACAACATCGTCTTTCTAAATGACCCGACGCTCATGCGGGAAGTGCTGGTCGTGCAGAACGACAACTTCACCAAAGAGCGCACCGTGCGCCGCACCAAGATGCTGCTGGGCGAGGGCATGATCACCAGCGAGGGCAGCGCCCACCGGGCGCAGCGGCAGACGGCGCAACCGGCCTTCCACCGCAAACATATCCAGCAATATGCCGGCACGGTGGTGGAAGAGACGCTGCGCACGTGTGGCGCGTGGCGCGACGGCGAGCAACTCGACATTGCCGAGCAGATGATGCACCTGACCCTGCGCATCGTCGCGCGCACGCTGTTCAGCACGGAACTAGGCGCGGAAGTCCGCGAACTGGCCGACGCCATCAACCGCATCATGCGGCTTTATAACTATCTGGTCGCGCTGCCCGCGGTCGAAACGCTCATCCACATGCGAGTACCCGGACTGGCCGGCTTCATCCCGGCGAAAAAGCGGCTGGATGAAATCGTGATGCGCATGATTGACAACCACCGGCGATCGGCAGAAGGCAGCGGCGACCTTCTCGATATGATGCTGCAATCCCCCGAGTCATCGTCCGGGCCGTCGTCCGGGCCGTCGTCTGTGAGATGGACCGACGAGATGCTGCGCGATCAGGTGATCACCATTTTTCTGGCCGGCTTTGAGACGGTGGCCAATGCGCTGATCTGGACGTGGTATTTGTTGTCGGAGAATCCTGAAGCGGAGCGGAAGCTATCTGCCGAAATCAATGAAGTCCTGGGCCCGCGCTCTCCAGCGGCGGAGGACGTTCCCAACTTGCGTTACACCGAGATGGTGTTTGCCGAGGCGATGCGTCTCTATCCTCCGGCGTGGGCCATGGGACGGCAGGCGCGGGAAGACTTCGAGCTGGGGCCGTATCGTCTGCCCGCCGGCACGACGGTTTTGGTCAGCCAGTTCATCACGCATCGCGACCCGCGGCACTTTGCTGATCCTTTACGTTTTAATCCCGAGCGCTTTGCCTCCGCTGGCAGGGCCACGTTCCCCAAATTCGCCTACTTCCCTTTCGGAGCGGGCTATCGCCAATGCATTGGCGAATCGCTGGCCTGGATGGAAGGCTCGCTCGTGCTCGCAACCATCGCTCAACATTGGCGATTGCAACTGGCACCGGGGCAGCGAGTGGAGCCGCAAGCGCTGATCACGCTGCGTTCGAAATTTGGGATGCGGATGCGGGTGAGCAGGCGGGAACCGGGCGCGGTATACGGCGAAGGCGGTGTTAACCAGGAGTATGTACAAAGGCGCTAGCGCCGCTTGGACGCCGTGCGGCTGCCTCGCGCCAGATATTGCTGATCGAGGGCCTGGCGGATCAGCGTCTTGATGACCGCCTGCCGGCTGATGTTCAACTCTTTGGCGGCGCGGTCGAGTTCTTCGAGCATGCCCGCGGCGAGATCAACGTTGACCCGCTGGATCGGCGCCATCATGCGGCCGTTATGCGTGAAAAATTGCGATACGTCTTTGCCTTGCTCCGCCATACGGGCAATGCTGTCCGCCGATACGGGCTTATGACGCTTACGAATGCTCTGCATAAAGTTGTTGCTCCTCTTTGGTCGCCTTCCATAAGGTCACGAGGTGGTAGTACTCTCCATCTTCGTCGCGCCGCACCTCGAAAATCACTGTGGATAACCGCTCTCCCACCCAGCCGATTGCCCGGTATTGTTCTGGCAAATCCGAGCGCTGATCGAGGTAGTACGGGTGCGAGAAAATCTCTTGCACCTCTTCGAATCCGATGCCCCGTTTCGGGTTTGCCCGCAAACGAGCGCTCTTTCGCGCATCGAAGTGGAAGCGCATCTGTATAACAGTTATACCATATGAGGAGACGTCATTTCATTTCTGGCATAGGCAGCATCCCTCCCACCCTTGCAAAGAACGCAAGGATGGGGCACCCTTACTTCGAATGGCGCAGGCCAAACTCAAAGGTGGGCCACGCCTAACTTTCAGAGGGGGTCAGGTTTGGCGAAACGGGAAACCTTTCATGCCAAAATAACTGCGGGAGAACAGCTCCTATACTTCTGCGTCGCCGACTGTCCGGACGGATGGGCAGTTGGTGTTCACTACCCTCATGAAGGTGAACCATTCGGCCTGTGCGAGCTTCCAGAGCTGGAGGACGCGAAGCGGCATGCGCACGCATGGGTTGGACTCGTGCACAATGTGAAGGATCCTCTCGAATGGAGCCCGGGACCGCCGGTCTACTAACCGACCGCATGCTCATACTCCTTTCGCCGGTTTGACCCTCCCTTCCCCGCTCCCATAAACTGAAATTTCATCTTTTTTGATCGCAGGTTGCCCAATCTATGCCCGACCCGATTCACGTAAAGCTCCCCGACGGGAGCGTCAAAGACTTCCCCAGCGGCGCGACCGCGCTGGACGTTGCCCGCTCCATCAGCCCGCGCCTGGCCGATGCCGCGCTTGCCGCCAAAGCTGGCGACAGCCTGATTGACCTGACCCGTCCGCTCGAAGCAGATACCGACCTGCGCATCCTGACCGAAAAAGATCCCGAGTCGCTCGACGTGTATCGGCATTCGTCGGCGCATTTGTTGGCCGCCGCTGTGCTTGAACTCTTCCCGGAAACCAAGCTTGGCCACGGCCCGTTCACTGAGACCGGGTTCTTTTACGATTTCTATCGGCCCACGCCGTTCACCCCCGACGATCTGGCAAAGATCGAAAAGAAAATGCAGGAACTGGTCCAGCAGGACCTGCCCTACGCGCGCGAATTCCTGCCGCGCGAGGAGGGACTTGCGAAATTCAAGGGTGAAGGCGACTTCATGAAGTGCCACTTCATCGAGCAATTCACCAAGCCCGATGAAAAGATTTCCATTTACAAGACCGGCACGTTTCTCGACTTCTGCCGCGGGCCGCATATCCCGTCCACCGGCCGCATCAAGGCGTTCAAGCTGTTCAATATTGCCGGGGCCTACTGGCTGGGCGACGAGAAAAATCAGCAGTTGCAGCGCATCTATGGGACCTCGTTTTTCTCGAAGAAAGACCTCGACGCCCACCTCAATCAGATCGAAGAGGCGAAAAAGCGCGACCATCGCGTGATTGGACAGCAGCTCGACTTGTTTTCGATCCAGGAACTGGCCGGGCCGGGGCTGATCTTCTGGCATCCCAAGGGTGGTACCATCCGCCGCGCCATGGAAGACTGGATGCGCGAGGAGTACGTCCGCCGCGGATATTCGCTGGTTTACACGCCGCATGTGGCGCGGCGCCAGTTATTTTTTACCTCGGGACACGAGGGCTATTACAGCCAGAACATGTTCGACGCCATGGAACTGGATGACGCCGAATACCGGCTGAAGCCGATGAATTGTCCGGGCCACATTTTGATTTACAAGGATTCGCTGAAGTCTTACCGCGATCTGCCGGTGCGACTGGGCGAACTGGGCACGGTGTACCGCTACGAGCGCAGCGGCGTGATGCACGGCCTGCTGCGCGTGCGCGGATTTACTCAGGACGACGCGCACATTTTCTGCACCCCGGAACAGATTGAAGACGAAATTGCCAGCTGCCTGGATTTTGCGTTGGATGTGCTGAAGGATTTTGGCTTCGACAAATTCCAGACCGAGCTTTCCACCTGGAATCCGGAGGACCGCAAGAATTTCGTGGGCAGCGAAGAGCAGTGGATTCACGCCACTGGCTCGCTGGAGAAAGTGCTCAAACTCCGCGGGATCGAGTACAAGACGATTCCCGGCGAGGCCGCATTCTACGGACCGAAAATTGACATCAAACTGGTGGACGCCATTGGCCGGTTATGGCAGCTCTCGACGGTGCAGTTCGATTTCAACCTGCCGCAACGCTTTGGTCTGGAATATGTTGCCGAAGATGGCACGCGCAAGCAGCCGGTGATGGTGCATCGCGCTCTGTACGGGTCGATCGAGCGCTTCTTCGGCGTGCTGATCGAGCATTATGCCGGGGCGTTTCCGGTATGGCTGTCGCCGGTGCAGGTGGCGATGATCCCCATCGCCGAGCGGCATGTGGAGTACGCGGAAAAAGTTGCCGCGCAGCTCAAGGCCGCCGGTGTGCGTGTGGAAGTGGATGCGCGCAACGAAAAGATGAACGCCAAGATTCGCGAGCATGCCATGCAGAAAGTGCCGTTCCTGCTGGTTGTCGGTGACAAAGAGTCCGAAGCCGAGAAGGTGAACGTCCGCACCCGTGGCAAGGAAAAGACTGAGGACATGGCCGCGGCGGAGTTTGTGGAGAAGATCAGGAAGCTGATCGCCGAGAAGAGCGCGGGGCTGTGATTGCGCAGGTGGTGCGTTTTCAGACGCTGTCATCCTGAGCGTAGCAATCGCTTTCGCTTCGCGAAAGCAATTGTGTAGTCGAAGGATCTCTTGCAACTCGATTGTGCGGCCTGCTTGTCCGGGCGCTCTCCCAGATCACCGATTCTGAACGCTTCTCGTGAGAACTCCCTGACATGCCGCCGCTGGTGCGGAGTTGCAGGGATCCTTCGACTGCGCGACTGCTGCGCTGCGCGCACCAGTCGCTACGCTCAGGATGACAATGGGATGGAGTGTGCGTGTCGAGGAATTTGCTTGTCGCGGCGTGACCCCAGCTCACCTAAACCTTGGGCAAAATCCGAAACCGGCGTCCCCGCGGCAGGCGGTACACCGCGAAATCCCGGCGATCCAGCGTGAAGACGGTGTCCACACCGTCGCGCACGGCGAGATGAACCAGCGCCGCATCGGCTAGTTGGGCTCCGATGTTCTGATATTTCTTGAAAATTGCCGCGATGGGACACGTGTCCTCGGCGGTCAGGGGCAGCAGATCGAGGAACCCGGTGTTCAAGTTGGTCAGCAGCCGCTCGACCGCGTTGCCATCGTGGCGCAGCAGCCAGGCGGCTTCAGTGATGACCGGCCAGCAGGTGAATAGCGGCCCAGGCATCTCCCGCAACGCTTCGACGCAGACCCGATGATGCTGATCGCGACGGCTCAAAATGGCGACCAGCGGGCCGGTGTCCGCCAGCACACGTCTCATTTACGCTTGCCCTTGCCGAAGCCGTCGAAGTGGCGGCGGCTGGTGCTCAGGTCTTTTGGCGCTTCCTGAACGATGCCGATCAATCCCGTCTCCTGGGCGAGATCATAGGCAGTGTGGTCAGCGGAAGAATGACCAAGATAGTTTTCCAACGCGGCACGCACCAGTTCGGACTCGGTCGCGCCCCGCGCTCGCGAAGAGCTGCGCAGGCGGGTGTTGAGGGCGCTCGGGATGCGCACGGTGATGCGGCTGGAAACCATGATGTCTGACAGTGTAGCATGAATGTCAGACACTGAGCGACATTGAATCGAAGGGTGCCCGTTGTTTACCTGCGCGGGGAGCCTCCATTCAACCCGCCGGGCTTTGCCCGGCCGGACAGCCGAGGGCGGCTGTCCCCACGTGAGTAGTGAGCTAGCACTATCCCGATGCGCTACCATATTCCGTGCCGTCTCTCGCCCAGCGCTTGCTCGCCCACATCCGTCAGCATGAATTTCTGCCTGCCGGTAACCGCGTGGGCGTGGCTGTCTCGGGCGGGCTGGATTCTGTGGCCCTGCTGCGTTTGCTACTGGAGTTGCGCCACGAACTTGGCATCGTGCTGTCGGTCGTCCACTTTAACCACAAGCTGCGGCAGGCTGAATCCGACGGCGACGAAGCTTTCGTCCGCGCCATGGCGGCAGAGCACCATCTTGAATTTCACGGGCAGAGCGGCGACGTTGCCACGCTCGCCTCCGATCAGCACCTGAGCATCGAAGCTGCCGCGCGACAAGCCCGCTATGAATTCTTCGCAACTCTGCTGACCGCTCCCCCCTCAACACAGCTCCACAAAATCGCAACCGCCCACACGCTCGACGATCAGGCGGAGACCGTGCTGATGCGCGTGGTGCGCGGCACCGGGCTGCGCGGGCTGGGTGGCATCCATCCCCGGCTGGTCCTCGAAAACGAAGATGACGAAGCGTCCGGCGAGATCATCCGGCCCTTGCTTGGCATTCGCCGCCGCGAGCTTGAGAGTTACATCGCTGCGATTCATCAAACCTGGCGGCAGGATTCTTCAAATTCCGAAACTCGCTTCACGCGCAACCGGCTGCGGCAACGCGTTATGCCACTGCTCGAAAGTGAATTCAATCCCAGCGTTGCCGAAAATCTTGCCGAACTTGCTGAACTGGCGCGCGCCGAGCAGGATTATTGGGACAGCGAAGCGGCGGGCTGGCTGGGCACGGTCGTGCAGTGGAGCGAGCCCGAGTGGGCACAAAAGCAAACGGACAGCGGTCTGGTTCAAATTTCGGCAGCTGCGCCGTCCGGGCCGGAAGAGACAGAGACAACGTTTGTTACCGCCACCGTCAGCCGCCCCTGGCTGCTTTCCGAGTCGGTCGCGGTGCAGCGACGTCTGGTCAAGACCGTCGCCGAGCACGCCGGCATTCCGCTGGAATTCAAGCACGTGGAGGAAATTCTGCGTTTCGCCGCCGCCGGCCCGTCCGGCAAGCAGCTGTCGCTGCCTTTGGGATGGAAGCTGGTTCGCGAAGCCGAGTCGGTGGTGTTCGCGCCTCCCGCGCCCCATCCGGCAGACGGCGAACTCGCTCATCCTCGCGACTTCGAGCATCCGTTCTCGATTCCCGGTGCGCTGAGCATTCCCGACCTCCGTATTGCTGTCGAAGCCACGGTGGTCGAAGACGCGGCCGAATGGGCAGTGCAATATCCAGGTGCTCTGTTAAGGCTGGAACTTCGAGACTCGGAGTTGGTCTTGCGCAACTGGCGCCCAGGTGACCGCTACTGGCCGGCCCACACCAGCGCTCCCAAGAAAGTGAAAGAACTTCTGCAAGAACGCCGCATTCCGCATCCGCAACGAAAACTGTGGCCGGTGCTGGCGCGCGGCGAGGAAATAGTGTGGCTGCGAGGATTTCCTGTCCCCGCATCGTTGAGGGCCGGCCCGTCCGGCCCGGCGGTTTTGATCCGCGAAGCACCTTTGGACGTAGAAGCGGAGATTTAGCCCGCCTTCGGGTTACAATTTCGCCAGCGCGCATTCGTCTTGAAAGGGTCGTCCATGACCGCCCCGCCCAAACCCGTGATCACCACCGAGCAGGTGCAGAAGCGCGTTGCGGAGATGGCGCGGCAAATTTCCGACGATTATCGCGGCAAGACCATCCTCGCCGTCGGCATCCTTGAAAATTCGTTCGTATTCATGGCGGACCTGGTCCGCAATCTGGATGTCCCGGTGGTGTGCCGTTTCATCAAGCCGAAGTACACGCCACTGCCGGGCACGGTCAGCGACATGGTCGAGATATTTTTTAACGAGCATCCGGAGATGTCCGGCCAGCACGTTCTTCTGGTCGAGGGACTGGTGCATTCCGGCGTCACCACGGAGTTCCTGATGTCGAGTATTCTGGCGCGCGGCGCGGCCTCGGTCAGGGTCGCAACGCTGCTTGACCGCCAGTCGGCCCGCCGGGTTTCGCTGCAGCCGGACTACTTCGGGTTTCTGGTGGATGAGTCGTTTTTGGTGGGCTACGGCCTTGGCGCCAGCGAACAAACCGAACGAAATTTGCCCTACCTGGCCCTAAGCCGTGCACTCCCAGTGACTTAGGTTACCGTGGCCCGGCACTCAAGATTCGCGCCATTTTGCCCCAGAAAAGGTAAAATAATCTTCTCAGGTATTCGCTCATTCCAAAGGCCCGCTCCCGGCATCTAAGTCAACAGGGCGATTGGAAATCCTTTCAGCGACTGGCCCGACGAGGAGTGATTGGTGAATTCGACTGCAAAGAACGTTCTTTTCTGGCTGGCCATTGCCGTATCCGCGGCGCTGCTTTGGGAAGTCATCAAGACCACGCGCGACAGCCAAAAAGACGCCGAAGTGAACTTCTCCGTTTTCATGTCGCAGGTGGACCAGGGCAACGTACACGACGTCACCGTGGACGGCATGCAGGTCAAGGGCAAGTACCGCGACAACAAGGCCTTTCACACCACGGTCCCGGCCAACTATCCCGACATGATCAAGAGCCTGCGCGACAAGGGAGTGGACACTTCCTTCCGCGACGCCAATGGCGGGAGCTGGTCGTGGCTGCTGCAGTTGATTCCGTTCGCATTGATCGCGGGCCTGTGGTTCTTCATGATCCGGCAGATGCAGACCGGCGGCAACAAGGCAATGTCGTTCGGCAAGAGCCGTGCGCGGCTGCTCTCCATGCAGCAGAAAAAAGTCACGTTCAAAGACGTGGCCGGCGTAGAGGAAGCCAAGGAAGAACTGAAGGAAATCATCGAGTTCCTGCGCGAGGCGCAGAAGTTCCAGAAGTTGGGCGGACGCATTCCCAAGGGGGTGTTGCTGGTCGGCGCGCCGGGTACGGGCAAGACGTTGCTGGCGCGGGCGGTTGCCGGCGAGGCCAATGTTCCCTTCTTCTCCATCTCGGGTTCCGATTTCGTGGAAATGTTTGTCGGCGTGGGCGCAAGTCGCGTTCGCGACTTGTTTGAGCAGGGCAAGAAGAACGCTCCCTGCATCGTTTTCATTGACGAAATTGACGCCGTGGGACGGCATCGCGGCGCAGGTTTGGGCGGCGGACACGACGAGCGCGAACAGACTTTGAACCAGTTGCTGGTGGAAATGGACGGTTTCGAGTCGAACGAAGGCGTCATTCTGATGGCCGCGACCAACCGGCCCGATGTGCTTGATCCCGCGCTGCTGCGGCCCGGCCGCTTTGATCGCCGCGTGGTGGTAGACCGGCCGGATGTTCGCGGACGGGAAGAGATTCTTCGCGTCCACACCCGCAAGATTCCGATGTCGGACGATGTTGATCTTTCTGTGCTGGCGCGTGGGACGCCCGGCTTCTCCGGTGCCGACCTGGCCAACATGGTCAACGAAGCGGCCCTGGCGGCAGCGCGGCAGAACCGCAAGGCCGTGCTCATGTTCGACTTTGAACTGGCCAAAGACAAGGTCATGATGGGCGCCGAGCGCAAGTCGCTGCTGCTGACGCCGGAAGAGAAAAAGAACACCGCTTACCACGAGGCCGGTCATGCGCTGGTCGGGGTCAAGATTCCGAATGCTGATCCCGTCCACAAGGTGACGATCATTCCGCGCGGTATGGCGCTCGGACTCACTTATTACCTGCCCATTGACGACCGTCACAGCTACTATCTCGGCTATCTGGAAAGCCGCATCGCGATTCTGATGGGCGGCCGGATTGCCGAAGAACTTTTCCTCGGGCAGGTGAGCACCGGGGCGGGCAACGACATTGAGCGCGCCACCGAGATGGCACGCCAGATGGTCTGTGAATGGGGCATGAGCGAGCTCGGTCCGCTCACCTTCGGCAAAAAGGAAGAGCAGATTTTCCTGGGCCGTGAGATCTCCCAGCACCGCGACTACAGCGAAGACACGGCCATCAAGATTGACCAGGAAGTGCGCCGCATTGTGAAAAAGGGCTATGACACGGCGCGGGACATCATTGAACGAAACCGCGAGACGCTGATTCGCATTGCGCAGGCGCTGATTGAACGCGAAGTGCTGGATGCGCCGGAAATCGCGCTGCTGGTGGATGGCCAGAACCTGCCGCCCCTGCCTCCTCCTCCCTCCAAGCCGGATGCGGGCGTGCAACACGTGATCAAACCGGAGTTGCAACCGGGACGCGCGACTGGCGGGGAGCGTCCGGCCACGGCGTAAGAGTAGTGTCTCGGTTCTCAGTTTACGGGCGGCCTATAGGCCGCCCGTTTTGTTTTCCGGCGCTGCGCGCTTGTCCGGGGCGGCCAACCTTCGCAAAGTGCGCAAAGGATGGGCGCCCACAGCATTCAGTGTGTCGGCGAGATGAGAGGGCTGGATCGCCCGCCTGGGCCGCTACAGAGTGGCGCGTCAGCGCCGCGAGTAGCGAAAGACGGGCCGTTCCCAATGTTCCTATAGGAACATTTTTGTCTACTTTAGTAGACGCGAAAGTCTACTAAAGTGGACTTGACGGGAACGAGGATGGCAGGGTAGAAAGCCCCGCCCGCAGCGGAGCTTGGACGGGCCACGTGCCAAGGGTGGGCATGATGTTGCTGCGCAACTTTGTGTCCCCTGGGGGAACCCATATGCTCGTGGGTTCGTGTTCCCACCCTAACGTCGCAAAAAGCGCGCCGTTAGGATGGGGCAGCCACTTTCTTTTTTTGGGGACACACGAAAAAATAGGGATGGGCCATGCGCCACAACGTGGAACAAGCTCACAGACTTCTATCGGACCTCGATTTGTTGCACGACCTTCATCTTCAGCCTCGTATTGAAGACCTCCAGCTGCAGATTGCCAGCTTCAGTCGGCTGATACTCAAAATCGTACGTTTCGCCGGGCAGGGTGGACTGAAGTGCGTTCTGCATCGGTGCCTGTTCCGGGGGCAGGTCTGCGCCATCTCTTGCGATCGCTCGCCACTGCAGTTGCTTGTCCTGTGATCGGAGAGCGATTCCAATTCCATCGAAGGCAGCGATATTGATAATTCGTACGCGATAACGCCGGCCGGCCTGCCAGTGTAAGGCGGGCGGCTTCACACCGCCGTTGAAGAGTACCGGTCCCTCCGTTGGCCCGGGACCACCTCGGCTGAGCACCACAATATGGTCATGTTCCGGGTCAAACTTGGCTCTCCGTTCGACGACGATGAGAGGCCCGTATAAGCCGCCGGAAAGTTGTGCCTGGTCGTGTAAGTGGGTGTGATACATGAATGTACCGGCACGCGGGGGCGTGAAACGAACGCGGAAGGAGGCGCCGGGATTGATCATGGGCGTGAGTTGATTGCCCTGCGCACCCCAATCGGCCACTCCATCGTAGTAGCTCTCCAATTCCATGCCGTGCCAGTGCACTGTGGTTGCTTCGCGCAATTGATTGACAACCGTTATTTCGACGCGTTGCCCACGCTCCAAAATGATCGGCGGTCCGGATGGGCCGACACTTTCCGGAATGGGCCGGTGGTTCTCCTCCAACTGGTAGCCGAAGCCTGCGGGGACATCGTCGTGCGCGGGACGTTCGCGAACCAGCAACCGGATTTTGCGAGTGTGGCCGTGAGCGGGCACCGGTTTCCGCGCGCCTGTCACCGTGATGCCTAACACCATGCCCGCCATATGATTGGCATGGTCTTCATGGCCGAATTGATTCGCCAGGGCGTTGGCGACGGTCATGTTTGCCGATATGTGCGGTACGAAATGGCAGTGAAACAGCCAACGACCGGGGGGTGGAGTCCAATAGGTGTTCATGGTCGCGCCCGGGCTCAACCGATAAGTGTTGACCATCGGCTGTTTTCCTAAAGGAAATAGATGATCCGTTTCGCTATCGCCCGCACTGTCGAGGCGGAAGTAAGATCCATGCAGGTGCATGGGATGCGGCGTGTCGCTGGCATTGATCCAGCGCCAGCGCACGGGATCGTCCGCGGCGTAAGTAAGGCGCTCGGTGTAGGGCCAGGACCTACCATTGATCACGGCAATCTGGTGGGCCGGTGTGTCTCCAAAGTCCGTTCCGCTTCGCCACAACGTGATCACAAAAACCCGGTCAGCGGGCGCATCGCCTCGCGGGTCCACGATGAATGCCCCGGCCAGCTGACTGTCCTGGCCAAAAGGCCGTCCATGATCACTATGCGCCAAATCGCCACCTGCGCTCGCATAGTATTCATAAGTGCCGGGCGCGCCGACGGGAAATCGCCATTCTCGCACCTCGCCCGGTGCCATTTCTTCGACCGCTTTTTCGTCTCCCGGATGCGAGTGGAGACCGTGTAGCACGGCCTTAACGGGCAACTGGTTGCCCACGGTCAAATGAATCTCGGTGCCCTCAGGCACACGAATGAGTGGGCCGGGAACTTGAAGCGGGCCGCCTTCCTCGGCGAATGCGTAAACCTTCATGCTCGGACCGGTTTCGGACTCCGGGTACCAGTCTCCTTGCCGCAGTTCGAGGTGGAGGGTCAGAACTCCGTGGTCTAATTTTCCAGCTGCTGTTTGGTTGGAGTTGGATTGGATGGCGACGGAGGGGGCGGGCCGCGGCAATTGAGCAACCGATTCAGCTCCCAGCACAGCCACGATAATGCCAATGGCTGAGTAACCGAAGACAACACGAAGGAAGGTCGTTGTAAACATGTTTCTGCGATCCTCGGGGGGCTGGCCCACCTTTGAGTTGTGTTTGGTTAGCACCATGCAAACTGAAGGCTGCCTCATCCTGGCGTTTTTTGCAAGGGTGGGCACGATGCCGTCTGCGCAACTTTGTTTCCCCTAGGGAGGACTCCGTATGCTCGTGCGTTCGTGGTTCCTACCCTAACGTCGCAAAAAGCGCGCCGTTAGGATGGGGCACCCACTGTGTTTTTTGGGACACACGAAAAAGTAGGATGACCCACCCCGCCGGAGTAGGAAGCCCCGCCTCTGACTTCACGCGGCCCATCCAGCGCTGGGGCGCACATAGGGATGCTTCGACTCCGCAGGAGGACTGGCGTCCTCCTGCTCCGCTCAGCATGACAGGGCGTGGATTTTGTCATGCGTGACTAAGTTTGGGTTCTCCTGTATGACTAAGTTCGCGTTCTGTCACGCTGAGCGGAGGGATGAGAAACGCGCAGCGTTTCTTGTCCCGCAGTCGAAGCATCCCTATCCGCATTCCGGCGTCGTCCCACACAATCGAGACACGTTACGCGCAGTCTAATCCGTGAGACTCGAAAACCCGGGTCCCGCAGTCGCACGCGTTCCAAAAGAAATCAAAACACGACATAGCACACCGAAAAACACAATGGGCTGGGGAAACAAAAAGCCCTCCGCTTGCGCGGAGGGCTGGAAGGCTTGCTACGAGCTGGTTTAACGGGCTGCGGCAGGCTGTCCGTTGGAGGCCAGCTGCTCGACGTCGTTCTTGAGCAGGCTGATCTCGACGCGGCCGCCGGTGATGCGCTTGGTCTTGGCGGTCTCGTCGGTGCCGGTGACCGGCGCGTTGCCCATGCCCACCACATAAATGCGGTAGACGGGGATGTTGTGGGTCAGCACGAAGTAGCGGACGACGGAATCGGCCATCTTCTGCGAATTGGCGATGGCGGTCTGTCCCTTGCCGGCAGAGAAGCCCTGCACTTCGAGGATGTAGCCGCGCTGGTCCTTCACCGTGGTGGCCATGGTGTCGAGCGCTTCCTTGGCGTTCTTGCTGAGCACGGTCTGGCCGGGGCGGAACAGGATTTCGGTCTGGTTCGAGGCCTTGTACTGGTCAATGTTGCCGACCACGGTCTCGACGGTCTGGAGGCGGGTGGAAGCCTGCTGCGCCGACAGCTGCGCGGCGGTGGCTTTGTTGCCGGCGTCAATGGCGTGCTGGTCGGCCTCGTTGGCGCGGTCGGAAGCCAGTTTGATGCCGGCCTGGGCGCGCGCGTCGGTGTCTTTGATCTGCTTGCCGTTGGAGGCCGTCAGTCCGTCAAGCTCGTTGACGCGGTCCTGAATGGGCTGGGTCTGGCGCTTGACGTAGTTCTTACGGGCGAAGGGATTGACGCGTCCCCAGAAGCCTTCGCGGCTGGGCGGCGCCAGGGGTGCTTTGCCGGTCGCGGAATCGGCGGTGCTCGTGGTGCTCATGGAAGCCGCCATTGTAGGTGTAGCGGTGGCCGGGGCCGATTGATCGGTGGACGAAGTCTGCGCAATAAGTGGGAGAGACATAACGGCTGCGAGCGGCAGAATGATAAACATGCGATTCATAAGGTGTTTCCTCCAAGGGGGAGCGTTGGGCTCCGGCACGCCATAACGGGCGTGCAGCGTAAATTTGGTTGCGTCGCCGAGCTGATTGCGATCTGTAACGGATGAGCCAGCGGTGACGCTCCACCGGCTGCGAAATCGCGGCGGGCTAGATTTCGTCCGCCTACGCTTCCATATGCAGTTGGCGTGCCAAAGGTCGGTCAGATGTGGCGCGCCGTAACTTATTGAAGCCACAAGCATTTTAGCCTACTTTCGAAGCAGTGAACAGGATTTTGTCGGCATCGAGCAGCGTAAATTTCACCAAACCGCGTAAAGTACTCAGAAGTACACTTCCTCGCCAGACCGCTGTTTTTACGTTCCCCATGGCCTTAGCGTCCGCAATATTTTGCATACTGATCGAGAATGAATGGGTCGGTCATGCCCGCAACGTAGTCGCAGAGGACGCGGGGCAGCGGCTCGAGCTTGGCCTTCTCCCGATAATTGCGCGGTAGAGAGTCGGGATCGTCCATCCAGAAGGCAAACAGTCCGCTCACAATGCGCTCGGCGTCTTCCTTCTCGGAGGCGAGCGCGGGACTGTAGTAGAGGTTGCGGTGGAGAAAATCCTTGGTCTGCTTGCGCGCAGCCTCGACTTCATCGCTGAACGCGGCCAGGCGTGTGGGGTGAGCCCGCACCTGCTCGATTGTGGCGACGCCTGCTTCCTGCGCGCAGGCTTCCGTGTTCGCAATGAGATCGCCGACCATGCGGTCCATGATGCGCTTCATGGCTTCATTGAACTTCAGCTTGCGCGCCGCCCCGGGATAGCGCTGATCGGCCTCGCGATAGAAATCTTCAAAGCCGGGAACGCCGGCCATAATCTGTTCGAGATTGAGCAGCCGGGCTTCGTAGCCGTCATCGAGGTCGGCGGTGTTGTAGGCAATCTCGTCGGCAAGGTCAATCAGTTGGGCCTCGAGCGGCGGGCGCTGGTCGAGCAGATAGCCTGCGAGTTCAGGAAATTCTTTGGCGTCGTAGTCGCGGGAATGCTTGATGATGCCTTCCCGCACTTCGAAAGTGAGGTTCAGGCCGGGGAAGGCAGCGTAGCGTTCCTCGAAGTGTTCGACGATGCGCAGGGCGTGCAGGTTGTGGTCGAAGTAGAGGCCCTGGGCGCGCATGGCGGCATCGAGGGCCTTCTCGCCGGCATGGCCGAAGGGTGGATGGCCGATGTCGTGGACGAGCGCGAGCGCCTCCGCCAGGTCTACGTTGAGACCGAGCGCGCCGGCGAGGGTGCGGGCGATCTGCGCGACTTCGATGGTGTGGGTCAGGCGGTTGCGGAAGTGGTCGGAATAGCGGCGGGTGAAGACCTGGGTCTTGGCCTCGAGGCGGCGAAAGGCGCGGGCGTGGACCACGCGGTCGCGGTCGCGCTGAAAGTCGTTGCGATAGGCATGGGCAGGTTCAGGGAAAACGCGTCCGCGAGACTGAGCGACCTGCACGGCGCATCCGGCCAGCATGGGGAAAGTCTAGCATCGTTTCCATGGTTGATTTGTGATTGTTGATTGCTGATTTGATCCGTTGGCTGCTACTCTTTCGCACCCTGGTCTTTGGCCAGCTTCACTTTGGCGGCGTCAAGATTTTTTTGGGTGCGTGCTACCTCGTCGGCGTCCACTTCGGCGGCGACGGTCTTGTTCCAGCCGTCGAGCGCGCGCTCCCAGTGGGTGACGGCGAGTTTCAGGCGTCCGGTCTTCTGGTAGAGATCGCCCATATGCGCCTGTACCGTAGGGTCGGCGCCCATGTGTTGCGAGGCCTTGAGCAGGTTGGATTCAGCAAGGTCGTACTTGCCAAGCTTGAAATAAGCCCAGCCCAGCGAATCAAGGAAGGCGCTGTTGGCGGGTTCGAGTTGGACGGCCAGCTTGATGTATCCGAGCGATTCTTCCAGCCGCACGCCGCGGTCGGCGTTCATATAGCCGAGATAGTTGAGCGTGGTGGCGTTATTGGGATCCACCATCAGCACTTTCCTGAATTCGGCCTCGGCCTCGTCGTACTTTTTCTCGCGCTCGAAGGTTGAACCGCGCAGGAAGTCAATGTACTGCTTTTCTTCCGGCTTGGTGGACATGCCCTCGGCCTTGTTCAGGGCATCTTCGGCATCGGGCCATCGTTTCAGGCGTGTACTCATCTGGGCCAGCGCGATGTAAATCATGCGATCTTCGGGCGCGCCCTTCAATTCCGCGCGCACCTGGGCGAGGGCTTCGTCGGGCTGGCCGGAGTCGGCCAGTTGCGAGGCATAGACGATACGCATGTCGCGATCATTGGGCAGCTTCTGGACGGCCTCTTTGGCGGTTGCGGTGGCCTTGGACCATTCCCGGCCTTCGCGGTAGGTGTCAATTGCTTCCTGATAGCCGGTGCGGGCGTTTTCGTCGCCGAGAGTCAGCATTCCGCGAAATGCCTCAACTGCGGCGGGATAGTTGCCCTGATCGCGATAAACCGTGCCGAGGCGCTGGTAGAAGATGGCGCGGTTCTCGCGGTCGGAAGAGCTGTAGCTGGCCTGGGGCTTCTCCGTTTTCTTGAGCAACTCCTGGAGCAGCTTGGTGGCGTCGTCGAAGCGGCCCATGGTCTGGTAGACGGCGGCCTGGTTGTAGGCGACTTCCATGGAATCGGGGACGAGGCCTTCAGCCTTTTTCAACGCGTCGAGTGCAAGATCGAATTTTCCCTGGCGGCGGTAAATCTCGGCCATGCGCAGGAAGGCGCGCGCGTCTTCCGGATTCGCGTCGGCGATGACTTTGAACTGATCGAGAGCAGCGTCGGTCTGGCCGTCGTTGAGCAAGTTCTCGGCGAGGCCACGGATGGCGTCGAGATTGTCGCGGTCAAGCTGAACCGCGCGCTTGAAGGCGTCAATGGCGCCTTTGTAGTCCTTACGCTGCTCGTAGGTGGAACCGAGCGCGGCATAAAGCTTGGCGGAACGGGCAGCGTCGGGGACCGAGCTCAACACCTGCAAGGCGCGGGTGGTGTCGCCTTCCTCAGTGTAGAGAATGGAAAGAGAGGTGATCGCCTCTTCGGAACTGGGGTCGAGCTTGATTGCGGTCTTCAGCTCCGCTTCGGATTTCTGCAAATCGTTGTTCAGTCGGTACAGACGGCCGAGCAGAAGATGATCGTCCACACTGTTGGGCTCGATCTTCACGATCTGCTGATATTGCTCGATGGCGAGCTTCAGCATGTTCTCGGAGCCGGAGCCTCCGGGCATGTCCCCAAGCGAACGGAGATAAATGCGGCCCAGGAGCTTGTGGGCCTCGAGGTTGTTAGGGTCGCGTTTGATGATGTCTTTGGCTTCGGTGACCGCGTCGGCGATGCGGCCGGTCTTGGCGTATAGCTCGGCGAGGCTGGAAGTCAGGAACTCCGACGAGGGGTCGGCGTCAATGGCGAGTCGGTATTCCTCGATGGCCTTGCTCACCAGCTCCATGCGGCCGTAGGTGGCGATCTGCTCCTCGTACATGTGGGCGAGGGTGTAGTGGTAATAAGCAGTGGCGCGGTCGGCCTTGTGCGCGGCGGTTTGCGTATCGGCGGAGGTTGCGCCGGCTGGGGCCGCGAACAGGGCGGCGACAAAAGCAAAAGACAGAAGGATTTGAGAAATTATTTTCATGGATGACCTAAACGTAAAGATTGTCGTGGAACTCCCGCCCAAGACCCAGGGGGCTGGAGTCAGGCTGGTGCTGATTTGTTTAGATGCACGAACCGCGCAAAGGTGCCTGACAAATTCTATCGCGGAGGGAGGTTGGAAGGGGAGCAAATTGCGGCGGGAGAAGCGGGGGAGGATACTGCCGAAAGGACAGGGCCGGGCGGGGGTGTTTTCGCAGTCGAAAATAGCAAAGCATGGTATTTTCGATTATTGCATATTATGAAAATAGAACGAGATGCTATTTTCGACTGTGAAAACAGCCCCACCCCCGCTTCCGCAAGAGTTCAAAGATGACGACGGAAGCGTCGAGGCAAGGGCCAGTTTTCGAGTTCGCAAATAAGCCTGGTTGTTATTTTCGATTATGATATATTATGAAAATAGCAAAGCGCGGGCTTATTTTCGATCCCGAGAGGTGCGATGTCCAAGACTGCCCACATTCCCGGCAGGAGAGTGCCGCAAGGCGGCTACTCCGCCTTTGTGCCCGCGCCCTTGCCTCCGGAAATCAACTGGACGCCGCGGCTGATCGGGGCGCTTTCGGACGCAGACCGGCTCGTCGGAAGATTGGCCGGCGAAGGCGGACGGCTTCCGAATCCCCACATGCTGATTCGCCCCTTTGTACAACGCGAAGCGGTGCTGTCGAGCAAGATCGAAGGCACGCAGGCCACGCTGGGCGAACTGCTCGCCCTGGAGGCGGGGGCGGTGGTGGAACGCAGCCCTGACGATCTTCGGGAAGTTGGCAACTACGTGGTGGCGCTGGAGCATGGAATTTCGCGCCTCAAGAGATTGCCGCTTTGCGCAAGACTCATCCGCGAGTTGCACGAAAAGCTGATGACCGGGGTGAGGGGGCATCAAGCCACGCCTGGGCGTTTTCGTAAAGTCCAGAATTGGATTGGGAAGCCCGGCAGCACTGCGGCGAACGCCAGCTATGTGCCGCCCCCGCCGGGCGAAGTGGCGAACTGCCTCGCGGCATGGGAGAAATTTGTGCATGAATCAGACCTGCCGCCGCTGGTGACGATTGCCCTGGCGCACTATCAATTTGAGGCCATTCATCCATTTATTGACGGGAACGGCAGGGTGGGGCGGCTCCTAATCACTCTATTTCTGGTTGAGCGCCAGATTTTGCCGGCTCCGCTGCTCTACCTGTCGGCGTTTTTTGAAGCATCGCGGTCAGGATACTACGGCGGTCTGCGTGGGATCAGTGAGCGGGGAGATTGGAACGAATGGCTGGAATATTTCCTGCGTGGAGTGGCCCGCATGTCTGAAGATGCATTGAGCCGGGCCACTCGCATCAATCAGATGCTGGCGCTGTGGCAGAGGAGGGTCTCGGGAGAATCCAGCAGCAATCCATTGCGGGTGGTCGAACTACTGGGAACAAACCCTTTTCTCACGACGAAGAAAGTGGCGGAGAAACTGGCGATTGCCTTCACGACAGCGCACCGTGCGATCGAACGATTGGAACGAGCAGGCATTGTGAAACGGGTGAGCGACGCCAAGCGCGACCGCGTCTATTGCGCGGGTGCGTTGCTGGAAATTCTTGAAGAGCCCGCCCACGTGACCCCTGGTATCGAACGCTAGTGGCGGAAGTGGCGGACTCCGGTGAAGATCATGGCCAAGCCCAGGCGGTCGGCCGCTTCGATGACTTCAGGGTCGCGCTGTGAGCCTCCTGGCTGAATGATGGCGGTGGCACCGGCGCGGGCGATTTCCTCGACGCCGTCGGGGAAGGGGAAGAAAGCATCGGAGGCAGCGACCGTGCCTTTGAGCGGCAACTGGGCCTTCATGGCGCCGATTTTGGCGGAGTCCACGCGGCTCATCTGGCCTGCGCCGACGCCAACCGTTTGTCCGTCGCGGGAGTAGACGATGGCATTTGACTTCACGTGCTTGCACACTTTCCAGGCAAACAGCAGCGCGCGAATTTCTTCGGGCGTGGGGGGGCGCTGCGTAACGACTCGCAGATCGGCTTGCGCGATCGGGCGAACATCGCAATCCTGCACCAGGATTCCGCCGGAGACGTTCTTCAGCGTCCAGCGCTGGGCCGCGGGGGCGACTTCGAGTAGGCGGAGATTTTTCTTGCCGGCAAATTTGGCGCGGGCGGCATCGTCGAATCCGGGCGCGGCGATGACTTCGAGGAACAACTTGTGCATTTCCTCGGCGGCAGCGCCATCCACTATGCGATTAACGGCAATCACGCCACCGAAGGCCGAAACCGGGTCGCACTCGAGCGCGCGTTTGTAGGCCTCGGCAAGGGTGTGGCCGGTCGCGGTGCCACAGGGATTGGTGTGCTTGATGATGGCGCAGACGGGCTCGTCGAACTCCTCGGCGAGGTCCCAGGCGGCCTGAGTGTCCACGATGTTGTTGTAGGAGAGTTCTTTTCCTTGCAGGCAGCGCGCGTTGGCGATGCCCGCGGCTGAGCCGTCGGAATACAGCGCGGCGTGCTGGTGAGGGTTTTCTCCGTAGCGAAGATCGAAGCCCTTGCGGTAGGAGAGCCGGAGAACGGAGGGGAAGTCGGCGTTGGCGTCGAGTTTGAAGTGGCCTTCGTGCCTTGCGGAATCGAGTGTGATTTGTTCGAGCGTCGAGGCGATGGCGGAATCATAGGCCGCGGTGGTGGCGAAGGCCTGCTGCGCCAGCCGCCATTTGGTGGCCAGAGAAAGACCGCCGCCGGATGTTTTTATTTCCTCGGCAATGGTTTCATAGTCGGCGGGCGAGGTGACGATGGCGACGTCTTTAAAGTTTTTGGCGGCGGAGCGGATCATCGAAGGGCCGCCAATGTCAATGTTTTCGATGATCTCGTCGAAACGCACGCCCGGTTTGGCTACGGTTTTTTCAAACGCATAAAGATTGACGACAACCATGTCAATCGGCGCGATGCCGTGTTCGGCGATGGCGGCGCGGTGTGCGGGATCGTCGCGGCGGTGCAGAATGCCGCCGTGGACTTTGGGATGAAGCGTCTTGACCCGACCGTCAAGCATTTCGGGAAAGCCGGTGAGGTCGGAGATGTCTTTGACGGAAATACCGGCGTCGCGTAGAAGCTTGGCGGTGCCGCCGGTGGAGACAAGTTCGATGCCGAGGCCGGAGAGTTTGCGGGCGAAATCTATGAGGCCGGTCTTGTCGGTAACGCTGAGAATGGCGCGCTGGATTTTGCTGGAAGACATGAGGGCCTCAGATGGAAAGTTGACGGCTGAAAGAATGAGATTTTATCAGCAATGGCGTCGTTGGTCGTTCGGATCCGCACGGGCGAGTGCTTCTGCTGATTGAGAGGAGAGCTTTTAACCGCGAAAGGTGGAGGCGTTGCCCTTGCTAGCGCCCAAGCTGGCCGTGCTTTGCCCGGCCGGAGCCGAGGGCGGCTGTGCCCACGCGAGTGTTTGTGTTTCGTTCTAGGCCTTGGCTTTGGCCTTCAGTTTGACCTGGCCGTCGGCGAGTTCGACGGAATATTCGACGCCTTCGCAGTTGTTCTGTTTGCGGAGCTGTTGGGTTTTTTTGCTGACAAAACTGGCAAAGGAATTGAGATCGCCGGACACCTTCTCGCCGGCCTTTTTCTTGGCGGCGACCAGGGTGTTGTAGAGACGTTCAACTTGTTCCTGCTCGGAGTCGTCCATGGCCTGCAGGACAAAGGGCTGAGTGGCTGCGGCCCCATCGCTTGCCTCTTGGCTCGCGCTGTTTCCCACACCGTAGGCGGGGTGGAGCGGTGGCGCGTGTACGGACTCGCGGACACCCTGGACGGAAAGCAGGGCGTCCTGAGGACGGCGGTAGCCTTCTTCGCGGATGCGCGTTTTTTTGCGCCAGAGGTCGCTATAGACGGCGTAGCGCTGCGCCATTTCGTTGTAGCGAAAACGTTGGGTCATGCTCATGCGGCCGCCGTCAGAAAATTTCCGCAGCAGACTCAGCACCTTCCACTCCACATCGGTGGGCGGCCGCTTGGTCGGGTTGCTGAAGAACATTTCGTATTCGATCTTCAAGCGCCGCAGCTGCGTTTCGAGAACGCCCAATTCTTCGTCGGTAGTCACGCATGAACTCCCAAGGCAGAGCTTAGGGCAGTTGGATGAAGGGAGCGAGGTACCCACGGGTCACTGAGGGCATGGAACGAAGGTAATTCAGCTCCGTGAGCGGTAGCTCTGGCGAACTCGGCCGCGGGGAATCCGGTGGCTCATCTCCATCGAAGTAACCGTAACAATTCTCATCGCTCGAACTGCGTTACTTCTTCCCCAGATGCTTATCAAAGAAATTGATGGTGACTGCATAAGCATCTCTTGATTCCGGAACGTCGGGATTGTAGAAGAACCCGTGAAACAGCCCCTCCCAGACGTGCAGATCGGCATCGACCCCAAGCCTGACAAGTTCGGAATGGGTATAAATCGCGCCACTCATCGCAAAATCTCTGGTGCCGGTCATCACTAACGTTGGCGGAAACTTCGACAGCACCTCCGCTGACTCGAGGGGAGCAACCAGCGGATCTTTGGGATTGGTATCGCTGAAGTATCCCAGCCGGACTCCTCCATCCCCGATGCCAGGCATGAGGCGACCTTCCCCTAGCGGAGTAGAAGTGTAAGTAGCGTCGCCGCCGAATGCACCGGCCGAGGCGCAGAAGATGCCGACAGCGCCGGGCCTGGGCAGAGAGTGGGTCTGAAACCAGGCAATGGACTCTGAAGTCAGCATGCCACCGGCTGAGCAGCCGTATATGCCAATGTTTTCGGGCTTGTAGTTTTTTAACAATTCGCGGTAAACGCTGGCCACATCTTCGCTGGCTGCTGGAAATTTATTCTCTGGTCCCTGACGGTAGTCAACGCTCACCACCTTGATCCCGCCCAGCGATGCAATCGGTCTCGACTCGAGCTCCGCGCATCCAGGCCAGCAACCGGAAAATCCCCCTCCGTGAAGATTAATAAGCACGCGGCTCTGGTTCGCTGCTGTCAGTCCCGTTGCAGGTAGATAAACAAAGGCATGCACACCTCCGATCTTTGTATCTTCCATGGAAACGGGAAACAGGATCTTTTGCCTTTCGAGATAGGTCTTCATGAAGCGTGGAATCCCCTTCTCCACATAAGTCATGGCCGGGTCTTGCATGTCGTGGAGATGCTGAACCAAGTACGCCTTGGCTTCCGGTGTGAGGAACTTCGATGGTGGCACTGCCTCGGCTGGGACCTCGACGGTTCCGTCTGCCTGGACGGACACGTTTGCGGCACGAGTGCTATCCCCTGGCTTCGCGGACGAGCCGGTCTGGCCAAAAACAATAGGACCGAAGGACACCATTAGCAAGGCACACACCCGGAGCAAGTCTGACTGGAGTGATCTCATGGAATCCCCCTTTATTTCTGCGCGACACAAACACAGCAAAACATGAAGCAAGGGAAACACGCCAAGCCGGCAAGGGTCAATACGAGATTGAACATTGAGTGAGCTCGCCCTTCCCATTGAGACTTGGGGTGGGACCTCGCGAAAGGCTAGAGCCGAAAGCTTATTTGCCCGAACTCGACGACATTTTCTTGACCATGGCGAGGACGAGCTTGCGGTCGCTGTCGTTCAAATTGGTGGCATAGCGGCGGATCTGGCTGAGGAAGCGCACTTCGTCGTCGGATAGTTGGGGCGCGGACGACTTGCCGTTGGCGTGGCCGGACTCGGAGAAAAACTGCGAGAGCGCGAGATCCATGGCACCGGCAATTTTTGACAGGGTATCGAGCGAGGGAATGGTGTGGCCGTTTTCCACACGGGACAGGTAGCAGCGCAACAGACCGGTGCGCTTTTCGATGTCGCCCTGCGACATTCCTCGTTGCAGGCGGTAGTCTCGGATGGTCTGACCGATATTCATTATTTAGGAAGCCCTACAGGATGGGGAATGGTAACCACTTCGGCAACTTATGGCAAGTGGAAAAGTAGCGCTGCCAGAATGGCACAAAGAAATCCGGGCTGGCGCAAGCAAATTCCTCCACAGATCCTCCCCGGGCAGGCTATTTTTTCAGTTGAGCGGCGAGGAATTCGGAGGTCCGTTTCCACGCGTCAGCGGCGTCGGCGGCGCGGTATCCGTCCTTATTGTTCGGGTTTTCGAAGCCGTGGCCCGCGTCATCATAGATCTTCACGTCAATCTTCTTGCCCAGTTGTTTCATCGCCGCTTCAAATTTGTGAACGTCGTCGGGTGTAATGCCACCATCTTGCGCGCCAAATAGGCCCAGGATGGGTGCGTGAATTTTCGCGAGCTCGCTGGGTTCGGTGGCAAGGTGACCGTAATTGATGACGGTGGCGGCGAGCGCAGGTTCTTCTAACGCGACATCGAGGGAATAGCCTCCGCCCATGCACCAGCCGATGGAGGCGATGCGGTCTTTGGTGACGTTGGGCTGAGCGGAGAGAAAGCTGACGGCGGCACGCAAGTCGCGACGGGCGCGGTCTTCGGGCACGCCACGCATGATCTCATGGGCCATTTCCGGCGTAGTGGCCACCTTGCCGCGATAAAGATCCACGGCCAGCGCCACGTAGCCTTCACCGGCGAGTTTCGCGGCCTGTTCTTTGACCCAGTCGTTGAGGCCCCACCACTCGTGAATTACCACGATAGCGGGAAACGGGCCCTTGCCGGCGGGGGTGTAGAGCACGCCCTGCACGGTTTCATCGCCACTTTTATAAGAGACAGCCTTTGACTCCACTTTGGAATCAGTGGCGAAAGCGGCGACAGCGAAAATGGAAGCGAGCAAGAGCACAATGGTGTTTTTCATTTCGTCCACTCTCCTGGAATGTTTGGCCCAAACACAAGCCCTTGCAAAGCAGTTTATTTGCCCGGTTGCGAAATATCTTTGATCCAGACGATATCGTATTTGCGGTCAAACGTGACAAACAGAATGCATTCGGTCTTCGATTCGCAGGAAAACCGGTGCTTGACTTGGCTGCGCATCGTGGCGAATCCGCCCGTTTTGAGCGTCGCCGCGGGCATTCCTTCCATTTCTGTCCGGACACTGCCCTGGGTCACAATCAGCTGTTCTTCTGCCGTGTGGTAATGCCAGGGTACCTCACATTTGGGGGATGCCTTGATGATGATGGTGGAAGGGCCTGAGTCTGGATCGCCGTTTTCCGTGGCGGAAGTCAGGCACTTCGGATCATCGGCGGTGAATTTCACCTTCGACAAGGGAACCACAACTCCAGGCTTTGCCGTTTGCGCGAATGCAGTGGCTAAGAGAAAAAGCACGGCAAGGCTTGCAGCAAGACATAAGTGCCACGGGAACCGACGGCTCATGTGCAGCTCACTTTCTGCAAATCGAGTTCCATATACAGTGCGCCGGCGATGGGGTTCGCGCAATACGGCGCGATTTCTTTGAACCCGAGCTTGCGATACATTGCGACTGCATCTTTCATCACCGGCTCGACGGTGTCGAGCCGCATGCGGTGATAGGCGATGGAGCGTGCGTCGGTGATGACGCGTTCCGCAAGCAGGCGGCCGAGGCCTTTGCCGCGAAACTGCGGGCGCACGTAGAGGCGCTTCATCTCACAGATTTGTGGTTCGAGCCGGTGCAGCGCGATGCAGCCCGCGAGTTGACCTTGATATTCCGCCAGTAGCAGACGGCCTTCTGGAGGAGCGTAGTCACCGGGAAGATCGGCGAGTTCTTGGTCGAAATTCTGGAAGCACAGGCTGAAGCCGAGGGATTGCGCGTACTCGAGGAACAAGTCCCGGGCTTGGGCGATCTGGGCGGGCGACTCGGCTTGAGCGAGCAATAAATCTCTTACCACGGGGGGAACTGAGGACACTGAGGATTCCGGGAGCTTGTGATCGGCCTGCATTTCTCTTTGACCTCAGTGTCCTCTGTGTTGAGTTTCTGAATTTTGTGTTGAGTTACTGAATTTATCCCATCAACATCCCGCCGTTCACGTTCAGGACGTGGCCGGTAATGTACGCCGCGTCGTCGGAGGCGAGAAAGGCGACGGCTCCGGCAACGTCGTCCGGCGAACCCACGCGGCCCAGCGGGATTTGCTGTGTGGCGTTCTGCTTGAACTCGTCGCCCAGCGCAGCGGTCATGGCGGTTTCGATGAATCCGGGAGCGACGGCGTTACAAGTAATATTGCGCGAACCCACTTCGCGGGCGATGGCCATGGTGAGGCCGATCAGTCCAGCTTTGGATGCCGCATAGTTCGCCTGACCGGCCTGGCCCATCTGGCCGAACACGCTGCTAACGTTGATGATGCGGCCCCAGCGCTGCTTGAGCATGGAAGGAATCGCCGCTTGAATGCAGAGGTAGGCGGAGGTCAAGTTGGTTTCGAGGACGGCGTCCCAGTCGGCGCGCTTCATGCGCATGACCAACTGGTCGCGGGTAATGCCGGCGTTATTGACAAGAATGTCTATCTTGCCAAACTGCGCGATGGCAGCCTTGATCGCGGCCTTGACCTGGTCTTCGTTGGCGACGTCGAGTTCAAAGGCGGCAGCCGTGCCGCCAGCGGCCGTGATTTCGGCGGCGAGCTCATCCAACTTCTGGCGGTTGCGCGCCGCGACCGCGACGGTTGCGCAGTCCCGCGCCAGGCGCAGGGCACAGGTGCGGCCAATGCCTTGGGACGCGCCGGTTACAAAGGCCACTCGGCCTGAAAGATTCATTTCGTTCGGCTCCTCGGCTCGGATGATGGCAACGACCGCCGATTATAAACCGCCCGCCGAACACCCACCACAAGGACACGGAGGCACAGAGGATTTCCCGGGCACCCCGGCTTTCGCAATGCCGTTCTCCGTGCCTCGGTGGTTAGGTGTTGGTTTTGCAACGTTGCGTGATCGCCCACGCGGCAAGTACCATTCCAAGACACAACATGACCAACGCCATTGTGAATGAGACTGCCGTGAACGATCCCAGCCAAGCCGATTCCGCCGGTCGTCCGCATCGTTCGACGACGCGGGGCGAGGACTCGACTCCCGCGACTGCCCGAGTCGGGGCCGAGCCTGCGCAACCAGCAGTTGAAGTTTTCGCTGTATACGGCGTCGAGCCGGAAGTGCAGGCCTATGCCATGGCCAAGTATTCGCGCTCAGCGCTCTCGATGAAAGAGTCTCTGCGCGAGATCACGACACAGAAGGCGGAAAAGTTTCTCAACACATTTTATTTTCAGTATGGCCACCGCTCGATAGCCGACCTGGCGCACATTGCGCTGGCGATTGAAAAGCTTTCGATTCTAGCGGCGATTGAACTGGCCGACGAGCAGCGCTGGGACGGACAGGAACGCTCGACACGTTATCAGGATTTCAAGAAGAGCGGCTACTACACGCCCGACTTTGGCGCGGATGAATCCGCGCGCAAGCTCTACCGCGACACGCTGGATTTTCTTTTCGCCGAATACGACGCGCTGTCGGAGCGCATGTTTCAGCACCTGGCCGGCATCACGCCGAAACCGGCGGAGATGAAGCAGGACGCGTACGAGCGCACGTTGAAAGCGCGGGCGTTCGACATCACGCGCTACCTGCTGCCGCTGGCCGCCAATACGTCACTGGGAGAAATCGTCAACGCGCGCACGCTGGAGAATCAGGTCGCGCATCTGCTCTCGCATACGCACGCGGAAGTGCGGCATTTAGGGGAGTTGCTGAAAAAAGCGGCGATTGGCCCCGCTTACAACGTGGCGGCGGAGTCGCTGCAAGAACTGGTGGAGCAGATCCGCGCGCTGGACCCGGCGCTGGGCGAGCGCGCCGCGCAGGAGTTGCTGCGCGAAGTGCGCGTTGCGCCCACGCTGGTGAAATATGCCGACCCGAACGTTTACGAGATGGAAACGCGCCGAGAACTGCGCCAGGCTGCGCGTGAATTGTTGGGCAATGAGCCCATCGCGCCCAGCCGCGCGTTTGTGGACCTGCTCGACGACGAGCCGCTGGAGATCGAACTGGCCGCAACCTTGCTCTACGAGCATTGTCACTGCTCGTACAGGCAGGTCCGGCAGGCGGTGGAAGTGGCGGGCGAGCGGCGTCGGCGCGAGATCATTGACCTGGGCCTGCGGCACCGCGGCAAGCACGACGAATTGCTGCGCCCGTTCCGCGCCGGACAGCAATTCCGCTTCGACATTCTGATGGACGCGGGCGGCTTCCGCGACATGCACCGGCATCGCCGCTGCATTCAGGTGATGCAGTCGGCCACCACGCTGCATGGTTACGAGATGCTGCTGGATGTGGAAGACGCTGGGGCGCGGCCGCGCTACGAAGCCGCGATGCAGCGCGTACAAAGCGCGGTCGAGACTTTGGCCCGCCGCGATGCGTCTGAGGCCGAGGAGAGCTCGCAGTACGCGATCCCGCTGGCGTTCCGCAAGCGTGCCCTGTTCAAGATGGACTTCGCCGAGGCGCTTTATATCTCAGAGTTGCGCACCACGCCGGCGGGACATGTTTCTTATCGCAACGTGGCCTATGCGATGTATGAGGCGGTCGCGCGGAAATATCCGGCACTGGCCAAGTATTTTCGCGTGCATGATGTGACCGCGCCGGTGGATTTGCTGAAGAGGTAGGGCACGAGGACTTCATCGCGGTACTTGCTGTTCCAGCGTCGCTGCAATATGCTTGTCTTCAAGTCCGGAGTGGCAAAAAATCGCTGCGTTGCATTATTTATTCCGCACTGCCGCTGGAGGTCATATGGCCACCGTTCCGCATCCTCCCGATAGCGAGTCCTTCAGTATAGTTTTTGAAAGAGAAGACGATGGCCGGTGGCTGGCCGAGGTGCCTGAGCTTCCCGGCGTCATGGCTTATGGGGCCACTGAGCAGGATGCCGAAGTGAATGTCACCGCTCTTGCGCTTCGCGTCATTGCCGACCGAACCGAGCAGATCAGAAAGTCTCCGAAAGCCATCCGCTTTTTGTGAGTACTTGGCCGAGCAGTAAAGCAATCCGTGTATATCGGGCCTTGCTCCGCATCGGCTGGCAACCGAGATCGGAGAAGAAGGGATCCCACGTGCAGCTTCAGCGAGAGGGATTTCCCAACTACACATGGGCTTGGCATGACGGAGAAGAGCTTGGACCCGTCGCGTTGAAGAAGATTGCAAAGTATACCGGGCTGAGACCGGAGGATTTGTAGCGGTCGCACGGAAGTATCCAGTGCTGGTCAAGTATTTCCGCGTGTATGATGTGACCGCCCCCGTGGATTTGCTGAAGAGGTAAATAGGACTGGCCGCGCTTCGTCGTTTTCAGCAAAAACAGCGCGGGCGATTGCAGCGCACATCGCCCCGCTACCTGCTTAGATTTTGCGAGTAAGATTTCACCCGGCAATTCGTAGTATCCCAGACCGCCCCCACATGATTTGTCGAGCTTCGCCCGACGGACAGACGGGGGCGGCTGTCCCCACGTGGGCCGTGGCGGCGGCGGACAGCAGGTTCCTCCACTCCGCTTGCTTCGCTGCGCTTCGGTCGGGATGACAGTTCTAACAACCTACAAGGCGAAATACGTTTTCGCGTGCAGGACGCTGTTTTCGTCGCCGATGACGACGCGGTCTTCCCACGCGGGATCGGTGGCGACCAGAAGGCGTGTGGGCTTGACGCCTTCTGGGAGGGCGAATTCGAGCATCGTGGTGAACGAGTCGGAGGGCTTGAGCGGAGTGAGGAGAGGCGTGCCGCCGGTGGCGATGGGTGAGTAAGCGTGGCCGGATTCGTCGAAGAGCAGGACGCGGCGTGGGGATGGGGTTAGGGGCGCGTCTTTGGGGCGCTGCGGCGACGTGGTGGTCTCGTCAAAGCGAGTGCGGAGCGTGACCTGATAATGCGCGCCTGCGGGTTGCGCGTCCACAACGGAGTAGGCGAGATGGCAGTCAATTTCGCAGAAGTATTTTTCCTGGGCACGGGCCAGGGTTTGCGGATGGCTGGCGAGAGAGAATCCAGCGAGCAGCAGGGAGTAGAGCACGGCGCCGGCGGCGGCGATGGTCAGCACGATGCGCGCGAGTTCTGGCTTCCTGGCGAACCACGCGACCAGCGCGATGGTGAGACAGAGAAAGAGGCCTCCGCCGGCTCCGAGGAAGGCGAGCACGGCGACCGGAGCGGGAAAGTTCATATTGCTGGCAATGACGGGTGACATGCGATCCATCTCCGAAAAGAAATTTGGCATGTTATTGGGGACCGAAGGATAGATTTCGTCGGCGATCCAGTAGTTTTCGAGCAGTACGGCAAACAAAGTGCCGAACAGCCAGAGCGCCCAGCGGAAGCGCGCGAGCAGCGCCGGCGCGAGAACGGATTGCATAAAGGCGTCGCCGAGATAGGCGGCGCAGTAGAGCAGGTTCGCTAGCAGACCGAGGCCGGCAAAGGCGATGAATGCGGAGAGCGTCATCGCCGGACGGAAATGCGGCCACGTGGCGACGAACCAGATGATCACGACAACGGTCAGGATGCCGGTGTAGAGGAGGCGGCGCGGCTCCCAGAAATGGGCGGCTTGGGCGAGTGGTTTCATGGGTTTATCATTCATGAGCTGTATTGGCGGGGAAGTTCCTCCTTCCCCATTTCCACTTCTTGCAAACGACCCGAGCCGTGCGTACCCGCGACAGGCTCGCTAAAATCAACGCCGCACGCGTTCGTAGAATCCCATGTCTCGCAAAATCGGCGAGACATGGGGCACCCCCGTCTTTCGAACACTCCTGCGAAACCTGTCGAACAGTGAGGTCAATCCCCGACCCTTCGACTTCGCTCAGGGCAGGCCCTGTGGCAAAGAACGCGACAAGGACGGGGCACACAACTTATTTCTCTTCGCGCGTCAGGCGGATCCAGTCCTCCATTTGATCAAGATAAGCGGCGAGGGCGCGGCGGCCCGGCGACATGAGCCGGTATTCGGTGCGCGGCACGCGGCGTTCGAACGACTTGACGCAGGAAATGTATTGGGCGTCTTCGAGCTTGCGCGCATGGACGCTGAGGTTACCGTCCGTGGTTTGGAGAATACGCTTGAGGTCGGCGAAGCTGAGCGAGTCGTTGGCGGCGAGCGCACTGACGATGCCGAGGCGCAGGCGTTCGTGAATCAGTCGGTCGAATTCTGGCAGCGCTGGAGCCGAGGCCGGGGACTTCGTTTCAGACTTGGCCGAGGATGCGGCGCGGGGCTTGCTGTGGGCTGATTGAGTGCGAAGTGCGAGCGATTTAGCCACCGTGCCTCCGGGCGATCAGGATTCCGAACAAGATGTGCAGGCCTCCGAAAGACGCGGCCAAATAACCGTCGCCCCAGGAGGGCGGGGAAAGCGCCGCCAGCGTTCCCGCGGCCATAAATCCGAGCCCCATCACCGGCACCAGAGATACGGAGTAAAAGCCTGCAGTGGTGACGCCGGCCCCGTAGAGAAGCATCCAGGTGGCCGGAATGGCGGAGTCTGCGCCGGCATGATGCAGCAGCCAGGTAAGGACGGCAGCGGCGGCGAATGCCGGGCCGAGGCCGGTGGCCACTTTGCGTCCGGGGCCGGTGAACAGTGGCAGACCGACGCGCTCGGCTTTGGCTCGCATGCAGATGGCGGCGATAGCGGCGGCAACGACTGCATCGGCAAGCCAGATGCGGAGCCACGCGCCGGGATGATGCGAGGCGAACCAGGCTGCGAGCAACGCGGTAGCGCCGACGATGATCTGGCCGCGACCGGAAACCGCAGTGAACGACGAGGACCGGGTGATGGTCTCGCGAATGAAGCGCAGGTCGTCGGCAGGCTCAGGCGGCAGCGGCTGAAAATGGCCGGGTCGGCGGATGCGGTGCTGGCGGGGGTCGCGCATGAGGATAGATTGACACGGCCCTGAATGATTGTCAAGGACTTTGTGATACAGAGTAAGGGCCTTGGATTTCTGCCCTTCAGCTGATCGCACCATTATTTCCAGACAGGCCTCTGGTCTTTATGTCCCTCCTGCCGGGCCTGGTTTGAGTCTGTACGCCCTGAGCTGCCTTGATCCCGTGGTTGTGATGGTGCTGGCGAGATCGCGCACCGCCTGGCTGCGGTACACTGCATGGCAATGTCCTATTCTGCGGACCAACTCGGTTTCGCCTTTCGTCCGCCGGAGCGGCGGGTGTGGGCGGTGCGGGAACTGGTGGCGGCGGTGCGCACGCACGTGGAGCGCGAGTACGCGGACACCTGGGTGGAAGGCGAGATTTCAAATTTTCGCGCGCCGGAATCGGGGCATCTCTATTTCACGTTGAAGGACGGGGCGGCGCAGATTCGGGTGGTGATGTTCCGGTCGGCGGCGCGCCTGCTGCGGTTTCGTCCCGCCGACGGGATGCAGGCGGTGGTTCGCGGGCGGGTGACGATCTACGAAGATCGGGGCGAGTTGCAGATCGCGGCCGAGTATCTGGAGCCGAAGGGCGCTGGCGCGCTGCAGATTGCCTTCGAGCAACTGAAGGCCAGACTCGAGGCGGAGGGTCTGTTTGCCGCGGAGAGAAAGAAGCTGCTGCCCGCCATCCCGTCGAGGATCGGGATTGTGACTTCGCCACAAGCGGCGGCGCTGCGCGACATCCTGAATGTTCTGCAGCGGCGGCATCACTCGGCCAATGTTCTCATTTATCCGGCGCAGGTTCAGGGAGACAACGCGGCGGCCGACGTGGCGGCGGGGGTGAAGTACTTCAACCAGAACGACGCCGTGGAAGTGATCATCGTGGCGAGGGGAGGCGGGTCGGCGGAAGACCTGGCCGCGTTCAATGATGAAGCGTTGGCTCGCGTAGTCGCGGGGTCGAAGATTCCGGTGATTTCGGCGGTGGGACACGAGACGGATTTCACGATCCTCGATTTTGTGGCGGACCTGCGCGCGCCGACGCCTTCGGCGGCGGCCGAACTAGTGATGCGGTCGCGGCAGGAGGTCGCCGAGCAGGCAGAATCGCTGCATCGCCGGTTGGAGCGCGGGTTGCGGTATCGCTTGTTGATGGCTCGGCAGCAATTGACCGAACTGGTGCAGCATGGGGCGTTCGGGCGCATCATGGATGCGCTCAACCGGCGGCAGCAGCGGCTGGACGATTTGAATTACCGCATGGAGCGAGCTGAGCGCGGCCGGATTGAGGATTTGCGAAAGAGGTGGGAGTCGGTTTCCGGGATGGTGCGGCATTACGATTTGCGGCTGGTGCTGGCGGGGACGCGCCACGAACTGGCGGCGAGGACCGAAGCGCTGACGTCGGACATGCGCAATCTGCTGTTGCAGAAGACGGTGCGAGTAGAGCGGGCGATGACGGCGCTGGAGGCATTGTCTCCGGTGGCAATCTTGGAGCGGGGATATGCTTTGGTGTTTGACGCCGAGGGCGGGTTGATTAAAGATGCAGCGCAGGTGAAGGCGGGCGCGAAGATCAAGGCGCAGCTGGCGAGAGGGGAACTGCGGGCCACGGTGGAAAAATAGATTTGGTGCTGAGATGAAAACAATTGATTCCTCGGCATGATCTTGGTTGGGCGACTGCAAGGTAGCCTGGGAATCAAGGGGTTTAGATTAAGGTCTGAGTGCGACGGGAAGGAGACGCAGTGACTGGGCTGGGACCGTGGGCACAAGGCGCACTGGCGGCGCTCGACATTCTGCTGGTGGCGGTATTGATTTACCAGGTGTTAGTGATGATCCGCGGCACGCGGGCAGCACCCATGCTGGCGGGGTTGGCCGCAGTGGCGGCGGCTTTTCTGCTGGCGCGCGTCGGCGAGTTGCCCACGTTGAACTGGCTGATCAGCCGATTGCTCCCCTATGCAGTGTTTGCGCTGATCGTGGTATTTCAGTCGGAGATCAGGCACGTGCTGGCGGACCTGGGGCGGAGAATCAGTTTCCTGCGCGGTCCAGTGTCGGGCAGCGAGGCCTATGACGACATTGTGCTGGCGGCAAATCTTTTTCAACAGCAACAGACGGGTGCGCTGATCGTGATTGAGCGCGACATCGGACTGCGAACGTACGTCGAGAGTGGCGTGCCCATGGATGCGCGACTCTCTTACGATTTACTGGCGACCATCTTTCGTCCCAGCGCGCCGTTGCACGATGGCGCGGTGATCGTGCAGAAGAACAGGATTGCCGCGGCCGCGTGTTTTCTGCCGCTCTCGATGAATCCGGTGCTCTCCACCCAACTGGGCACGCGGCACCGGGCCGGAATTGGAATTACGGAAGAGACGGATGCAATCGCCGTCATCGTGTCGGAGGAGACGGGAGCGATCAGCCTGGCGCTGGGCGGAAAGATTGAACGCGAACTTGGTTTGGAGCAACTGCGGGAGAGGCTGAGCAGCGAACTGCGGCGGCACATGTCGCCGGTGGCTCTGCCCACGGCGATTCCGCACAAGGAGGAATCGGACGCGATGAGGGAAGCGCGGCTGGACCTGGGACCGGACGTTGAGAGCGATGGCGACGATCCTGGAGAAAAACGATGACTCCGCTCTTGCGTCGTTTGTTCTTGCATAATTTCGCGCTGAAGGTGCTTTCGATCGCGCTGGCGACGGGGCTGTGGTGGCTGATCACACCCGAGCAGAAACCGGCGGAAGTCGCTCTGCGCGTGCCCATTGAGTTTTTGCACGTTCCGGAGAACCTGGAGATCAGCTCGGAGGCCGTGCCGGAGGCGCAGGTGCGGGTGCGCGGCCCGGAAGTTAACGTGAGACAGGTGCGCAGCACCGACATGCGCGTGACCGTGGATCTGAAGGACGTGAAGCCGGGCGAACGTACGTTCGATCTGTCGTCACAACAGGTGCAGGCGCCGAGGGAACTGGAAATACTGCAAGTGCTGCCGGGGCAGGTGCATCTCGCGTTCGATACCCGCGTCACCCGCGAGGTCGCGATTCGCCCGCGAGTACTCGGCAGCTTCGCTCCAGGGAAGCAAATCGCGCAAGTGGTCGCCGAGCCGGCCATCGTTTCGATCACCGGGCCGAAGGGCCGTGTCGAAAAAGTCGAATATGCAACGACCGATGCGGTGGACGCTTCGGGAGTGATGGAGCGGCAGACGTTTGTCACCAATGCGTATGTGTCCGATCCAATGGTGCAGATTTCCAGGCCGGTGCCGGTGCGAGTGACCGTCGTAGTCGCAAATTCACCGGGAAATATTCCTCAACCCTGACGTTTTGCCGGCCCGTCGTTTATTCTGATAGCGAAGTAACGCGTCCTGCCTTGCAGCTACAAATTCCTATGAGTCAGCCAGCGCGACAACTTTTTGGGACCGACGGGATTCGTGGAATCGCGGGCGAGTTTCCTCTGACGGCGGAGACGACATTCGCGATCGGCCGCGCGCTGGGGCATGACCTACTGCTCACGGCGCGGACCGCGAAGGCTGTCATTGGGCAGGACACGCGGCAGTCGAGTGGGTGGATTGCGGATCGAGTGTCGGCGGGACTGCGGGCGGTGGGCGTCGAGGTGCATAGCGCGGGCGTAATCACAACGCCGGGTGTGGCCTATCTGGCGCGGTCGCGAGGATTTGCGGCGGGCATTGTGATCTCGGCCTCACACAATCCCTGGCACGACAATGGGATCAAAGTGTTTTCCGGTGACGGATTCAAATTGCCCGACATGCGGGAACTGGAGATTGAGAAAGAAATCTTCGCGCTCATTGCTGACCCCATGGTGGAAAACAGCAGCGAGAGTGCGCCGTCAAGTTTGCCGGGCGAGGCGGAACTGCGCGAGGCCTATATTGCCTGGCTCGCGGCGGGCGTGGAGGCAAGACTTGGTGATCTGCGGGTGCTGGTGGATTGCGCGAATGGCGCCGCCGCGGCCGAGGCTCCGGAGTTGTTTCGCAGGCTGGGCGTGCGCGCAGATTTTGTTTTCGTCACGCCGGATGGTCGCAACATTAACGACGGATGCGGGGCGTTGCATCCTGAGACGCTGGCCACGGCCGTGGCTGCCGCGCCGGGGAAATACGACCTGGGCGTGACGTTTGACGGCGATGCTGACCGCGCGCTGTTTTGCGACGCGGCCGGGCGCGTGGTGAACGGAGACGGGATATTGCTTTTGGCGGCGCGCGATTTGCATGCTCAGGGAAAGCTTGTTGGTTCGACCATCGTTGCCACCACCATGTCAAACATGGGCCTGGAAGTAGCGCTGAAGAAATCCGGAGTGGTCATGCTGCGCGCCAACGTTGGCGACAAGTATGTGCTGGAGGAAATGCTGAAGACGGGAGCGATCCTGGGCGGCGAACAGTCGGGGCACATTCTGTTTCGAGACGGGGATGCGACCACAGGGGATGGCCTGATGACCGCGCTGCGCGTGATGGAAATCATGGCCCGAAGCGGGCGGACGCTGGCGGAGTTGGTCGGCGACCTGAAAGTCTTTCCGCAAAAAATTCAGAATGTGCGGGTACGGGAGAAGGTTCCATTCGCAAAAGTTCCGGCGGTGCAGCAGGCGATTGAAGCGGCTGAGCGTGAGCTCGATGGGAATGGGCGCGTGGTCGTGCGCTATTCGGGGACCGAGGCGCTGGCCCGGGTGATGGTCGAGGCAGAGTCGGAAGCCAAGATGGAAGCACTGACGGCGGGGATCGCGGCGGAGATACAGAAAGCATTGGGAGTGTAAGGCGCGCGCGAGATGTGGTTCTCTCAACTACCGTGTTCGCGTTCGCGTATAGCCGCGCGCATATTCTGGTACGGTTTGTCCGGGCAGGAGCCGTGCGTCGTCAATGGGCGTGCCGGTCTTCAACTCCAGGGGCACCACGCCGGCCCAGGTGGGGAACGCGTAGTCGGGCTCATCGTCCACGGGTGGGCCCTGGCGGACCTTGGCGGAAAATTCCTCGATTGGCAAACGCAAAATAGATGTTGCCTTGAGCTCCCGCTCGTTGGGCAGGCGGGAATCGGCCCAGCGGCCAGGCAGGATGTGTTCGCTCAGCAGGCGAAGCGCCTCGAGCTTTTCGCCGGGATCGCCCACCAGCGTGGCTTTCCCGAGTATCACTACCGAGCGGTAGTTCATTGAGTGATTGAAGATGGAGCGCGCGAAGACGAGCCCATCAAGCAGCGTGACCGTGACGCAGACGGGCACGCCTTCTTTGACTTGCCGCAACATGCGGCTCGCCGACGAACCGTGAATGTAGAGCGCGTCGCCGTGGCGGCCGAAGGATGTGGGAATCACGAAGGGCTGGCCGTCCACAACGAAGCCGACGTGGCAGAGGAAGGCTTCATCAAGAATCTTGTAGGCGGCGTCGCGATCATAGACGGCGCGCTCGGGCTCGCGGACCACACGGGTGCGCGGCGTTGGCTGATGGGGTTGGGACATTTCGGGTATTGCTCCAGGCTAGCGCCAAGGGTGGGTAAAAGAAAATTGTAGCGCAAGAGTGGCGCTCGGCTTTAGGGATGAACTTAAAGCCGAGCGCCCAGGGCCTGCTTCCTACCAGTTCAGCTTCATCGCAAACTGAAACTGGCGAGGGTCATACGCCGACGTGGCCTGGCCGGCGTTGCTGAACAGCGGGCTGACCGCGGCCACGTTGTTGCGATTGGCGATGTTGAACATGTCGGCGATCAAGTCCATGCTGAAGCGCTCGGAGAAGTAGATGCGCTTGGAAACGCGGAGGTCGTCGAACAGTGTCCACGGGCTGACGCCGGCATTACGTCCAAGGTTGCCGTCGAGCGACTGCAACGTACCGTTGAAGTTCAGGATGCAAGGCTCCTGGAAAACTCCAGTCGGGGAATATTTCGAATTCACCGGCGTGTTGCCGAGCGCCGTGCAAGCGGGGTTGGCGAAGGTGTTGGGACGGCCAGTCAGACCGGAGAGCTGCAAGTTGTCGCCGCTGCCGGTAATGATGTTGAAAGGGCGTCCGGTGGCGACTTCGATGAGCGGCGCGAAAGTCCAGTCGCTTAGGAAAGTCTGGCCGAAGCTTCCCGAGGAATGGCCGGTCTGGTAGACGCCGCTGAAGACGAAGCGGTGGCGCTGGTCAAACAGCGAGGTTGCACGGTCGAGGGCGGGATAGAAGCTGTCTTGCGGGGTGAGCGTGGACTGCAAATCGGTGGAGTCGTCAATCGCGTGTGAGTAAGTGTAGGAGGCGCGGAACTGATAGTGGCTGCGGAAGCGCTTGATCAGGTTGGCGGTGAAGCCGTGATAGATGGAGCTGCCGTTGGAGTAATTGGCGTCGACATCGCCAAAGGGCACACAACCTGCGAGAGTGAGGGGGTTGCAGTTGGCGTTGATGCCTTGGGCAGAGAGGCCACTCAGAATCTGCTGGGCCACGCCGACGCAATAAGCTCCCGACGGGCCCTGGGAAAGATAGGCCTGGGCAATCGAAGGATTCAATCCTCCACGACGGAAAAAGCCGAGCAGGGACGCATCCGCCCAGAGCGGAGTGTTTGGCAGGGAACATCCCGAGACGGTAAACGGACTGGATGCCGTGGCACCGGAGAGGAAGTAGTTCTGGACCATCAGTGCGCCGTTGACGGCATTGGTGTTGATGGGCCGGTTCAGGTGCCGGCCGGCGTTGAAGTTGTAGGCCAGATTCAGGGCAAAGCCGCCGCCGAAATCGTGCTCAATGGCGAGGTTGGCCTGCTGGGCGTAAGCGTAAACAAAATTCTTGGACTGGGGATAGCCGAAGGGCTGAAAGCCGAGCGGCTGGAAAGTGGCAGGGTTGAGGTAAGCCTGGTTGAGAAACACCGAGGGGTTGGCCGTGGAGATTACGCCGCAAGCGGCGGGGTTGGGGCAGGAGAATAGCTGCGTGGCCGGATTGTAATTAAGCGCAGCCAGTCCAGCGGCGCTGGTAGCCGGCGAGCAGGGTGAAGCGAGGTTGCCGCCCGGAGGGGGAACCAGGCCCTGGAAAATTTCGACGGCATTGAGGTTGCCGGGTTGGCCGGCGCCCTGGCAGGGATTGCCGGGGCCAAACGCGAGCTGCCCGCTGCTCGAACCGTCCGAAGCGTCGCCGAGAAAATACAGGCCCAGCAGGGGATGATCGTAAAAAATTCCATACGAAGCGCGCAGCACGGTTTTTCCGTCGCCTTTAGGATCGACAGCAATGCCAATGCGCGGCTGGAAATTGTGGGTTGCGGTCTGAATGCCTTTCTGGACGCCAAGCAAGTTATATGCCGCCTGCGCCAGAGGCGAGGAGATCGGCCTCAGCGTCGGAGGCTTTTCAATGTCATAGCGCAGTCCGTAATTCAGCGTGACATTGTGGTTGATGCGCCAGGAATCCTGCCAGAAAGCACCGATGGGAATGTTGTGGAAAGAGTCGTGGGGAGCGCCGAGACCTTGCACGAAGTCGCCGGGAATGCCCGCGCCGTAGGACTGCACGGCCGAAAGAACGGGCGCGCCGGGAAATGCAGCGAACGTGCCGAAGTCATAGACGCCGCCATAGTTGACGGTGAAAGTGGCATCGAGAGGGATGTAATTGAAGTCAAATCCAAATTTCGTGTCGTGGTGGCCGATAGTCCAGGAGAAGTTGTCGCCGAATTGGTAGCGCTGCTCGGTGCGCTGGATGTAAGAGTACGGCTCGCGGCCAATGTAGGCATAGCCAGTGATGTTATCGCCCGGAGAGGTGCCCGAGGGGGTGTGGGTGTTGTAGAAGTAGGACAGGCCGCGGCGCGCATACTGGAAGGTGAACTCATTCACTTTGTCGCCGCCAAAGGTGGCCACTTCTTTGAGCACTCCAGCCACGTCCCGAAAAGTCTGCTGCGACGTGCGGGAGTAGGCATTCTGACCGAAGGGCTGATCCTGTCCGCCGACTTCGATGCCGGTGACGGTCGAGGGGCTGACGTTGGCCCGCAGGGTAAGACGGTTGCTGCCGCTGATGTTGTGGTCGAGCCGTAGAGAGTAGACGCTGGTGCCTTCAAAAACCGGGAAGTTGCCGGTTTGCGAGGTCAGCGGTTGGAACGACGCTGGAATTCCCCCGCAGATGGGACCGGTGGTTTGACAGGTGGTGATGAATTGGGCCAGAGGGTTTCCGCTGGCGGGCGTGGGCAGAAATCCGCCCGCGACCAGAAGCGCAAAGGCCGCGGGGTACTGGCCATTGAGAGCTACCCCGGAGCTGGCGCCAACCAGGATTGAATACTGTTGTGCGACTGAAAGCGAGGGCGGCGAACTCAGGAACGCCGCCTGGGGAGCCGTGGCCTGGATGGCAAAAGTCCCGGCGGGTGCGCCGAAAAATGGGGAAGCGTCGAACGGCACCAGCCCGAAGTTGTTCTGCCCGATGCTCGAAAAACCGGTCTCATGCCGCCGGGTAATTTCATATGCCAGATAGAAATAAGTTTTATCTTTCTTGATGGGGCCGCCGACGGCGAAACCGGCCTGCACGCGGGTATATGCAGGGTTCTTGACCGTGCTGAACGGGTTTACCGCTTGAAACGCGCGGTTGCGGAGATAACCGAAAACGTCACCGTGGAAAGCGTTGGAGCCGGAGCGGGTGATGATGTTGACCACGCCTCCCGCGGCGCGTCCGTATTCTGCAGCGTAGCTATTGGTGATGATCTGGAACTCCTGCACCGCTTCCTGGCTCACAGTCGAGCGGACACCGTTGATGGAGTTGTCGGTGGCGTCGGCGCCATCCACGTTGACCAGGTTCGAGCGTGCCCGCTGGCCGCTGATGTTCAGGCCTGAGGTTGGCGCAGCGCCGGTGTTGGGAGCGTTATCGCGTACGACTTGCGAATCGGTCAGCGTGAAGTTGATATAGCTGCGCCCGTTGATTGGCAAGTTATCGATGGCGCGCTGGCTGATCGTGTTGGTCGTGGAGGTGCGGGAAGTTTCGACCAGTCCGGCCTCGCTGCTGACGGTGATGACATCCTTGCCGGTGGCGATGCCGAGCGAGACTGGCAGTTCCGCCATTTCCCCGACGGTGATCACCACGCCGGTGTCCTCGGTGTGGGCGAACCCGGCAGCTTCGACAATCACGGTATAAGTCCCCGGCGGCAGCAGCCGGGCGCTGTAACCACCCTGTCCGTCGCTGACCGCGGAGCGGTCCAGTCCCTTGCCTGGGTCGCGGACGGTAACCGTGGCGTTGATGACAAAGCTGCCCTTGGGATCTTTCACGGTGACGTGGAGATCGCCGGTTGCCGCGCCGCCCTGGGCGAACGCAAGATGACTGAGCAGCCACAACGATGCGAGGCAAATTGCTTTCAGTGTGCGAGTCATGATTTCTCCCTTGAGTCCGCCGGCACTAGCGCGCAGCGGTAAAGGCCGCCCACACGGCAGCCAGCATAAATAGAACCAATCAGTCGTAAACGCATGTCCCCGCTGGATTACACATCAGATGGCACAGAAAGTTCAAGAGGGAAGAAGGTGGCAGTCACCCTCTGGTTATTGGCCCCGGCACTGCCGGCCCCGCGAGATGGAGTGCCGGCTATTGGATTGCCACAGAGAAGCGGGCAGCATCGGCCGGATCCTGCAGCCTGCCAAACAGCATGGCCGAGGTCCCAACCTTCAGATACTGCTGCTGGAACGGAGTGATGGCCGAACCGGAGGCCGGCCACGCCATGGCGACATAGATTCTACCCAGCGCCACGAAAGCGTTGCGGCGGAGCAGGAAGGCGTCTTCCACCAACTGGCTGGCCGCCTCCGAGCGGCGCGCGTCTTTCTGCATCAGCGCCCCCTGCCCAATCTGCGCCAGGATCGCCGCATTGTGCGAGGCCACACGGACATACGCCGATATGGCTTGCAGCCGCGCGTGACGGACCCTCAGGTAGTCCCAGGCGGGGAGATGGAGACGAAGATACGCGTCCTCGAAAGGATCGGCGAGGTTGCGGAATGCCTCCAGGTCGAGAGGCTGGAGCTCCAGCGTAAGATTTGTGTTTTTGGAAGCATGACGACGGCGGCCCACGGTAATCCGGAGGACCTGGACCAGCGCCAGCAGGGCGGCGGCTACGATGAAGATCGTGAGATTCATAATTGTAAAAGGCGTTCTAGTTCGCGATTCCAGGTTTCAAGATGGTGATCGGCAGGTAACTCGCTGGACTGCAGCGAAACTGGTTCTGGCGCCAAAAGGTAGTAAATCCAAATCAAGACTGCCACGTGGTAGGTGGCCATGTTGGCCACGTCGAATAGGTTGCGCGCGCCGTCGAAAGCGCCAGAGGCGGTGACGGCCCACGCCGCCAGATGCTCGCACCAAGCAATGCCGAAGCCCAGCGCGATGCCAAACTCAAGCTTGCTCCAGGCCACGTGAAAATAAGCGGCCAGCAGGAAAATCGAAAGAATCAGGCCCGCCTGGGTAATGTAAAAAGTCTGCTGTAGGAGGTGAGCGCTGGTGATCATCCAGTGGGTCTCGCCCGGATCTCGAATGGCCGCAGCCACGCTGGCAAACAGGATCAAGAACGCCCCGAAGCCGCCCACCACATTGCGTCCGGTGCGGGCCAGAGAAGGCCAGTCCCGCAGCAGGCTTTGCAGCAGTTCGGCGATCACGGCAAAACGGAACAAGCCTTCTAGAATCACACCCGTACAGAACGCGTCCCACCATACCTGTGGGCGAACGGATGGGGTAAGGTCCAGCCCGTAAAGAACAAACTCCTCCAGGGCCTCGAAGATCAGAAAGCAGAAAAAAACGGGCAGCCGCCGGTGCAGCCCGCGCCGCCACAACAGCAGGGCAAACCCCAGCTGCAGCACGTGCGGGGCTACCCACAAGTAGTGCCAAATCAATGAATGCGCCTGCAGCATGTTGATCGCGCACTATACCGCGATCTGCTGCAGGCGGCAATTAAATTTGTAGTTTGTACGGATTTCGTAACAACCGGACCTTCCGACCCCTACTAGGGCTTGCAGAGAGCGCCCTTGCTGCCGCAGGAAGTCGAGCCAACTCCGTCGGCGTGGGCAAGGGAAGGGAGAACGAGGGTGTTTACGAACAGAACAGCGGCGGCGAGGATGAGCAGGGTGCGTTTCATGGGGTATTTTTTCTCCTTGTTTGGGGGGCGACAACGGCGGGATAATGACACGCAACATGAACAAACGACGCGAACTAGTTCGAGACTCCGGGTGTTCGCAATTCGTAACAAGGTCAGCGCGAGAATGACTCTTAAATCGGCACTGGAAGACTTTTGGGATACCACGCTGGCCGCGGTAACGGGGCTTTTGGGAAAGTTGCGTTATATTTCTTCCCTGCGTGGCGGGAGCCAGCGCTATAACCACTGGGGCATGGGCGTGGTCCACGGCGAAGAAGCGTCGGACCGCGCGCTGCGGGCCGCGCACGGAGAACTGTTCCGGCAGGTGTTGAGAACGCCGATGGCGGATCTGGTGGTTGACTTGCAGAATTCCAGCGCCAGCGCTGGAGCGCCGCCCGATGCCTATGTGCAGGAAGTGCGGGGCAATGAACAGCTGATCCCGGTACGAAGTGATGCGGCTTCCACGGGCCACTTCAAGGCAGTGGTGATGGGGCTTTCGAGCCTGACACGGGCTCAAGCGCAGTCCACTCGGTCAGGCGCATGGCCACTCCGACCACCTGTCCCAGCACCTCCGCTTCCTGAGGATGGCGCAGCACGCGGACTTGTACCGGGGAAAGAGGATGAGGCTGGAGAATAATATCGTTCTCCCGCACGCTGCACCAGCAGCACACGAAACCGTCGCGGGTCTCAATAAAGTAGATGGGGCGCTCGTATTCGGATCGCCACGCGCCGTCGGTCACCTTGCTGCGGGTCTCATCCACCTGAATGAAACTCCCCGGACGCAGCAGTGGATACATGGTGAAGTCCTGGCTGCCGATATATCCGTAGGTAAAGTCCGAAGTGGCGAACTGTGATAGATAGGAGAGGGGAACCAGACCCCACTGCTCCACCATTCTGCCCAAGTGAGTGGTGCGGCGGTTGTCGAACGCCGGATCCATGTGCAGGGGTACCTGCATTGCGGCCGCGCCGGCCAGCACATCGGAGACGTGAGAACGGGGTGGTGACACCAACCCCAGATCAGCGACCGTGTTGCTCATCTCCACGCCATACCAGGTCAGCAACTCGTGAATATCTCGACGATAAATCACCGATAGTGTGTAAAGCCTGTAAATACTTGGAATTAGCCCCTTGGTCTCGATATCGGAGAGTCGGCTGGGTGGCAGGGAGAATTCCTCGTTACGGTACTTTTCCGCGATCCTGGCGCTGGATGTTTCCACGTCTCGCATGGTGAGACCCAGCTTTTCACGCAGCGTTCTGAGGCTCTTACCCGCGGGAAGCAATGTACTAATCCTCCGCCCTTCCGATAGCCCAGATGTATACCACGACCCATCGTTGCGCGCCACAGATTTCCGAAAAACGATTTTGTTACGCAAATGGAACAGCGATCGGGCTTGTGGGACTTGCCTTCCCGACAGATTCCCGAAATGGGAAGAATCCGACCCCGGCTCCGCGGATATGACACGCCGATGCTCCTATTCCGATTGTGTAACGCGCCCGCCTGCAGCCTTACAAATCCTCAAATAAAGTCCTTCACCCCATGTTTGGAGGCACTCACCCACCTGACTTTTGTCATCGCGGGCCGCTGATGAACTGCACTGGCCGGCGGCGCTGCCTTCAGAGAATCTAGTGATGTCACGAGGAGGGATTCAGGATGGGGAACGCGCTGCGGGCCGAGAGAGAGACCGCGAATGATATCAAGAACCGGAAGGGGGAATCCGTCGCGGTTCTGGACGGCGTCACGAAAGACTATGGCGAGATCAAGGCCCTGCGGGGAGTGGGCCTGACCGTCCGGGCGGGAGAACTGGTCGCATTGCTGGGGCCGAACGGGGCCGGCAAGACGACCGCCGTGAAGCTGTTATTAGGCCTGATGCCGCCGAGCTCCGGCAACGTCCGCGTCTTCGGGCAGGACCCAACCCGGCCACAGAACCGTGCGCGCACCGGCGCGATGCTACAGGTCGGCCGGGTGCCCGAGACCCTGCGGGTCCGGGAACATATAGACCTGTTTTCCAGCTACTACCCCAGTCCTATGCCTTTGCAGGACGTCCTGCATGCAGCTGGTTTGAGCGGCCTGGCTGAGCGCAAGTTCTCCGATCTATCCGGCGGGCAGCGTCAGCGCGTGCTGTTTGCCCTGGCGATCTGCGGAAATCCAGATCTGTTGTTCCTGGACGAGCCCACCGCCGGGCTCGACGTGGAGGCCCGGCGAATGGTGTGGGAACAAGTAAGACGCCAGGTGGATGCGGGCCGGACCGTGCTGCTGACCACCCATTATCTGGAGGAGGCCGACGCGCTGGCAGACCGCATTGTGATGATTCATCAGGGTGCGATCGTAGCCGAAGGCACCACCGCCGAAATTAAGGCACGCACCAGCGGTAAGAAGATCCGCTTCTTCAGCAGCCTGAATCTTGATCAGTTGCGGGCGCTGCCCGGTGTTCTGACCGCGCGTGCGGACCGAGAGACTCTGGAAATTTCCACGATTGAGCCGGAGGCCGTCGTGCGCGAACTTTTGGCGCGCGACAACAAGCTCTCAGGTCTTGAAATCAGCGGCGCCGGACTGGAAGAAGCCTTTCTCGCGCTGATGAAGGATGAACCGAAGGCTTGAGCGGTTCGGTTTCAGGTCACAACGCGAGACTACCGCCAAAAAATCCTGGAGGGCACAAAGATGAACGCGACCGCGACACAAATGCAATTCAGCACTGAACGCACCGCACTGATCTATTGGAAGGAGGCGAAGTACGAGATGCTGAAGATGCTGCGAATGCGCACTTACACGATGTCGGTCATCGGATTCCCGCTGATGTTCTATGTGCTCTTCGGACTGCTGCTGAATTCGAAGGAGGCCCCGATGGGCGGAACGACGTTGCCGGCATACCTGATCGCCTCCTACGGAACGTTTGGCGTGATGGGCGCTTCGCTGTTTGGCACCGCCGCCAGCCTGGCGTCGGAGCGCGGCCTGGGATGGCTGCAATTGAAGCGGGCGAGTCCCATGCCGCCCTCCGCTTATTTCGCGGCGAAAGTTATGATGAGCATGTTTTTCAGCGCCACCGTGGTCCTGCTGCTGATGCTATTGGGCGCGATCTTCGGAGGCGTACACCTCGGGTTCTGGTTGGCGGTGAAGCTGTTGGCGACGCTTGTGGCCGGGTCGCTGCCGTTTGGCGCGATGGGGCTGGCCCTGGGCTATTTTTGCGGGCCGAATTCCGCCGCAGGTGTGGTCAACTTAATCTACTTGCCGTTGTCGTTCTGCAGCGGGCTCTGGGTGCCCTATATGTTTCTGCCAAAGTTTATCCGGCAGTTCGCCCACGCTTTGCCGTCGTATCATCTGTCCCAGTTGGGCCTGTCGTTGATTGGCGCGGGCCAGCATGAGAGTGTTGCGGGTCACTGGGAGTATATGGTGGCGTTTACGCTCATCTGTCTGGGAGCGGCGCGAATTGGCTTTCAGCGCGATCAGGGAAAGAACTTCGGGTAGAAATGTTGCCCTGCCCTGGGCAACTTAGTTCCGGGCATTCGCAGAATAGAGGAGAAGACAAGTTCTGAAGCATGGCCAGTGAAAGCCAAGATCGAAAGGTGTGTCCGGCGCCGGGGACAACCCCGGCAACTGTCGGCCAGAGAATGAGCATCGGCCCAGGCGCAAAAGGCGCGGGCTGGGGGCTGTATCTCTGGCTGGCCTACCTGGTTTTTTTCTTCATTCAACCAATCATGGACCACGCTGGCCGGAAGGAGTGGACGCTCACTCTGCTCGGTGTGGGGATTTTTCTTTGTCTCTATTTCGGCCTGTTCCGGGTCAAGCAGATGAATCGGACGCTGGCGTTGCTCCACGTAGCGGGCATGGTGGTGCTCGGCCTGGTATATGCGCCGAGCAACACTGGCTCTTCGACATTCTTTATCTACGCCTGCGCCTTTACGCCGTTTGTGGTGGAGACCGAACTGCTCGCGGTGGCGATCATGGCGGCCATCATCGCACTGGTTGGGCTGGAAACATGGTTGCTGCACCTGCCTTTCTGGTTCCCCTTTTATGGCGGCGGCCTGGCGGCGGTGATCGGCGGCAGCAATATTTTCTTCGCGCAGCGCAACCGGTCGCTGGCCAAGTTGCGCATGGCGAACGACGAAATTGAGCAGCTGGCCAAAGTCGCGGAGCGCGAACGCATCGCCCGGGACCTGCATGACGTGCTGGGCCACACCCTGTCGGTGGTGATTCTCAAGTCCGAACTGGCCGGCAAGCTGATCGAGCGAGATCCGGAGCGCGCCGCAAAAGAGATTCGCGAGGTCGAACAGATCGGACGACAGGCCTTGTCGGAAGTGCGGGAGGCGATTCGTGGCTACCGTTCGCGCGGATTGGCGGCGGAGCTGGCCATGGCGAAATCAACTTTGGAAACCGCCGGAATTGCAGTGCAATGCGATGCGCCGCACGTAAAAATCTCAGCCCTGCAGGAAAGCGTGTTATCGCTCGCAGTGCGCGAAGCGGTCACCAACGTGGTACGACATGCGCAAGCCCGGAATTGCCGGTTGCACTTGGAGCAGAGCAATGGATCATGCCGGCTGCTGGTGGGCGATGACGGACGCGGCGGTTCTTCGCTGGAGGGAAATGGTTTGCGCGGCATGAGAGAACGCGTCGAGATGCTCGGCGGCACGCTGACCCGGTCCACCGAACCGGGAACGACTTTGACCATCGTGCTTCCGATGACCATCGAGGCGGTCAACCTGGAGAATTCATCCGCATGAATCCCACGACGCCCACGACGACCACGACGAAAGACGGCCGCAAGACCATCCGCGTCGTGCTGGCGGAAGACCAGGGCATGGTGCTGGGCGCGCTGGCGGCGTTGCTCGACATTGAGGGAGACATCAGCGTTGTCGCCCAGGCGCGCAACGGGCGCGAAGCTCTGACGGCAGTGTTGGAGCACAAGCCGGACGTCTTCATCACCGACATCGAAATGCCGTTCATGAGCGGGCTTGAGGTTGCGGCCGAGCTCAAGAAGCGCAAGACCGGAACCCGCGTCATCATCGTGACCACGTTCGCCCGCGGTGGATATCTGCGCCGGGCCCTCGAGGCCGGCGCATTGGGATATTTGCTGAAAGACATGCGTGCCGAACAACTCGCCGAGGCGGTGCGGCGGGTCAATCAAGGGCTGAGAATGATAGATCCCGAACTGGCCACCGAAGCCTGGGGCGAGGACGATCCCTTGACCGACCGTGAGCGTCAGGTGCTGCGCCTGGCCGGAGAAGGCGCGCCCAGCGGCGATATCGCCGCCGAGCTTGGGCTTACCGAAGGCACGGTGCGCAATTATCTTTCCGAGGCCATCAGCAAACTAGGGGCGAACAACCGCGTCGAGGCCGCGCGAATCGCGCGAACCAAAGGCTGGCTGTAGCTGAGGCCTTCCGCTCGGCCCGCCGGCCATTCTCCACGCATACATCAGGAACGACGTCGCCGACAGATCAATCGCCGGCTCATCGGTCGTATACGACTGCACATTGTCCTTATAGATGTTGCCGCCGGCATTAAATTTCTTGTAGATGTCTCCGCCGCCCGGAGGGCACGTCTGCATCCCGGTCAGCGAACCGGACGACGCACCGCCGTTGGGGCCTTCCACCACCGCACCGCTCAGGATTGGCTGGCCGCCATTGAGCGATCCAACAATGTTGGCCACCTGATGCTGCGGGCAGTCGGGGAACGTGCTGCCATCGCCGATCGTGAAGGTCACTCCCCATGCATTTGCGCCTGAAATATTTCCCAGCCAGCGCTGCGAGTCGGTCGCATAACCACCGTTGCTGGCGAGATAGTTGGACTCGGCCGCCATCACGCTGAGGCCGGCCCCGTGCGAGACGGAATCGCCAAACTTCCACGCGAATCCAAATCCAAACGGATCTTTCGCCTGAGAGATAGACGTGGTGATCTGTTTGTTCAGGTCGTTGAGCAGGTCAGTCTTGGAAACAGCCAGCCCCGGCGGGTTCCCGGCCAGATCGATCGCACGATAAAGCTCGAAGTGGGCCAGTCCGCTGACGTCGTAGAGATTCAGCGTGTCGGTGGCATCACTGGGGCCAGTGATGTAGGCGTGGGCCCAGTTGGCGCCGGCGGTGAGGTAGAACTTTGGGTCAGTATGAGGCAGTCCCGGCGGTAGATTGCCGCGTTGCAATGCGAAGTAGAGTTCGGCCGCACCCAGTTCGAGGTCGTCGCGCCATTCGGTTTCAGGATAAAAATCCCAGGGGGCGACGGTGAGCAAGTTGCCGCTCGGTGAAGTGTTCGCCAGATCGAAAATATGTTCGGCGGAGAGCAGACACGAATTGGCCAGCACGGGATCGGTGGCGTTGAATACCTGGAAACACTCAGCAAAGCTGGCAGCCATGCGTCCGGCCAGATTTGGGCTGATCTTCGCTCGCGTCGCTCCGGCAACGAAGACAGGCCGATGACGGATGTACTGATATTGCGCATTCGTTCCGCCGTAGCTGTCATCCACCTGCGGCAGCCGCCAAACGTCGTGATCGCTTTGATAGTTGTGGCTCTGAAAATCCGTGCCTATGCCAACCTGATAGAAGAGCGTTTGCGAAGTATCGTCCCACATTTGCCGCAGCCAGTTGAGGCCGAACTGCGCCTCGCCGGTGAAGTCCGACGTGGTGGAAAGCGGCCCCATCTGGTTGGGGAAATCGCGGATGCCGATCAGCATCAGCGCGACGACATAACTGTGAGTGTGTACAAATTTAAGATAGTCGCCGGCGTCCCACCACCCGCCTTCGGCGTTGATGGTCTGGCCCGTGGGATTGAGGCTGCCAATGATCAGGTCTCCACTGGTGAAACTGGGCGTGCTGTAGACGGTTGCGCTCGAATCGTTGAGATGGCCGGCGGCAGTGCGCAGCGGCGTCGGAATGTAGTTCGAGCCGTCGCGCGAGTTTTCGTAGTAATACAGATTGTTGGCTAGAGGAGTGGAGAAAAGATTTGCCGGCGTGTCCACACGGAAGGCGGGCGAAGTGGCGGCCACCGGGCCGCTCACCGATACGGTATACGTGTCCACAGTGGAAAGCGAAAAATCCACGGGATAGATCGAGTAGCTGCCCCACGATCCAAGCTTCGCTCCCGCCGATCCCGAAGCGACAGTCGCCCCGCCGGAATTCCTGACCGCGAAGCTAATCCCACTGACCGCACTCGATGTCATTACATACGCCCGCATGGCGGAGCCAGTCTCGTAGCCGATCTGGTTCACGCGGACGTATCCGGTAGCAGCAGCCGCGGGCAGCGAGACCGCAAAGAAAATGACCAGGAAGGAAAAACCTGCGCAGGCAGTGCGAAGAGGGACAGGCCGGGACATGCTTCACCTCGCGGAACAGGCCGATGTCGGCGTCGCGGCCTGATATTAAAACGTGTGAATATTGCTATTTTCCCGCTGAATTGTCAAGGTTTAAATGCCGAAGCCGTATTCCATTCCATCGGCTCGACCCGGCCCACTACGAACATCCAAGTGGCGGCGCCAAATACGCACACTCCGCAAGTCACAAGGAAGGCGGGAAGGAAATGGCCTGTGCGCTGGGCCACGAAACCGGTCAGGGCAGGGGCGACGACCCCACTCAAGTTCCCAAAGGCATTCTGAATGCCGACCCATTTGCCCGCTGCTTTTGGGCCGGCAATGGTTTGGCCGACGGCAAAGGTCGAAAAGCCGCAGCCCCCAATGCACATGGTGGATATCACCACGAAGGGTGCGAAGTGGCTCGCGCTCGCGCGGGCGCACAACACCAGCATCAAGCCGGCCAGGAGATAGCCCGCGACCAGAGTGCTTTTGCGCACGAGGGTGTGCGATGCGCCCGCGGCAATCCAGCGATCCGTCAGCCAGCCGGTAACAAAGCTCGTGCTCGCGCTGCATACGTAGGCCATGCCGCCAAGACGCGCCATCTGTGCCGCAGACAGACCTCGTTCATGCACGAGATAATAAGGGAGCCAGGTCAGCAGGAAATACCACGCATAGTTCCCGGCGAAGAGTCCGAAACAGGTTCCCCACAGCGAACGGACGCGCAACATGCGACCCAGGGAAGGCCCGTCGGGTGTGGCGCGGGTGAGCGGCGCTTCATCGCGGGGCATCGTATACATCCACGGCAGCAACCAGATGAGGCTGGCCAGCCCAACCACGATGAAGAACGGACGCCAGCCGAAACGCGCCATCAGCATGCCACCCACGAAAATGCCGAAGGCCGGCCCCAGATGCATGCCCGCCATAATGGTGGCATTGGCCGAGCCAATGCGTCGCGGAGGCATCATCCTGGCGAGAATTCTGGCGCAACAGGGAAAGAAGACAGACTCTCCCAGCCCCAGGGCAAGCCGCGCGGCAAACAGCATGCCGAAGCCGCGGGCCAGTCCGGTCGCGGTGGTCGCCAGCGACCACAAGAGAAAACCCGCGGCGAACACCCTGCCTGAGCCGATGCGGTCCACCAGCCATCCCACCAGCGGCTGCATGAGCGAGTAGGTTGTAAAAAATGCGGCGAACAACAAACCCAGTCGCCGCTCATCCAGATTCAGCTCGCTTTTGAGAAACGGCGCGGCCACCGACATGTTGCTGCGGTCCACGTAGTTGATGAGCGCCGCGAGGGCGAGCATGGCCACCACCGGCCAAATGGGACGCGAGGACCGGATCGGCGTGGCGCTGGTCATAGTGGGCTGGACATAGTGCTGAACATGCTGCTGGACATGCTGCGGTGTGCCTGGAGTCTAGGGAAATTCTGATTTAATCCTATTTTGTCATTTCGAGCGAAGTCGAGAAACCTGCTTTTCGTTCTTTGACCTTAATGAGAATCCCTAACAGTTTAGCGCGACTGGAACTCGACCCCCGCATCTTCGCTCTGCGCGGTCTTCGCCGCCCACGCCATCCGCGGAGTGTTGTGCGCAATGCCGAACTGGCCTTGCGTGTTCAGCACAATGATTCCGCCGTGTCCATGGACGCGCTGTTTGAGATGGTGCATCGCTTCGCTCGCAGCGGCAGCGGGCGAAGCGCGGGAGCCTACGCGATCGGCCGTCCACTTCGCCAGCACCAGCTTCATAATCGGTTCGCCCCAGCCCGTGGTCGAGACCGCCGCGCTCTGATTGTCCGCATAGCAGCCGCATCCAATCAGCGACGAATCCCCCAACCGTCCCGGAGCCTTGTTGAGTGTGCCGCCCGTGGACGTGGAAGCGGCGATATTGCCATCGCGGTCGAGCGCCACCGCGCCCACCGTATCGTGCGAAATCTCAGGCGCAAACATCTCGCTTCCCGGCGCTGGGTGCCCCATTTCTCTCGCGCCTTCTGCGCGAGAAATAGGGTTTTTTGCTTGGTACTCGCGTAACCGCGCGACTTCGCGTTCAATCACCAACTCTTCGTTCGCGCAAAGCGGGACGCCATGTTCGGCGGCAAACCGTTCCGCGCCCTCGCCCACAAAATAAACGTGCGGACTTTCGCTCAGAATCTTGCGCGCGGCGCGCACCGGATTGCGCAACCTCTCCACGCATCCCACGCCGCCGGCCCGCAGCGTCGCACCATCCATGATTAGCGCGTCCAACTGCACCCGCCCATCGCGATTCAAAAAGCTGCCACGTCCCGCGTCAAACGTCTCGTCGTCTTCCATCACCACCACGGCTTCCTCGACCGCGTCCAGCGCCGACCCGCCACGCCCCAGCACGCGCCATCCCGCAGCCAGCGCCGCGCGCACGCCGTGAATGTGCGCCTCCACCACGTCATCGGGCATGGCCCATGCGCCACCGTGGACGATCAGTACTGGATTTGCAGCCAAGGAAACTTTCCTCACAAATGAGTATTTGGAATCCGTCGCTCAGTCTAGCATCCAGGCGGAAGCCTCTCATAAATGGGTTCGGGAAGGGCGCGGCATATTTGGAGGTGGCGCTGCGGCGCGGATTGCCACTCGCCACGCTCGATGAAAAATTGAGACGTTCCGCCAAAGCAACAGGAGCTGCGCTGGTGATGGCGTGAAAATCTACGCAGCTTGGTTGTTTTGCAGCTGCTCCGAAACCGGATGCTGCGTTCGCGTGTAGGTATATCGCATGCGATGGATCACGGTAATCGTAGACAGCACAGCGATGATCCACAGCACGGGCGCCATGCGGTTGAACAGTGCTCCGATGATGACCAGCACCAATCGTTCCGGACGCTCCATGAAGCCGACGCGGCAAGAGCCGATCAGCGACTCGGCGCGCGCGCGCGTATAGCTGACCATGATCGCGCTGATCATGCAGAACGCGGACAGCACGACATACAGAAAGCGGTCAGCGCGCCCATAAAACACCAGCAGGCCGAGGAATTGCGAAGCGTCGCTGTAGCGGTCAATCACCGAATCGAAGAACGCGCCGAAGCGGGTGACGCGATTGGTGGCGCGCGCCACTTCTCCGTCCACCAGATCGAAAAAGCCGGAGAAGATAATTACCAGCCCTGCGTAAATGAACAACCGCTTCTGTGTGCTGGCGGTTGCGCCCGCGAACAAGATCGCAGCCCACGTATTCACCACCAGTCCCATGAAGGTCAGAACATTGGGATTGATGCGTGACAGCGCGAGCCAGCGCACAATAGTCTTCAGCAGAACGCCGCAGGCGCGGCCGAAGGCGCTGGTCCATGACGCGGAAGAAGCCGGTTGCGGCGCCGATCCTGGCAATGCGGAGGCCATTATGCTTTGGCCTCGCCCGCTCCAGCTTCCGCTACCGCTTCGTCGTGCATGGTGACCAGCTTCAGGATCTCAAGTTCGCGCTGGCCGTTGGGCGTGATCACGGTCGCGGTGTCGCCAACTTTCTTGTTCAGCAACGCGCGGCCGATGGGCGAAGTGGTGGAAATCTTTCCCGACGCCACATCGGTCTCTTCGCTGGTCACCAAACGGTATTCCACTTCTTCGTTCTTGGTTGAGTCAAAGATGCGCACGGTTGATCCCAGGCCGACTTTGTCGTGCGGAATGTTGTTCATGTTGACCAACGACAGGTCGGCAAGCCGCTTGCCCAACTGGCGGAAGCGCGCCTTGACGAACTCCTGGCGCTGCTTGGCCATATGGTATTCGGCGTTCTCGCTGAGGTCGCCGAGCGCCGCCGCCTTCTTGATCTCTTTCGGAAGTTCGTGGACGAGCTCGTGCTCGAGCGCGTTGATCTCTTCCTGGAGCCTTTTGCGGAGTTGGTCAGTCATTGAGAGTACAACACAAGCTTCTGAGATTATAACCCCGGTTTGCCTTCCGATTATCCGCTGCCGTGTTTTTGGGACAAGACAAAACCGCGAAAGCGCAGCGGCACCCAACGTTCCTGTAGGAACATTTTTGTCCACTTTCGTAGACGCAAAATCTACCAAAGTGGACTTGACGGGAGCGGCGACGGAGCAGTAAGAAGCCCCGCCCAAGCCGAGCTTGGACGGGCCACCGGCCACAACCTTGTTCATTCGGTGTGAACTTTCCCGCTCCGCCCCTTCGCCTTCGCTCATGATAGGCTTCGCAAGCGCGTCAAGGATGAGTCCGCAAAAGCGTTGCCGCGCCCACCTTTCGAAAACCGCGAAAGGTGGGGCAGCCTCAGGTGTGGTGATGCAAAGGTGGGCCAGCCCCCGCCCTTGGAACGACTACTACAACCGCGAACGACCCCATGGTAGCCTTAACTACTTGCCGCCCATCAGCCGCTCCGAAAATGGAACAACCTCTTGACCTTCTACAGCCAGCCCCCAGCCTCAGTTGTGATGCGCGAAGGTCGGCCAGCCCCTACTAGCGTGCGCCTCCGTCTGAACTTGTCGGGGAGCGCTCAAGGATATAGCGCGAAAAAGCCAGCACCGCAAAGACCGCAATGCCAATCCAAGACAGTATTCCCCGGTAATGAGCTGGAACGGCCTGCACGGAGTTCACGACCCATGTAAGACCGATCGCAAGTATCCCAACGGCTGCCACGATCCACGGCTGTCTGCGATCTGAAAACGCCTTCAGGAAGAGCAACCCCGCTAGAATCGCTTCAGGCAGTTCTCCGCTTCCAAAGCGAAGGAGGGAGTGAGTGAGGGCCACGACCGCCAAGAGACCAAGAGCGATATTCGGACTGTGTTTTGGCAATGCTATGGACATGTCTATTGTTCCTCCCTTGCGTGCTGAACGCTCTCTCCGAGATCAGCACCGGCTGCTCCGAGCGCCAGCCCGACACCAAGAGCGGATGTAGGCGGATCGATTGTCAGCCCAGTGATGAATATCGCCCTGCCAATCGCTCTGAAGGGATGGTGGTACAAATCTCTTCCAACAGCCCGGGCGAATTGCCCTGCGAAGCTCGGCAGTGCGGCTGCAACCCCTTCGGCCATCCTGTCGGCGCCCATGGCTCGGGTTGCTTGCGCAAAACTTATATCCTTTTGCCCAGTACCTTCAACTTTCACCGGCCCCGTCTCCATGTTTCCTGTGACCGTTGTAGTCGAGGTAGTAGCACGGAGGAATTTCCCCGTATTGTCCTTCGCGGTAGAGAATGTTGCGGAGGTAGTCGTCGAAACGACCTTGGTCACGTTCCCATCCGCGTCTTTTGTAACAGTTGTCTCGGTTGAGATTATAGTTACCGTATTTTTCGCCGAATTGTCGGAACAGCTCGATGGCTTAGAAGCCTTCTTGCAGTCACCCTCTTGGCCGGAGTCGTCTGTCCCCGTGGGGGAGCTGGGCACTTCGCCTTTATGCCCATCCAAGTCCGCAAAGCTCTCCGGATCATCCGCGACCATGGCATACAGATTCAGCGTCTGCGGGTTGGTCAGGTTCGCATACGGCACCGGCACGGGCACCGCCGACCAGTCCGAACTCAGCCAGCGGCCCAGCCGCCACGAATAGTACCGCGCCC